>Ga0131853_10002701_pt1 | contig 31794 bp, 25 predicted proteins | sample TergutLab28metaG_FD_92764 | JGI IMG/M metagenome (GOLD analysis project Ga0131853, IMG submission 92764) | Labiotermes labralis P1 segment gut microbial communities from Petit-Saut dam, French Guiana - Lab288 P1 (version 2) (version 2) | ecosystem: Host-associated > Arthropoda: Insects >... | reverse complement strand
GTATACTTCGATTGTTCCATTGCTTTCTCTACAGTCGCTTTTGTCTCGCAGCTTAAGTTTAACTGGGATTGATTCGCAATGGAACCTTTTTTATCTCTTGGGCATTTCATTTTACAACTTACCCCAAGAAAGGCAAACGGAATCTACAGAAATAGACTGAAATTATTCCCTACCCAAATTGTCCCCTTGAACATCTGCTTCAAAGGTGTTTTTAACAAAGGTTTTAGCTATAGTGACTGCAATCAAGACCCTTGTGTTTTGCTTAAGCACAAAGAACAAAACCACAGATGTGAATATTTTTAATTTACGGCAAGCCATATCGAAATTAGTAAATAATTGTGCTAATATATAGGCAGCTTATTTATCATAACGCTAATTTTGATTATGATGGTTGCAACGTTTTTTACATTTAATAAACATTAGAAGGAGATAATAATTTTATGGTAAATAAACTAGAGTATGTAGCAAGCCGGGAGGTTTGCATAAAATAAAACTGATATGCATGAACCTCCCATAGGTTACTTTCAAAACCTTCGGAGGATAAAAAATGAATAAAATTAGTTTAAAAAAATATGGATTCAACCCAACTATCATACCTGACATTTCAACTGGCACTCCTGGTCGTATCACAGCTGTCCATCGTGGCTTGTTTGAGTTTGTCTGCGATGCTGGCGTAGGTTATGCTCATCTGAAATCGGGTGAATACTATATGGGGGAAGAAACCTTTCCAACAACGGGCGATTTTGTTATGCTAGATTGGCAAGAGAAAGGGGAGAGTCGCATATTGCAAACTTTGAAGCGTAAAACTTTCTTTAGCCGTCTTGATCCGTCCTCTTCTGGACACGAGGAGCAAGTGATAGCTGCAAATTTCGACTATGTTTTTATTTTGCAATCTTTGGATCAGAACTTTAGCCAGCGCAGTCTTGAACGCTACCTGACTCTCGCTTGGCAATCAGGCGCAGTCCCAGTTGTTCTGCTCACCAAGTCAGATAAGATGGAGGACTTCTCTAGCCACTTGCGACTAGCTGAGAAAATGGCGATTGGCGTGGGTGTGTTTGCAGTTAGTGCCACTACTGGCTATGGAACCCTCCAGTTGGCTGATTACTTAAAACCGGGCAAAACAATCGTATTTCTAGGCCCGTCTGGTGTTGGTAAATCATGCTTGGTCAACGCTCTTGCTGGTGAAGAGGTTATGACCACGGGCAGTGTTAGGGATAAGGACAGTCGCGGAAGACATACGACAACTAGACGTCAATTGATTTTACTTAAGAGTGGTGTTATGGTTATTGATACGCCGGGTATGCGTGAACTAGGCATGTGGGATGTCAGCAGCGGACTTGGAAAGAGTTTTGCAGATGTTGAGAGCTACCTCGGGCAGTGCAAATTTAGCAATTGCAGTCACCAAAACGAACCTGGTTGCGAAGTGAAAGCAGCAATTCGCCGTGGTGAGCTGTCTAATGACCATTGGGAAAGCTATCTACGGCTAGAATCAGAGGCCAGATTTATTGACGATAAATCCGGATACCTGAAAAGGAAAGAACAATTTTTCAAGAGTGTTGCAGAATATCATAGACAGGGCACAACGGCTGATTATCGTAATAGAGCCTGTGTAGAAAGTTTCACATGTCAAGTTTGTGGAGCCCCTGCAGCACCAAAAGATGCAGGAAGCAAGCATCGAAATCATTGCCCTTTATGCCTGTCGAGCCTTCATCTTGATAACACGCCTGGCGACAGAGCTTCACTGTGCAAAGGTATTATGGATCCTATTAGCGTATGGGCAAGAAAAAATGGCGAATGGGCAATCATTCATCGTTGCCGCTCATGTGGAACATTAAGCTCCAACAGGATAGCGGCAGACGATAGCCAGACAATGCTTATGTCTATTGCTATGAAGCCAATTAATACTCCGCCTTTTCCTTTTTGTCCGACAGATGGACACTTTGATATAAATTCTACTAAAGAATGAGTTGTTCTCTGTTTCTTGCAGGCATTTTCTATAGATATGAAATTCTATACCTTATAAATAAGATAATCCATTCTATGCGTGAAATTTGTATAGAGTGGATTTTTTTTCTAACCGTTATGTCAAATAAATTTCATTTCTGTTTCGCTTGTCAAAATCAAGATCTCATAATTTGCCTTACCAAAAACATCTTTTATTAAAAACTCAGCAGCTATTCGACCTGATAAATTATCCATTGCATTTTCAAGCTCCAAAAGTCGCTCATGTATGGATGATGTTATAGCACCTTGTTCTATAAGCTTCAAAATATTCTTTACCGGCCAAATAATTCCCATCTTAAACGTTGGGGGTTATTTTTTGAAAAGAGTAATAAATTGTAAAATATTAGCTTTCGATAGGTTTCGGCATAATATTCGCAATCGTTTATGGTATAGACTTACTATACATATCTGGATTTGAGGCGCCTATGTCTGTCTAGGGATGATTTTAACAGGAGTTTTACTGTCCAGAGGCTCAAATTATTTGGTGGATATCATAAAAAGGTGGGTAAAAAAATAATGATTAAGAAACTTTTAGTGGCTTTTATGGCTCTAACGATATATATCGTAGGTGTTTTTTACAACACCGCATACGCTGAACCTCAAAGTGTAGATTATGATTGTCAAGATAGTCTCTATGTGACGGCTGACGATCGATACATATTATATCGAATTGGGCATGCAGAAGCCCGAGGGGAGGACGACAAAGGCATTATTTTAGTCATTAACGTCATTATCAACCGTAAGAATAGCCCATATTTCCCAAACACGATACGAGGAGTAGTCTTTCAACCGAGACAGTTTAGCCCCATAGCTGACGGATCATTTGATAGGGCTGTTCCCTGTCAGCGAGTTAAAGATGCTGTCCAGAGAGCTTTAGACGGCGCAGACTACTCACAGGGGGCTACTTTCTTTAGGGCTACAGTGGGAGCAGAAGGTAGTTGGCACGAAAGAACTTTAGATAGGATTTTTACACATGGAAATCATCATTTTTATGTTCCTAGAGATTGTGAAGAAAAATAAGCAAAGGTATAAGCAGTGGTCTAGGGCTCTATGATGTGACTACCGCTGATTTTGGGGTGATGATAGTTGACTTAAGATCGTTTTGGGGGCTTTGTGTCTAACTTTTTTGGCTGGAAGTGCCATTGCTTTTTTTATCCTATAATCGAAAAAAGAGTCACGTGAGCCGAGTAGGGGATTCGGCAATCCAATACTCGTTGGATTGCCGCATCTAAGTCCCATTCTTCATCAATTCCTCAAGCCCCCCTAGATTCCGCACCATATGAATATTTACCCAATGATCCGGCAACATATTGCGATATTTTAGTGTGGCATATCGGCTGTCAATAAGCAGGATTACCCCCGAATCCGCCTCTGTTCTGATAACACGCCCAGCGGCCTGTAAAACTTTGTTCATGCCTGGAAAAACATAGGAGTAATCATACCCTTGCTCATACTTTTGATCAAAATAATCTTTTATCAGATTCTGCCGTAGGGTTATCTTCGGGATGCCGACGCTTACAATGATTGAGCCGATTAGTCTATCTCCTTTTAAATCTATACCCTCAGAAAAAATGCCGCCTAATACAACAAATCCCACCAGAGTTTCAGGGTTGTTGCAATCGAATCCGGCCAAAAACCCTATTCGCTCCTCTTCGGTCATGCCATTTTTTTGTGGCAGCGTTTTAATATTGGGATTATTTTCGCAAAATAAATCATGCACCCTGTGCATATATTCGTAGGAAGGAAAAAAGCACATATAGTTGCCTTTTTTATTGCTTACAACTGTATTGATAGCTTCAGCGATTGGAGCGTAGCTACTTTCCCTGTCAGAATATTTCGTTGATATTCCTGAGTGGACAATGGTCAATAAGCGGCTTGGATCAAAGGGTGATGGTAGGGATAGCATTGCATCTTCGTTGCTGCCTCCTAAAATCTCTTTGTAATATCGTAGCGGAGCCAAGGTGGCAGAAAAAACGATAGATGATTTGCCTCTTTCCAACCTGTCAGCAATGATATTTGACGGGTTAAGGCAAAACAAAGTAATAGCAACATCGGTGCCGCTGATTTCAGCTATAGAAGTATAATGTTCATCGTACATCTCCGAAATCATCAGGAATTTTGTCGTATCGAAATACAAACTTAAAATCTCATCCTGCAACTCGTGCTTGCCATTCTTTTTTGCAGCCAACCACAGTTCGGCTGCGGCCCCAAACAGAGTTACCAAAGCTTGGAAAACCTTGTCATGAGCCTGTTCTACATTGCTGTAGGCCTGCCCGTTTTTCTTGCCCATATCTTTCAAATATGTATTAATTTGGTTAAGAGTTTTGCGTATTTCCTTAGACAATGGGTCTTTATCTTTAAGACGATTTTGAATATGGCTAAATGCTCCTTTACGCAATGTAGCTGAATACATATCTCGCACTCGCTCCACCAAATTATGGGCCTCATCAATCAAGAAGACATAATTCTTTTCTTCGTATTTCTTTTCACTACCAAAAAACCTATGTAGATATGCCACAGGATCAAAAACATGATTATAATCTCCTACAATAAGCTCGCACCACAAAGTGGCATCCAGGCTAAGTTCATGGGGACATACCTTATGTTTTTTGGAGTATTTTAAGGTTACATCGGGAGTTATGATGTCTTGTTTCAGCATGTCCATCAAGGCATCATTAACACGGTCGTAATGCCCTTTTGCGTAGAGGCAATGCTCTGGATTGCAAATGTATTCTTCATTTGGGCAAATCTTATCTTTGGCTCGCAAAGTTATGGATTTAAACCGCAACCCCTGATTCGCCATCAATCCAACCGCATCTTCCACTACAGTACGCGTAATTGTTTTAGCCGTGAGGTAAAATAATTTTTCTACCTTGCCCTCCATCATCGCCTTTATGGATGGAAAAATGGTAGACAAGGTTTTGCCTATGCCTGTGGGTGCTGTAACATATAGTTTTTTCTGTGCCGATATAATACGATACGTAGCTATCGCTAATTCACGCTGGCCTTTTCGGAATGTTTCAAAAGGAAATGCTGCTTTTGAGATAGAATCATCGCGCAGGATTTTCCACTCCCTCTCAAAACGCAGCCACTGGCCGTATTTGCTGATTAAGTCGTCAAAAAAGTTTATTAATTCGTCAGAGGTAAAATCCCATTTGTGTCTTTGGATTTCCTCACTTTCCAATTGATAATAAGTAAGCTGCACTGAGATCATTTCAGGAGGGTTTTCCAGGGCCTGCAAATACATATATGCATAACACTTGCCCTGTGCCAAGTGTTGAGGGTGCTGCTTGTAGATATGCTCAAGGGGCAGGGTTGTTGTTTTTATTTCGTCTATGATAAAGTTGCCGTCAGCCATTGTTATGATGCCATCAGAGCGACCCTGCAGCACTGCAGGAATACCATTAACCTCCATTTCGTGTTTTAGCGAAACCTCATGTTCATAATTTTCCTCAGATTCCCGTTGTTTCTTTTGGATTTGGCGATGTGCATTGGCACCTTTGTGCATAGCGGAAGAATCGTTAAATCGACTATCTATGTCGCCACTTCGTAATATCAAATCTACGATTTTTGTCACTGATAATTTAATTGGCTGCATCTTGCAGTTCTCCATACGTTCAAGTTTTTTTACGTTTATGCAGGCAGAACCAAAGCTTTCGATTATGACATATCGAATCCTTAATCCCACATGGCATTTTTACTATATCAACATTGGTGAGTAATCTATATTGAACTAAAGCCGCTTGGGTGGCTTATCTCATTGGTTTTTGGCATAGATATCTTTTTCAGGGTGAGGGGATACTATCATGTGTAGTACACATACACATTGAAAGGGTTCCCGAGGTTGGATAAAAACTCTACACCTATTATGGATGATTTTCTGTAAATATTCACTATTTACTATACCAAAATATACTCATCAAATCAAATGAATTATCATTTCTCATTATTAGAGTTAGAAGAGGTTTTAACATGCCGGATATCACTATGTCATTGATATCACCTAACATAATCTTTGTATGCCTTCCCAGCAAAACTGCCCCCTTAATAATGGGATTATAAAAACATAAATAAAAATGCAGCTATCATCTCAAGTAAAGATGATAGCCACATTTTTTTAAGCAATAAATACATACGCATCATTACAGATATACATACGCAAGTATCACCTGAAAACTAGCAGCCTAGATTGCCTGTTAAACATATCCAGTAAATAGGACAACTTTTGTTTTAGTGCAGGCGCACCGCCTTAATTCCATTTTATTATTCTTTAATTATGGTCGGCCTAAAATCGCTCCGAAATAAGGCTCGCCACCTATCATTACCATAAACCTATCGAATAGATACTCATCTACTCTTAAAACGTCATCTCCAGTCAACTCAGGACCTGTGGTTACTCTGCCTGCTCTAGTATTAAGCGGCACATCAAAGTAAGGCTCGCCACCTATCATTACCATGAATCTGTCAAAAAGATACTGATCCATTAATAAAACGTCGGTGCCATCAACCTCATCATTATCATCCACATCACCCCAAAGCGACCAGATAGCAAAGAGATCTATGTTGCCACCCTCGACACTGCCAAACAACTCTACCACTGCAACGTCTGTATCAGCGGCTGCGATACGCTCGAAAAGATCTGAATAATCTACAAGGCATCTATCAGCTAAAGCTGGCCTGCGAAGACCTGTAGTCTGGTTGAGTGCTCTGCCGGTTCTTGCAGGATTTAGCGTCTCGTCGTCAAACCAGCCCCAGAACGCATGACCTGCTGTGGTCTCTGTAGCGTATATATTACCGATGCTAAGAACTGACTGTGGTAATATGACTTCTTGACCCGGCACTACCTCTACAGTAATACTACGGAAGCCGCTGCTTTCATTGGCATAAGTAGCACCGCTACTGATGAAGTAGTTGTATAGCGCATAATGTGTTTCGTTGTTGATATATAAATTGAAGGTGAGCGTGAATGAATCGTAGTCGCATGGTGGACCCTCTGTTCTAGGAACCATGCCAATGTTTATACGAGGTGCGATAGTTGGTGAGTCGTCTCCTGAATCTGCGGCCTCACTATCACCATCCGGCTCATTATACTCTATAAATTGTTCCATACTAAGGCCGTATCTGTTATAGAACCTGCCGGTACGACAAATAATATCAAATGTCGTTCCCATATGAACTCTTCCTTCTTCCCCAGAGTCTGCACCTACCCAGCGGAATGGGTTGCTACCTTGCAAGAACGTTCCTTCCATCTCAAGAAGATTTCGTACTGTAGTCTGAGCAGAAGTTCCGGTACCAAGACCGCCCGACCCGGTAGCAGCCACAACATTAACAATCGTTCCGGGAGTTCCTTCTCTGATATATGGACGATCAGCATTTGATGCCCATAGAACACTTGAATTCCGGCCTTCAATACTCATACCTTTAGATGGAGAAACGCGGAAGTTATTGCCTGTTGTGTTGCCATTCTCAAGAGGAGCTGTATGCTCTCTTAGTTGGGATACGCTTGGTGGAGCAGCTCCTCCATCGTCATGTATTCTAATTTCAAATTGGCTTTCCGGTATCCAATACCAAGCAGGTAAAACGTCATCTACGGTAAAGCTGGTAACAAAGTTCAAGTCAAAGGACGCATCACGATCACTATCTTCATAGAAGTGGAACTGCATACGAGGCAGTGCAAAATCCTCAAGATAGATATGCAAATCCAGAACCTCTACAAGGCGGCCTTCATAGTCATACATAGGCGGGTGAGGCTCTCTCTCGCCGGCTGAAGGATCCGGCAGGAACAAGTCATTAAACTGTAGGTTCCTATGTGTGTACGAGCCAAACAAAGGCGCACCGCCTGTAATATTATCACCCCACATGGCTTGGATGATAAAGTATCCATAAAGCTCATTTTCGGGCCTTCTGGACGGACTTGCTGTTCTAGGAGGATCTAGTTCATTAATAAGTATAACTCCTTGGTTAGGGCTCCAGTCATGGTTAAGCCATGCATTCTCTATAGGAGTGCCAAGTGGTTGGTTCCCTTCGAATTCGTCACCCATATCTGTTGGTGCTTCCAATACCCACACCCTTATCGGGAATGGCACCGGGAACATTGGCACATTAATAAAGTGTTCCTTTATCATATTAGGGCCTATTTCGCCTTGAATATCACCTCTGATAATTATACGTTCAGTAGTCCTAAAGCCATGTGCTGAAAGTTCAACAGTCAATTCGCCCAAATTAACATCAATGCCTTGGCCGCCTACATATCCGAATTCGATAACAAATATGCCCGGAATATCACCTTCGCGACGATTTATTCTGTAATAAGGAATATCGCAATCAGAAATTATTCTTATGTCGGCATGGTCTATCCATGCACCTACTCCCAGACGATTATTGTATCCACGTATTATTAAACGGAAGGCAAAGTCTCTTGTTTCAAACCCTACAACACCGTTAGGACTAACAAGACCCGCTGAAACTGGATGCGGCAAGAGCATCCATGGATCTGAAATAGATACATACATATCTACTGTATCGAGAGGAAGCGCTCTTAAATGCAATGTCTCGTTGTATGTTAAGAATTCTCTTGTTCCCTCTACAAATAGTGAGGTGTCTGTGCTTGGATCTATAAAGTTATTTTGAATATTCAATCCGCGTGAATTTCGAACATTATCCATTGCCGGTACAAGTAAGTTGTCTCCATCCCCGCACGGTATACGGATAGTATGGAAGAACTGTTCTTCCAGTTCGCCGTTTGGTATTTGCCAGTGGAAATACGGATAAGTTCTCATAATATCAGAGCAAATGAGTTCACCTGTATCCCTGTCTATAACACCTGAGCGCCATGGACCGGTGGATAAGCCAGGTAAGAAACCGGCTGTTAAGAACTCTGTATCCACGAGTATAGGTGTTGCACGGCCATTGCCATTTGTTTGATTTCTTGCAGTATTAAGTTCCCCTAATGTAGTAGAAGATATAGATATGAATGCAGATTCATCTACATATACATGTGTTAAATGTGTGTTGTTGTGCGGCCTGTTGCCAATTCCTGCAGCACCTGTGCCTGCTACGCGGACTAGCGTTGCAAAACCTCTGACTCTAGCGGAAACAAACCCACTATTGATGGTAATACGTGCAGTGTCTTGCTGGCGACCAATAATACCGTGTCCTGCCCAGTTTACACCTCCGTCAACCGTACCAATATTGTAGAAGTTTTGTATTACAACTGTTCCTTGAGTACGGCCAATAATACCGCCAGTAGCTACTCCGCCTACTATGGTACCACGGTTAAAGCTAATTTCTACACGGGTATTAGCACCTTCGCTGCGGCCAATAATTCCGCCTGCGCCTAAGCGGCGATCTGTTCCGGAACCTGTTGTTATAGGCCCTTCGTTAAATGAATTTCTTATAACAAAGTTACTGTTTCGCTGGTGTCCGACAATGCCACCTGCTGGACGACTGGCACTATTACTTACAGCACCTGAATTTCTTGCGCTTTCTATAACTGCTGAAGACCCGCGGCCAATACCAACAATACCACCGGCACCGGAGTTCGAGCTGGAGTGTGCAATAATTATACCAAAGTTATAAACATTGGTAATATTTGCACCTGCTCCGGAAAATTCACCTACAATACCGCCTGAACGGCGAGAGGCGTTTCCTGCAGGAGTGTTAACGGCAGTGGATCTACCAACTTGACCCTCGTTATATGCATTTGAAATATTTAAGCTTCTACCGGTCGAGCGGCCTACAATACCTCCCGCAAAGGTGAATGTACGAGGAGAGCCTTCAAAACGAACATTTTCGTAGTTTCGTACAACTTCAAGCCTTGCATTGGCGGCTGTTGATGCACCAATGATTCCACCTGCATCTGAGCGACCGCTAACTGAAATTATCCCACGGTTATTAGCATGTGAAATAGTTAAATTCATAGCAGATGCAAGACCTACTATACCGCCTGAATGAGGGCGGCCGCGTGTGGCAGTTATCGCACCATAGTTGTTGACGTTTGTTAGAGATGCATCTCTGGCAGCACTTGTCATGCGGCCAATAATTCCGCCAGCATTCACAGAAGAACCGATACCGGTAACTGGACGGCCAACATGTGAGCGGTTGGTTGCATCTGTAATGGTAAGGTCTCTGCCTGCTGTGCTTCCTATAATTCCTCCGGAATGACCGCCATTTGCAAGGGCTACAATTGATCTGTTAGCAAAAGTTTCTGCACCATTAATCTCCAAATTATGGGCATTTGCTAAAACAACACCTACAATACCCCCAGCAATACCATCTCTGCCTCTACGGCGTGCACCTGCAGTGGCTTCAGATGGGCCACCGGCTGTTACGTTTGAATCGTTTATAACATCTGTGATAATTACATTTCTGGCACTTAAACGGCCAACGATACCACCCGCAACAGAGCTGCGGCCGCGAGCAGTAATTGCTCCTGTATTAGAGACAGCCCCATTACCAACGCCTTCGATTTCAGCTCCATTTCCGCTAGCCGTAATATTACCCACGATACCGCCGGAAGAGGAAGAGGAACGTGCATTTTCCGCACCGGAACTAACAGTGCCGGAATTGGATGCGCCTATAATAGAGGCATTAACATTTTCTACACGACCTACGATACCGCCTGCATTACCGTCTCTGACATTGGCGGTAACATTACCCGTGTTAGTTGCGGCTACGCCATTTTCTCTTGCATCTATAATTGTCAGGTTGGCACCAGAAGCACGGCCTACCATACCACCTGCAACAGCATTTCTTGTACTTGCGACAACATTGGCGCTGTTAGCATTATAAGGAAGGAAGTTCTGTATAGTTACACCTGAAGTACGGATAAATCCTATAATACCACCCGAATGTCTACCGCCAGATACACCTTGTATACCTTGACCGGAAGCGGCTCCAGGCGCATTTCTTACATCAGTAAGTGTTATAGTAGGAACAGGTGCACCAAATGATGGCATTATTTCACCGATTATACCGCCAACAGCACCGTTACCTGCAGTACCGGAGCGAACGTTTGCAGTATTTGTAACATTAGATAAAGAAATTGGTTGACCTGCAACCGGATGTACACGACCAACAATACCGCCTATGCTTGTGCCGGCGTTATCGTCAGCGGTTGTCTTATTTACCCAACCTCTGTTGTGTGTGTATGTTATTGTTAGCCCACCGCGGGATTCGCCTATGATACCACCCACTCTGGCAGCACCTGTACCACTAACGGCATGAGAAACATGGCCGGCGTTCGTAGAGTCAGCTATGACTGTATGCCCCAAGCTCCGCCCTATTAAACCGCCAACTATTCCTGCATCCGGGTTTCCTGATGTATGGCTGACACGTGAAGAGAAATCAGCAGTATTGGTAACATTGTTAAGATGCACAGAGCTTCCAGTATCTGCAAGGCCCACTATACCACCCATAGCTCTTATAGTCTGTGACCAACCGGCAGTTGTGGTATCTGATATAAATACATCACCAGAGAATACTCGGCCAACAACGCCTCCGCCAACATATACACCACGAGTAGAAACATCGCCACGGCCAGAAAACTGTGTATTGAGGGAGTTAGTCACATTCTCTGTAGCACCTATATTAACGGTTCCACCTACGACTGCACCAACAAGACCGCCGCCTATCCCAATTATTCCTGTACCAGCATTTGGTGTTGTCATATGTACATGCGCGGTTGATGCATTTCGCACATAAAGGTTTGTGCCGTCACCAACTTGTCCAACCATGGTTCCCATTCTTAAATTATTACGGAGACCAGCGTTTATAGCGCCTCTTAGAGCCATCTGGAAGACATTGCCTGTGCCAGTACTATCAAGGCGTACATTATATAGAGATATGACTGAATTATATTCACTTGTTGTAGGAACTGTACGACCAACTATAGTACCTACGCCAACGGGTAGAGCAAGCCAAGCCGCTGCACCGCCAGGACCTGTAGCTGCTGTTCCGTCTTGAAAAGCACGTCCAACTTGATTACCGGAATCACCAGCACCACTACCATCATCTGAAATAGTGTTCCGGAAAGTAACATTACGTATTACTGCACCATGGCCGGCTTCCCGAACAAAACCGATGCTTGGTAGGTGACCTGTTGCAGGTGAACGCAAGCGCAAGCCGGCTATTACATGCCCGTTACCGTCAAATATACCGGTGAATGTACCAGGGCGACCTTGCGTTTCTAGGTTAATGGTGTAGACAGCAGCAGCAACAGTACCGGTCACACCTGAACCTATTGTTGGCTCCAATCTAAAGTGGGCACCATTGAAAGCTTGGCCAAAAAGCGGACCTGTCACGCTACCGCTACCATCAGGCAGTGTAATCGTAACATTGGCCTCTGAACCATTTATAAACGCTTGAAGTTGCGCTACGCTTCGTATCGGTATAATATAACCAGCAGCGATTATTGCCGGTGCATCGGCAGTTGTTACTGTGCCAGGGCTAATAAACGGAGCATCTGAACCGCGGCTAATAGCAGCAAGCACATCAGCTTCAGCCGTTGGTGCTGATAGTGGTGCAATTGCCACTGATTCAAATGCCTGCGCAAGCAGTGAATAATACTCTCTGTCCAACCCGTACCAGAAGTTACCATACTCGTCTATGTATCCACTGTAGTCACGTTCATATTCGTCATCGTCATCTTCATCGTAATAATAGTAGTCATCTTCATCGTTGTAATAATAGTAGTCATCATCATCGTAGTATTCTTCGGCAAGTTCATCTGCATCGTAAAGGGATGCACAGTCGTGGTCTTCTGGGAAATAGTCCAAAGCTTCACAGGCTGCACACATCAGCCCATCATTTTCTACATAGTAGTCGCCATATTCGCAGGCACCATGTAAAAGATCGAACTCATACCATGCGTTGTTTATTTCTTCGTGCACTATGTTAATTTCAGTTTCTATTGCAAGTAGTGCTGCAAATATACTTTCACGAGATGCTTCATGTTGTTCTTGCCTCGCTTGAGCTGAGCGAGCAGTTGAGCGATAAGCTTCAAGGCTATTTGATAGGTTACTCAAATCGCTGGCTATCGGCTGCTCAAATGGCTCGGCATCGATAATTCCCCCCCGGTTACGTCGGCTTTCAGCATTTTGCCTTGAACTTCCAAGCCTGCCTTCTGCTTCACGGACGCGGCGGCTATGCTCACGGCCTGATTCGCGTATTTCAACCAATGCTTCATCAATCGTTAATAGCTCTTGGTTTATAGCATGCCATTCCATTTCTAATTCAAGCAAACGTTCTTCTAAGTGCTCTATATCCGGGCCAAAGAATTCAGTCTGCGCACTCGACCTCTGGCTTTGCAACTGGTCATAATTTCCTATGTCCGGTATAGTTGACCCACCAACTTCAGCCGTTAAACGTAAGCCGCTCTGTTGCGCTGAAGCATATAGGGTAAGTGGTGCATCTACAAGCATTGCGGCAATCACTATCCACGCCACAACCATTTTTAGTGCACTAATTAAATTACTTGCATTTTTGCGCTTCATAAAACTAATAACCTCCCACTCTTTAAGAGTAATTTTTTTCACATAGATGAGCTATGAAGCTTATATCTATATTATGAGGCAGGTGCATCGACACACCTCACCAATAATATAATATGATGTTATTTTACAACAATCGCGCCATAAATACAACTGTTTTCCCATAATTTACTGAATTTTGTCCACATTTCCGTAATGTTTTATTATTTTTGTGATCTTGCGTATTTTTCTCGTAATATGTTTACATATTCACGCACTTATCTTCGATACATTATGTTCCTCTTCTGTTCAAGAAAAAATCTTCGCCGTTAATCCATATAAATTTGGGCATAAAAATGAGCGATGACAAAAAATACTTATTCATGATTTGGGAAGCCATTACATACGCATAGACCGTATGCTTGGCTTACATGATTTCTTAGTCGCAATAATATGCAATGCAAGTTTACTGATATCAATGGGGGTAGATATTATGACTTAAGCGCAAGACTAGGGCTTAGAGATAGAACGGTAATAATACTTATGCCCACTTAATAAAATCCAACGAGGTAGAAGAGACTATCAAAATGGAAATAATTTATAAAAATTTTAAAAAGGATTTTCAAAAAGTTCTCAAAACTTAAAAAAATAAAAAGCCTATGTAAATATCAACACAAAGGTCGATTATACATAGGTTTTTCATTTGCTTTAAATTATGGAGATGAGGGGAATCGAACCCCTGTCCGAAAACCTGATCTTAAGAACTTCTCCCATTACAGTCAGTCTTCAAATTTCCCTTACCTAAAAGCAAACTGACAAACTTTAAGGTTCGGTAGCTTCATAGGGTCTTTTTACATGTCAAAGCTTTCATGCAAAAGTGCTCTGTCTAGTCGGCGCCAGATTCCCGGACGACAGAAAAGCCGGGGCTGACGAGCGGCCTTAAGCGGCTGCTAAAACTAAATTATCGTTGTCGATTAATTTTTTGGTGGGCTTTTTACGCAGTTCCCCCTGCGAATGGCTATCCTTAAGCTCCTAGTCCCCGTCGAAACCAGTACATCCCCCTATTTTATACACCTAATAGTATACATTAGACAAAGCATTCAATCAAGTGTTTCGACAATATTAGTTGATAATCTCGACTTTTCTGAGAAATGTCTCGTCGCATAATCTAGGGAAAAAAGAATCACTAATCGCTCATCGTTTCTTTTCATGTGTATATTGTAATCTCAACTGTGCTTCGCAAAGTCTCGCAGCACAGGGAAGAAACGAATACGCGTTTCCACTTATGTGCATATTAGTTCATATACGGTAAAAAACCAAAGACGGTCGGCATGCTCTGCCAAGTAATTTCGCTGACATTTAGCTCATCGCAAACTTCAATTACTAAGTCTTTATCAAGATCGTATATGTAAGCAAATTGCTCTATTGTATATGTAAAAGGTGAACCTACTTCAAGCTCTCTTTGAAATATTTTGCATAGTGAGGAACTGCTTTTTTGCATGATTCTCATGAGTGATTTTTGGTTGATTATTTTTATATTGCATTCCGTGCGTATGTTTTCAATTTCTTGTTCACTCGTACCTAGAATTTCAGCGATATCTTTATTTTTTAACCTTGATTTGCATTTTATAGCTATGTCAAGCTCATTTATGGCGGGCTTAATATTATCAATGTAGTATTCTAAATAACTCTGATATTTTTCTTGCAATGCTATTTCCTCCTAGGGTTTATTATGTTATTATATAAGAGTTCGCTCTGCATTACAAAAGCAATTTATACCAATCGCAATGAGCAAAAGGTGGATGTTTGCGATGAATAAAATACAGAAATATTTTGAATATAGACAAAGCCTTATTGATCAATACTTAATGGGTGATATGACGAAAAGTGAGTATCTCGCAAGGAATTTTGATGCAGTATTAGGTCTTCGGAGGGAGCCGTTTAAATATTTGGATAATATTGACAAATGCTTGTTTAACTATCAATTTTATAATGCCCACGCAAAAGACTCTAAGATGCTCTCTACATCAGCAAAAAGTCCAAAACTAAAGTCGCAATACTTAAAGGAAGTAGAGTATTATTATTCAAAAAAAGATGCGGCAACATTAAAAGCACTTGAACTTTTAGATTTCAAAGATGTCAGTGCTTACTTCATTAAAGTGAAAAGTAAGAGCATGAAATATCGTTTGTTTGAAATTAAACTTAATGAGCCTGGTACTTTGCTACACTCCATGAACGAAAATATATTGGCAAGGCTTAAAAGAGAAGGCGTATTTGAAGATGAGACAAGAGTCTCTCATGCGGATATGTATATTAATCAGAAATATTAAAATGGGAAGGTACTGGGGGAATTTAGCATGGATATTAATATCAGGCATGCAAAAGATTACGATATAGAGCATATACTATCATTTTCCAAAAAACTTTGTGATTACAGCAGGGCAAATCATGACATCAAGTGTAAATATGATGATTATGAATTAGTTACTAAAGCAATTGTGGAAAAAGTGAGAACAGCTTTCCAAAACAGAGATGAAAATACGTTGTATTTAGTTGCAGAAAGCGATCAAATACCTTTAGGATATGTATTTGCTAAAATATATGAAGAAACACAGACAGCTGATAATGGAACAGGCAGAGTCGGTCTATTGGATGAGCTTTTTGTAGACGAAAAAGCTAGAAGTATGGGGTTAGGGCAAAAAATGATAGATGAAACAATAAAATGGTTTCAAGCAAACAATATTTGTAGAGTCAAGCTTCATGCCTATTCTTGGAATCAGAGCGCTAAAACTATATATGAAAAAAATGGCTTTACAGAATATGCAGTATCATATGAAAAATTTATTTAGTAAGTAAACCCCTACCCACGTATCACGTATCGACTGATGTGGGTAGGGGTTTACAGTTACTGTTTCCGTACTGGTCTAATATACTTCCAAAATCTCTCGGCATCATGGTAAAAGTAAGACATCCTACCCGAAGAAGTATCTGGGCAATATGACGTGCTTGCGAAATCAAAGCTTGCGATTGCTTCATCAACTATCTTCTCTACACTACAGTTTTCCTGTTCATAATTAAACGGGCAATGCTCAAATACAATATATTCGTCTTCAGGTACATCAATTAATGACATTTGTGCAGGCACTTCGCCATTATAATCAGGGGCAAGGCGAACTCCATAACATTCGACACGGGGAACGCCATAACAGAACGGCTTGCCGTTTGGGTCGTGTATGAACGCCATAATCTGCCCGCAGCTGCTGTTAGGCTCGCTTCCTCCCTTATCATCCAGCTTACCCACGATACTGTCTAGCAAGCCGCTGATAGTGTCACAATCCTGCCCAGGTATTTTACTTTGCTTTTGCCAAAAATCCCAATAGCCATTACTCTCATAGTTCTTAATGTGCAAAAACTTGTGGGCAGGGATGGTTACAAAATAAATTTTAACATCCCCAGTTGACTTTACCATGCCAATCTCTCCGATTCCTAAAAAGTAACGGTTGAAAGGATTTATCTTTGTACGAAGGATGACAGGCTTGGGACTCTTTCGATAGGAGTTCGGTGTTATGCCGTATGTTGCCTTAAACGCACGCGTGAAAGCTTCATGGGATGAAAACCCATAGTCTAGCGCAATATCAAGAAAACTCCGCTCGGTATCTCGAACCTCGAAAAGCGAGAACGCAAGCCGTCGCAAACGCAGATAATTCCGAAACTGCATACCCGATATTTCCTTGAATTTTCGGGTAGTATGAAACTCGGAGTATCTTAATTTGTGAGATAGAGACCGCAATGTTAGGGCCTCATTATCACGGCGTTTGATACACTCGTCTATTTTGTCCACAATTATCTGAATTTGCCTATGCCATTCATACATTTGGCTTACCTCCAGCCGTTCTATAATAATTATAAAGGGTCGGAATTGGCTCATTTTGATTTTACTTGCTATAGTGATTTAAACTTAAGAAGGCTTTAACGTACGCCCCTACACTCATATTTTTCGAACAATGAAGAATATGGGTGTAGGGGCGTTTAAGTCGATTGTCACCATACACCTATTATATTAAGGCCAGCCTTACCTTAGGTAAAAACAACTATGGCGGATATAGAACAAATATTACTTTACTTCAATAACTTCAATACCATGTTGCTTCAGCAATGCCGTGAATAGTCCATCCCCAGGTTTTAAAGTGTCAGAGAATGTTCCATCATATATTTTTCCACTGCCACAAGTAGGACTTTTAGTTTGCAGATACGCTTTAGTGATGCTGTTTTCAAGACAGATTTGCAGTGCTTTTTCTGCACCACAAATCATAATTTCAGTGATATCTACGCCATTTTTATCAATAATCCGGGCTGTTCCATTAAGAACATCCTCGCCGCTTCCTTCGACAATTTCACATGCTGCACGAGGTATATCTAAGCCTGCAAGTATTTCAGGACAAATAGCAATATAGTTATCAGCAATATGACTCATCACCAACGGATTATAAGTATCTGTTGCGTTATATCTACACTTCATGCCAGCTATGCATGAACTTACTGCTAACATTACAAATACCTCCTCAGGCTTACCTTGGTAAAGACATTTATCCAAAAATAAAAAAATATACAACAGCCAACATCTCACGCAAATAATTTTCAGCTAGCAGGCGAGTAGGAGTAGAAGAACCTAAATGGTTAGCATCAATTCCAACGCTTCGAGCCATACTTACCGCTCTAAACATATGGAAATCATTAGATATTATAACAGCACTAAATCCTTCTAGAAAATGCTCGTTTAAAATTTCTTGGGCAAAAATAAGATTTTCAAGCGTAGAAGTAGATAGCTCTTCAAGCAAAACTCTTTCAGGAGGGATATCTCTTTCATAAAGGTATCTTGCCATGGCCTCAGCTTCTGTGATAGTAGCCATGTCCCCCAAACCGCCGCATACTATTATATAGACATTTGGATTGCGTTCAAAATAGTAGATAGCCCTATCTAATCTTCTAGCTAAAGGATTAGTCACTCGTTCACCAACAACTCCAGCCCCTAAAACAATCACAACATCTTCATCAAATGTTGCTGTGCTTCTATTACCATAAACGGCCAAGAAGCTAATAAATATTAAAGGGATTAAAAAACTAATGCATATAATTGTGTGCATTCTCTTAGAAAATTTATTGAAAAATAAAGCATAAAGGATAAAGGATAATCAAAGTAAATAATATCGCTTGTAAAACGGCTCCAATAACTAAACTTGACGTATTTGGTATCATCAGCAATCTAATAAACGCCAGCAATCCAAGTATTTTAACAACGTAGGCTACCGCGGCCGCTGTAGGCTCATTAACAATGCGCTCCACCTTAAGCCCCGATAGCTCGCCGGCGGTCTTTGTGGCTCGCCTTTGAGTATCGTTGAAGTAGGCGGGGACACTGACTACAGCCTCATCTATTTCACAGCCTAAGAACGCTTCCGCATCCTCTTTAAGCTTGCGTATAACTACAGCAGACAACTCCTCAGGGGTAAAGTCTTCCTGTCCTAAGCGGTATATCTTTCTTGAGCCAATACTTCGTTTGAACACAGATGCGGTCTGATTCGGATGGGTTAGAAGACGCTCTTGTGCAATGCGTCCAACAAATACCTCTCCGTTATCATCTACACTAACTACGGAAGGCGTCAAATATTCGCCGAACACATTAGGGATGAGTATTGGTTTATCATCTTCAAAATAAGCTACAAGACTGTTTGTAGTTCCAAGATCAATTCCTATAATTGCCATTTGCTGTCCTTTCTTGTTGTTTCGTGATAAAAATAAAGTAAGGAGCTTACTCAATAAATTTTGTATGTATTCCGCTTTTTTATAGTCAAGTATAACATAATGCGCATAGAATCGCTAATTTAATTATAAACTATTGTCAAGTCTCTATAATGGTGTCTAAGAAAAATGCAGTGGCTTGACAATATAACTAGGTTTTGTTCAATGTGTACATCTTCTAAGCTTATTGCCTTTACTAATGGTAGTCCAGCTTTCGCTCCATACTAAACCTACTTTAAAATAGTCACAAAGCAATTTCGGTTCAAAATCATCCTTGCGCTAAATTTTATATTACCCAGAGTCTGGCAACACGGGATTGCTTTATTGCCCAGCATCCGGCACTACAAAACTAGCCAAGGATGTTTTTTTTACGGAATCGAGTCATCACCAGAAAACTCTCAGAAACCGGAGCTTTTCTGTCTCGCTTTGGTCTGTTTTAAAGTGATTTAGCTACCCAGCCTTCTATGTATTTTCTATTTTTGATGTATACGTTGCGAGTCATAAAGCTCTGGCATCTGGGAGTTCTTGACGATGCAAGGAGACTACAAAAACAAAAATTGCTATGTGCGCAAAAGCCTGACTAAGAATAAGAAAACTGCTATAAGATGATTATAAACATTCCAATCAAATACCACGGGCCCAGCAGTAATCCCATTGTTTAAAGCAAGGAATTACAGGCTGAGCCCGTAATGACACTCCGATGTATTAATATGTGTAGACTCTGGATTTAAAGACTATTCTGCCCAGTAAGCCATATTTAAGTGCATAGAGCCGGTTGCAGAAAGTTCAGGAACTACAAGATTTGAGTTAAAGGCTCTTATAACCTTGCCTAAATGCATGGGGATGAACCCTACATGCTCATTAGCAGCTCTAGAAGCTTCTTCAAGTATAGCAAGCCTTGCATCTGTATCAATCGTAGCGATAGCTTGGTCTACCAGGTCAGAAAGTTCGCGGTTGTACATACGGCTTCTGTTCTGAGCATCAATAGAATTTATATGGCTTGTGCCTCTTAAAAATTGAATCAGATTAGATGCAATAAATCCGCCGAAGCCCGCTTCGTAATATCCAAATTGCGTTACATTAAGGTAAGTTGCAAGGTCTACCATCTCAATGGTAGTTTCAATCCCAATATCAGCAAGATTAGCCTGAACAACTTCACCCCTGCGTCTTGCTTCCTCATTGCTTGCAAGCATTGCAAATGAAATATTTGAAGGGTCAATGCCATGCTCTGCAAGTAAAGCTCTTGCCCCATCAGGGTCAAAACCTCTGATGCCTTCGCTTGATGTACCGGCAAATACCGTAGGAACATTTTCCCAAATAGGTATTCCGAAGCCATCTATACTAGCGAGTACCGCTGCTTCCTTATCAATTGCCATATCAATAGCGCGTCTTACATAAACATTTTCAAAGTATGGAAGGTCATTATTCAAAAGCAAGAAGTTAAATGCAGTACCAGGAATTATTTGTACATAAATGTTAGGATCTGCCTGCATCCTAGGTATATCCGGGAAAGCGACTTCGACTATATAATCAACTTCACCGGCTTCAAGTGCTATTGTTCTTGAAGAGCCCTCTGGTATGATTCTCCATGTAATATATTCAAGTTGAGGGGCTCTGTCCGTATCGAAATAGTTATCAAAACGCACAAAGTTTAAAAAGTCTCCTGCTCTCCACTCATCAAATACGAACGGCCCGGAACCAACAGGGTCGGTTGTAAAGTCATGACCTGCCTCTATCAAAGATGCTGGCATTATAAAGTTGGCTTGATTAGTCAAATCAACAAAGAGAGCGGCATTTGGTTCGCCGGTGTCAAGTCTGAACGTATATCTATCAATTACATAAGCATCTACAATGCTGCCGTGTTGCGCTCTAGCTTCAGGATAAGTTCTGACATAGAACATAGAGGCCACAACGTCATAGGCGGTCATTTCTTCACCATTGTGGAACATTACACCTTCTCGTAGAGTGAACTCGAATACCGTGTCGCTTACAGCTGTCCAATCAGTTATAAGGTCAGGAATCGGTTCAAGGTCTGAATAGTTCATTTTGAAAAGACCATTATGGGTAAGTGCATTCATAAAACCGCCGGCTAATGCAACATGTCTTGCGGGTGCTACTGAAGGAGGCTCGTTTTGAGTAGCGATTACAAGGCCTCTTGAAACTTGTGCAGGTGGCACTGTCGTGTCAGCACCTGTTGGTGGTGTAGTCTCTGCTTGTACGGGTGCAGTTGTATCTGCCTGTGGTGTAGTCGGCTGCTGCTCAACCGCCGGGGTACAAGCTGCTAAAGTGCCTGCTAATAAAGTTCCTACCAATATCATACCTAAAATACGATTCTTACTCATAAACTCACCTCTTAGTATTGTTTTTTTGTACCATATGTTATTGTTGTACCAATAGACGTTGCCAAAATGAGAAAGATAGCACATGCTAGGCAAAGTTAAATTGGCGAAACAATATGGTATGTATACAATTGTAACTCATGTTTATTACAAAACCGTTACAAAACTTTGAAAAGTTTGCAGAAATTAATCAAAATGACTTGAAATATTAGTATATTTCTTAAAAAATTGGTATAATTGACTATAGCTAAATCCTCCTACTGGAGTAACTAGGCTGGTCGGCAGCTTACGGCAGCCTGCTTGCCCTGCATCCTGGGAGGCGGTTTTCAAAAGGTATAGAGACCCATCGGCAAAGCGGAAGATTCCGGGGGCGCGAAATGCCTTTTTTGCCGCAGGCAAAAATCGTGAGGTTGGAAACCAATGACGACAGCAGGTGGAAAAAAGACAAGTTATACTTTCTGTTGTGGGAAATTTGGCTATAAATATAAATTTGGAGGCATATGTGAATATTCTAGTTATAGACGGTATGGGCGGTAGTATTGGAAAGTCAATAATAGAAAAAATAAAGGCTGAGCTTGAAGGCGTAGTAATAACTGCTGTAGGTACGAATTCTATCGCAACGAGTGCAATGCTAAAAGGCGGGGCTGATTTCGGCGCAACCGGAGAGAATGCCGTTATCTTCAATGCAGCTCGTGCGGACTATATAATTGGTGTAATGGGGATAATGCTTGCAAATTCTATGCATGGGGAGGTTAGTCCTAAGATGGCTGAGGCAATATCTACAAGTACGGCTTGTAAAATTTTGCTACCTGTTGATAAGTGCAATGTTATAGTAATGGGTGTCAGGGCGGCTTCGATGCAGGTATATATAAGCGAGATTGTGAGTAAGTTGCGTGAGCGAGATTAAAGGGTGCTGCTCAAAATAGTTGCAGAATAAATTCGCTCACATTAAAACCTACGTTAGATTTTGGGTGTTTCTCTTTCCAGTTTCAAAAACATTTTTAGGTATAACATCATCGAGTATATCACCTCTTAGGGTGAGTATTTACTATTACTTATAACTTGTCAATTATTTTGAGGCATGACCCTAAAGTTTAGGAGTGTTGAAAATTGAACCCAGAAGAAAAAATGCACCATGTATTGGAATTAGCAAATACAGCTATAGAAAATGGAGAGATGCCCATTGCTGCCGCAATCTACCATGGGGACGAGCTTATATCTTCCGCTTATACAACAGATCGCTCAGACGGAAGGTGGCTTGTACACGCAGAACAAAAAGCGTTGATGGATGCAGATATGCAAAAGCTGCCCATTGAAGTGCGTAAAAAGTTGGAGTTGTACACGAATCTAGAACCTTGTCTAATGTGCCTTGGTATGGCAATGTCCAGTTTTGTTGACAAGATATTTTACTCACTGGAAGCTCCTGAAGACGGAGCGATAGATATTGTTCGTAAAGGGTTTGAAAGTCGAAAAGTATCGGGGCTTTCAGCATATCGTTTTCCAGAAGTAGCCGGCGGGCTTTTGCGCAATGAGAGTATTTGCTTGTTTCGCAAATTTGTCGAGATTAATGAAGGTAAAGCCCCGACAGCGTTTGCAAAATCCTTGGCTGTTCTGACTATGGACTCAGAGCGAAGTTGAGGTTTATTTGAAAAGAATCATATCAAAGATATTTAGGTCATGCCTTAAGAAAGTTGATAAGGAGTACATAGTTGTGAATTCTCACCCTAAGAGGTGATATAAAAAACAACCATAAGTGGTATACTCGGACAACAAATTCGTTCATTACGATGCGATAGCTAAAAATGTATTAGAAACAGGAAAGAGTAACACCATTATTCCAAATCTCTGGAGATGCGTACAATCCTTTTGGACCTGCTCATTAATGTGATCGTTTTTTAAACAACTATTTTGAGGCAAGACCTGATTAATTCGATTTATTGACATAAGCAGGGAGTTCATGGTAAACTTAGTCACTGAATGATGCCAAGAGGTATCTTGTACGGCAAAAGCTGTGCGGGGTATTTTGGTGTCTTTTTTTATGAAGAAAAACTACTGAAAGAGGTGTAAAAAATATGAACACGCTTTACTTTGAATGCAATATGGGTGCGGCCGGTGATATGGTAATGGCGGCTTTGCTTGAGCTTCATCCAAATCCCGAGGACTTTCTAGAAAGGCTGAACGCAATCGGAATCCCTGGGGTAGAAGTTAGGGCAGAATCTCATGAAAAGTGCGGTATAGTAGGAACACGAGTTGTAGTAAGCATAAACGGACTGGAAGAAGAGTCACATGACCACCATCATGGACATAGCCATAGCAACCATGAGCATAGTCATGGTCACGAGCATAGTCATGGTCATGAGCACAGTCATCATGGACATGAACATAGCCATAATCATGGTCACGAACATGAGCACGAACACAGCCACAGCCACGGAGGGCATAGCCATAACAGCTATCGTGATATTGAACATAGAATAGGGCATTTGAATATATCCGATGCCATAAAGAAAAACGCACTTGCCGTGTATAAGCTGATTGCTGATGCGGAGAGTACGGTTCATGGAGTAGATGTGGATCAAATTCACTTTCATGAAGTTGGGGAGATGGATGCACTCGCTGATATTGTTGGCGTCAGTATGCTTATAGAGGAGCTCGCACCGGATGCGATTAAAGCCTCTCCCATTAATGTCGGCAGTGGCCATGTAAAATGCTCTCATGGCATATTGCCTGTGCCCGCGCCTGCGACTGCGCTCATCCTGCAAGGGATACCAATCTACAGCGACAAAACAAAAGGCGAGCTATGCACTCCAACAGGGGCTGCACTTATTAAGCACTTTGCTAATGAGTTTTGTTCGCTGCCAATGATGAGAGTATCGGGTATTGGTTATGGCATGGGAACGAAGAATTTTGAAAAAGCCAATTGCGTGCGTACATTTATAGGGGATGCGAGCGGTGACTGAATGTTAGAGAAAGTATCGGAGCTTGTATGCAACCTTGATGATATGACTGCTGAAGCTATAGCTTTCGCACAACAACTGTTGTTTGCTGAGGGTGCGCTTGATGTTTATACCATACCAATCGGCATGAAAAAAAGCCGGCTTGGAGTAAGCCTGACCTGCATGTGCCACACAGACGACAAGGATAGAATGCTTGGGCTGATTTTTAAGCATACTACGACCCTTGGAGTTAGAGAGTATGTTAGCCGCCGCTATTCATTAAAAAAAGAATATTCAAAAGTTCAGACAAAATTCGGTGAGATAAGGATGAAATCGTCACACGGATTTGGAGTAAGAAAGTCGAAACCGGAATATGAGGATATCGCTAAGATTGCTAGGGAAAAGGGAATTTCGATACAGGATATATTAGACGAGATTTAAAAGGAAAAGGCTGTCTAGCTAAGATTTTTTAGCTATAGCTAAATCACTTTAAAACAGACCGAAGCGAAGCAGAAAAGTTCCAATATCCTTGGTAAGTTTTGTGCATTGCCAGATTCTGGGCAATACACAACGCAGCTGGAGGATGTTTTTGAACCGGAATTACTTTGGGACTATTTTAAGTAGATTTAGTTTAGGCAGCCTTTTAAGTAGGATAACTTTTATCGCAGTGATATTCTAAAGCAAGAAGTTATTTTGATGTTTCAAACTCATATGCAATAAGCATTTCATTATATTCTTCAAGCACAAGTAAGCGGCCTTCTTTAGCGATTAGATTATTCCAAAAACCAATAGCACCACTATCTCCTTTAATAACTTGAACAAAGTACTGTCCGGGAAACTCATTGAATAGTAGTTTGCACGCATCATTGGCAATACCCTTATTACGGTAATTACTCAAAACAAAAATATCAGTAATGCCATAATCGCAGCCTGGCTTTACAAGCGGCGGGAAAACAAAAACAATTAACCCCGTAATCTTGCCCATATATCTGACTATATACGACTGCGCCCTTTCGGGTGATACATTCAAAGTTTGTAATGTGTTATCCTTGTCATAATAACCTTCCTCATCAATAGACTGTACATATCGGGCAAGAACTTGGCTCTGTTATGATGGAACAAATTAAATAGATTTATAAAAGCTGCCTTGTTAGAATCATTTACTTTTTCTAATTGTACCTTATCCATCTAACAGCCAACCTTTCTTGAGGAATTAATGGACTACTCAGTTTTTTTATGATTCACCATCGTTTCTTCCATCTATAATAAAATCTATATCTGTTTTATTTTCAATTATCGCTCGAACAGAAATTTCTAAGCCGCGTGTCATCTCCTCTGGCGCCATATAGAAAGTATTTCTTTTATCCATTATCTGCTCAGGAAAGTAGGGGACATGTATAAAGCCGCATCGCATATTTTGATAATGCTTATTGCCAAGATACAATAGAGCATACATTAAATTATTGCATACATAAGCACCCGCGGAATATGAAAGTGAAGCAGGGATATTATTTTGGATAAGCTTTTTTACAATAGCCTTGACGGGCAGAGTAGAGTAGTAAGCTATTTCACCATCCTCAAATATAGTTTCATGAGAGGCTCTGTGTCCATCATTATCAGGGCTGTTTGCATCACGTAAATTAAGACCAACCTTTTCAACACGAAGCCCGAAAGAACCCCCGGCTTGACCTAAGCTCAAAACAACATCAGGCCTCTCTGAGTCCAAAATAGCTTTAATAACGTCTATTGATTTTTGGTATGAGGTAGGAAGTTCCCGCTTGATGATTTCATGGTTATCGATACCATCCGGCAAAGACTTCAATATTTCAAAGGCGGGGTTGATAGCTTCACCGCCAAAGGGTTCAAAACCTGTCAATAATATTTTCATTATGTTCACTAGACCTGCTTCGAAATCATTCCAGTATCTTTGTCTCAAAACTTACGATCAGCTTTGTCACCGCCTCCTATGCCACTGGAGCAAGCAAAAATTGAGCTTGTATATGCTTCGTCTGCGATTCCTAGCATCCCATTAAAATTTGTTCCAAATATACTGAGGTGGAAATCTAAACAGATCAATCTCCTTTCATTTGTAAAAATTGACTTCATCTTTAATCAGCATATCACCATCATAGACGAAATTAGCTGAAAAAAAAGGCTTATCATTTAAAATCCAATTCCAAAAAAGGCGATCACCTTCCCAAAGTTCCATATCGAGAATCTTATCATTATCTATCCAGTGAAGTTCACCTTCATCGCAGTTTCCTATTTCGCCTATGTATTCGGATGCGGTGTAGATAAAAATATAGAATAAATTTTTAGGGTCGTTCGTTATGTTGTTAAAAGTTACAATGCCTCTCAATTTAAACTCACTAAGCGTAACCCCGGCTTCTTCCTTCACTTCTCGGATTAGACACTCCTCAGGAGACTCGCCGGGCTCAAACTTACCTCCAAGACCAATCCATTTGTTTTTATTGATATCATTTTTCTTTTTATTTCTATGTAGCATAAGCGTTTTGCCATTTTTTTGTATGTAGCATTCTGTACATAAAAGCATATTGTCGCTCCATTTGCATTTTATACTATTTTAATTTAGGTGTATGTCATGGAGTAATATGTGAAATGATTTTTTTTACGCTTTTTTCAAACTTAGGGCGTGCAAGCATGACTAAGTGGCCGCAAGTTTGGCATTTAATGCGAAAATCCATACCGATTCGCAAAACTTCCCAAACATTACCGCCACAAGGATGATTTTTTTTTGTTTGAACAATATCTCCAATTTTATAACTCATAATAATTACCCATTTGCCAAGCTAAGTACACGAACCTTATATCTGTCAATAACTTCAGCGCAAGCGCAAAACTTATCAACTAAAGAAACTATATGACTTTCCCTAAACCTAGGGGGAGCCGGAGTCATCGGCCACATATGGTTAAGAATAGCATCTTTCTCTTTTTTATTTAGGGTGGTTATTTTTTTTGCATTTTTAAGAGCGGCTTTCGGGTGAATATGAATATGCGCTCTTGCCGACTTAGTCTCTTCCCGCCAATCATAAAGGAATAAGTCATGCATAATCCCAGCACGGGCAGCACTTCTATAATCAAGCTTAAGCTTACGGCAGACTAAGAAGCTGTAATAAGCCACATTTATACTATGTTGAAGCCTGCTTGTGCCTACATGCTGGCTAAAATTATCAAGGTCTTTAATCATTTTATGCTCAAGTAAATCGCTAACGCATTCATAAAATTGCCCTGCGAGCTCTTTATCAGATTCATCTAAATATATTCTGGACCAAATCGCTTTTTTCAATATGTACATCTCCTTGTTCTCAATATGAAATCCTTAAACATGATAGCATGTACAAATCGAAAAAGCCAACGATTTTCATAAATTCTTACATGTTAGTTTTTGGAATGGAAGGTTAGGGGATAGTGCTTAGCTTAGGTTACTTAATCCTATCCATACCGCCCATGTATGCTCTCAGTTTTTCCGGAATATTAACAGAGCCGTCTTCATTCAAGTTATTTTCAAGAAAAGATATCATAGTCCTTGTTGTCGCCATAACCGTGTTATTTAGGGTGTGAGGGTAGTAATTGCTGCTTTCGCCTCTGATTCTCAACGCTAATCGCCTTGATTGCGCCTCGCCAAGATTAGAGCAGCTGCCGACTTCAAAATACTTCTGTTGCCTAGGCGACCAAGCATCTATATCAATACTTTTTACTTTCAAATCGGCTAAATCGCCTGAACAGCATTCCAAAGCACGTACAGGAATGTTTAGTGATGTGAAAAATTCAATTGTATGATTATACAATTTATCAAACCATTCCATGCTATCTTCAGGCTCGCATACGACTATCATCTCCTGTTTCTCAAATTGATGAACGCGGTAGACTCCCCGCTCCTCAATACCGTGTGCACCTACCTCTTTTCTAAAGCAAGGCGAATAGCTGGTCAGCGTCTGGGGCAAGTCCTCAGGCTTTATGATAGTGTCTATAAACTTGCCTATCATAGAATGCTCACTGGTGCCTGTGAGGTAAAGGTCTTCGCCCTCAATTTTGTACATCATGTTATCCATTTCATCAAAGCTCATAACCCCAGTAGCAACAGCACCCCTAATCATATACGGCGGAATGTAGTAGGTGAAGCCTTTGTCGATCATAAAATCCCGCGCATAGGACAAAAGAGCAGACTGAAGCCTAGCAATATTGCCTTTGAAATAGTAAAATCCGCTGCCGCTTACTTTTCTTGCGCTGTCAAGCTCTACACCGTTTAGGCTTTCCATTATATCTATGTGGTAAGGAATTTCGAATGCGGGTGGAGTAGTATCACCGAACTTCGCAACTTCTACATTTTCGCTGTCATCCTTACCCATAGGCACGGAAGCATCCATTATATTAGGTATGACCATCATTATTTCTTTAATTTTCACAGAAAGCTCGCTCTCTAAAGCTTGAAGCTTTTCAAGCCTTGGAGCAATTTCACTTACTTCTTTTTTTGTTTTTTCAGCCTCATCTTTTTTACCCTGAGCCATGAGTGCGCCAATTTCTTTGCTTTTCACATTACGAATATTACGCAAAGAATCTGCCTCAGCTATAGCCTCACGATGCTCTACGTCAAGCTTTATAACTTTATCTATAAGAGGCAATTTTTCCTGTTGAAATTTTTTTATAAGATTTTCCTTAACCAGCTCAGGCTCATTTCTAATCAACCTAATATCAATCAATGATAGTACCTCCTTCTACTTTTTTATCATCTGTAACCACCACAAAATCCGGCTTATGCTCCTTAAGCAACTCCAAAAATTCATCGCCGGTTATATTTTCTTTTTCAAAAAGATGCTCCGCCAAAACTTCCATAACACGCTTATTCTCAAGAAGCAGGCTCTTGGATTTTTCGTAGCATTCGTCTAAAATTCGCTTGACTTCCTTGTCTCTTAATGCCTCCGTTTCAGGGGCGCAGGTTGCAACAGGGCGACCGTCTAAATACCTGCTCTCAACACTCTCAAGCCCCATAATTCCAAAGGCTTCACTCATGCCGAACTGGCTAACCATACCCCTTGCCATACGAGTAGCGCGTTCAATATCGTTAAAAGCGCCTGTGGTAGAAGTGTTAAAAACAATCTCTTCGGCGGCTCTACCGCCAAGTGCGGCAATTATTTGAGCAATTATTTCTTCTTTTGTAGTCAAATACGTTTCCTCTTCAGGCACATACATGACATAGCCCAAGCTACCCATTGTTCTTGGCACAATACTAATTTTTTGCACAGGCATAGAATTTTTTTGCAGTGCCATTGTTAGCGCATGACCGATTTCGTGATAGGAGACGATACGTTTTTCTTTCTTTGTCATGATTCGGTCTTTTTTCTCTTTACCCGCCATGACCACCTCAACGGCTTCCATAAGGTCTTCTTGCTTAACTTTCTGACGATTTTCCCTAACTGCTCTAAGAGCACCTTCGTTTATCATATTTGCTAGATCCGCACCGGCAGCACCACTGGTCGCCATAGCAATTCTCTTCAAATTCACATCGTCATCCAATGCAACTTTTTTTGCATGCACTGCTAAAATAGCTTCGCGGCCTATTAAATCAGGCTTCTCAACAATAACTCTTCTATCGAAACGCCCAGGACGGAGTAGGGCTTTATCCAAAGTTTCTGGCCTATTTGTGGCGGCCAATATGACTATACCTTTTGAGGTGTCAAACCCATCCATTTCAGCGAGTAATTGGTTTAGAGTCTGCTCACGCTCATCATTTGTGCCTAATTGGCTGTCCCTGCTCTTGCCGACAGCATCAATCTCATCTATGAAAATTATACAAGGTGCATTTGAATTCGCCTGCTTAAATAAATCTCTAACCCTTGATGCTCCAACGCCTACATACATTTCCACAAACTCTGATCCGGTGAGCGAAAAGAAAGCAACATTAGCTTCCCCGGCTACAGCTTTTGCAAGCAAAGTCTTACCTGTACCGGGTGGGCCTACTAAAAGCGCTCCTTTAGGCTGCTTTGCACCGATTGCCACATATTTTTCAGGGTTGTGAAGATAGTCGATTATTTCATTGAGAGATTCTTTTGCCTCTTCCTGCCCGGCAACATCGTTAAATGTAACGCCCGTAGCTTTTTCCATATTATAGCGCTTGGCGTTTGATTTACCTACGCCCATAATTCCGCCTCCGCCCATTCGCTTGGACATATTACGCATTATTAGGCTAAACACAAGATAGAAAAGACCTATCGGCAGAACCCAGTTCAAAATAAATGGCATGAAAATGCCTTGGTCAACTGCATGTCTGATAAATTCAATATCATTTTCGTGCAAAAGCTCTACAAGCTCAGGAAAATAGAGTGCTCCTGTGTAGTAAATAATCTCTTGTTCACGAGCGGCAACTCCCGGAAAGCCAGGAATGTTAATACGAGTATCTTCAGTTGCCTCACTAGGTAAAAAGTGCGGAACGCCGATTATGTTCTCGACTGATTCTGCATCTACATCATCTCTAAGCCTTATCAGATGCCTGTCACTTTGAATCTCGACAGACTCGATATATCCTCCGTGGATTAAGTCCAGGAATGAGTTAAAAGATATCTCTACCCTAGTGCTGCCTCCCATATTAGCTATAACAAGCTGAATAATCACAGTACATATAAGTCCTATAATCATCAAATTGAATATATTAAAATTCCCATCCTTGGGACTGTTTGGCTTGTTATTGTTATTATTTTTATTTTCCATGGCATCCTCCATTAGGGTAATTATTCAATATAGTCATCGTAGCCTTCATATTGTCAGAACATAAGCGCAGTATTTTTTCATAAGGCGAGACTGGTCGGCAGCTTTCTGCCTGTTCGACCTGCATCGCCGACAGGCATACTGGGAAGCGTCGATAATGACCGGAAGATACCGGTTGTGCTCTAGTACCGTTTTTGCCGAAGGCAAAAATCTTGAGACGCATTCATGCAAATCCTCGATTTGCACGGGCGTACAGGAAGCGGTATGCTAGGAGGTGCTGACGATGCATTGAGAAAAAAGACAAGCTTTGTCTGTCAATTTGATGGCTACGGTGACTATAACTATAGTCTTAGCACAGTTAATTAATTATAACAAATTTATTGGCAAATATGTTAAGTGTTCACAAAAAGTTCACAACAGTTGAGGTAATATGCAGATAATACAAAAACCGCCTATCCTTCAAGGAAAATGGCGGTTTTACTACTAAGCGGGTGAAGGGAATCGAACCCTCGTGTTCAGCTTGGAAGG
>Ga0131853_10002699_pt1 | contig 31799 bp, 33 predicted proteins | sample TergutLab28metaG_FD_92764 | JGI IMG/M metagenome (GOLD analysis project Ga0131853, IMG submission 92764) | Labiotermes labralis P1 segment gut microbial communities from Petit-Saut dam, French Guiana - Lab288 P1 (version 2) (version 2) | ecosystem: Host-associated > Arthropoda: Insects >... | reverse complement strand
GTGCCGCTCGTGCCGCGGAGGCACTTACTTTCTTTGCTCCGCCAAAGAAAAGTAAGCAAAGAAAGGCGGCTGGGGGGAGGACCAGTATTGCTACGCTCAAAGGGCGAGCTTCGCATACAACTCCCCCCAGACCCCCCACTGGTAGGTCAAGGGCAGGTTGGTGGGGATTGGTAGGTTGTGTGTGGTAGTTGGATTCGCTTGCAAGAGCGGAAGGTTTTAGTGGGTAGAGGCACCGTTTTGTGAGGGCGGAAAGCTGCGGTTTCGTATTGGTTACGTTTGCGCGAAGGTCAAGGGCGGTGGTTAGGGGCTGTCGGCAGGACTTCGCCTGCCTTAGCTGTTTGTAGTTGGCCCGGCAAATGCGCAGTTGCGCGGAGAATCCACTGCATCCGGCTGCGCTAAAACAAACCTACCCTGCGGCTATGCCAGCACGGGTGTAATAAAGTAACGAGTCTTCGCGGTGAGGTGTTTGATGGTGATTATGGTTAGTGCAAAAGGTATCGATACTCAGCCCAGCTACCGCCCCCCACAAACATGACCTTGACCTACCAGTGGGGGGTCTGGGGGGAGTTGTATGCGCAGCGAACGCCCCTCAGTGAGTGAAGCAATACCGGTCCTCCCCCCAGCCGCCTTCTTTTGCTTACTTTTCTTGGCGGTGCAAGAAAAGTAAGTGCCCCCGCGGCATGAGCGGCACCTTATCCCCTGCCCGCAGGCAGAATTAGTATTGGGACCTTGAACTTAAAGACCTTAATGACCTTGACCTATAAAGTCAACACGTTTACCCACTCCCCAGTTAAGATATTTATTGACAAAAATCTCCCACTGTGCTAGACTGTACCATACAGTCCAGTTTATTACAAGTTGGGGGGCAGCCCGATTATGGACTCATCAGCTGCGGTTCAAACAGGTAAAGAGCGCCGCTCTTTTACAGGCTATTACTTTTTTAGCGTCAGCAAAAAGTAATAGTAATTTGTGCCGCGTTGTATGCGGGCCGCATGGTCCAGCAAAGACAAAGTAAAAGGCGCCACACAGATTACTGGAATCTGGGTGGCTTTTTTGTATATTTTGGAAGAAGGTGTGTCGGTATGGTAGTGGTGCTGCGCGGGGGCGTCCCTGGGGAAAAAATAGAGCCGCTGATAAGCTGGCTAAAGGGCAAGGGCCTGGGCGTGCGGGAGTTCCACGGTCAGCAGCAGTGCGTGCTGGGCCTGATTGGCGACACCGCCCAGGTAGACGTCGAAATGCTGCGCAGCCTGGACATTGTAGAATCAGTCGGGGCGGTCAGCGACCCGTTTAAGGCGGCCAACCGCAAGATCCACCCGGAGGACACTGTGGTCTGCGCTGGCGGAGTTGGTAGCGCAGTTCTGGGTGGCGGGCACTTTGCCATCATCGCTGGTCCCTGCTCAGTCGAGGACGAAGCTCAGATAACCCTGGTGGCGGAGAAAGTCAAGGCGGCGGGGGCGGCATTTTTGCGGGGCGGCGCGTTCAAACCGCGCACCTCACCCTACGATTTCCAGGGGCTGGGAGAAGAGGGTCTGCGCTTGCTGTTGGGCGCAAAGAAGGCCACCGGCCTGCCGATAGTAACCGAGCTTATGGAACTGCGCAGTCTGCCACTCTTTGAGGATGTGGACGTAATACAAGTGGGGGCGCGCAACACCCAAAACTACGACATGCTCAAAGAGCTGGGCCGTGTGCCCAACGCTATCCTGCTAAAGCGGGGCCTTGCCGGAACCCTAAAAGAGCTGCTGATGAGCGCCGAGTATATCATGGCCAGCGGCAACGAGAACGTCATCCTCTGCGAGCGGGGGATACGCACCTACGAGACCGACTACAGCCGCAGCACGCTGGATCTCTCTGCTGTGCCCATACTCAAACGGCTGACCCACCTGCCTGTGGTGGTCGACCCCAGCCACGGTACTGGCAAGTCCTACCTGGTCGAGTCGATGTCGCTGGCTGCGGTGGCGGCGGGGGCCGACGGCATCATGATAGAAGTACACAACAACCCGGCCGAAGCCCTCTGCGACGGGCCGCAATCCCTCACCCCCGAGCAGTTTGAACAGACAGCGCGAAAAATCTTCAAGATACGGGAGGCGCTGGCGTGATAAAACAGATTGGCGTGGTCGGCCTTGGCCTTATCGGCGGCTCGCTAGCAAAAGCGTATAAGCGGGTGGACGGTATCCGTGTTTTGGGCAACGACGCTGACAGGTCAATCCTGGATTTTGCCAAGATGGCCGGCGCTATCGACGGCGAGCTGACCGACGGCGAGCTGACCGAGTGCGACCTGATACTGCTGGCCGCCTACCCCCAAGGGGTGATAGACTGGCTCGAAACCAAAGCACCCCGGCTGCGCGGCGCCAATATGGTGATAGACTGCTCGGGCACCAAGCTGCGCATCTGCGAGAGGGCTTTCCCCATAGCGGCGGAGTACGGCTTTACCTTTGTGGGCGGCCACCCGATGGCGGGTTTGCATCAGTCCGGGTTTAAGTACAGCCGAGAGGATCTCTTTGACGGCGCGCCCATGGTGATAGTACCGCCCACATTCGAAGATATCCACCTGCTGGACAACATCGAAAAGCTGCTTGCCCCGGTGGGGTTTGGGCGGTTCTCGTTCACCACCGCCAAGGAGCACGACGAGCTGATAGCCTTTACCTCCCAGATGCCCCACGTGGTCTCAAACGCCTTTATAAAGAGCCCCACCGCCGGAAGGCACCGTGGGTACTCGGCGGGCAGCTACCAGGATCTCACCCGGGTGGCCTGGCTCAACCCCGATATGTGGTCGGAGCTATTCCTCGAGAACCGGGAAGCATTGCTGGAGGAGATCAACTTCTTTATAAGCTCAATGCAGGCATACCGGGAGGCGATAGAGCAAGAAGATGCCCCCCGGCTGCGCGCCTTGCTCGACGAAGGGCGGCTGCGCAAACGGGAGGTGGATGGCCGATGAAAACCATACACGTCTCCACAGGGCGGCCATACGATGTGCAGATAGCACCCGGGCTGCTGACGAGCGTTGGCGCGCTCGCGCGGGAGCTTGCACCCGGCACCCGCAAAGCCGCTATTGTAACTGACCGCAATGTGGGGGAGCTGTACCTTGAGCCTGTCCGGAGTTCCTTGGAGGGGGCGGGGTTTGAAGTTGCGGGCTATGCTCTACTACCAGGGGAAGCCTCTAAAAGCGGGGAAAGCTACCTTGCTCTGTTGGGTTGGCTGGCCGAGCAAAAGCTAACCCGCACCGACATTATAGTCGCGCTGGGCGGCGGAGTGGTGGGCGACCTTGCCGGGTTTGCGGCGGCGACATATCTGCGCGGGGTGCGCTATATCCAGCTGCCGACCACACTGTTGGCTATGGTGGATTCGTCGGTGGGTGGCAAGACGGCGATAGACCTGCCAGCCGGCAAGAATCTGGCCGGTGCGTTCTACCAGCCGACGCTGGTTTTGTGCGACACGGACGCACTTCGCACTCTGCCCGAAGAGGTCTTTAGAGACGGCGCTGCCGAAGTAATAAAATACGCCATGATCTGCGACTGCAAAGGCGCGTTGCTCGAGCAGCTTAAGGGGGACGCACTGCGCACCAAGCCGGAAGAGATAGTCGCTGCGTGCCTGAGCATCAAGCGGGATATCGTTTGCGAGGACGAGCTGGATACCGGGCAGCGGATGCTGCTGAACTTCGGCCACACCATCGGCCACGGGGTCGAAAAACTCAGCGGCTACGCGGTCTCCCACGGGCTGGCGGTGGCCATAGGCATGGCCATGGACACCCGGGCCGCAGTAAAACTTGGGAACTGCCCGCCCCAGTGCCTAGCCGTTCTCGAGGAGCTGCTTGCCCTATTCGGCCTGCCCGATAAGACCGACTACCCGCCGCAGGAGCTATACGAGGCTGCGCTGAGCGACAAAAAGCGAGCAGGAGGCGAGATAACGCTGGTCACACCGCGAGAGCTGGGGTTCTGTGAGCTTATGACCATGCCGATGCCCGAGATGCTCGACTGGATAGAAACGGGGGTAAGCTTATGAGAGTAATCGCAGCGCCCGGCGCCATCAAAGGGGAGGTATGGGCCATACCCTCCAAGAGCCACCTGCACCGGTTGCTTATCTGCGCGGCCCTTGCTGATAGGCAGACCAAAATAATATGTGCGCACACTGCCGCCGAAGACATAACCGCGACCATCGCTTGCCTGAGCGCCCTCGGGGCCAAAATAGAGCGGGCACCAGAAGGTTTTGCGGTGACGCCGATTGACCGTACCCGGCTACCCGCTCATGCCATCCTGCCATGCGGGGAGAGCGGTTCTACCCTGCGCTTTATGCTGCCGGTGGTAGCTGGCCTGGGCGTAACCGGCAGATTTGAGCTGGCGGGCCGGCTGCCCCAGCGCCCACTGGCACCCCTAGACGAGCAGCTTACTCTGGGTGGTGTGCAGCTTAGCTGGGAGGCTCCGGGTGCTTTGCGCTGTGAGGGCAAACTGGACCCCGGCGAGTACACCCTGCCCGGGGACATTTCCTCGCAGTATATTACCGGGCTGCTGCTGGCTCTGCCACTGCTGGGGGGCGAGAGTGGCCTGAGCGTCACCCAGCCGATAGAATCGGAGGACTACATTGCCATGACGCTGCAGGTTATGGCCGCCTTCGGCCAGAACCCGCCGCTTACGGGCGGCAGATATCAAATCGACAGCGGCGCGGCCCTCAAAAGCCCGGGGGAGCTTTCCGCCGAGGGAGATTGGTCCAACGCGGCCTTCTGGCTCTGCGCGGGGGCCATGCCCAGCGGGGACATCACCTGCCGGGGGCTGAGCGCCAACAGCAGCCAAGGCGACAAGGAGGTGCTGGCCATACTAGAGCAGATGGGCGCCCACGTAAGCTGGGAGGGCGACACCCTGCGTGTGCGCGAGGGCATACGCAGGGGGATAGTAATTGACGGGCGGGCAACCCCCGACCTTATACCGGTGCTCTGCGCGGTGGCGGCCCTTGCCGATGGTGAGACCATAGTTAAAAACGCTGCAAGGCTGCGCTTGAAGGAATCCGACCGGATAACGGCCACCGCACAAACCCTAAATGCCCTGGGCGCCAAAGTAACCGAAGAAGAGAGCGGCTTGCGCATCCAGGGGGTGGCGGAACTTAGGGGAGGCGAGGTCGACAGCTGGGGCGATCATCGCATAGCCATGATGGCCGCTATAATCTCTGCCGGGTGCGCAGGGCCGGTTGCCATAACCGGCGGACAGGCGGTGCGCAAAAGCTACCCCACCTTCTGGGAAGAGCTGGCGGCACTTGGAAAGCAGGTGAGCATACATGAGTAGCTTCTGGCGCTCAAGGCTCGACCTTGCGATTTTCGGCCAGTCCCACGCGCCGGGGATCGGCATGACCCTGGATGGTCTCCCGCCAGGCGAAGCCATCGACATGGAGCGTCTGCAAGCCTTTCTCGGGCGGCGCGCCCCTGGTCGTTTCCCCTGGTCAACCTCGCGCAAAGAGGAGGACGCCCCCGAGTTTATCTGCGGGTTGGTCGGCGGCAAAACCTGCGGCGCGCCGATAACCGCCATCATCCGCAACAGCGACACCCGCAGTGGTGACTACGCCCAGCACGCAGACATCCCGCGGCCCGGCCACGCCGACTACACCGCGCATGTAAAATACGGCGGCCACCAGGACAGCGCCGGCGGCGGCCACTTTTCCGGGCGGCTGACAGCTGCACTCTGTATCGCCGGGGGCATCTGCCTGCAGATTTTGGAGCGGCGAGGGGTGGCGATTGGGGCACAAATAACCCACATCGGCTGGGAAAAAGCTGTGAGAGCACTTGACTGGATAAGCGCTGATAAAGACGCTCTAGCCAAGTTGCGTGAGATGGACTTCCCCACCCTAGATAGAGAATCCGCCCAGCGAATGATAAAAGAAATCGAAAGCGCCAAAAACAAGGGGAATTCGGTTGGCGGGGGAATACAATGCGCGGTCTATGGTTTGCCTCCTGGCCTTGGTGACCCAATTTTCGGCGGGATGGAAAATCGTGTCGCCAGCCTTGCCTTTGGGGTTCCCGCTCTAAAAGGGATAGAATTTGGCACGGGATTTGGAGCGGCGGACTGGGAAGGCAGCGAGCACAACGACCCATTCTATTTCGACGGCGACACCGTAAAAACCACCACCAACAACCACGGCGGAATCCTCGGCGGAATAACTACCGGGATGCCGCTAATCTTCCAGGTGGCGATAAAGCCGACGCCCTCAATCGCCAGGGAACAGCAGAGCGTCAGCCTTTCCCGAAAAGAGTCGGCAACCCTGAAGGTCAAGGGCCGCCACGACCCCTGCATTGTACCACGAGCGGTACCCTGCATAGAGGCGGTAGCTGCCATAGCGGTTTTAGACGCAATACTTGACAAATAACAGTTGACAATCACTGTCGGCTGAATAAAGGAGCTGAGCCCATGAGTTTAGAGAATTTGCGCGGGCGCATAGACGCCGTTGACACCGAACTGCTCGGCCTTTTTGAGCAGCGCATGGAGCTCTCGCGGCAGATTGCCGCGGTAAAGAGCGCCCAGGGCTTGCCGATAAACGACCCCAGGCGCGAGGCCGAGAAGATGCTTGAGGTTGGCGGCAAGGTGCCCCCGGCGCTCAAAAACCACGCGCACGCCCTTTACGACACCCTGTTTGAGCTGAGCAAAAACTACCAGCGCACAGAGCAGTCCCGGCCCTCCGCTATGTACGAGTATATCCAGGGGGCAGTGCGTGAAAGCTTCCCCGAAAGCGCAACGGTGGCTTGCCCGGGGGTGGAAGGTTCGTTCTCTCAGCTTGCCTGCGAGCGGCTGTTTGCCTACCCAAAGCTTGTGCACTTCAAGGCCTTTACCTTCGACAAAGTTTTTGACGCCATAGAGGGCGGGCTTTGCGACTACGGCGTGCTTCCACTAGAGAACAGCACTACCGGTTTGGTGGGCAAAATCTACGACCTTATGCAGAACAACTACAGCAACTTTAGAATTGTCAAGGGAGTGCGCCTGGGCGTCGAGCACAACCTGCTGGCTCCGCCCGGGGTAAAGCTAGAGGACGTGCGGGAGATATTCTCTCACGAGCAGGCCCTGCGCCAGTGCGCCGGGTTTATTGCGGGCCTGGGCGGTCCGGGTGTCGAAATCAAGGCAACCCCCAGCGAGAACACAGCCATTGCCGCCGAGTTTGTGGCCAGCAGCACCCGCCGGGATATAGCGGCCATTGCCTCCAAGCGGTGTGTCGAGCTGTACGGTCTTAACTGCCTGCAGAGAGATATCCAGGACGAGGCGGCCAACTACACGCGGTTTATCTGCATCTCCAAGCAGCTGGAAATTTACCCCGGTGCCAACCGCACCAGCATAATAATGGTGACGCCCAACCTGCCGGGTTCTCTTTCCAAAGCGCTGCGGCGGTTTTACGCGCTGGGGCTAAACCTCACCAAGCTAGAGAGCCGCCCGCTCTTCGAGAAGAACTCGGCCAAGGTCATGTTCTACCTGGACTTCGACTGCTCGCCACACTCAGAGGCGTTTGCCCGCTTGCTCGAGGAAATGAAGGTATACTGCGAGGAGTTCCAGTACCTGGGCAGCTACACGGAGGTCGTCTGAGGTGGCTGACTACGGCCTGCTCGGCAAAAAGCTGGGGCACAGCTACTCCCCGGTCATACACAAGTTCCTGGGTGGGTACGACTACCGCCTGTTTGAGGTGCAGCCCGACGACCTTGCCGCTTTTATGCTGGGCGGGCAGTTTAGCGGGCTGAACGTGACTATCCCCTACAAGCAGGAGGTAATTCCATTTTGCGCCGAACTCTCCCCGGCGGCGAAAAGTATCGGCAGTGTGAACACCATTCTGCGCCGCCCGGATGGTTCGCTATACGGAGACAATACAGACGTGGTGGGCTTTGCCGCCATGCTTGACCAAAGCGGTATAGAGGTGCGTGGCAAGAAAGTGCTTGTCCTCGGCGGCGGGGGGAGCAGCCTTACCGTAAAGCATGTCCTGTGGCAGCGCGGCGCGGAGGAAGTGCTTACCATTTCCCGCCAGGGGCAAGACAACTACACAAACCTTGCCCGCCACGCCGATAGCCAGGTAATCGTAAACACCACCCCGGTGGGTATGTACCCAGACACTCAGCCCCAGCCACTTAGACTTGAGGGTTTCCCCCGCTTGGAGGGAGTGCTCGAGCTTATCTACAACCCGGCCCGTACCCGCCTTATCTTCGAGGCGAAGTCCCGGGGGATACCCTGCATAGGCGGTCTGGTAATGCTGGTCGGCCAGGCCCGGGCAGCCTGCGAGCTGTTCCTGGGTAGGCCAGTGGAGCCGGGCAGGGAGAAAGCGGCCCTTAGCCTGGTGCGTGCGCGCACCGAAAATATAATACTTGTGGGGATGCCCGGCAGCGGCAAGACCACTATTGGCCGGCTGCTGGCCGAAAAGACTGCCCGCCCCTTTGCCGACGCCGACGCCGCCTTGGAAGAAGAGGCCGGCATGAGCATCCCCGATATATTCGCCCGCGAGGGTGAAGTCGGCTTTAGGGCGCGGGAGTGCGCCGTGCTTGAGCGGCTGGGCAAGCAGTCGGGTATGGTGATAGCCACCGGTGGCGGTTGCGTTACCCGGGAAGAGAACTACTTCCACCTGCGCCAGAACGGAAAAGTAGTTTTTCTGGGCCGCGACCTTGCCTTGCTGGCAAGGGAGGGCCGCCCCCTCTCGGCGGGAGACCTTGATGCGATGTACGCGCGCAGGCTACCGCTCTACCGCCGCTTTGCTGACGTCCACGCCGAGAACAGCGCCCCGCCCGAGGGGGTAGCCAATACGATTCTAGAGGCACTGGAGGTGCAGGAATGACACTGCCGCGCGTTGCCACCATACAGGATATTTCCGGGGTGGGCAGGTGCTCGCTGACTGCCGCCATACCTATATTTTCGGCCATGGGTGTGCAGGCGTGCCCGCTGCCCACGGCGGTGCTGAGCAACCAAACTGCCTTCGAGAGCTATGCGGTCACCGCTTTGACCGGCCAGCTGGCGGATTCTATTGCTCTATGGAAAAAGCAGGGCCTTGCCTTCGATGGCGTGAGCACCGGCTTTTTGACGGACACCGAGCAAGCCCGGCTGGTGGGTGAGTTTATCGACTACGCAAAGAGCGGAGGTGCGCTGGTTGTCATCGACCCGGTTATGGGGGACGCAGGTAGCCTCTACCCTATTTTCGGCCAGGATATGCTCGCGGCCTTTGCCGAGCTTGTGGCCAAGGCGGACGTCATAACCCCCAACCTCACCGAGGCATGTCTGCTGGCCGGGGCGGAGTACCCCGGCCAGGGCGCGCACAGCCATGAGCTGGTCTGGGAGATTGCCCACACCCTGAGCAAGATGGGCCCGGACACGGTGGTTGTAACCGGCGTACACGACAGAGATAATGCCATATGCAACATGGCGTACGTTGCCGGGCAAGGTAAAAAAATAAGTGTGTGCAACCGCCAGCAGGGCGGCAGCTTTTCGGGGACGGGGGACATTCTCACTTCGATTATCTGCGCGTGTCTGCTGCGCGGGGGGGATGTCGAGAGTGCCCTGCGCTTGGCCGGGCAGCTGTTCGAGAGGGCGATAGCGCTATCCATAGAAAAGGGCACCGACCCCCGGGAGGGTGTGGCTTTCGAGCCATACTTACATCTTTTGCCGGGAACGCAAACTCTAATTAGGCAAGGAGAAGATGCAATATGCAAGGAACTAACCAACAGCCCAGCCAGCTCAGATATTTAACAATAGCGGCCTTATTCGCGGCGATGATTACTGTGTCTATACTTATCTTCCGCATACCGGTAGGGCCGGGGATAGTGCACTTTGGCGACGCGATTATCTACCTGGCCGCCTGCTTTTTGCCAAGGAGATACGCCCTGGTGGCGGTTGCGATAGGCGGGGTTATGGCCAATGTGCTGACCGGCATGTTTATCTGGGCGCCGGCCACCGCGATAATCAAACCTCTGATTGCCGTGTGGTTTATCTGCAGGGGTCCTATACTTACCCGGTGGCACGCGATAGCGCTGGTTATTGCCGGGCTGGTAAACACCGTGCTATACTACACATACGCCTCGATTTTTATACACGGCAACTGGTACGCGCACCTTCCCTTCGCCACGTCGGATATGCTGATACAGTCGGGGGGCAGTGCCGTTATATTTGTAATGCTGGCGGTTATCTTCGACCGCATGAAGCTAAAAAATCGCTTGGGAATGGGAACCTGATAGAATATGCAAAACGCAATTTACGAATACGGACCCGGCCTCTACTTTAACCTGACCAACAAATGCCCCTGCGAGTGTGCTTTTTGCGTGCGGGCCGGGGCGCAGGGCCTTGGCAGCGCGGGCAGCCTCTGGCTGAGCGAAGAGCCAACTGCCGCTCAGGTAATATCCCAGCTGGCGGACAGAGAACTTGCAGGCTACGCCGACCTTTGCTTCTGCGGCTTTGGCGAGCCTTTCTGTGCCTTTGACACCATGCTGGAGATCTGTGTATACCTAAAAAGCCGCAAGAATTGCCCGCCTGTGCGCGTCAACACCAACGGCCTGGGAGACCTTATAAACGGGCGGCATACTCCGCCGCTGCTCGCGGGGCTGGTGGATGTTATATCGATAAGCCTTAACGCCCCCACCAAAGAGAGATACACCCAGCTCTGCCGCCCGGAATTTGGGGAAGGTGCGTTCGAGGCTATGTTGAAGTTCGCCCGGGAGTGCACAGAGCATGTTCCGCTGGTGGCGCTTTCAGTCGTTGACGTAATTTCGCCCAATGAGATAGCCGCCTGCCAAAAAATAGCAGACGGCCTTGGTATTCCCTTGCGGGTGCGGGGGTTTAGCGGCTAGACGCGGAGCGGTCGACCGTCCATGTCCAGCAGCGGGGTAAGTCCGCCCCCATACCCTTCCGCCACGAACAGGTACTGCACGCCTGTGCGCTTATCCCGCAGGATTCGCACAGCGCTAAACCCGGAGCTTTCTTTGTACACGACCTCGAACCGTTTATCCTTCTTTTCCTTTTTATCTTTGCCGAATATACTCATGATGGCGCGCTCCCCTTTTCTCTGGTTGCCAACGATGGCTCTAGGGTATAAGTTTAGCGCATTTTTGCCGCTCTGGCAAGGGCGGCGCTGCAACGCTATATTTTTTGTTATCATTTTTAGTGTGTTTTACGCTAAATTTTTTATCATGATAAATTCTTCATCATTTTCGCGGATAATCTCGTACCCCAGCTGGGTGTAAAACCTTGCGGCGGCGTTTTGCTTTTGCACCGCTAGTGAGGTTTGGCGGTACCCGCGCCGGTGCAGCAGCTCGAACAGCCGGGTCATCATCAGAGCGCCGACGCCCCGCCCTCGGTGCCCGGGCAGCACGGATATCGCAAGCTCGGGGGTGTGCGCGTCGATATGCCCATACCCGGGGATTATCCGTGTCCAGGCGATGCCGATTACCTGGCCGTCTATTTCGGCTACAACGCCACAGTCGTGCTCGTCGCCAAAGCCCTTGATATAGACGAACACTTCCGGCTCGAATATGACTTCCCGGGGGAGTGGCGCCTTGCCCGGAGGCTGAAAAACCGCGTGGTAGAGGAAGTCCTCGAGCAGCGGGTAGTCGGTGGCGGCGATCTCTCGGACCTTTATATTTGGCGCCATTCGCTACCTCTTCCCCGAAGGAACTTTGATTTTTACAAGCGCCAGGATATCCCCCAGCTCGCGCACCCCGAGCACCCGGAGGTGTACCCAGCCGCCGCCCTCTTTGCCGCAGGGGTAGCGCTCACCCCAGAGCTGGCGGGTTTCGGGTGTAAGTTCGGGGAGCAGCTTTTCAACCTTGGGCACGTGCCTGCCCCCCAGCTGGAGCATGACGCTAAACGCCCCCGCCTCGAAGAAGGCGTAGCAGATATGCGTGGCTCCACGGCTGTACTTGTACCCCCACCCGTAGCTGTTGCCGAATGGGAACTTCAGCTCCTTAGAGAGCTGACAGTGGCTGCCCAACTGTGACTCAAACTCAGCTAGGAGGTCGTAGCTGTCACCCAGGTAGCTCTCGATATCCTCACCTGTGGGCGGCACGCTTTTGTCGAGCAGTCTCTCGTACATCTATAAGCATCTCCTGCACAGAATATATAGAGCAACAACACGCGAGAAGGGAGCCTTTGCCGCCGATGGAAACCATCCCAGCCAAAACAATCGTAGCCAGGGTCAAGAAGCCCTCTGATTGGTTTGGCGCGCAGTACAACATGAATATCTATCGCGGCTGCACACACGGCTGTATCTACTGCGACAGCCGCAGCGAGTGCTACGGCGACAAAAACTTCGACACCGTAAAAGTCAAGGAGAACGCACTGGAAATAATCCGCGATGAGCTGCGCCGAAAAGTGAAAACCGGGGTGATTGCAACCGGCGCAATGAGCGACCCGTATAACCCCCTGGAGCATACGCTAAAGCTCACCCGCCGTGCCCTCGAGCTGGTAAACGCCTACGAGTTCGGCGTGGCTATTGCGACCAAATCCGCGCTGGTGGCCCGGGACGCGGACATCCTGCAAGATATTGGAGAGCACTCCCCAGTGCTGGTTAAAATGACAATCACAACAGCGGACGAGGACCTCTGCAAAAAGCTTGAGCCCCACGTATCCGGCACGGCTGAGCGCTTTGAGGCAATGCGCACTCTAACCGAGCGCGGCGTCTACTGCGGTGTGCTGATGATGCCCATACTGCCATTTGTCAACGACACCGAGGAAAACATAACCGAGATACTCGCCCGGGCAAAAAAAGCCGGGGCACGGTTCTGCTACCCCGCGTTCGGTATGACCCTGCGGCGAGGAAACCGGGAGTACTACTACGACCAGCTGGACGAGCTGCTGCCAGGTATGGCGGAAAGGTACGCGGCAAGGTACGGCGAGGACTACGGCTGTCCCTCACCCAGGGCGCGAAAACTTTGGGGGGTGTTCAAAGAGCGGTGCCAGCAGTTGGGGCTGCTCTACAACATGCGGGATATTGTGAGCCAGTATATGGATGGGTACGAGAGGGAGCAGCTGCGGTTATTTTGAGCTATGAAGACAGGTTCTTGCCAGTGAGGTCGCTGCCCCTACTCCTCGCTGACAAACAGCGTGCCCGTATCTTTGCACAGATGCTGCACCGCCACCCGGCCGCTCGTCAGCGCCACCGGCAGCCCGCCGGGAGGCGACAGCCGCTGCCCCGCTAGGTAAAGGCCGCTCAGCCCGTCTATTACCGCCGGGTAGGTTTTCATTTTATTGCCCGGAGGCATCTGGCTCATCCAACCACCCTTCCAGTTGCCGCAGTACCGCTCGTAAGTCAGTGGGGTGGCCACGTCGGCTACCTCGACATTTCCCTTTGCTTCGGGTATCTGTGCCTCTATCGCCGCGACCACTTTGTCGGCGATTTTTTGTTTTTCGCCGTCGTAGCTGCCATCTGCTTTGGCCGTCTTCCAAAAGTCGTAGGTGTCCCCGTTTAGGTGGGTGGTTATGGCGGTTTTGCCGGGTGGGTTGTAGGTTAAGTCGCCCGCGTAGTTGTTTAGGGCCAGGTGGTCGAAAGTCTGCCCGGCCAGCTTGATAGGCTCGCCAAGTTTGAAGATATACCGCTCGGGGTAGTTGCTTAGGTCGGCGTTTATGCCCAGGGCTACGTGGACACAGGTAATGGGCTTTGTCTCTTTGCGCAGCTGGTCAAGCCCCGGGGATTTCGGGGGCGTCTCAAAGAGCTGGTCGAGCAGCATGGTGTCGCAGGCGACTATTACGGCGTCGGCATCCAGGCGCTCGCCCTTTGCAATAACCCCGACCGCCCTGCCGTTTTCGACAATGATGCGATCGGCGGGTGTCTTCAGCAAAAGCTTGCCGCCCAGGCCCTCGAAGGTATCTACTATCCGCTGCACAAACGGCAGCGAGCCGCCCTCGGGGAAACTGCCGTCCCCACGGGCAAGGGTGCCAAAAGTGAAGATAAAAGGGAAAAACCCCATTTCTTCGTCGGTAAAAGCGCGGAGCATCTCCTGGATTCCTTCGTGCTTAAACTGCGCAATGTACGCGTCCCGGGAAACCTTTTGGTAGGCGCGCAGCATTCTCAGCGTGGCAAGGTAGGTAAAGCCCAGAGAGATGGGGAGGCGGCGCTTTTTGGTTACTTTGACCCCGCGCAAATCCCGTACCGGCATGTAGAGCTTGCTCACCCGGCGGATAGCCTCGCTCATTGCGCGGATAGCCCCAACGTCCTGGGGAGAAAGCTCCATTAGGTGCCACATGGTGAGTTCGATATTCCGGCTAAGGCTGATACGCGTGCCATTGTAGTCGTACTGATAAAACGGCTCCCGCGTGTGAATTTCTACGCTGTCGCTGAGCGCGCCAATATGCCGCCAGAGGTCGTTTGCCGGGTCTCCTTTCCGTGAGCCGGTCAGCCAGTGCATCCCGCCCTCAAAGAGATAATCCCCCCGCCGCCAGGAGGTACAGTTGCCACCCGCTATACGATGGCTCTCTAAAATAGTGACGTCGAACCCGCATTTCTTGGCGTATACCCCTGCCGAGAGCCCGGCGATGCCGCCGCCTACTACGATAACATGTTTGCTCATGTATATTGTTGCTCCTAACTGCTGTTTTGTTTAAGCTTGAAGACCGTACGGTTATGTTGCCCGTGTTCCGCCCCATTCCACGAGGGTAAAGCCGTTGCGCTCGGGTGTGCGGGGCAGTGTCTGTTCGCGCACGGCAACCGGAGCACGGATGGGCTTCCAAACCATGTGGACAATTATGGCGGTGTCCGGCGCGGGGGAAACGGTCAGCTTGGCAAGTTTTTCGTACTGGGTTGTGGCAAAGGTTACCAGGTTGTATTCGTTGTTTATCATCTGCGGTGCCCAATAAGAGATAAAGTCGTTGTATTCCCGCGGTGTAAGGCCGAGCAGGGGCAACTTTTCCAGTAAAAACCGCTCGACCTCCCAGCCTCTTACAACAAAGCCCTCGGAAAAATCCCAATCGTTGAAGTTGGGCACGCCTTCCCAGAATAGATAATAGTGGATAGAATTGTCGGCTAAATTTATTATCTTGCCATCGGGCGAGGCGGTGACGTTCCAGCTGCCCCGATAGGCCGGGAAGGTGTAGGTGAGCACACCGTCAAAGTCTAGCCTTACGGTTATATTCTTTGTCTCTTGGGGGTAGAGGTAGATAACCGGCTTGCCTGTTAGCGGGACGTCCGGGCCTTCAAGCTCTACGGGTTCGGCAATAAGCGAGCGGAAGGCCCTTACCAAAAACTCGGCGTTGTCGATTTGGTAGCGGCAGGCAAAGCCAACGTCGGAGGACTCGAGGTACATCTCGTTGCCGGTAAACACCATGGTGTAACGCACACCGTTGTCAAAGGTAAACACCACTACAAAGTCCGAGTTTGGGGGCAGAGGCGTAGGCTCGGTTGCGGCTGTGCGCCCACCCGAGACATTTAAGTAGCGCGGCACAACCGCCGCAGAGAACAAGTTGGCGTCGTGCACAGCCCAAAACACACCGTGCTCGTCGGTGACTTCTACATTGACAACACGGTTGGGGTTCATGAATATCAGCCACTGGGCGTACGGCCCGGAGTGGTAGTAAGTTGGCGTCATGGCTTTTTTAAGCGCGCTATGCTGCTCGTCTGTCAGGGCGTATGCTCTGTCGTCGACCACCAGCGTGCCGGGGTAGAGGCTGTATATGGTTTTTCGGTAGTTGTCGGCTTCGTGCACAAGCATAAGGCCTGCTTCCATTCTCGCCCCGGCGGGGATTTCACCGCTGGGCAGCTCAGGCAGGTTGTTGATGACCGCCCCCACCGAATGCAACAGCGGGAAGTCGGCAGGACCCAAATGAGGGCCTGACACACCAAGGCTGTAGTAGCTCACTGTACTTGGCTCAAAGATATACATGGTAAAAACTTGGCTCAAGTCTATTGCGAAAGTGTTGGACGGGGAAGCTACAGCCTGTGGCTGCGGAGCGGGAGCGACAGGCGCGCCGCTATCTTGCGGCGGCGGGGCGGCAGGTACAAGAAGAGGCGCAGGCGTATCGCTCTCCTGCGGCGCTAGGGCGACGCCAGGCGGCTCCTGCAGCTGTTGAGCGCCGGACTCGTTGCCGCTTTCGCGTAGCGGGGGGGTCTCGACGCTGCCCTCGGCTTGGGGCAGTGCGGAAAACTGCGTCGACGCGGACTTTCCCTCATGGTTGCAGCCGGGCAATATCGACAGCGCGGCGGCGACGGTTAAAGCGGGAATTATCATTCTGGCTTTCATTAAGGGCACCTCCATTTGCTGAGCTGCGCGGTGAATATGACATTTACCTAGCGTAAAATAAGCGATTTCTATTCTTTGCTTTAGCTGGCTTATCTTTCGCTGGCCACCTACCCCATTTCCCCAAACTCAGCGGGAAAAACCGCCTCCCCGCGCACGGCTTTGCCGTCCTCGCGCAGGAACCTCACCATCTTGCACTCGTCCGGGGCCTTGAGCGCGAAGGTTATGCCGTGTTTACTCGCGACCTCGTACCCAAACCGAGGATAGTAGTTTTCGTGCCCCACCAGCACGCAGACCGAAAACCCAAGGGAGTGCGCGACCGCATGCCCTTCATTAATCAGCGCGCCGCCAATTCCCCGCCGCTGGAGCTTCGGCAACACCGATACCGGTCCCAGGCACAGCGCCGGGTGGCCGCCAACCGTCATCGCGGAGAAGAGGATGTGGCCCACCATCTGTCCATCAAGTTCAGCTACCAGCGAAAGTTCGGGGATGTACTCCTCGCGCCTGCGCAGATTCTCGACCAGCTCTTGCTCGTCACCATCGCAGTGCTCGGACGCGGCAAATGCGGCGACCGTCAAAGTATAGACGCCGTCGTAATCGCCGGGCACCTCCTGCCGTATAGTCAGCTTTTCGGTCAAACCGGGGCGTTGTTTCATGCCTTGCCGCCAACTTTCTTCTTGTTAAAAGCGGAAGGCACGAGCCTGTACGCCTCTTTTTTGTCCATTTTGGTAATGTACCGCGTGGCTATACGCTCCCCACAGCCCGGGCAAAATATTGCCCCGTGATACTGCGAAAAATCTATACTGCCCTCGACAATGCGCTCGTTGTACATCTTAACAAAATTGCTCTCGCCCACCTTTTGGTAGTTTGCGATAAAGCGTTTGCAATAGGCGCAGCTGACCTCTAGAATATGGCTGCCGCGCACTTTCTTGCAGCTTGGGTTCTTGTAAATGTCCATTAGCTCAACCGCGGCTTACCAGCCGGCTTGGACTGCGCCATCTGGTTGAGGGTGACCGGCCCTGCGGGGAGAAATGGGTGAAGAAATCGGCTTCGTCCCATATACACATGGCTTTTCCTCCTATTCAGGGAACGGACAAAAAGCGTCGGCTTTATAGGTCGAGGTCTTAAGGTCAAGGACAAATATTAATTCGCCTGTGGGCGAAACAAGAAAAGTGGTTCCGAAAAGATGCAAACAAAAAGGAGCCGCATGAACGCTGAAGGTGCAGTAACACCAGCAGCGGGCAAAAGTGGACCACGGTTAAGCAACACGCACCCTTGCACTTCCACACGGTGCCTACATTATACATCATAAGTATAACGCTTTCAAGCACCGTGTAGAAGTTGTCGCCGTATTTTGGCGCGTGTAGGGGTATTCTACCTCTATGGCTGCATTACATAAGGCCAGCTTTCAAGTAACATCCCTTCGTGTTTTTGTCGATGAGAAAGAGTAGCAAAAGCGAGTGAAATTATGTATCAGACATATTAGAGCGTGTTTTGAAACTCATTACCACGCCAATCTTGGTGTCCGCATTTGTGTGTCATAAAATCGCTTCGGTTGGTTTTTGCAAATGTTCCACTAAACTATCTCATTAAACGCTCTTCCCGCATTCTCCGCAGAATTGGGTTTTGGGTGCGTTTTTCGCTCCGCATTCCCCGCAGAATACCGGGGCGCCTGAGGATGCCGCGCTTGCGGTTTGGGATCTTGTATGCGCACCTGTGCCCATGCCAGGGCCACCCGCCGGAGAACCCTGGTGGATTTCGCTGCTTGCCTGGTCGCGCATTTTCCTAAAGGAAGGCGAGAGCGCGGCGAGCTTGCCGTAGATGTCGAATCTAATCTCGGTTGTGGGCGCTACGCTCATGTATGTACTCATCATGCTAATCATCGCCCAGCTGTCCAACAAAGCCCTTTTTACAGCAATGGCAAGCATAATGCCGAGAAAGAAGGCAAGCGCTCCCCAAAATCCGCCAACGAAGCTTAGAAGCCATGTGAACAGCAGTACGAGCACTAAACTAAGCGCGATTATGAACAGCACACTCAAAGCTGTGGTTTTTAGCGCGCCCCCCAAGATTGCTTTCCAGTTTTGGAAGTAGATCACAACGCCGTCTACTGCGCCTTTTGTAGCAGTTTGCTGTTTGTCGTCGTTGTAGAATATCCAGCCGATCACGCATTCGTCCACGAACTTGAGCGCCATCCCAACGAACTTTTGGGCAAACTTTACCACGCTGCCCATGCCAAGCCCGCCTAAAGCGCCCAATGCGGAGCCCAGTGTGCCTTGCAGCTGCTTTACCGCTCTATCCACCAGTTTGTTCAGCACAAAGAAAACACCGGCAGTCGCAAATTTTTTAACCACCATGTCCTTGCCGTATGCAAGCTGATTGGGCGGCAATTGTCCGGTCTTGATTGTCTGTGTCAACACGGCGATATGGCCTACTCTGATCGCATAGCCAAAAACCTGTACAATAAAGCCATAAGCGCTTACTGCCAATACAAAACCGACAATGATGGCGAAAAACCCTACCGCCGGATTTGCGTTGAATATAAATATGCATATCGCCATAATTACTGCGCCGACAAGTATGGCTGCCAGCCTCAGCGCCAGTTTAGCCCATACAAATGGCATTGTCATACTCCACAGCTGTTTGGGAGTCATTTTTTTTGTTGCTTGTTGTACCGACATTTAAACATCCTCCAATTACAAAAATGATTGATTATATATCCAAATGTTAACCACTCACACCATCCACCGGAAGCGCAACATTGTCCAGAATGCGAATCGGGTAGTGACGGTTTTCTGTTGTTCCATCGCCGAGCCTGCCGTCACCGTTATACCCCCAAGCCCACAAGCTGCCGTCAGAAGTTATCGCTAAAGAATGGCGATTGCCTGCTGAGATAGCCACTACATCGCCCATAACTCTGACAGGAGAGCGTTGACGTGACCCCTCACCGATGCCAAGCCGACCGTGGGCATTACTACCCCATGCCCATAGACTGCCGTCTGAGGTTATAGCCATAGAGTGGACATACCCCGCCGAGACAGCTATGACGTCATCCATAACTCTGATTGGAACGAGGTGTCGTTGTTCCCCTGTTCCACAACCGACCACACCATAAAAGTTTCCTCCCCAAGCCCATAGCCCACCGTCTGTGTCTATAACCAAAGAATGTCGGCCTCCTGCCGAAATAGCTGCGATATCATCCATAATTCTGATAGGGTAGGTACGACTTTCTCTTATTGTGCCGTCTCCGATACGCCCAAAGTGACCGCTTCCCCAGGCCCATAAGCCGCCGTCAACATCTAAAGCCAAAGAATGAGAATACCCTGCGCAAACAGCTGTGATGTCATCCATAATCCTCACGGGAACGCGGCTTGACCCGCTGCCTCCTGTGCCAAGTCGGCCTTGAGAGTTACTTCCCCAAGCCCACAAACCACCATCAGCGCTTATGGCCAAAGAGTGGGAGATTGTTATAGAGGACGATGCTGAAACAGCTATAATATCATCCATAATCCTGATAGGGGTGCTGCTGCCTTGTGTGGTTCCGCTGCCCAGCCGCCCGCCACTATTGCTTCCCCAAGCCCAGAGGCCGCCATCAGCATCTATAGCCAAGGAATGGTCTCCCCCCGCTGATACGGCTGTCACATCATCCATCACCCTAACAGAGGATAGGCGGTCATCTGTTGTGCCATCGCCAAGCCGCCCGTGGACATTATTGCCCCAAGCCCATAGACCGCTATCAGCACCTACAATCAAGGAATGGCTGTTTCCTGCTGCAATCGCATGTTCCGGGTGGATATTCACCCCTACATCTATACCCGAGCGTGGAGTTATGCTGCCGTCCCGCGAAAACACTTCGCTAATCTGCGGCCAGAATATAGCTGTTGTTGCGATTGCTCCAATACACACCATGGCGCAGATTACAAGTGTGATTGCTTTTTTGCTTAACGCTGCACCAATTGTTTCCGCTGTAGCCGTTGCCGAATTAACTGCGCTATCTGCTACAACATTTTCTGCTCCCAACATCGGGTCGGCCTGGCTCAGCGCGTCGCCGGGGTTTTCGATTGCCTGTTCCGGCTCGGCGCTTGCATATTCCACCTCGGCATCTGCCGTTTGGATGCTATCCTGCATCCGTGCCTGTACTTCGATCGGAACGGGCATATGCTCCATAGCTTCGCGTACAATCGGGGTAAGGGCAAGAGGAATACCCCAAAGTTTGATACCATCTTTTTCTGCTTTTTCTTCCAACGCAGCCCGAATCTTTGCCCGTGCCATAGAAAGGCGGGTTTTTATTGTGTTCTCGTTTGTTTCCAGTGCTACGGCTATATCAGCAACGGTTAGCTGGCCATAATAAAAAAGTAGTATGCAAATGCGCTGATTGTCGGGGAGATTATCTATAACGCTCATGATGATTTTCCTATTGACTTCATCGTCAAGAGCCTTGTCGGGCATATTCTCCGGGTCGTCGTCAGCGACCAGCAATAGCTCGTCCTCGTCGTCTAGTGTTATCAATCCTTTGTGTTTGTTAAAAAAACGATTGCACTTATTTGCTGTGATTTGGTTGGCCCATGCATAAAAGGCGGCGGGTTCACGCAGGCCGGATATTTTTTGCTGTATCGTTATAAAGACCTCTTGCGTCACATCTTCAGCATCTTCCGGATTTTTTAATATCCGTAAGGCAAGGCGGTAAATGCTGCTCCAAGCATCCATGAATAATTCTTCGAGTGCACTCTTGTTACCCTGCTTTGCCTTTTCTATTAAATTTGCCAAGCGTTCGGGTTCCACTTTTTTATTGCTCCTCTCTTGTTTGATTTTTGCCATCTGTTAATATAGATACATGAAAAAGGCGCAAGGTTTGGTTTTCTCAAAAATTTTTTCAAGACTCTGCTTTTACCTTGCTCTGGACCCCTCATTTTATCAAGAAGCATCACGAAAAACAATAATAAAACAATCGTCGTATCTACGGGTTTCTTAGCGTGCAGCGTTGGCTGTGCCTGACCTTGCCGCAACTTCAAAAGCGTTCTTCTTTTGAAATGGCGACGCCGGCCCTAGCTGCGCGGCGCAGGTGAAATAGTTGGGCCGGACTCCCATGCCCGACCGCCGGTTATGTTTTTTAGCAAGCCCGAAATCTGCCTGCGGGTGGCCTTGTTTCAACTACGGTCCTGCGGCTTCTAAAGCTTCTTATAAGAGCTAAACAAGAAGGCTGAGACAGCGGGTACAAAATATTTTGCGCGGCCCTATTGACTTTGCCACAATGTTAAGGTGTATGATATAGTCACCGAGCTTGAAAATCGCCCTTTAGATTTTCAAGTTTACACACTCGTAGAGTGTGTGCGGCAAAGCCGCAGGTGACGTATACACGGTTCGACCGGCGCTGTGCGCCGGTAAGCGCCCTAAGGGGCGCTGCTTCAAAAGTGGACTTCTTTTGAAGTTCGATGAGTATAGCATTGCAATTGCAAAAACGCGAGGTGAGTTTGCTTGTTCAAAATCGGCGAGTTTTCAAAGATGGTGCGGGTGTCGGCTAGGATGCTCCGCCACTACGAGCAAAGCGGGCTGTTAACACCCGCGCAGGTAGACCGCTTTACCGGCTACCGGCTCTACTCCGCCGCGCAGATGCCGCTGCTTGCCCGCATAACCCAGCTGCGGGATATCGGCTTCGGCGTGGAGGAGATAAAGACCCTGCTGCCCCGGTACGACGACCCTGCCGCCCTTGCGCAGGCCCTCGAGCGCAAAGCCGGGGAAGTGCAGACCACAATCGGTCTTGAACAGAACAAGCTCGAAAAAATCGCCGCGCTGCGCGGCAAGTTGCAAAAGGAGAGAGTGAATATGGTTTTTGAAGCTGAGCTAAAGTCCCTGCCGGCAGTGAAGGTGCTGTCACTGCGCGAGATTCTCCCCGCCCCCGAACAGGAGCCCGCCCTTTGGGAGAAGCTGGCCGCGTTTGTCCAGAAGAACAACATTGCCTTTGACAAGGCCGGCGGTTACTCAATCTACCACGACGAGGACCACAAAGAGACCGACGTGGACGTGGAAATTGCGGTCAAGGTCGGTGAGCTTGGGGAGAGCGTGGGCGGTTTTGTGTTCAAAGAGCTGCTGGCGATACCGCAGGCGGCCACCGTTCGGTTTTCTGGCCCATACACCGGGTATGGCGAGGCGATAGAAAAGCTGGCCGGGTGGGTTGAGGCAAATGGGTACGCTTTTGCGGGCACCATTCGCGGCCTGGCGATAAAGACCTACGCCAACACCCAAAGCGAAGAGGACTTTTTGACCGAGCTGCAGCTGCCGGTCAAGAAGATATAAGCAACACCACACAAGGCCCCCACTTTAAGCGGGGGCCTTTGCTATACCATTAGGTGCAGCTAGTGTGTATCGAAAGAGAGGCTGCACCGTTCTCTGACGCTGTATGCCGCGTAATAGCGCTCTTCCAGCGGTATCCACTTCTCCGCGAAGATAGCGGCACCAGCCTCGCCGTTTCTCTGCGCAATTCGGCGGGCTTGCTCGGCGCCGCCAACGCTGAGAAAGACCGTCAGGTCGTAGCTGTCTCGCAGCAATGGGTGGCAGCTGTAAGCCCCCTCCACCACGGTTATCGGGTGGGGCGCTGCCTGTATAGGCGGCGCGAGCACCTGCTTTTTGCAGTCGTAGGGCCGGTAAGAGAGCGGCTCACCGCGTGTTAACGGGGTAAGCACTTCCTCCAAAAAGCGCTCGCGGTCGACATTGCCGCCGGGCTCGTGCAGGCGCTGGACAGTGCGCTGCTCTGGGCGGAGAAAGAAACTGTCCATATGAACGACATTGCACCCGCAGCCTTTTTGCAGAAGGGCCGCAAGGGTCGTCTTGCCCGCGGCGCTCCTGCCGTCTATCGCGACCAGCAGGCGCGGTTTTTCTTGGCGTAGGGCGTCAATTTCGCGCAGCACGGCTTCGGCGATGTTTTGCATGGCGCAAATCACTCCGCCGGGCGGTGTTTGTGGAAAGGCACCAGCCCGGTGCGGCCCAGCACGACCATGATGGCCGGTATCAGCACAAGTTGCAAAACTATCCCGGGTACCGCGTTTACAAACGCACCCGCCATAAACGCCCCCCAACTGAAAGCGCCGCCGCCAATGCCGAGAATCACAATCATGGCGATACCCCAGACAATCCGCCCAGTGACCATGGCAATGGCCATAGCGCGGTAAAGGGCAAGCACGCACTTCCAGCGAGAAAGTCCGTAGACAAGGCCGACCACAAGGCCGTAAACGGCCAGCTCAAAAGTCATGGCAACGGCGATCGGTATCAACGGGGGCGAGCCGAATATCAGCGAGCGAGTGACCGGCAGCACCAACCCCACAATCCCCCCGTACTTCCAGCCGCAGATAAGGCCGCACAGGAAGACCGGTATATGCATGGGCAGCAGCATGCCGCCTATTTGCGGCACCTGCCCCGTGGCAAACGGCAGCACAAGGCCAATGGCGACAAACATAGCCGCTAGAGTTAGATTTTTGATTTCCGATTGTTTCATGTCAAACCCCCTGTTGTTTTTTGGCGCGTAAGCCACGCATAGGCTAGCCTTTAGAAGTTGGACGGTCGAAGAAGACATTCTTGCCGGTTATAGCAAGGGGAATACCGAAGCACATCCCTATCTTGTCGGGGAAGAGCTTTAGCTTCAGCGCCGCCATCCCCGCGCTGAACAGGATGCGGTTGTCCATCCTGTGGTCCATTGCGGTGGCAGCCGCGGAGCCGACCGCAATGCCGAGGTCGTTGACCGCCATCGCGCAAGAGATGCCGCCTGCCGCTGCCGACGCGCAGTCTTTCACGCCGCAGAGCCTGCAGTTCAGCGCGCGGGGCTTCGCGTCAATACCAACGAAAACCACAAGGTGAGAGGCGTCCACATTCCCAGCGTCGCGGACGAAAAACGACAATCCGGGTTCTTGGCCGATTTCGCACATGGCGGCAGACAGCTTATCTTTATCTTCGCCGTCCACCACCAAGGTTTCGATTTCGTCGACGCCGCAGGCTTTTGGCGCTGTCCGCGTTGCGGCGCACATCAGGTTGGCTGCGCAGAGAGCCGCGCTCTTCTCAGTTGTGTCGCTTGTGTAAATCATGAATTTTATCCCCTTTCAATTGTATAGCAATTACAGCTATATCGGCTGTCACTGACCTTTCCAGCTCATGTTGTCCCGCAGGCGGCCACCGACTTGCTCGACCGGTGTGTCCGTCTGCTCCGCCCGGAACTTCGCCATGTTGGGCTTGCCAGCGGCGGTTTCCGCAATCCAGTTTTTGGCGAAAGTGCCGTCTTGCACTTCGGCCAGCACTTTCTTCATTTCTTCCTTGACAGCGGGGGTGATTATCCGGGGGCCGACCATGTAGTCGCCGTACTCGGCGGTGTCGCTTATGGCGTCGCGCATGTATGCAAAGCCCTTGGCCGCCACCAGATCGATAATTAACTTCATCTCGTGCACGCACTCAAAGTATGCGCTCTCCGGCTGGTATCCGGCCTCCACAAGGGTTTCGAACCCGGCCTGCATGAGAGCTGTCACCCCGCCGCAAAGCACGACTTGCTCGGCAAAGAGGTCGGTCTCTGTCTCTTCGGCGAAAGTGGTCTGCAAAATACCGCAGCGCCCGCAGCCGATAGCGCAGGCATACGAAAGCGCGAGTGCCTTTGCACTCCCGGTGGCGTCCTGCTCTACCGCGATGAGGCCGGGCACCCCTCTGCCCGCCTGGTAGTCGCTGCGCACCACGTTGCCAACGCCCTTGGGCGCGACCATAATGACATCTATGTTTTTCGGGGGCAGTATCTGCCCATAGCGGATGTTGAACCCGTGGGCAAAGCAAAGAGCCGCCCCTGCCTTTATGTTTGGAGCCACGCCCTCCTCGTAGATAGCTTTCATCGTCTCGTCGTTTACCAGCATGACTACAAAGTCGGCCCGGGCGGTGGCCTCAGCCACGCTGAGCACGGTAAAGCCTTCCTGCTTTGCGACCTGCGCGCTCTTCGAGCCTTGGTACAGCCCTATCAGCACCTCTGCCCCGCTCTCGCGCAGGTTTAGAGCTTGGGCGCGGCCCTGCGAGCCGTAGCCTATAACGGCCAGCGTTTTCTTTTTAATCAGTGAGACATCGCAGTCGGCGTCGTAGTACATTTTTCCCATGGTGAGTTTCTCCTTAGTGTGTTTCTTGTTGTATGCGCGTGGGGCGCTGTCACGGAAAAGGTGTAATTCTCGGGCTTGCGCGGACTGCGTAAACCCAAGTGTGCAAGCTATGAAAAATGCTTATACTGTCGCCCTGTAGACAAGAAAACCGAAGATAACAATAATTGTCATTATTCCCAAAATAACAAGCGCAATAGTTGAGCATACGATGCCGGCAGTTGCCATTCCTGACGGTACGCCAACTGCTCTGGATTTTTTCTTTCCAGCGATACCCAAAATCAATCCAACAACGGATACGACAAAGCTTAAAGGAGGTACCCAAATAAAAACAAGGCCAACGATGCCAAGAATCATTGATGAGATGGAGAATCCTTTGCCCGGGTTAAATTGCACGCCATTGTTTTGAACATTGATGTTATGCTCGCTCATTATATTCCTCCTAATATAAATTATCTAAACTTACATCTGGAGCATCATGCCTGCGACGTGGGCTATCTACTCCGCGCTGCCAAACATGGTTTTGGTTGAGTGCATAGAGACCGAGATCACCAGCCCGATACACAGGTAGGATGTTAGCACTGATGAGCCGCCATAGGAAATAAAGGGCAGCGTGTTGCCAATTACCGGCAGCCTGCCTATATTCATACCAATGTTGAGAACCGACTGAAAGGCCATCATGGCGAACACACCCATGCAGATACTGTAGCCCAGCATATCGTTGGCCCGCCCGGCAACCCACAGTATCTTAAACCAAAGGGCGGCCATCACCGCTATAGTCAATATCACGCCCACAAACCCCAAGCTCGAGCCTAGAAAGGAGAAGATGAAGTCGTTGTGCATCTCGGGTACGTAGACGTGCTCGGGGCTAAACAGGCCGTTGCCCTCGGCACCGCCCACTGCAAGGGCGTTAATCGCCCAGTGCTGCTGGAAGAAAAAGCCATCGATGTCTCTTTCGGCGGCGTAAAAGACCTCCATAATACGCGCCCGATGGAAGTTGGTCAGCACAAGGTTCCAGATAAGCGGCAGCGAGACCCCGGCCCCAATGGCCGCACCGGCTATATACTTCCAGCTAAGCCCGGCACCAAATAACATACACATTGCAATCGCCGCTAATATAAGCGCTGAGCCGCTGTCTCCTTGTACCTGCACAAGAACCACCGGCACGGCCATGTGAATAAGAAGCCCAACCAGGTGCAACGGGTGGTTGAGCCGCTCGGCCACTTTGTAAATGTGGTAGGCGAACATAAGTATAAACGCCACCCGCAAAAGCTCTGCCGGTTGGATGGTAACATTGGCAAAAGGAACAAGCAGCCACCTGCGAGCGTCAGGGCGGCCGGGTGCGCCCACCCCAATAAAGAACGTGAGCAAAAGCAGGCCGTAGCTCAGTGGGGCGTATATTTTCCAGAGTTTGGCGAGATCCTTATAGTCGATAAGTGAGAGCACTATAGCGCCGCACACCCCCAAAAAAACCGAGAGCGCCTGCACAAAAATGTTCCGCCCGCTTAGCCGCAAAAACACGGCGTGGCCGCTGTCCAGTATACCTATAAGCAGCACAATGCTCAGCGCCGAGAGAAGAAAACACGGCAGCCATAGCATATAGTCGGTGCGGCGGATGTACGACCCCGCAAAGGAGAATATTTTCTTCATGCTAAATTCCTATCGGCAGATGCCGCGGGAGCTGTGTGTGTAATGTAACCAGTATCCATTATACCCCAAATGCCCGCCTTGCACAAGTGTGCTTTATGAGGGGTAAGGTAAGGATATTTGACCTGGAGCAGTGTGAGATGCGAGCGTCGCACATTACAACTTTCCTCCTGTGACCGGGCTGAGAACGCCGCGGTGTAAGATTGACTAACTTGACCGCCGCTGGGCACAACTATGATATATTCGTTCAACGTAAAAAACGGCCTTTTGTTTTTTGAGTTAACGCGCTCGCAGAGCGTGTGGCGGCGTAGCCACTAATAGTGCGCACACGGTGCTCTTGCCGCATTTATGCGGCGACACGCGGCCCAGACCGTGTGCTTTAAAACAGACCCACTGTAAGGATACCGCATTCGACATATTGAGCGTGGTGACGCCGCCGCGCCCGATTGAGGATTGGAGTGAAGAATGGTGTCTCCAGCGAAAGAATCTCGCGTGTTTACCTGGCGAAAGCTCGCCCGAGTCCTGGCGGTTGCTTTTATCGCTCTTATTTTGCCGGTGCTATTTGCCGGTTGCTCTTTGCAATTGCTTGGCGGAGCGCCGTCCCAGCCGGTGCAGACCACGGAACTTCGAGTTCCGGTTTCGCCAAGCCAGCTGCTGGTACCCCGCACAGGGAGCGTCTACCTCTACCAAAGCGGGGTGACCATAGACACAAGCAACACCGGCGAAGGGTATGTTATGGTGCGGTATGCGGGCGACGCCGGCAGGGTGGTAGCGCAGGTATCTATGGGAGAAACTACATACACGTGGGGCCTGAGCCAGGGCAGCTGGGAGGTACTTCCGCTGGCTCTGGGTGATGGTAGCTACACTATCTCGGTGTTTGAGCACGTGTATGACCAGATGTTTGCCATGCTGGCAACCACCGAGGTCAGCGTGCGCTTGCGCCACCATACACTGCCTTTTTTGCACCCCAACCAATATGTAAACTTTGGACCCGACAGCGGGGTGGTGGCTTTGGCGGCTGCTTTGGCAGAGGGCGCCCACAGCGAGCTTGACGTTGTTGCAAATATTTATCAGCATATTATCAATAATATAGAGTACGACCACGAGCTAGCCCTTGCAATAGTCGAAGGCCGGGTAACGGCCCACCTGCCTGACGTGGACGTCACATTGGAGACGGGCAAGGGCATCTGCTTTGACTACGCCGCGCTCATGGCTGCCATGTTGCGCTCGCAAAAGATACCCACCAAGTTGACGCTCGGCTATGTTTCGGGGGGTATCTACCACGCCTGGGTATCGGTGTACACCCAGGAGACCGGCTGGGTAAACGTAGTCCGGTTTGATGGGATATGCTGGACGCTGATGGACCCGACATTCTCGGCGGGGGCCGCCCAGGGCGCCAGCCTGGACCTCGCGGAGTTCCTTGGGGACGGCGCAAACCATATGCCGATGTTTTTCCACTAATTGAGAGCCTACCTTCATAAACTCGTAGCTGTAGCAGTGCACTGAGTTATGAAGACGGGTTCGTGAGATAAAGCAGGGGTGAAGAAACTAGATGGAAGCAACCGGCTGGGGCAAGGGTACACTGTCACCGCGGGAGGTCGCGGCTTTTTGTGCCCAGGCAGCCATGATGCTAAAAAGCGGTATGAGCATAACCGATGGCCTAGAGGTTATGGCGGCAGACACAGCGGGCAGCGCGGGCAAATCGATCCTTGAGGGGATACACGGGCGGATAGAAGCGGGAAGCTCGCTGCATGGGGCACTTGAAGGCAGCGGCGTCTTCCCCGAGTACTTTTTGGACATGGTGGAGATAGGCGAGGTAAGCGGCAAGCTCGAAAGTGTGATGGACTCTATGTCCGCATACTACGAGCGGGAAGAAGCCCTGCGCCGTATGGTGCGCGGCGCGCTCACTTATCCCTTGGTCATGATAGCCATGATGATAGCGGTTATAATAGTGTTGGTAGTGCGGGTTATGCCCATCTTCAGCGACGTATTTGCCGGGCTGGGCGCTCAGATGAGCGGCTTTTCCCTAGCGGTGATGAACTTCGGCCAAGCACTGAGCCGCTACAGTCTGGCAATAGTAATCTCGCTGGCAGTGGTGGCGGCGGCTTTCTGGGCGCTCTCACTTACTCAGCGGGGGCGCTCGTCGCTGGAAAGGGCGAGGGCATCGTTTTTTTTGACCAGGGGGCTTTACCTAAAGATAGCACAGGGGCGGTTTGCCTCGGCCATGGCGCTTATGCTCTCAAGCGGTATGGATGTCGACCAAAGCCTGGAAATGACCCGGGGGCTGGTTAAGACGCCCACGGTAGCTGAGAAGATTGCGCAGTGTCAGGACCAGATCAACCGTGGGGAAAGTTTTTCACAGGCGGTGGCTAAGGTTGGGCTGTTCAGCGGGGTGTATGCGAGTATGGTCAGCGTTGGGTTCAAGACCGGCTCGGTGGACACCGTTATGGAAAAGCTGGCCGCCCGGTACGAAGAAGAAGCAAGCGCGCGGATAAACGGCATAATCGCGGTGCTCGAACCCTCTTTGGTGGCCGTGCTCTCGGTGATAGTGGGGATGATACTACTCTCGGTAATGCTGCCGCTTATGGGCATAATGTCGTCAATCAGCTAGGGGTCTGTTGACACCGCAGAAAGGTGCTGAAAATCGCCAAAAATACGGGCCGTTAGCTTAATGTCAACAGGCCCTAGGGGGGTGCGGGTTGTGGCGAGTAGGTTTGGCAAGCCCCCGGGGCAGCACCGCAAAAGGCTGGGGATACTGCTGCCAGTGCTGCTATTTTGCCTGTTGGCCGTGCTGCTTAACACAGGGCTTAACCACCTGACCGATGCAAACGAGCAGGAGGCTCTGGAGGCGGCCCGTAGAGCGGTGGTGCGCTCGGTGATGACCTTTTACGCTATCGAGGGCCGCTACCCCCCGAGCATAGATTACCTGATAGAAAACCACGGGCTGAGTGTGGACAGGCAGCGGTTTATAGTCCACTACGACGTCTTTGCGGCCAACATAATGCCGCAGATAATCGTGCTGCCCAGGGATTTTTAGGGGTCAATCAGGAACAGGGGGCGGTCAGTTGAATAGTGAACTGGGCAGGGGCAAACGCCACGTAGTGGACGCGCTGTTTACGCTGGCACTATTTTGCGTATTTGCCCTAACCTGCCTGCTGGTGGTGCACATCGGCTCCCAGGTATACCGCGCTACAATCGATGCGGCGCGGGTGGGCTTTGAGGTGAACACCCCACTAACTTATGTCTCGACCAAAATCCGGCAGCACGACTCAGCTGGGCGGGTGCAGGTAGCCCGGCTGGGCGACACAGATGCCCTGGTGCTCGAGCAAGAGCTGGGCGGCCGCGCCTTCCAGACCTGGATATACCACCACGACGGCGCGCTCTGGGAGCTGTTTGTCAGCCGGGGGAGTACTGCGGGGCTTACCCCAGGCGCGGGGCAGCAGCTCCTGCCAGTGGAGCAGTTCAGTGTCCGGTGGGCCGGCGAGGGGCTGCTGTATATCTCGGCCCAAAGCGAGTGCGGCATTCACGCAGGCAAGCTGGTGGGAATACGCAGCCTGTAGGGGGTGCTTGCCCTCGATTGCCCGTTCAATGCACACACAACAAGGGGGCCAGCCCATGAACCGTTCAAAATCCGGCCTGTTTTTGATAGAGCTGATAATCGCGGTTGGGTTCTTTGCCTTAGCAAGCGCGGTCTGCATTCAGCTGTTTGCGGCGGCCCACAGCCTGCGCACCCGCAGCTTTGGCCTGCAAATGGCGGTCGTGAGCGCTCAGAGCGCCGCCGAGAGCTTTAAGGCCACCGGCGCCAACGCTCACCGAATGGGCGAGTTGCTGGGAGGCGACCTCACCGGTACCCGGCTGACTTTGGGCTACGACGAAAATTGGGTGCCGGTGCGCGCCCAAACCGCCCGGTACCTTATGGTGGTTGAGATAGATACCAGTGAAGAGCCAGCATTGGCGGCGATAATAGTGGAAGATACCGCCATGGATGAGCTGCTTTACTCCCTGACAGCAAAGAGCTATCTGGGCTTGTAGGGAGGTTATCAGCCCTCCTGTCCCCCCTGTTTGCGCAAGCTTGCGGGCGACTATTAATCGCCCCTGCAAATCAACATCCTAGGTGGTGGTGCTTATAATGAGAACCAAGCAAACGGCAGGCGGCCTAGGCGTCGGCGGCTCCTCGATACTGGTGATATTCGTGTTGCTCAGCTTGACCACATTCGCCACCCTGGCGCTGATGTCGGCTCAGTCGAGTTACAGACTGGCCGAGCGGGTGGCTGCCGCATCGGAAGCTTACTTTGCGGCGGATGCCCGAGCTGAGGAGATACTGGCCCAAATTAGCGCTGCAATCCACGAGGCGCGGGGCCTGGACAACCAAAGCGCTGAGGAGTACCTAAAGGCACGGCTGCCCGACATAGAGGGCGGCGTCTACTTTTCGCCGGCGGGTCAGGAGCGCGGCGTGGCAAGCTACGAAGTTCCCATAGACAGCGCGAGGTGGCTGCGGGTCGAGCTAGAGGCAGACTTCGACCGACCTGGCCTGCGGGTACTCACCTGGATGGTGATGGCAGAGCCATTCCAAATTGACCACGCGGCCACCGCGCCGCCTATCTGGCATTAGAGCGTGTCACCCAACTCATTGTCGCACCATCATGGCAATATCTAGGAGGTAAGCACTTGAACACGACTGAGCTGCTGGTCGCCGCCGTTGAGCGTGGCGCATCGGATATATTTATAATAGCAGGCAGCCCGATTGTGTATAAAATTTATGGGGGATTCGTACCTGTGGGGAGTACGTGCTTGGACTCTGAGTGCGTCCTTGAGCTGGTGGGCGGCCTGTATGGGCTGACAAACGAACGGGAAATATCAAGGGCAAGACAAGAGTGGGACGACGACTTCGC
>Ga0131853_10002698_pt1 | contig 31804 bp, 22 predicted proteins | sample TergutLab28metaG_FD_92764 | JGI IMG/M metagenome (GOLD analysis project Ga0131853, IMG submission 92764) | Labiotermes labralis P1 segment gut microbial communities from Petit-Saut dam, French Guiana - Lab288 P1 (version 2) (version 2) | ecosystem: Host-associated > Arthropoda: Insects >... | reverse complement strand
GGTAATTCAACAGAATAGTCGCAAGCAACTGATGATGGATATATTAATGTCCAAAACATGTTGAGCACATAAGAAGTGAAATAAAACAGCAGGTGATATCAAGTTGGTCTTTTATTCTTCAACTATCACAATGACGCACAGTCCAATAAACATAAAATTCTCTGTGTTGGATTATGCGAGTACAGCGAGACCAGCAGACACATCATCACCACTTCTGCTTGGATGGTGTTACCTTACACAGCATATGAACACGCAATCCTACACAAATAACTTTATCAAAATTTTATATTCTAAAAATTTTAAAACTTTCACCTAAAACTTAACATTTTATATTTGTAAACTGTTGTAATGTTCTATGTACTATTACTTCAAAGCATTCCTTCCTGAAGATGGCAACAATAGGTGGTCAAAACATGTAGGGGGCTATGCTGATTGTAATATAATAAATCTATGTATCTGTATATGCACTGGTTGGCTGTATCTCATAAGAAAAAATAACACAGTCTATAAAAGAATTTAATTTATTTTTTTTTTAATTTCTGGCTACACATTATTAGCCACACTTTAAAACACTAGATATCTGAAGCATTAAGCATGGAACTTGAGCCTCTTGTATATTAATACTCTTCTGCATGCACATAAGGACACAAAATTGTTACCCTACATCACAGTGACTCTCACAAATAACAACCATTGCTATAAATTCAGTAGAACTTGATGGTGAATATTGCTGAACCATGTGGAAATCTTATAAATCTTGGATTCTCAAGTTTTAATATCTGAAATGTCCTCTATCCTTAAAGGTGAGTGTTAAAACACCCAAACTTACTATGGGGAATTGCTACGTTCCTCATAAAACCTACATTTCTCCATAATCTAATTATGAGAAACTCTGGCCACCACTTGCCTTAACGAGCGCACCTATCACACCAAGACTGGTCAATCGGAGATACTCAAAAGGCCGAGTCTTGCTAACTGTATGAAGGAAAGGGTAGAGGAAAAGAGGGACATGGGCCTGCAGAAATGCAGAGCGAGTCTCAGGATGCGATGCAACACACTGAAGAAGAGCCAGAGCATTGCAGACACGATTTGATTGGTGCGCTGTTAGGGTGGCTGGATTGATTGCTGGGTAGATGTTGACAATCTCCTGGAGTAGAGCTGCTGTTGTACCAAATGTATGCCATAGCAATGGTGCCAAGTCTGGCACAACCTCTCGCTTCTTACTGCAAGAAGAGCACCAACTTAAATTACCAAAAAATACTGCCTGACTAAAATATTAGTTGTTTCCTTAGCAGACATATGTGTCCTCTGCTTGTTATGTGATGCTACAGTGTGGTTCACATGGCCACAAACAATTCATATGGAATAAATAAGGAACAATCTTAGGTACATGCTTTAGCTTTTCACTGTGTTTGATTTTGTGAAATAAACAGCCCAGGTTCATTCTCAGGATGGGAGCAGCAATGACACTAATAACCTCATATGTTGTAATAACTGCCAACAGCCTTCAGATGGAAGTTTCTGCCAACAGCTGGCAAGCTAAACATACAAGTAAGATTTTGAAAAATTCCAAAGGCTTACTTTATGGTTCACCACACACAAGAGGTTATGTTGGGCTAAAGAAGAGAGGCCACAAAACAGGTTTCAATTTTTAAAAACAGAGGCACATAGGTCTCTTCCAGCAATATGTTATGCAAGTAAATAAGTTTCAAAATCGTCCACTCTGAGTACAAGGAAGAAGTTCAGAGATAGTGGGGATGACGACACTCAAGGTTTCCCTCATTCTGCCTACTACTGTATTCCCTAGTGTCCCAGCCTAATGCGTTTGTTAATAGCAAAGTTAACACACAGTAATCACCAATATTCCTGTGAACAGAATGATGACATCACTAGAAGGAATGCTAATAATGGCAGATAGCATAACAGCTAGAAGGTGGCAGTGGAGGGTGTCAATTGATGACCTTTCTTTCCATGACCTCTTCCCCCCCTCTAAAAAAATTGTTTGTAGTTATGTATATGAAGCATCAGCTATGAACCTGCCACATATACCCATTACCATGCAAGTATTTAGGATAATATAATTAGATGTGTACATAATCTAAAGCGACATTAACCCAATACCTGTTATGCATTTTAGAAATTACATATAAACATGAACGTTGTAACAGCTGACATAACACAAATGCGCAATGCATATGCTCAAATACACAGGCATCATACTATTAAACTCGCCCCACAATTATCATAAGCACTGCTCCGGAAGTGAATAAAACCGATGACATGAAAGACAAGCATTTCAGGTATTCAAAACAACACTCCAGTAACAGCAACTGTAACTGTGAATTAAAAACACCTGAGTTCTTGCAGTGCATTTTCCCTGGTTTCAGGGTTCGATAGCTCTACTATCCATTGATAAATCTTGTCGCGGTCCACCGACGACTGCAGGTTAGCAGGACTCTGTTGGGAACTCATGAAAAGCTGGGAACAAAAAAACCGATATATAAATAAAAAAGCTTATTACCAATAGTACTCTTTAACCATACGTAAATGTTGGAATATGTGTTCACACAAGCAATGGATTAAGTTTCATTTAAAAACCGGAGGTACGAAACAGGAAATTTATTGATAACATGCAGGTTTTAAAACAGTGCAGTTTAAGAATGTTTAAAAAATGAATGATAACGTTGATTTGTTGCATTATTCATACCGTACATTAAACAGCTAAGAATGAATGTCTGCCCAAACACTTTCGACGATTCCAAACAAAATTCTACTACTTCGCCAAGATTTTGACATCAATACTACCAACACACGCGCCACAAATGTCGAAATGTCTCTCAAAACCACGGATGACGCACATGACATCCACAGATAAAAGAACTGAAATTATGATCGGTCAACAACTGGCAACCAGATCACAGATCAGGCTAACACGGGCACGGATAACATAATTCCCCCGAAATGGCGGTACCACAGACAGAAGAATCGAATATACCAGTATATACGGAGTCACATTTACCTTGTGTCTTTGCCGTGGAATACGAATCTCACATGCGATGATAAATTTGGGTATAATTGGGTTTCATGTATTATTTAAATGGCCTGTTAGAGTTGGGTTCGATTTAAATCCGTAATCTGCCCATAACGTACATTTTATTGCAATCTTTCAGCCTGTAACTTATTTTTTGTAATACGAGATAATGAAGAAAACCATGATAAATGAATTTCAGATGTCTTAGGCGTGAATGGAACGTAGTACCGCTCTCATCACAGCCAAGTTCTAATTTGAGGCTCTGGAACACAATTTCTTAAAGAGGAACTGAGAAAACCCATGAAAACCACATTTGAGGTGGCCATGCTCCTGGCTGGAGTGACTGATGGTGTTACTAATACACCACTGGTCAGTATCATACCTGCCTCATGACTATCTTTGTGCACATCTGAGGAACCATAACGCCATCTATCAAGTAGGAATTAGCAAAACCACAATCACTAAGCAGAATTGTCAATGTACAAGTCAAGAATCTGACCAGTCATCCCTAGAACACAGGTATAAAAATAAAATTTTAGAATTTACGTGTAAGAGCAGTGTATGTCATTCACATTTATATTTGACCATCCAGTTTGGGTCTTACACATATATTGTGGCATTTCTACAAGGTTTCAACAGCTGAAGGCAGTGTGAGCCTCACAATTGCTCATAGTGGCAGAACAGATTGTTAGGCTGTATTTGGCTTGCATAGCATAAAATCTGAAGTTATGGTATCATGTGAGATTCTATGACACTTTTGGTGTGGTATTTCAAGTGCTCGCTTTCATTTGTAGGCAGTGTATGATGTCTTGGAGAGTGTGTGCATAGATATGCAGACTGATTTCTGGGTCTTACAAAAGTTTGCTACTACAGACCCTTCCAGACACCTGCTTGACTACTCTAGTCCCTGGATACTAACAGATCTATATTTTATATTGTTTGTACTGTGCACTATTCATAAGAGATTCACAACCCTAAACAAATACTGCATTAACTTGTTCCTTAGATATTTGTATTATAATATCACAATATTCCTACATGTTTTGGTTTGTGGAAACTGTTGGGGATTATCAGTGTTGATTTTGATGCAACAGATCAACTACTAATCATATAATCTGCCTTGGTCAAATACTTGAGAAAAAATGGGAGTACAATGAAGCAGTGCTTCAGCTATTTATAGACTTCAAGAAAACTTATGATTCAGTTAGGAGGAAGGTCTTTTATAATATTCTCATTGAGTCTGGGTAAGACAAGCATTTGTTTGACATGTTTCATGAAACAAGGAGATGCTTTATTGACATTGCTTTTTAACTGTGCTTTAGGATATGCCATTAGGAAGGTTAATGAAAACCAGGATGGCTTGAAATTAAATGGTACATATCAGCTTCTGGTTTATGCTGATGATGTTAATATATCGGGAGGAAGCATACATACTATAAAGGAAAATGCAGAAGCTTTGGTAGTGGCTAATAAGGAGATTGGTCTAGAAGTGAATGCAGATACAACTGAGTACACGGTCATGTCTTGAGATCAGAATGCAGGATGAAGACATAATATAAAGATTGATAATAGCTCCATTGAAAGGGTGGAGGAGTTTAAATATTTTGACATAATCTTAACAAATCAAAATTCTATTCAAGTAGAAATTAAGAGAAGATTGAAGTCAGGGAAAGCTTGCTATTACTCGGTGCAGAATCTTTTGTCTTCCAGTTTGCTATCCAAAAATTTAAAGATTAAGATGTGCAGAACTATAATTTTGCCTACTGTTTTCTATGGGTGTGAAACTTGGTCACTCACAATGAGGGAAAAATGTAGGGTGAGGGTGTTTGAGAATAGGGTGCTGAGGAGAATATTTGTGCCTAAGAGGGACGAGGTGACAGGCAAGTGGAGAAGACTACATAATGAGGATCTTTATGACCTGTATTCCTCATCAAATATTGTTCGGGTGATGAAATCGAGATGAGATGGGCGGAGCATGTAGCACGTATGGGGGAGAGTAGAGGTGTATACAGGGTTTTTTTTGGGAAGACCCAGGCATAGATGGGAAGATAATATTAAGATGGATCTTCAGGGAGTGGAATGTGGGGCAAGGACTAGATTGATCTGGCTCTGTATAGGGACATGTGGCAAGCACTTGTGAATGCAGTAATGAATCTTCATGTTCCATAAAATCTAGGGAATTTCTTGACTAGCTGAGAACAGGTTAACTTCTCAAGAAGGACTCTGCTCCATGGAGTAAGTAAGAAAGTTTTGGTCTCCAACCAAATCAATCACATTTGTGTACAGCTAACATAGTGTACAAGAGTTAAATGGGTACAATGTAGTCATTTCTTTGTAGAGTTGTTGTGTAAATGTGATGGATCTTGATATATAGAATCTTGGAAGCAGCCTATGTACTGTGCTGTCTTTCGTTAAACACGTAAGCTGCTTCAAACACACTGTATATCAAGATCCATTATGTTTATGCAACTCTATAAAGAAATACCTACATTTTAACCACCTGACTCTGTTACATCACACCAACTATATAAAAAAGTGATTGATATGGCTGTATACTGTAGTACCTTGATTCCCTGGTGATGGTCCCTCGCGGACTGAAACGTATGAAAATTAAGTGTGCTCTTATAATATAAATATCTAAGGAACAAGTTTATGTATTCTGTTTGTTTTGTCTCATAGAGCTATCACTTGTTTGCCTGCAGGGTATTATATACTGCATACACTTCAGTACAGTGTTCTGCACTTTGTGTAAAAATATGTCATATACTTTCACTTACTGTAATATAATCTATGCTTAAAACGTATTGCAATATACTGAATTTATAACCACATTGTACAATAAAACCTACAGTATTATGTCTATACAAACAATACAGTGTTTCCCATAAAGTGTTCCTATCTAATCTGCAAAAAAGCCAAATCTAACACACTGTTTAGCTAGGGGAGGACTGCTGAACCAGCAAGTATATGATCTTTCCTTCAAAGGGAAACAATAAACAGCATAAGGTACAGTGCTAAAATGAAAAATTAAAGATACAAAGTTTAAATGCTAGGTGTGCTGAAGGAATGTGTATTGAATGATACACATTCAAAACACAATAAAATTTTATACCAATCACATATTTGATGAAATTTGTTTATTTTTAAATCTTATTATCGATGGTTTCTACACCATTTATAATGGCAAAATATAATGGTAACAAGTCAATACATTTGTTAAGAACAAATAAAACAAATGTAATAAATTTATACACGTGAAGATTAAACTGTTGTTATATGCTGGACGTGAAAGAAGGTGGTTAGCCATCACCAAGGATTGTAGCACTACATGTTGCTGCAACATTTTGGTCAATGTAGCACTGCTAAAGTTCTATGATTATTGACACACTGTGAGCTTCTCCCACCATGCAGTGCCTACTTATGTCATTGGACAGTATAATGATATGTAACTCTGACAGAATAAATAACTTAACAATCTCTTCTACAGATATTATAATCATTGTAAAATGGTAATCTAAGATGTTGAACTCTATATCTTATATATGATTTTCGTTTCTATATTTTCCGCTGCTTTAAATCTGCACAAGACAAACTGCTTATTAATGTTTGTTTTGATATTTATATGATCCATTCAGTGAAATGCTATAACTGATTTAAAGAGGTAAGTTCAACTAATTGTCACTACAGTTAGAATTATCTCAAATATCACAAAATTTGTGATTGAAATCGTATAAATATTATATACTATAAACTATATTTATCAGGCAAAATGGAAAGTGATTCAACAACTAACCTACAAACTTCAAACAGAATGTCATTCCTGTTCACAAATTATTATCTTAGTAAGTGATTAAAACAATAATCTAGTTGAATGTATCATATGAGCTGTAGGCCAGTCTTGCAGGTACCACTCACAACTATCTCACAAACAGAACTCAGAAACTGGTTTGTTTTGAAGATTTTGTCGAATGTCTTTTTTTTTTTTTGTTCGCAACTGTCACAGCCTCGATGTTCCATGACTTTATGAAGTGTCATCCGAAGGATCTGAAATCTAAGGTACTTCTCACAAAGATGAGATGCTGTGTAAGCAGTAAAAACAGAATTCAAGTTACCACAATGTTGTGAATGAATGAAATCAGTATCACAAAGTTGCTTAACTTGATGTAGTGTACCCAAGATGTAAATTTAAATTTCATGATTACAAACACCAAATTACTACATGTAACAGAATTTCATGTAGACAGTTATTAACATTAGCTTACAAAATTTTGACAATAATATTATTAGTGTTTAAATGGCAGCATTTGATTTGACAGATTTTAATTTGCTGATGGTAACAAATCTCAATGTGTGAGGTACAATGCAAGAGATTTGTCAGTATTTTGGATGGCATAGTTACTACGTTGGATTGAACTAAAGCATCACAAGTAAATGTGTAATTGCTCATCCAATCACAGTTTGGAATTCACAGATCGTTTTGAAGATTAAAGGAAATGAATTATGTAGTTAAAGAATGCAATGTGACCTGACTGTAAGACCAATTATATGAATTCTTCATGGGAAATATTGGAAAGGAAGCTGCATATCATGACTGATGAAGTCAGGCGAAATGAATTCAAAGTTACACTTATTCACTTTCCACACTTCATTACATGATCATGTGTGTTAGTCATTTAAGTAAGTTACCTACCTAGAAGATAACCAGTGAACTAGTATACTGGCCCTGAACTTGGCTATAAACTGTGCCATTTTAGACTTTCAGTCAGAATTATTTCCATATGACCACTACCAAAATAGCAGTGAATTATATATCAATATTTCTTAAGATTATTTACATACTAAAATTCTCTGAAGACACTATCAACAAAGACAAATGAGTTCCTTGTATTACTTCTTATAGTTCTCAGAATATCACAACTGAAATTTTAAATTATATTTTTAATGTGAAACGCCACATATCCAGATGTGCAACGAGATAAAGCATGATAACAGCATGATTGCTACTATCTTTCATTTAAATAGTTGACAAGTGCCAGTGGGTGACAGACAATTTAGAGCATTGTTAAAAATCTCAGGCCACACTAAGCCCAAAAGTAAAGTCCTTTCTATACACATTGGGCAGCGTTCATTCATTGACCACATTTTATTAAAATCTATTCAAAGTAATGTGAATTGAAAGGCAAATTTTTTGCCATTATTGTAGGACATTACAAAAAGTCACTCCTTAAAGACAACCATCAGATCTCATCCATCAAGTTTGATACACTTATGGACAAAGTTCATAAAACTTTCCATTACATGGATATGACATGCGATGTGGCATTTATTTCTTCAGCTATTTTTAACTTGAGAAGAGTAGGTCTTCCAGATGTGTTTGCAACTTTCATCTACTCAAGTAGTCCCCCCCACCAAAAAAAAAACCAGCTGTCAGAATGGGCAAACAAGCTGCCAAGAAATGTTACCGTATGTACCACTGTGTCTGAAAAATGTCTTTACAGCTGAACACAGATATTTTTGCTTAATGGCATCCCTATTTGAATACAACACCATACTTAGTTTCATTATCGTTGTGGTTACTAAGTAAATGACACTGTTGAATGAAAGCTGCCCTAGCCTGTGTAAGCAGGAATCTAGTGAGTGGTCTACTTGTATCAACAAGAGTATGGCTTGGTTGCTGGATCAAGCTGAGCAAAACAGTGGCAAGTAATTATATATGCCAGAACCTAAAATTTGACTGTTTGACAAACACTAGGTTTATATTACAAGTGGTTGTGCATTCCAGAACATTAGAGCTGTACTCGAAAAAGGGCTCTCACTCTTTGTGGACTCCATCAACGCACAACCATATGAGTACCTAAATTAATCTACATTTAATATGTATATTAGGAAATGTTTTCATTTCGTTCAACACACATGTTCCAAGAACATTTAAAAATATGGATATAAATTTAACAGATGTAGGCTCAAGATACTAAAGCTGCAGTACTAGCTACAAAATATAATCTGGAAACTAGAAATGAAATCTTTTGTAAGTATAACTACACAAAGTAAGTGTGGGTTCCTGTTCATAAGGCATTAACATTAACATTAACTTATTTTCTTGTTACTTTTATCTTATTTATACCAAAGATAGGAGAGCACTTACACATTAAAGCCTGAATTTACATTGCGCAACATTAAAAATGGACATTCACATCAAAAAGAAGTGAAGTGATTTAAAGTGGTTAAAAATGAGTTAAAATATAAATGAACAATAATGGGCTTATGGTTATAAAAAAGCGATCATATTGAAATAGCAAGGACAAAAATACCCATGCGCTCATTATTAGAGAAATAACAATGTTGATACAATGTATATTATCATAAGAACAGGTTATCCATAATTTCAACTGCACCTGTTTCAAATATTGAGATAAAATGTTTTGAATCATTTATTGTTAATTTATTGTGTGGATTTGATCAATTACCAAGCCAGTTGTGTTTGGTTATTATAGTGATAAGTTATTTTTAGTTAATATTGTCACAAGAAGTCTTTGCCCAGGATAATTAGATGCAAAGATATTATGTAGATTCATAAAACTAGTAACATGTTATGAAAACTTGATACTGAAATTTACATCATATTTAAAATTATACAATCTTTCAAATCCTATTTTACAAGTGTTGTACTAAACATATTTACAAACACTTCTATATATACCATGTGTTTTATCATACAAGAAATTTGAAAAGCAACTTATGTCTTCCATAGACGATAGAAGTTCCGCAACAATGTTCTCATCATCATGAAATGTGTCCACTTATACAGATACACACTTTTACACCTGAACCTGAAGCTAGGATTCGAATCCTGCAGAGTCAATGACTTTACTGTATCATACAACTAAATTCTGTGTAACTGAAATTGAGGTTAAATATATATATGTATATATACACACACTGTGCTATTTTAATTCAACTTCATGCTGAAAAAGCTTTATAAACACTTGTTGTACAGTTGTCTGTTATGTGTAAAATCAAACTGATAAGCATCACATCTCCAATGTAGCAGTTTTAATCTATGATAAATATTCAGGTGGGATGTTTTACAAACATACAATATAATTCACACTAGAAATGCAATATCTGTTGGTAAATATGTGCACCAAACAGTACTGCAGTCACATACATTTAATCCCTAAATATTTAACCAGTGGAAATGAATGTACCTTGGCTCAAGAGGAAACTAGAATGATTATTTAATTTTCCAGTAAGCAACAATTGGAAGCAAATAGCTGGATTATTTACCTGTGTGTATCGAATGTTTGAAATGATTACTGTATAAAAACAGTTGAACCAAATATAAGGATTGGTTTACAGTATCAATTATGATCATACTGTTATTGAAATGCTGTTGTGTTATAAATATTTTTTAGAACAGAAGCTAAAAACTCTAGGGTATTTATAGAGTATTATGCATTACACTAAGACTGATATGTTAAAAATTAAAGTAGGACTGTGAGGCATGTCTTGCTTGTATTTTAATTTATATAAAAATACATGTAAATGCATTATCCAAACCATCACTGTTTATTAATAATTTCGATGAAATTTGGTTAATAGAGCGTATTTATTAACATCTCACATCTGTTGCTAAACTGCAAAAAGGAGCATTTAAAATAGGCAAACATTTTAAAATAAGCTTGTAAATAAAGCCAAATTGGTGCACAATTTTTTCTTAGTATGTTTATTTCTTAGTATATTTGTCAATCTCTACATATTTTCGGGTGACTATGTGCCCATCAACAGGAGAAATAACTGTCTTTATTCGACACTTGGTACTCTCTGGTATGCAGGAGCATATGCTCCTGCATACCAGAGAGTCATCCATACAGAATAACAAGTACCAAGTGTCACATAAATACAGTTGTTTCTCCTGATGATGGGCAAATAGTCACCTGAAACATGTAGAGACTGATAAATATACTAAGAAATAAACATACTAAGAAAAAACTGTGAACTAAGTTGGCTTTATTTACGAGATTATACATGGATGCACGGTCAACAAAACATGAAATTTTAAAATAAGTAATTAAGAATTAATATCTCTTTTATAAATACGTTAAAATTCAGTGCTGGTTACCTAACGAACAGATTCCTTTTAATTGTATAGCTATCTTCAAATCACCAATCAGAATCACCAGTGTTCACCAAAACAAGAAGACCATTATTTTCAGGTGTGACAATTTCTTGGAAACTCATTTATATGTTGAACTTCCTCTATATCTGACAAAATTTTCTACGCAGAGGCTTCCTTCAGTTTAAGTGATAGCTGAATTCCTGAAAGTTGTTGCATAATTATAACTTTTGCTTCTTTGGCAAATTTGCTTCTTCTAATGAATATATAGTCCTTTGAGATCACCTTGACATTTTTATACACATGTTGCCAAATTAAAAATTTGAAAATAGCTGATTGATATCCATGAAACTTTGTATCAGCTTTATGATACAGGAGGTTACCCTTCTAATGCTGTATTTTTCACTTTCTGTAAATCAGAGTAACAACATCAGTGATGTACAAACTTGGGATGCAAAAGCAAGTGAAACAGCAATAGCACATATTTTAGGGTTCTTAAATGATGAATAGAAATAGATTTTCAAAATTTGTAACTTTTTAAGGTAATAGCATTGTAGAGCATAAATTATCCATATTTCTGCCATAATCAAATTTACTTCAGGGTCATTTTTTAAGATGAGAGTGAAATAATCTTGCAAGGCATGTCACATGTGGTATGGAGATAGAACATAACCATATGTACACATTATGCATAAGACACTGGGCTTTCTACAACCATACTGATGATATTAAAGTTTTGGGTTATATCTGACAAATCTTACATAGAGCCTACAGAATCAGTATATCAAGTTATTTGAAAAAGCATAAAAATTATAGCCAATGCAGAGTAATAGATCTGTGACTAGAAATCCATGCAACAAGAAAGCCTGTTTAGTTGGAGGGTGCAGTCCCCAGAAACAGTTAATACTTCAAAGTATAAAACTACTTTGATGAATTTTAATTTCCTTACATTTAATATGTCACAAAAATTGTCTTAAAAAATCTGCAGATATTATTGCCAAAGGTGCGAGATATTCATGGATGGTCTTGCCTTATGTGTCTGAGATTCAGTACAGTTTTCCACTGATGTTACTTCCACCTGCTTGTTGTACTTGGCTGGCATCACACATTCCTCTCACAGTCTGTTGCATTGCCACTTGGACCAGGACTTTGCAATGCCTCATAGTATTCCATACACATTCATGTTCCCCCAGGTTGTCTGAACATCCAGATTTCTCCCTCCAGGTACAGATATGCAGTGTGAGAAAGGCAAGTGTTGACACTTTTAAGTTTGTTGTGGCAGACTAAAGAACACTACATGATTAGTGTATATACTGACAGGACTGTAATATGAATACTGGCTGGAAACCTACTAGAAATTCAGTCTGTACATTAGACCTGGCAAAACTGTATTTTGTAGCAGAAACCTAAAGAAAGAGCCCTGATAGATGGCAAAAAGTTAAGAAAATCTCGTGGGTGTCATAGGTGTCCCTAGCCTCCCATGGGGTGGTCTATTTACACCGATTTGGGTATGATGTTAAATCAAAAGTCACAGCGGGCACAGTCCCTTTGTTTCAAGTGTTCTTGTCCACGCAAAATGAACCCAAATTTGCTGTAACAATGCAAATTTTTTCCCGTTTCTTAAAAGTGGGGAGTAAATTATTGGGTTCTGGTCTCACTTGTTTGGATGGTAACTGGCTGCAACTGCAGGAATATAAGCTTTACAAGTTTTACTTGGAATTCCTTATTATTGTTCCTCCTTTGGGTGCATAACCTTTAGTTTCCACCTAAAAATATATAATTCATTTAACTTTACTACCATTCATGGTAGACATCCGAAGGGGCCAATTTCCTTTCGTTTTAGATAAACAGTGTTGTAATCTACATTAAAAATGACATTGAGGAAAATTGGCAGAAACTGGTTTGTCACAAAAAGTCTCATATTCATGTAAATTGTAATATGTCTATAAGGAAACTGGAAACATTAATCAAATAATTTCAGTACACCTTTCAATTTTAGAAACATATTCAGATATTGTTTACATTTAACTGTGTAGACTATAACTATATTTTATATTTTATTTCTGTCAAATGCAGAAGAATAATTTGAGGACAGAACACAAGAACTCTTGATTTTAATATGCAAGTTTACAATTATGCGATAGAATAAAGGTTTACAAAACTGTGTAATGCACATTTATGATTCTGAAGAGTGTCACTGAACCACAACAGTGAGTGTTCACCGAAGGGAAAATGCTAGACCTGAATATTCTATCTCATACTCAAGACAAGGTGTCAAAACTGTCAACAGAAAGTTGAAAAACTCCCACAGCTGAAAATATAAAACATATCAGCAGTGCCTGAACTGCAAACTAGTTGCCCCATTAACACATGAAGTTATAGTATTGTATCCTTCAGCCTGTTCCTATTCACATTGGTCAAATTGACTCTCTCTAACCTTACTGTTGGTTCTTACAAGGCCTGTTTTCATCAGCAATGTAAATTCATAGAACAGTACATACTGAACCTTTTATTGACCGACACATCTGCACCATTCTACAGATATCAGTTCACTTTTTAATTATAATCAAAAACACTAAAAACTGCTGTAGAATATCAGGCACATGTGGAATGTAAGTGTGACAGCATCTTTTTGATAATGTCCTTCAGATATCTTGGAAATTATATACAACCCAAATTGGGTGCAGTCCATAAAATTCAAAACATGTAACATATATATAGGATCATTGTATACATGATAATACACTATACTGTAAGTGTTTTTGCAAAATGTGTTGTAATTACTTAATGTTGATTCGTGCATTGTTATTATATCTTGAATGTGTTCTGTAAGCTGGCTAAGGCCCCACATCATCTGCCACTGGGACCTGAGCCAGCATACAGAACACATACAAGAAACAATAGCAACACACAAATCAAAGTTAAGTAATTACTAAACTTTTTATTTAACATTAATATGTCCGTGCATCGCTAATATATTCGCAGAGTACAACCAACAAGATGCAACATTTCACAATTTATTTATTTCTGTAAGACACTCTACATGTTTTAGACGGTTTTTCCTTCCATCATCAGGAACTCAAAACTGCACATACAGCGTCAGGTATTTTGTCAGACCAATACCTGAAGCTGTATGTGCAGTTTTGAGCTCCTGATGATGGACGGAAAAACTGTGTAAAACATGTAGAGTGTCTTACAGAAATAAATAAATTGTGAAACGATGCATCTTGTTGGTTGTACTTTATGAATATAATTACTACACATTTTGTGAAAACACAATATAGTGTATTATCATATATACAGATCCTATATACGTTATGTGTTTTGAAATTTATGGACCGCACCCATTTCGGTTTGTATATGATTTCCAAGATATCAATAAAGGACTTTATTGGACACGTTGTCACACTCACATTCCACGTGTGCCTGATATTCTGCAACAGTTTTGTGTTTTTTTAAATGTTTTAATGTGATCTAATATACAGAGAATGGTGGAGAAGTTTTGTTCCGTAAGAGGGTGATATGAACATGATGCTCTGTATGTACTATGTTGAGATAGTATATACTGATGTTCATACAATCCAAGGCTTGTACACTATGTTCCATTGTGTTATTCTAAACTGGTATGTGGTGCAGTGTGAGCGCAGGCAAAATAATTAAACTGATATCTTTTGATGACAAAATTAATTCTGAAAGGTATGTGCAGCAGATATTCCACCCATTGTTCTGAGCTGCCAGCAGTTGAATGATGTAAGCATTGTCCAACATGACTCTGCTATGCTGACACATCACCGGCATTCATGGACAGTTTGTGGGGAGTGTTTAGGGGCACAATTATTAGCAGCTGTTTGTGGCCAGCACTTCTCCATACTTTACTTACAGTTTGACCTATTGATGGAGCTGTGGTTTACAGATGAGATCCTAACACAGCTGAAGAATTGAATAAAAATATCCAAAACAAGGTTTCCTTGTTATCCAAAATGTCCATAAAAACTTGTGCATGTAATCTTGTCACAGATATGCCACCAGTATATGAGGAAAGGGAGAGTTTCCAGATTCTTCTGTAATCAATTCCAAGTTTTATGTGTGATGAGTTTGAGCCTACACATGTAACTTCTGTTAGCAGTGGCAGGAAGTAAAGCAACATGGTCTTGGTCTCATTGGCTGAATGTGGTAGAATTAGGGTCCAGCTCTTCCGCTTGGATGTCTCATCAACTTGAGTTCACTCTGCACCAGGTTCCGTACTACAAATTGCAATCACATAGCAGATATTTCTTATTAAAAATGTAATTAATTATTTAATGGCAAACATAATTCTGTAGCATGCCCTGATTAATTACTTAATTTCAGTGTATTTTTTTCTTTCTGTTCCTGACAACTGATGGATATTATAAAAATATTTGTTTCAAAACTGAAACTGGCAAACAAACGTCTGTGTATTGTAATTTAATTGGGTTCATTTTGGTATGTTACACATAAAATAACTGTCAAAAACGGTGCAAGGTTTTCAAAATTGTGTTTCATAGCTACTGTATACACAATTCATGTATGTCAATATCAGTGGACCTCTACAATGTGTTCACCTAAGTGGAATAAAGTTCATATTCACAAGCCCAATTGAGTCAGTCTATACAGGGTATACACAAAAGAATGGTGGGGTTTCAAAAGTTAACAAGAAATTTATTTCTCACCTTACACGGGCACAACATACACTGTCATCAGCAGCAGCAACTGTCCAAGTTTCTCATGCGGTACCAGCAGTTCACTTCTCATGCTTACTGTGGGGCCATTTTCCAAGATGGTGTCGCAGCAGGAAAAGGCTTTCTGTGTACTCCATTTTAAGGTGTCCAGATCTGTGATTACAGTGTAGCGTGAGTTTCGTGCACAGTTTAGAAAAGACGCCTTTTCCTGCTGCGATGCCATCTTGGAAACTGGCCCCGCAGTACACATGAGAAGTGAACTGCTGGTAGCGCATGAGAAACTTGGACAGTTGCTGCTGCTGCTGCTGACAGTGTATGTTGTGCCTGTGTAAGGTGAGAAATAAATTTCTTGTTAACTTTTGAAACGGCACCATTCTTTTGTTTATACCCTGTATAGCAGCAGCAAAAGCAACAACTGAGTCCAGGCATTCTGCTTTTCCCCAAGCATAATAATATACTGCAGGTTTTCTTTATAATAATTATATTCGTAGAGTAACTTTTCAGCAAATAGGAATATGTAGTGTGTACATGCAGAATTTTAAAATGTGGTCTAATAACGTATCCAACCTGTGGAGTTACAGAAGTAAGCAAATCACGTTTAGGTTAAGTACAAAGTTGCTTCCTATTTCAGTGCACTCAGATAGGTGTGGGTGTAATGTTGTCATTTCCCGCAGGGCTGCAGGGCTTCTCCTCCTGTCACTGAATTGTACAGAAAGGCAGCTTCTGCTCGCGGGCCTCTTCTGGAATTGAATCTTCTTTTGGGGAACTTTCGCCTGCTGCCCCATTACCCCCCATTGGTCCACCTCCAGGGGGGCACACTGATTGTCATCTAAGCGCCAGGGTTGATACCATGGGTGGACGAATGGGTTTGTTGTCCAGGATCCTCTCAAGTTCATTCATTGTGTTGGTGTTCAGCTTGGGAACCAGCTGCAAAATGAGTTCAATGATTAACTTCTTGCAGGCTTTTTACAGTTTGTTGCACATCTTGCAGAATGATCCTGACTGGAGAAGAATTTAAACAAAGGAAAGTTACACTTGCAAGCATGAAAACAAATGTCAGCCATTCTGCAACAAGAGGACAAAATTTAGTGTAGCTGTAGACACTAACTAGAAACAAAACACTTAAGTGGTAATGCCTGCTTAATTTCTGAAGGATTAATAAGCATTAAAAATAATTAACACAATTGTATTTATAACTACATAACGTTAATAAAATATAACCATTAGCAAGCCAGACCTTGGGCTGATTGTATCTTTGTTGTGGCATCATAAATTTACTTACAGTGGAATTCCATTAATCCAATTTCAATGGGTCCAAATGGGTGATGAATTATGTAATACTCCAGATTATCAGTTGATACCTCTACTTACCTAAGTTATTACTGGCAATTTTTCATTTCTAGAGCTGTGTGACAAATCAGGGAAGTATGTCATGTGGGTATCTCCATCTGCTGGGGCAGGGTAATCAGGGTCCTTGTCTGTGTTGTCTGGAGTGTTCATATACGAAAAAATTGATGGAATGGGAGGTAAGGGGTAGGAGGTAAAAACGGTTTATGTACAGACATTCTTGGAAGTCTTTTTGAACATGTCCCTGAGGTCTACCTTTTTTAATGATGAAGCGTTCTGCTTGTAAAAAATCAAAACTTCCATTCTTGGAACCACTCTCCTAAAATGCTGGAATATCAGGATTTCCAAAGTGTTGGACATTGGATTAAAGAAATTTTGCTGTACATTAATTAAACACACCTTGCATATCACAAGATTTTAGGACTGTGAGTTTGTAACTGGAAAATACACTTTTGTTATTTCTGCTGGAAGTTCTTTTCAAATCATCCACTTCAAGAGAAAGAGCTGCCCGTAGCTCGTTCAGTAATTTCACATACTCCAACCTGTACATGTGCAGGAATACAAACATTCATGCTTGCATACACAAAATGTTCTCATTCTCAGTACACTTCACTTAAGTAGATCATAGTCACACTTCCTGCATAAAATAAGTCTAAAACATGTTTTTGGTGCTGTATCACCATACTATAAAACAATGCAAAAAGATATAAACAAAGAATATATTAAATAGGATTCCAATAAAATAAAGAGAAATAATCTGCTCAGAACCTCAAAATATACAGAACACAATATAAACAATTTAACTGACCTGCGGCAGAATGAACTTGACAATGCAGAGTTCTGCAGTAACTCTTATAAAATGAAATGCAATAAAATAAAAAATAACACATTGAAATGATTCAACAGCAGCAAATAGAGCTTCTTTAATGAATTGCAAATGGAATCCCATATTGTGTTTGGTATCTCAACTGACCTGCAGACTCTGTATGCTTTCATAAAGCTGCTCAACAGAAGCAGCACCCAATAGCAGGCACTGAACACTCTCGTTCTTGAGGCACCATGCGATAGCAAGCTGAGATACTGTACAGCCCAGCTTGTCTGCCAACTGGGAGATATCACGCAGCTTCTCCTGTTGCCGTCTAGTTTCCTCAGGTTGAAGCCTCTCCTTCAGCCACGTGTAGCCCTGCACAGGTCATGCAGTATCTAATGCAATATACATAGGTACAACTGACATAAGTATTTGTTATGATCTACACACAGAGACATGAATACAAGACACTGCAAATTTTGATGAAGTTGCCATCATAATGTCGATGTTATCCAGCAGGTAACTGAGTTACCTGGAACGTACATATTGTTTACATGTTTTGATCAAAGATACACATGGTTTTAAGAAAGTATAATAACTTATGATGCTCAGATTCGAATTTCAGCAAATGTGCACTATTTGAAAGACCCGCTAACTATTGACATGTTCTAGATTCACATTTTGAAGGAAATATTCCAAATTTTTAGGTCAGTAGACATGTAAGGTATTGGTGGAGCCAATAAAGAGAAGAACAAGTAGAAGGAGGATTGGGAAGCCACTCCACTGGCACATACCTGTACATATACTTTAAAGGTGTTACTTGAAATCTTGCAAACCTTGCCGATATTTGTATTTATTTCTTGGAGATAAAAACTGTATACTCCAAACGTGATCACCCTTTGCCCATCACTGCAGCAGTCAGACATTTAATTTCTAATTATACAATACAAACCAAATAAAATGCACTTTTTCTACATTAATATTTTAATTCTTGATGTCTTTTACATGTTTTGAACCCGAGAGTTAATCTTCAGGAAGATGGTTGTATATACCTACAAGACTGCTTACACTAATGCAAGTAAAACATACCATACCTGTATATACAATGTACATGACCACCCTTTGTACCTCGTCTATCCTGGCTTGCTCTGTGTGGTAGGTGAAATTTCTTAAGGGATACAGGTGGGGTTCATTGGATCCACACATGGTCTTCACTGTTTGTTTATGTATTTATTTGTATTTGTGGTGTAAAGTCTGCTCTTATCCAGTTATGCACACAAAAACCATATTCTCACAACAGAAAAGAAAACAGCCTTTGCTTCCCTCCAGAAATAACACCTTTGTTTTGTTGACCACACTCTACACCACCTTGCTCATACCGCTCGCCTACTTGACTGCCAGTGTTAGTCACCCAATTCCGTTATCTGCTGCTAACTGTTTTCTCATTTAAATCTCTCTGTAGGTAATCCCTCCTACCTATCATCAACGGTTCTTGAATGTAAGTTGGTAGTTTCAATTTATAACTGAAGGCTAGGAACCGCTCGTAACTGAGACCAACAATCTATCTACCTAATAAACAAATGTAACAAAAATGTTCGACCACAACGACCGCCTTTGTGAAGATGAACCCTCTGTTTCGGAACATGTAGAAGGCATCAAGAATTAAAATATTAATGTAGAAGATGTGCATTTTTTGTTTATATTTTATATATAATTTAAATTGCAATGCAACAAAAAATTTCACTTATATTCTGCTAAATATTCAGCTATATGAGAGATAATTCAAATAAAGGTTATTTATTGTAACGAGATCCATTTTGTGTCGCATACCATTTACTGTGCATGCTGAGCTATTTTGGGAGAACAGAGGGGGATAGCTGCGGGAGAGTGGGGCAGTCAAGAACAAGTGGTGCCGCTAGATCGGGTGGCAGAGTCCATGTGGTGGCAATGTGGGTGAAAAAATAAGTATTTCAAATGAAAAGTTCTGATTTTATGGGCTTAAAGAATTTTAAATTATTGAGTCAAATGAAAGGAAATTCAATAAATTATTGTGATTTTTTTGTTAAATTTCGTTATTTCTGTTCAGGATAAGCATTGCAATTATTTGCTCCAGTGTCAATATGAGTTCTCATTTAATTTCAGCATCATAATTAAGGGGTTATTATCCTGGATCAGGTGATAACAAACTTCGTCCACCTGACATTTTATGTGGCTCCTAATATGAAATGTTGACATGCAGAGGAACTATAGCCTACTACAGCCATTCACCTTGTGGGGACACCCACATTGCAGTTTTCTTTCCTCTGTCTGCACACCAATCCACATACTGACCAAGACAACAGCAGCTTAACCACCACAGTGAACCACTTTCTCACTCCCTCCTTCTCTGTCTACTTCCACGAACAAAGAAAATGACCCCTGGCAAGCAGAACTACATCTAACAAGCCATGCCTACCAGCTCTGCCAACCAACCAATGACAGAGCAGGCTGACAAGCAGTGACCTGTATAAAAAGAGACCATCTGACCAATGAGAGGCAGAGTGTGAGGCAGTTGAGTGTGTCGGTCAGTCGAGTCATTCAAGTGTCGGTCAGTCGAGTGAGCTGTGGAGTGAGTGACAGAGTTAGAGGATTGTGATACCTGCCTGGGCTGACTGGTGTAACAGGTTATTGACTGAGCTGGTTTCTGCATTTAGTCGCCAGCAGAGTTACAGTGGAGGAGTAAGAGGAAGACATTTCGAGTGCTCATGCCGAAGCATCATGCTGAGGCAGGACGAGTTAGCCTTTATGAAGGCTATTTCTACTTTACAGGTTTCACTGGCCAAGGAGTTGAGGCTGGCAATGACGTGGAGGAAGAAGCCAGTGGTGCCTGCTGAGAAACACAGCACCACATCAGGAAGCGGGATCAGAGCTTCCCAACAGCTTGTGGGCAAGCGAAAAGCCAACGAGCTAGCAAGCCCGGGCGACTATATGGAGCCCACCAACAGGCGCCCAGCACCTGGAGCTGGGTCCCTGTCTCTGCCCGCGAACTCAACAGTCACGGGCGAACAAGCTGCTGCCGGCAGCCGGCAACCCGGACCATCTGGAGGGGGGGGGGGGGCAACGTACGCGGCTGCTTTGGCCAGGCCCGTCGCCCCGTCTCAGCCAAGTGGGCCGCTCAAGCCCACAGCTATGGATTCGGACACATCCGAACCCGGTGTCTCAATGGAAACAACCAACAGACGCATGTCTAGCGACATGTCCGGGCCACTGAGCGGCATGCCAGATGTCCCCACTTCAAACGCCCAAGTGGCCAACGCCTGCCTAGCAGCAGGAGAGCGTTCCAACAGGACGCCCATTTTTATTTCAGGTATCAGTGACACCCGTTCCTTCCTGGCCTGGTTGCGGGTATCCTGCCCTGGCGGTCTGATGGCCCAAACAAAGGGCGAGAAGTTGATGGTCGTCCCATCAACCGCCGACGGGTTCACAGCTGCGGTCAGTGCACTGCGGTCCCTTGATGGGAAAGACAGTGTGAGTTTCCGCACCTTCAGGCTAGCAGAGGACCGCTGTGTGCGACATCTGGTGAAGAACCTGGTTAGGGGTATGCCTGAGAGCGTCGTCAGAGAGGAGCTGGTATCCCTGAACATCCGTGTTCAGGGAGTCACGCAGCTGCGATTCGGCCGTCGCGATCCGAAATCCGCCAAGAACCGCCCTCCCACCCTCCACTTCAATTTGTCAGTGGCGCGAAGGCCTGAGGTGTCAAAAGTGCGATCGCTCACCGAACTCTGCGGCTTGCGAGTGTCGGTGGAGTCCTATGTGGCTCCAAAAGGCCCGCTGCAATGCGAGCGCTGCCAGCGCTTCGGCCACACGTAGCGTAACTGCTGATACGCACCCCGGTGCGTCCTTTGTGGGGGCTCCCACCTCTCCGGTGGATGCTCTACCCCGCGGGAACAGCCTCAGTGCTGTGGCTGCGGGGGAATCCACACAGCGAACTATCGTGGCTGTGTGAAGTGGAAGGAAGCGAAGGCGGCTCTTGCGAAGCAAGCGCCCGAACGCAGCTGAAAGAGCGTCGCCACTGGCCAACCTGCCGCTCCTAAATCTCAGCGGGCTGGTCCCTCTGCCTAGCAGATGTACCTGGGCAAGAGGTGAATCATGTCGTCCGAGGGGGCGTGTCGTCAAGGCTACCACGACTCCACCCACCAATCCACATCCTAATCCCCCTCCTCAGCCGGTCACGGAGACGCCCGAGAAGCCTATGTTGACCGCCAACAGGGAGAAGACCAGGCCTAAAAAATCTGAGCCCAAACCCACAGCAGTCCCTAAACAGGCTTCTGGGCAGTCTAAGAAGAAAGCAGCCGCGAGTGTCAAACCCGCGGCCGCCACACCCACAACACCCAGCCTGGTGGTCCCCACCCAAAGTCCCACATCCCCACTCGAGGAAATCTCAGATCTCCTCGATCACATTCCCCTCCATGCATGTATGGAGCTGACTCTTTGGCTCCTCACGTCCATCTCTTCCCTTCCCATAGGGGCAGCTCGCCCTCGCCCTGTTCTGAAGAACGCCATTCTTTTGTAGCCGAATATGGCAGCACGCCCTAGGAGGACAGAGCCTTGTAATGCCCTGCGCCTCGCCTGCTGGAATGCGGACGGAGCGCGAGGCAGGAAGCTTGAATTGGAGCATTTTCTCAGCCAGCAGAGTTTCGATATTTGTCTCTTAAGTGAGACATTCCTTAACCCTGGGCAAGCCTTCCGGCTTGACAATTATGTCTGTCACCGCACAGACAGACCGACAACTGGAGGCGGCACAACCATCTTGGTCTGCCGTTGTTTAGTACAATATTCAGTGCCCGTTCCGGGCCTGACCCACTTGGAGGCTACTGCCATCCAAGTCACAATGGCCGGCAAACCGGTGTTAATCCTTGTGGCTTACATTTCGCCTTTCCGCTCACTGATCGGAGCGGACCTGACCGCGTGTTTCGGCGGGGGATTGCCGGTCTTGGTGGCTGAAGACCTCAACGCCAAAAACGTGGATTGGAACTCGCGGCTGAACACGAGACAGGGGGAAAATCGTACGTGTTTATGCCGACGAGAACTCCTGTCTGATCTTTGGACCGGACTCCCCGACCACCAACAAATACAACCCCTCATTTACTCCCGATGTTCTGGACATCGTCATAACCAAGAATATCTCATTCCCAGTTTATCCGACTTCCTGCTCAACACTAACCTCGGACCACCTCCCGGTTCTAATTGACACTTCGTGTCGCTCATCCTTTCACCGCCTACCGGATGGCCCTGACTTCAGGCGCACTGACTGGGCCAACTAACAAACTCAGTTGGAAGAACTAATTACGTTCGACCTGGAATTGCACAACGAGATGGCAATCGACACATGCGTTGAGAACTACTCCGGCGCCGTTCTGAAGGCTGTGACAGTGCCAACTCCCAAGCGTAGCCCGCGTGAAGGCCCAAGGCCTCCGATACTGGCCGGCATTCAGGATGATTTAGTCTGAAAAACCGGCTGCGGAGGCAGTGGCTGATCACTAGGGACCCCGTTCTGAAAGTCGAGGTCAACCGCCTGTAGTGGTCGGTGACCCGCCGGCTAAACGAGTGGAGAAAGGACCAGTGGAGCACTAAACTCGAATCCCTCGATCCTGAAGACCAATCGCTGTGGAGGATGACCAAGCGAGTAATGAGAGTTCCTACTCCATTTCCCACGTGGTCACCCTAGGGGGAATCGCTCTCTCAGACTCTGAGAAAGCCGAAGCCCTTGCAAACAATCTGGAGGCTCTGTTTCAGCCGGTGACCGATCCTTCGGACCCGGCAGTTATTGAGACGGTTGACATGGCGCTGAGGTCTTATTTCTTAAGCCATGTCAGCGAACCCCAGTTAACCATCCCTGACGAGGTTCATGAAGCCATTAGGGGTCTCAAGGTCAGCAAGGCTCCGGGCCCGAACGGTATACCGAACAGAGCATTGAAGCACCTCCCCCAAGCGAGCGGTTTCCCTCCTCGCCCGTATCTTCAACGCGGTTCTCCGCACCCATCACTTTCCCCAAACGTGGAAGCACGCTCGAGTGATCTGTATCCTTAAACCGGGGAAGGGCCCAGCACTGCCCTCTTCATATCGGCCCATTAATCTCTTGGACACGATTGGCAAATTATTTGAAAAGATCCTACTAGCTAGGATCTTACATGTAGTGAACGAACGCGGACTGATGCGAGACGAGCAGTTTGGGTTCAGACCCAGACATAGCACGTCCTTGCAGCTTGCCCGCCTCGTTGAAAGAGTAACCACGAATTTCAGCGAAACGAGGTTCACCGGCGCAGTTTTCCTCGACGTGGTCAAAGCCTTCGATACCGTCTGGATCGATGGCCTCCTCTACAAGCTAACGCTCCTCAAAATCCCGCCTTACATAGTCCATACAATCTCATCCTACCTCAGGGATCGGACGTTCGAAGCGTCCTTCCAGACGGCCACGTTATCTCGTCGAGGCATGCGGGCTGGGGTAGCTCAGGAGGGATTGATTTCCCCTGTCCTCTTCAGTCTGTTTGTCAACGACATTCCCCCACCCTCGCACCACGTCGAGTCAGCCGTCTACGCGGACGACACAGCCATCATAGCCACGTCCCGCAAGCCGACGCTGCTTGTCAGCTACGTGTAGTCATACCTCAACGACCTTCAACGGTGGTTGAGTGGAGAATCGCCATTAATGTCTCTAAGAACACCGCGATATTCTTCGCGCTTGCCGGACGGCGCTTTATCTAGCCCCGACCAGTAACACTCTTCGGGGAACCAATCTAATGGGTCGACACTACTCGTTATCTGGGGGTGACCCTAGATACTGACTCACCTGGTCGCCTCACATCGACCGGGTCAGGAAGAGAACTGCTCAAAGAATGGGTATGCTAGGCCCCCTTCTGAGTAGGAAAAGTGATCTATCCGTCAGGAACGGAGTCCTGCTATATAAGCAGCTCATCCGACCCCTGATGGACTCTGCGTGCCCCGCTTGGAGGTCTGCTGCCCGCTCCCATGTCCGGAAATTACAGGTGTTACAATCCAAGTGTCTTCGCCTCGCTACTGGTGCCCCTTGGTACGCAAGTAACAGTCAGATACACGAGGATCTGGACGTTCCGCTGTTTGCCGACCACATCGGAGCCCTGACCGAGAGCATTGACTCAAAGTTAGCTGATGTAGGGAACCCCGTAGTACGACAACTCGGCAGATATGTAAGCTGACCGAGGGTTGACCCCGTTGCCTGACGCGAAAGCCAAGGGTGGCAGGGGACAGCAGGTCAGTCGAGGCCATAGCCCGCGATGGCCAAGTCGACAAAACGAATCGCGTTCGGCGCTGAACGGCCGAGCGCCATTCGGTTACCCTGACTGAGGTTTTCCGTGATTTTCCTCAGTTGTAAGGCAAATGCCAGGGTATTCGATGCAAAGTCGGGGCACGGCCCGCACTCCCCTCCCCCAGGCGCAGCGGCTTCACGTAAGCCACTGACAAACTTCGCATAACATCAGTATGCGACAGAACCAGTCTGGGTTTGGAATCCAGACAGCCAAACAACCAAAGTTTATTATTCCAATACTTAGTCCAGGGCAACCTATGCCCTAGTCTTTGTCATGATCAGTGAAGGCCCTCAGCCTGACTTCAAAATCGTTAGCGTAAGCATAATCCCCTGTTAGAGTTTAGGTGTCTGTTACTGAGCCCAGCTATGTGGTCAAACGCAGGAATGGCTAGCAGACAGGGGGACGTCGAGTTGCGCTTTGTGCAAGTCTCCGCCCCCAGTTAACACTTTGGCTTGGCTTGGCTTGAACGAGAGGCAGTTCATTCGGAAAGGAGTAACTGTCCACAACACATCGAGAAGGAAGATCAGAAAGACAACAACCCAACAGGAGACACGACGCCTGACTGCCTGGCCACAATGCCTCATGGACCGGGCACACCACCGCTCACCCGGGCATACAGCAAGCAGCCCTCAGCCAGCAACAACACCGACCACTAGCTGCTGAGGTTCACCATGGCCCTCAGGTCAAGCCCAGCCGTGCATCAAGAGGTACACCATCAACCACAGCTGACCAGACGCTTCTCCACAACATCACACCGCAGAGACGTCGACCGAGCAGACCAGTTGCTTCCCATTCGGTAGGAGGTTTTCAACACTACACGCCCAGCTGCAGACCAAAACTATATCATGACCATTAAGTCATCTCCAGACTGTACAACCAACTCTTGACATTAATAAATATTTGTAAATTTATGTGTGGTACTGTAGTTGTCAATCCAATACAACCCTACAGGACCTCCATAACTTCATACACTCTGTACTAAGGATACATAAAAATGGATGAACTTAATATGCTTCTTACAGCCTTACTCTATAAACAAAGGGAACTGTATAGAATATGAATAGCTCTTGTCCCTTACCTCTTTGTTGGCTTGTTGTGTTTCATCTTCAGTCCAACTGAATGAGGAGTATTTGTTCTGAAACACACAAAGTGCGGTTTAATGGCTTAAGTACATGTAGAATGGATACAGTCAATAATGTTAATCTGCAGTGGAAGCCCCTAAAGTGAAGCTGCAGTGGAAGCCCCTAAAGTTTCTCTGCTTTGTGTGCAGATCTGTGTGGAAGTTGTCAAATTACACATTAATAAATATATGATACACAATACTTTTAAAGTTTAGCATGTCACTGTACACCTGTTTAGCGATATGAAGTGTACAGATAATGGCATAAATATATGTGTCTAAGGGTGAATCAGGGCCGTCAAAAGCCTGAAACATTTATCTTCATCACTACACAAACAATCAGTTGCAATATAAAAATCAGTTTGTCAGTTTGGTTGCAGAAACTACATGTCTATCTTTGTCATTTGTCAGTTTGGTCAGAAAAACATTCAGTACTTCACTAGTACTCAAAGTACAACTGTCTAATAATTACAAAGAGTAACCATACTGGTTGATGTCCTTGAATAAAAATGTGGAAAAGGAAAAACTATGTTTTTTGAATGGACAAACAATACAGTTATTGCGTATCAATTAACAATAGAAATCCAAGAAGAATCCATGCACGACATCCTAACGCACATGCATGATGGGCAGGTATTCAGGCTTGAAAAATATCAGACGAAAGTGTAAAAAGTTAAAATATATTTTTTATTCAAAATGTGGAAAAAAGTTTATTTAGTTTATGCATTCTTATAATAAAACCAACCAGATGCACTAATTTCTCAAATTTATTTTTGGAATAAAACTCTACATGTTTCGGACAGTTCCTCTGTCCACCATCAGGAGTTCTTTACTGTAAACACAGCAGTGGTGTATGTCATACAGGTCTGCTGACAGCTTGTGAGCAAGTTGTCAGCAAGCAAACCTGTGTGACATGTAGAGTTTTATTCCGAAAATAAATTTGAGAAATTAGTGCATCTAGTTGGATTTATTTTAAGAATTTATCATGATGCATGGTCACCTGAATGTCAAATTAGTTTATGTAGTTGATAAATTTAACAGAAAGTATGAAATTTCAACTATTCCTATATCTAACACAGTGTACAGGATATGGCACAGCCACAGTGCTGTGGAAGATAAATTGGAACTGAAGACGAAAGGGTGATAAGAGCTACAGATCGATTGAAATCTGTGACAAACTGCTGCATTCACTTCCAAATAGCAAAAAAGTCTGGTTCCGGTTTCCTTTTAATAACAGAAATCTGAAGTATGTATTATAACAGTTAGATGAAGTGCAGTCTATAGAAATGTGATAATTGTTAATATTTTTGTTGCATAATACTGACAGTTTATAGGGGCCAGTGAATTTATTTGCAGACTTTGGCACAACAGAAGCAAGACTTTCCTTTCTCTACTGGAAGGATAAGGTTTTACCAAAAGTTACTTAGCATTTCTGGTTAGAAGTTAGGTCTTAGCTTGATTATTCTCTCTGCTCCTAGGTTTTAAATAATTAGATAGGAATTAATTCATTTATTTTATAATTCTTAACATTTTTATAGCCAACTGAATCTATCAATAATTAGAGGTTTTCCATATTCGTGATCACCATGAAATTCCACTTAATCACTCAGATGCTTTCAGGATAATTTTCTGTGTCTTTCAACCTGTGGGTCATGTGACTGTTCTGCAAAGTTAGCAACAAAGTAACAAACTGTCATGATAAACTGAGCAGATCCGCATGTCTGCTTGTTAAAATAAAAATCTCTGTATTACATAGTATCATGTACAAGGACATTTACAATTATGACATTTATTCAAATCAAAATTGTAATTAGGTAGTCTTATGTAATGTAACTTTTAAACAATAAGAGAATTGCTGGAAACTGAGGATTCAGGACAGCCTGTTGTTAATATACTGAGGTGACACCAGTCAAGTAGTGTGTCAAGGAAATTACTAGGAAAACAGAAGAAAGGAGGCAAACTGATATGCATACTGAAGTAGGAAGGGAAATATTTCTAATGTGAAAATGTTCCCCCCCCCCCCAAAAAAAAATTAATAAATGAAAGATGAAGCATGAAGGAGAGAGGCCTAAGTTGAAGACTGATAGGAGACGGCTGGAAGAATAGGTAAGTAATTAAAGGAGACGAAAAATCAAATACAGAAATATACACAGAACCCAAGTATTGGCACTCGGAGAGTTGTGTGGTTTGAAAACCATGTTGGAAAACTGCACTAAGTTGAATATACCTTGAAAGATGACCGCCCAAACAAAGGAACTCCACCATCATCCACCTTTCCAGAAACAAGACCCATGGTGAGAGGGGACCATGCCATTAGACCGACACCTGAGCGGAGGAAATTCAGACCATCAAAAACAGCATAAAGCTTTCTGGTGCAAAGAGGAGGGGCAGCAAAATAAATACATTTCATAAAGGAATCCGAACTTGAATAAAAAGAGACCAACTTGATGTCACTTGCTTTTTTTATTTCATTATTTAATGCTCAACATGTTTCGGATGTTAATACATCCATCCATCCATCCGGATGCAGGCTGAAGCCTGCATCCGGATACCACACCACCCCAGCCAAACCACAATGTAACACCAACACACATCGAACCAGAGCAATACAACCCATGAAATAACTCAACAAATAAGATGCAAGCTCCTGAGGATGGATGTATTAACACCCGTAACATGTTGAGCATTAAATAATGAAATAATAAAGCAAGTGACGTCAAGTTGGTCTCTCTTTATTCAACTATCAAGATGATGCACGGTCCAATAAACATGAGAATCTGAACTTCTTTACTCAAAAATTTTTTTAAAGTATTGAGAAAAATAGCAAAAAATTGTATAAGTAATTGTGATTTTTTTTAAAGATTGTTAGGGGCGGCCATTGCGATTACTTGCCCCTGGCGCCAATAAACCTAGCTAAACCACTGGCTGCAAACTAATTATGTACTCTTTATATTTTTATAAATTCACAGTGATTAAAACTTCCATGATGAAGCCCAAATTCTGATAGGTATTTCTGATTTCAGTTACATTAGCTCATTGGACTTATAACGATTATTTCTCAGACAGCTGAAATCACACACTGCTAACATTCTACAGTAGGGCTGTAAAGCTGATGGTATTGCACTTCCTTCTTGCAGACAATGCAAACCCAGAATCATGAATTCAATCAATTCAGTGTTCCCTTGTAGGGTAGAGAAATGCGCTGACTCACCGATCTTGTTGTACAGTTCTGGCATGTACAGCTCCGTCTTCTCCCGACAGAACATGTGGTACTCGGACTGCTCTGAGATGGGTGTTACACAATTGAACTGTCTGCAGTTGGTATATGCCTCCATTACCTCAACCGGAGTCCATCGTGCTGTGCCCCAGTACATGGCCCATCCTTGACTGATCACGTGGTTCATTGCCCGCACCACCTCTGCAGCAAGTAAAAGTATCCAGCTTCCACACCTTTGGCTACATTTTATATTTAATTAGGAGATGACACCAAAAGTGGTACGGAAAATATTTTATTTCCTTCCACTCTACCAGTAGCATAGTTGGTATAGCAACTTGCTATGGCCTGGACAGTCCAGGGATGGATTCTGGATGGCAGCAAGATTTTTTGCACCTGTCCAGACAGGCCCTGGGGCCCAACTAGCCTCCTGCACAATAGGTACCGAGCCTGTGTCCTGTGGGTAAAGCAATCAGGGAGTGGAGTTGACCACCTACTCCTTCATAGTGCCGAGGTCAAAAAAAGAGTAGAGCTACACCTCTACTCACCCTCTGGGCCTTCATAGCCTGTTCTAGGATGAATTTTTCCTTTTTACTTTCCATTCTGCTAGATAATTGTAGAGCATCATTGTTGTTGCTAAGTTTAGCTAGCGTTTGTACTGTAGCTGATAATAAGTCTTGGAGAATGACAAAAGTGGTGAAAAGGTTTGTTATAAATCTCTCCTACATTCTTACCAGTTCACCAGTCATAATCACTACATGCCAGCCAATGATTATGTAGCTGTATTAAATAGTAAACAAATCTGTGAGTGAAAAACGCTCCACAAATAAGTAACCCTGTTATAAGCCAGTTTAGTCCATTTTAACTATGTGTGTATGTATGAAGGTTTCAACAGAATATGTCAATATTTTCTTGATGTTATCTGCAGCACAGATGGTGTGGTGATCAGGCCATGGGCTGCATGTCCAATGAATCATGATTTGCTTACTGGCAGCATCAAGGGATTTTTCTGTTGTCTGAAACATCTAAGACTGGTCTTGTGGTACACCGAGCCTCCTGTTTAGTGGATTCTTGGGGTTTTTTCCTAGATGGGTAATGAAGTCGGGACATGAAGCTCACCAGCTACTCCGAATCTAGTACCAAGGTTAATAATGACTGATGCTATACCTTCACAACCCAAAATGCCTTCATGATGTGATCAGGGAAAAGATGACTTTACATTAAATGTTTATTATATAGGCTACCAACATATGTACAAATAAGTAGTGTAAATTTATATTAAAATTACTGCGACATGTTTCGATGTTAATACACCATCTTCAGGGATTTTACGGTTGTGTTAGCTGAAGTTGTGAATTATTAAAATGATAAAATACAATATAGTAGTGTGTTGTTATGATAAAATCTTCGTAAATGTGGCCACGTATGTAATTCCTGGTTAGGTGCGTGTGTGTGATGCAGAGTAAACAGGAGTTTTACATTGTCTATAATGAGTTAATTAATCAGCAGATGGAAGTATTAATATAACACACTAACACAAAAGAAACAGTAACCAATCTCTTATTATATAAGTAGGTATATTTGGAATGGCAGCACAAATTTTTATATAAATGTCAAGTTGTTTTATCTGGGATATTATAAAGATTGAAACTGTGTGGCCTTATACCTTCCATAGGGCACATGGGGTCTGCCTTGTGAACGATGACAACATCGATATAGCCAAGTTGGAGTCGTGCCAAGGATGCCCGCACTGACTCGATGACATGTTTCCGGGAGAGACCTCGCTCATCTGACCTACAAGGAACAGGACAGCAGGTCACTTGCTGCAACACTTGGATCCCAGATACAGATGGTAACTACACTGTTCAGACGTAGGATTTATGACCATCTTGTACATCTGCAACATTTATTTGTATTTATTTGTGTGCATAGGTGGAATTTTAATGCAACTGGGTGTTTTAGAAACTTGAAGATGTAGACAGAGACTGATTTATGAATTTGACATTCAGAGCACTGTGCATCATGATGCATTCTTATAATAAAATCAACTAGATGCACTAATTTCTGAAATTAATTTTTGGAATAGAACTCTACATGTTTTGGACAGGTTTTCTGTCCATCGTCAGGCAGTGACATACCGGGG
>Ga0131853_10002697_pt1 | contig 31805 bp, 24 predicted proteins | sample TergutLab28metaG_FD_92764 | JGI IMG/M metagenome (GOLD analysis project Ga0131853, IMG submission 92764) | Labiotermes labralis P1 segment gut microbial communities from Petit-Saut dam, French Guiana - Lab288 P1 (version 2) (version 2) | ecosystem: Host-associated > Arthropoda: Insects >... | reverse complement strand
ATGCCCCAGATTAATGCTTCTATTCAATTTTTGGTATGCCATTCATGCGGTGGAACTAATTTTGAATGCCAGTCATCCGGCAGAACATTTTGGTGGGTGTGTGACCGACCAGCTCGTCCTCCCAACTGTGCCACGCCCCCATACTCTCCCATGCAAGGAGATATATGAAATTATTACTGCATGTCATTCGGGTGAAAATTTCGGGTGCAAACCGACCAGCTCGCGCTCCCAGCTGCGCCAATGCCCCGTCAAGGATATAATAGCATATCCCTCACACGTAATGCAAGGCTTTTCATAATATCTTACAAAACCTCCCGCAAGAACATCCCAGTAAATGACTCTTCACATTTTGCTACTTCCTCGGGGGTGCCACAAGCTACAATTTGCCCGCCTCCGCGGCCGCCTTCCGGTCCTAAATCAACAATATAGTCCGCAGTTTTAATCATATCCAGATTATGCTCTATTACAACAATGGTGTTGCCCCAATCCGTTAATTGCTGCAAGATTTCTATAAGCCTATGCACGTCTGCTGCGTGAAGCCCCGTGGTTGGCTCGTCCAGCACATACAGGGTCTTGCCTGTGGCACGGCGGCTTAACTCTGTTGCCAATTTTACCCTTTGGGCTTCGCCACCGGATAGGGTGGTTGATGATTGGCCCAGCTTAACATAACTTAACCCAACGTCATATAGGGTTTGTAGCTTGTCCCGTAGCTTAGGCAGGCTTTCGAAGAAAGTGAGCGCGGCCTCCACTGTCATTTCCAGTACATCGGCTATAGATTTACCCTTGTACTTGACCTCCAAGGTCTCTCTGTTATAGCGTTTGCCTTGGCATACCTCGCAAGGTACATAAACATCCGGCAGGAAATGCATTTCAATTTTAATAATGCCATCGCCACTGCAGGCTTCGCACCGGCCTCCTTTGATGTTGAAGCTAAACCGCCCTTTTTGATAACCGCGTACTTTTGCCTCGGGTACTTGAGAGAATACGTCTCGCACTAAGTCAAACAGGCCTGTATAAGTGGCAGGATTACTACGTGGGGTACGACCTATGGGGCTTTGGTCTATATTGATGACTTTATCAAGGTTTTCTAAGCCGGTAACGTCTTTATGGCGGCCCGGCTTTGTTTTTGCGCGATTTAAATCCCGTGCCAGACGTTTATACAGCACTTCGTTTACTAATGAACTTTTGCCACTTCCGCTTACGCCTGTAATGCAGGTGAATGTACCAAGCGGAATTTCGGCATTTATGTTCCGCAAGTTGTTTTCGGACGCGCCTTGTATACGTAGGTATTTGCCGTTTGGTTTGCGGCGTTTGGCAGGGGTTTCTATCTTAAGCTTGCCGCTTAAATATTGGCCTGTTATGGATTTATCGCAGGTGAGTATGCCCTTTATTCCCCCGGCGTAAACTACTTCTCCTCCATGCACTCCGGCTCCGGGGCCTATGTCTACAATATAATCAGATGCCAGCATCGTATCGGTATCATGTTCCACTACAATTAACGTATTGCCAATATCGGCCAAATGCCGAAGGGTTTTAAGCAAGCGGGCATTATCGCGCTGGTGCAGGCCTATGCTGGGCTCGTCAAGTATATATACCACGCCAACTAAGCCTGAGCCTATTTGGGTGGCTAGGCGGATACGCTGTGCCTCGCCACCGGATAGGGAGCCTGCGGCACGAGCCAGTGTTAGATAATCCAGTCCTACATCCATGAGGAAGCCTGTGCGGGCATGGATTTCTTTCAGGATGGGGCCAGCGATTATAAGCTGGGTAGAAGATAGTGTTAGCTTAGCGAAGAAATCCTGCACATCGCCTATGGTCATGTCTGTAACCTGAGAAATATTCATGTCACCGACGGTTATTGCCAGCACTTCCGGTTTAAGCCGCCGCGCGTTGCAGCCGGGGCAGGGTATGCTGGTCATGAAAGCTTCGTATTCCGAACGCATGTAATTGGAAGTGGTTTCCTTATATCGCCGCCACTGGTTGTTAATTATGCCTTCGTGTGTGTAAGGGTAGGAGCGCTGCTGTCCGTCTTGACCTATATAGGATATTGTTAATTTCTGGTCAGTGCCGTATAAGATTACTTCTTTGGCGGAAGGCGGCAACTCGGCGTATGGAGTGTTTAAATCAAAGTTGAAGGTCTCGCTCAGGGCGCGCATGATTGCGCGGGAGCTGCTGTTTTCGTCACGGATAGCATTCCAGCCGGGGGCGGCTACTGCACCTCCTGCTAGAGACAAGGCTTGATTTGGGATTACCAGTTCGGGGTCGAAGATTAGCTTCATGCCAAGGCCGGCGCACTCTTGGCAGGCGCCTGACGGGTTATTGAAGGAGAACATCCTAGGTTCGACTTCAGACAGGCTTATGCCGCAGTCGGGACAGGAAAAGTTTTGGCTGAAGGGTATGTCTTCTGCTGTGGGTTCGCCTTCGGCTTGTGTGGTCTGTGCGTTCACAATTAGTAGCCCGCCTGTTAGCTGCATGGCCGCTTCTATGGATTCTGATAAACGTTTTTGTATACCTTTGCGCACTACCAGACGGTCAATAACTATGTCTATGCTATGTTTTTTATTTTTTTCCAATTCTACGGTTTCGCCTAAATCATAGATAATACCGTCTATACGGGCGCGTACATAGCCGGAGCGGCGGGCGTCATCCAGCAGTTTTGTATGTTCTCCTTTGCGGTCACGTACAACCGGCGCTAGGATTTGCAAGCGCGTGCCTTCCGGCATGGATAGAATCCTATCTACAACTTGGTCCACGGTTTGGCGCTCTACCACCTTGCCACAAAGGTGGCAATGTGGGATTCCAACCCGTGCGAAAAGCAGGCGCAGGTAGTCGTAAATTTCCGTTACCGTGCCAACTGTGGAGCGGGGGTTTTGGCTGGTGGTCTTTTGATCTATGGAGATGGCAGGGCTTAGGCCCTCTATGACATCTACGTCGGGTTTTTCCATCTGGCCTAGAAACTGGCGGGCGTAAGCTGACAGGGACTCTACATATCGGCGCTGGCCTTCGGCGTAGATGGTGTCGAAGGCTAACGAGGTCTTGCCAGAGCCGCTTAGGCCGGTGAAAACTACCATCTGGTTACGTGGGATTTCTAGGTCTACATTCTTCAGGTTGTTGCCTCTTGCGCCCTTAATTACGATTTTATCTTTGCTCATTTGTAGTGATTCCCCTCTATCGGCATTTTGTTCGAATGTATTCTACCGCAAATTTTGGCGCAATGCAATGAATATATTTTCTTGAGTCATCCTTTATATAAAAGAGTCTTCATGTGTATGCTCAGTTTTGATGATTGGACCAAACCTTTTTAATGCCCAACTCCAGAAACACCTACCCCGGCAATACCAGCGTCAAGAGTCCAATCAAAAAACCAAACAATCCCCCAAGCATGACAATTAGCTTAAGTTCACGCCCTGCTACAGACAGTATGACCCTCTCTGTGTCGGCAATATCCAACCCGCCCATTTTCTGCTCTATCATATCGGCGATGGGCATGTGGGTGGCCAAATATGTTGCCGCTACTTCCAACACGCGGCGCACCGCAGATGCATATGGTTCTTGCTGAAAGAGTATGTTTGCGCCTTCACGTATATGAAAGTCGCAGATGCGCTCACATATTTTGCGGTTGTTTTCATTTGTGGGAAATAATGCAGGTAGCATGCTTATTGGCGCTTCGTGTGTAAGAAAATCAGTTGAATGCGGAGCTGCCTCATTAGCAGGTAATATTATATCGTTCGGGGTTTTGGGTGCGATTATGTTATCTATAGCACTCATGACCGCTTCGCGAATTACTTCCCTGTTTTCTTGATTTGATAGATATTCGAAAATCGATTCTTTAATATTGCCGTAAATTTTATCGCGTTTTACGAACATCCCCGCTAAGCGGCTGATGCTTTTTTCCACTACTTGGGCTGTGATGTCTGACAATTTTTGGTCAAGCATAGGGAAGCGTTCTGGGAAGTTAATTAAGCCATCTATGACCTTGGGCAGTAAAGCATCGGCGGCTTTTTTTACCGGGGTTGATATTGCTGTTTCCAGATAGGCTACGGGGTCTGCAATGCCTAGGCCCTTTATGCATTCGCCTATGGTGGCATCGGGCAAAGGCCATATAGTTGGGTCCGCCAGTTTGCCTGCAAGCACGTCGGGGGTCAAAAGGTGTACACTTATAGCTTCGCCCAATTTGCGGGCTAGGCGTGTGCGTTCTTTTGGGATTAGGCCGGGGGTGAAGGGCAGGCGCATGCCAAAGATACGTATTTCACGGTGGGGACGAAATAACATTTTTATAGCTATCCAGTTGGTGGATAGGGCGATTATGCCGCCAAGTACGGGAGGGAGTAGGAGTTGTATAATATTCATGGTTCACTCTTTCTTTCGGTTAATATGTGGCAAGATGATACATTTAAAACTTACGAATGTATGGGGCGATGGTTTATATGGGAGTTTCGCTATGGTTAATATATTGGTGCATTTCTATAACAAAATCACCATTAATAAATGCCGCGTGTCCTAACCGCTCAGCTATTCGTCTGCCTATAGTAGACTTTCCTGCCCCCATTGTGCCATTAATGATGATATATTTTTTCATATACACTCTCCTTATAATAACTTTTCTGCCAATGAGTATAGTATAATTGGCCAAACCAATAAAGGTTATCATAGGAGGTATCATCATAGAAACCCTAACCACCCGCGCCGGCTTGCGCACAGTTATAGAACGATACGGCATCCAAACCCGTAAGAAGCTAGGGCAGCATTTCCTTGTTGACACACACGTAGTGGAAAAAATAATCGCTGCCGCTGATTTATCCAAAGATGACTGTGTACTGGAAATTGGCCCCGGCCCCGGCGGGCTGACCCAAGCACTCTCCGCCCACGCCGGGCATATCATTGCCGTGGAGCTGGACAAGCAGCTAATCCCGGTATTGGAGGCCCTCTTTCCTGAACCGAATATCACTATAATCCAAGGTGATATCCTAAAGATTAACCTGCCCGAAATCTTGGCCCCGCATGACGGCCATCCCATAAAAGTAGTGGCCAACTTGCCGTACTATATCACAACTCCGGTGATTCTATACCTATTAGAAAGTGGTCTGCCTTTCAAATCCATTACGGTTATGGTGCAAAAAGAAGTAGCAAAGCGCATGGCTGCGAGTCCCGGAACAAAGGATTATGGCTCTCTGACTCTGGCCATTGGGTACTACGCAGATGTGGAATTGGTGGCCAATGTACCTGTCAACTGCTTCATGCCCCGCCCGGCGGTGGATTCTGCCGTAGTTAACTTGCGGCTGCGCCCCGCCCCGCCCGTTACTGTCTGCAAGGATTCACTGTTTAAAATTATCCATGCCGCATTCAATCAGCGCCGAAAAACCTTGGTTAACGCGTTGGCGGCAGGCTTGGACATGGATAAAGTTCATATAACAAAGATTATAGAAGACTGCGGCCTAAAAGCAGATGTGCGCGGCGAAAGATTGGACATGCCAACTTTCGCCCAAATATCGGAAAGGATATTCTAATGAGTGCGTTCGTTCTAAAAATCATAGCCCTTGTTGCGATGGTGATAGACCATACCGGCGCGGCTTTTCCGGATTCTACGCCCCTTGAGTTTAGAGTAATTGGGCGGTTGACTTTTCCTATTTTCGTATATCTACTGGCGGAGGGCTTTCGCTATACCCGCGACTCGCGGAAATACTTACTTAGGCTATTCGCGTTCGCGTTGATTTCCCAGCCGTTTTACGACTGGGCTGTAACACGTACAAGCAATACTTCTATCGTTTACAGCCCTTGGCAGGTGGATTTTTTCAACTATACAAATATATTCTATACTCTGTTTCTTGGCGGAATGGCCATTTATTTATATCAGTGGCTAGGCCGCGAAATAGCTATACTGCTTTGCGGCGACCCCAATAAAAACCCTGACACCCGCTTTTCAAACCGCAAAGAGCCGGGTGCGTTACCAATTTGCTTGGACAGTTTAATTATTGCTGTTATAGCCGCGTTACCCGCAATAGGTCTTATGTGGATTGCCGATTTTCTGAGTACGGATTATGCTGCTTATGGGGTTCTATTTATTTTTATTATGTACGCAGTAAATACTCCTAAATGGTTAATGCTTGCGGTTTTTACCGTGATGAATGTATTACAGCACCGGGGTTTATTTGCATTTTTTTTGGATAGTATGCCAATCCCTATTCAGTTTTACTGGATGATTCCTGCAACACTTCTTACCGTCCCAATGATAGCCATTTACAATAAAAAACGTGGGCCTAGCCTTAAATGGCTGTTCTACATTGCATACCCGGGCCACCTGGCAGTATTGGCTGGTTTGGCGTTTATTCTATCACCCTAAACCATGCAGACACGCCTATGAACAACCTTGCATATTCTATAACAAAAGCGGTGAATTAAATGCGATTTTGGTCGGTGTTTAGCGTTGTAGAAGAAAATCATTTATACAACACAAAGTCACCTTACTATTCGCAATGTCCGCCAATGATTTGAACAGCAAGGAGGATGGCAATGGAAGAAATGTATATCCTGCATGAGTTGCATGGAGACGGTTTCCAAGAAACCGAATCATCGCAAGACCAAGAGTACGAACATGAACAAGAATTGGCTCTAGAACAACCATGGGAAGAGCCCCAAGCCGAAGCGGTACCCGAATCAATCACCCAGCCGGAAGCATGGGAAGAGTCAGAACCCGAGCCACCGGCCAGCCATAACTTGGTATTTGTGCCGATAGAAGAACCCGGCCCCAACTGGGAAATGGAATTGGCTCAGGCCTATGTACGTGCTCAGCCCTTAGAAAGCGTATTCCCGCCGGAAGAGGGCCTGCGCATGGGGACAATATTCCCCAATTTATCGAAGCCGTATACCGGGAGGGAATAGCCATGTGCAGAGACGCATTATTACGCGAGATAACCATATTAGACTTCATGGCACTTGATTTGCATCTATTTTTAAACACAAACCCCGATGACAGCGAAGCGCTGGAAATGTACAACGACTGTATTGCCCGCAGTCAAGAACTGCGCCAAGTATACGAGGCCAGCTACGGCCCCCTAACAGCTTTCCGTTCCCAAGGCCAGCCTGGCTGGACATGGATAGAGGAACCCTGGCCATGGGAAGAAAAATTTAACTTCGAAATATCCGAAACGCTGTAGGAGGGAGTATCATGTGGGTATATGAAAAAAAGTTGGAGTATCCGGTAAAAATCAAAAGACCTGACCCTAAGTTGGCAAAAATAATTATCGCGCAATACGGAGGGCCCGATGGCGAGTTGGGCGCGGCATTAAGATACCTTAGCCAGCGTTTTACTATGGTAACGCCGCAGGCAATAGCGACACTTAATGATGTAGGCACTGAAGAATTGGCTCATCTTGAAATGATAGGCACAATTTGCCACCAGCTATTAGACAAAGCCACCCCACAGCAAATGCGTGAGGCCGGCATGGACGTTGAATATGTAAACCATGGGCTTGGCATTCATCCATCGGGTGCCGGTGGCGTACCGTGGACCGCGGCCTATATCCAGTCCAAAGGCGACCCAATTACAGATTTGTATGAGAACCTTGCGGCGGAACAGAAGGCCCGCAGCACGTATGAGTATCTGCTGGACTTGATTGATGACCCCGATGTTGCTGACCCAATTAGGTTTTTACGGGAGCGGGAAGTTGTGCATTTTCAGAGGTTTGGGGAAAGCTTGAACATCGTGAGAGACTATCTTGGTAGCAAACGGATGTTTTATGGGAAGTAAGTAGCATCCTTATATGTAACGAAATATGCAACTGCCCTGTGTTTTAGATGTTTTAAGGCACAGGGTTTTGTTTTGTATATATTGTAGAGCCACGTAATGTGGGGTAAATTAAACATTGTAAGGATGGTGAAGTTTATGCAACGCTATGTGTTTAACCTCACACTTGAAAGCCCTCTGCGGTTTATACACCCGCTTCAAGTAAAAAGCGTGTCATGTATTTTGAGTGAGCCGTTTGCTGAATAGATTGATTATGTTATCTTGTTTGGTGGTAGTTTGGATTTAGCATGCGGGATTGATAGCGATTTAGATTTTTATGTAATATCCAATTATGACCCAGAAGTAGTGTATAAGGAGTTTTATGACCGCTTAAAGAAAATCGGAAGGCCATTCGATATACTTGTGTCAACCCGTGAGTACTTTATTGCAGAAGCTTCCGAGTTTGGTACGGTAGAACATCGCATCTTACAGGAAGGATTGTGTTTATATGCCGAAACGCAAGATAACATTGTTAGAGCGGGCTGAGGGCAAGGAATAGGGTTTTTACTCACAGGCATTATAAAGACTTGGCGAAAGTTTGATTTTGATAGAACTATGATTTTTCTATACGGTTAAAGATTTCATTTGAATTTTTTTCGCGTCGATAATCATTTTTCGCAAATGATCCTGGATTTCACTTTCATCCGAGCGTATACAATCGTAAATTTTATCCCATGACTTAAATGTATGGAAATGCTTCTTCAAATCCTCTGCTTTGCTTAGGTTGGTTATGTTTTGTTAAAAAGTTGGTTGCTTGGCATATAATTCGCCTTGAAGCATCCCTAATTCTCTTGATTGATAAACCGGGAAAGCCATGGTTCCCCCCATACATTTTACTTACTGCTTTAGTTGAAGCATCAATGATTATAGCTTTCAAATTCGTATCTTTGTGAAATTTTATAATTACATAAGGGGCCGCCTTGCATGCAGTAAAAAGCAAGGCGGCCTCTTATCATATCAATAATCTCGCATCCGTCTCCAAACATCCAAGATAAGCGCGTACCTATCCACCGGCAATCCCCTAAACGGCACATTACTGGTGCAAAAGATATACCCGCCGCCGGGTTTCCCATGGGTCAAGCAATATTCTGCGCTAGCAATAACCTCTGCCTCCGTTCCCGTTTGCATGGCGGCACAGTGTACGTTACCGCACAGGCAGACCCTGTCGCCTACCAGTGCCTTTACTTCCTTTATATCCACCCCTGCCATTGGGTCAATAGAGTGAATGGCGTGCGGCCCGCACTCCACCATCATATCTAATATGGGCATTATGTTTCCATCGCAGTGCTTAATCATGTACATACCATTTTTCTTGCCCGCGTCGATTATTTTTGCCAAGTATGGCTGTATAAACTCTTCAAACATTGCCGGGGAAATGAATGGCCCTGTATTGTAGCAGTAGTCGCTGCACATTAGCCCCACTTCTACACCTGCATCCATTAGGATAGCATTGCGTTTTATTGCGTCTTCAGCCATCTTTTTTGCTTCTTGGTGAATATTTTCGGGGTCATCTGCAATGCGGTAGGCGAACTCGTACATTGCGTTGCCGTCTGGCAGGGCGAAGGTGCCATCGGCGTGGTAGCCTAGCATAATTTTGCCTTTGGATAGCTCTAAGATTTTTTTTATCAGGTACTTCAAGTCTGTTGACATATGTTCTGTGTCCAGATGGCCTATGCCGTATGGCCCGGGGATGATGGAGTATTCCAAAGCTCCGAATACATGAACATAGTCTTCGGCTAATTGATTAAGCCCTTTGTCTCGCTGGGCCGCGGAAAGCTTGCCAATATTGTGATGCTGTAACTCCTTCGGGCATAGGTCTTTGCCAAACATCTCCATACTTAACTGAAACTCCAGCTCAAAAGTAGGTACTTTGTCCGGTGTTTTAAGGGTCAGGGCGGCGATGGCTCTTTCTTTTGGGGTCATCATGATGAATACCTCTCCCAATGAGTTTTAAATGTTGTTAATTTTTCAGGGGCCTCTAGTAATTTAACAATCATATCGGCACATTCTTCTGATGTATTATTGTGGGTGTTTACTGTTATATCATATGTCTCTTTTGGGTAAAAATTATCATGTTGATACTTTAGCCATTTATCAACATCGTGGTCTCCCCGTTCCGTTTTCCGGCGGTGGAGTTCATCTGTAGGACAGGTAACATTAACAAATAATACGGGGCAATCATGAAGCAGTTTAAGGGCTTCATGAAATAGGTCAGACTTCCCTACAGCCTCTTCATCCTGTATGTGAACAATATCAATGATAGAATTTACGCCGATTTCTGAGTAGAATTTAGCAGTCTTCAATAATAATGATACAGCCTCAAAGCCATCCCAATACCTTTTAGGTGCCATATCGCTGCAAAATATATCCGATGACACTAAGTAAAACGGTTCGTTTAAATGTTGCTGCAATTTTTTTGATAATGTTGTTTTCCCGGCACCTGATACACCGTTTAAATAAATTATTTTGCCTATCCCCATAAATCCGTCTCCCTTTATGATATTGTTGTTAAAGAGTGATTTGTGACATACGACAAAGCTTTAATATTTGCTAATCTTATCCACGCTAAGCACAAAAACAGTAGCGCCTCCAACAGTAACTTCCGGTGGCATGCTGCTGTCTGTCAGGCCCTTGCCTAGGCTGTCTGTAGCCGATGGGGTAGTGGTTCTTGCTTTAGAATACTTTTGGATAATCTCCTCCACCTTTTCGACCCTATCGTCTTCAGAACCTACAAGCAGGGTTGTGTTGCCGGTTAATAAAAAGCCGCCGGTGGTTGAAAGCTTTGTGACAATAAAATTCTCGCGGGTTAGTGCAGAGGTTACTGCTACGCTGTCGTCATTGTTTATTATTGCCAGTATCATTTTCATTGGTCTGTCTCCTTTCGTTTAAACAAATTCGTATAGGATAAGTATTAGGTATTGGGCATAATCAGTTTTTGGCTTCTTGCGTCCAACTGCTTTAGGTCTGGGATTTCGTAGCGATTGTCGTAGCCGTCTTTTATTAACACCCTGTCGTCGTACAGCCGTTTTACTTGGTTTGAGTTATCTGTTATTTCTATGTCAACTTGGCCGTGGTCTGTTTCGGCTGTCCATATGTGGCTGCCGTGTTTTGTTTGCCAGCGTAGTACCCTTGTGATTTTAGGAATCATATAGTACTCGTTAAGCGCTTGGGTGAGTGCTTCCTGTGACTCGGGAAATAAGGAATCTATGCTTCTTATTATGCACGCCGCGTCACCCTCGTCGTCCATTAGTGCTATATAACGGGTTAACCCGCTTACCGGGAATAGCCGCCTTGGTTGCAGACCTTCTATTATTTCACCGTTGAAAAATTCCGCGTCTACCAGAATACGGTCGCGTACCTTTAGCTTTATGTCTGTGCCTTCTACATATCTAGGCATTTCGCTTGCCTCCTCGCGGCCCATTGAGGGCTATTAACAATATTTATCGGGCCTAAAAAGGTTTCACCAAAGTATCAAAACCGGGTGCATTAGTTTTAGCATTAGTCTTCAAACCGCTCTTCCCGGCGCATAGTCGCCACTTTTTCAGACATTGTTTGTATCTGAATCAGCTTGTAATATTTGCCTTCCTGTGCCATTAATTCCTCCGGTGAGCCAAATTCTATGATATTACCCTTATCCACTACAATAATCTTATTAGCCTTGCGAAGTGTGGATAATCTATGCGCTATCATTATTGTGGTGCGGCCCGCAATCATTTGCTCTATGGCCTCTTGTATAAGTTTTTCCGTTTCAGAATCCACGGCAGAGGTGGCTTCGTCAAACATTAATATCCCGGGGTTGCGAAGCACAGCGCGTGCAATGGAAACGCGCTGCTTTTCCCCGCCGGAAAGGCCTGTACCACGTTCTCCCAAAAATGTGTCATAACCATCTGGCAGACGGGTTATAAAGTGGTGAGCATTGGCTATTTCGGCAGCGGCCAGCACTTGTTCCACATTGGCGCTTGGATCCGCATAGGCGATATTATTGTATACCGTGTCCCTAAACATCATAGGCTCTTGCTGCACATACCCGATTTGCGAGCGGAAATATGACATGTCTATATCCTTGATATTTACATCATCAATAAGAATTTCGCCATCATAATCGTCGTAGAATCGCATTAGCAGGTTTATAAGCGTAGACTTACCTGCTCCTGTGGTGCCAACAATGCCCACAACATCCCCCGGTTCGATTAAAAAGCTGGCGTTATTTATAACTTTTTTCGAGCGGTCGAACGAAAAGCTAACCCCTCTAAACTCAATCTTACCCTTTATTCCAGGCAGATCATTCCCCTTGCCGTAATCGCTTTCCGGGTCTGCGTCCAAGACTTCCATAACTTTTTCCATAGAAACCAAGGTTTGCGTATAGGCTTCGTTTAAGTTAAGGAAGAAGTTAACAGGCCCGTAAAACATGCCCGTAAAGCCTATAAAGGCAATCAGCTGTCCGACCGTAAGCCCCCCAACATCCCCAATTACCCACGTTCCGCCAACAAACCAAATCACAAGCGAACCAAGGCTAACCAAGAACCCAATTATTGTAGGGAAAACCGCCGCGATTCGGGCTATCTCCAAGTCTACTTTCTGGAAATCGTCAACGTGGCGGCCATACCTGCGAATAGAACGTTTTTCACCAGAAAATGTCTTAATTACACGTATACCAGGGATACTGTCTGTCAAAATGCCAGACATAGAAGCCCCGCGCTTCCACAGCCTAAAATGTAATGGCCAAATACGGCGGCCATAAGCACGGCTGAGTATAACCAATACAGGCACAGGAGTCAGTGACAGGAACGTCAGGCGCCAATCCATAATAAACATGATTATGATAATGCCCACCATCGTCAAAAATTGAGTAATGGCCTCACGAGCTAATGTCATAACAAAATTTTGTATCGCGCCGGTATCGCCGCTTACACGGTTCATTACCGAGCCTGTCGTTGCCTTGTCATAAAACTTCATAGCCAGATACTGCGCTTTTGCGAATACGTCCCTTCTTAAAAGCCTGATGAAATCGTTGCTAACTATCCTAAACATATATCCTTGAAGTGAGCCTAGCGACCGCTGGACAAAGAAGATAAGAGCCAACGACAAAACGACGATAGCAAGCCCCCGGCTGTCACGGTTGGGGATAACATCGTCTATTAAAATTACATTAATATAAGTAGGCGCAAGCGCAAGCGCCGTTGTAATGGCCGAGACAAAAAGCGCGGTAATAAGTATATTCCGCTTTGGCCGGACGTAGGTCCAAAGTTTTGCTATTACACGCCTTTTGCCTGCACATTTGAGACACTGTGCATCCGGGCTTTGAAGTCTGCGCCCACATTTTGGACATGTACATTGGGACTTTTTAAAAGAGGCCAGCGCAATGGAAAATTGATCATCTTTATCTTTACACTCGTTGCCAAAGGTATTGGACAACGCGTCATAGCCAATTATGGCATTAATATACTCCGCCACAGAGTCGCATACAGGTGCGGTCGTGTATGTAGCGCGAAATACCTCTACCCTTTTGCCTATCCGCCTCTTGGGGGCTTGAGCTTCATGGTCGTCTGTTTTGTGGTTTTTCAGCATCTCTTCTTGCTCTGCCAATTCGTTACCGGTTTTGAGGTACGCGTAAAATATTATGTTGCCGTACAACCGTTTGTTTTCTGTAGACAGGATATCTGCATAATTTATTTCCAGCACGCCACCTTCGTGGCTCTTGTCGAAAGCCGCAAGCTTGCTACTCCCCGCCACAAGTGCCGAAGTGCCATAGGTGCCGTTAAGGCATAAATCGCCCACTACTGCCAATACATGCTCTGCATTAAAGGAATTGCTTATTCTTTTGTGTATATCATCCGGTACAGGTTGGTTTGATGTAAGCTCAGCAAGCGTCACATTAATCAGTCCCTTAGGGTGCGTATTTTCATCGATGAGTATATAAGAATTTCTGCTTTTGTAAACCTTTTTCATTTAATTCATAATATGGACTCTTGACATCCACAAGTGTAATAATGTATTATACGAAAAAAGACATTTGTAATTTGTAGCGCAATCATGTACTTATGCAGATAGACACTGCCAAATTAATCAATAGACATAAAGCGACATATGTATTAGAATCGGCGGCAATAATAAAAACAAACATATGCGATATAGTATTTTCGCAGTTGTAGGAGGCCATATGAGCCAGCATATTATGGAAGTCTCTAACATAGTCCGTTCCTTCCCCGTGGGAGGTGGGGCTTTTTTTGCTTTAAAAGGGATAACCCTGTCTGTGACGGAAAACAAGCTGACAATCCTCAAAGGCCGTTCCGGAAGCGGGAAAACCACTCTCATGAATATAATGGGGGCACTGGACTACCCTACAAGCGGGGATATTTTGCTTGATGGGAAATCTATAACCAAAATCTCGGAAGGCAAGCGCGATAAACTGCGCCGTACAGAGATAGGTTTTGTATTCCAGTCCGTAGCGTTAATTGGGATGATGAGCGCATACGAAAATGTTGAGTTTTCCCTGCGTTTATGTGGCTACCCTGCCAAAGACAGAAGGAAAAGAGCCGAAAGCTGCCTAGAAAGGGTAGGACTGGGGGAGCGTATGCACCACCTGCCACCAGAACTCTCCGGGGGCGAGCAGCAGCGCGTGGCAATTGCGCGGGCAATAGCCCACGGCCCCAAAATTGTATTTGCGGACGAACCCACGGCGGAGTTGGACACAAACACGGGCCTGCAAGTTATTAAAATTTTCAAAGACCTAATGGAGCATGAAGGCGCAACAATAGTAATGACCACCCATGACTCCGGCCTGATGGAAGTTGCAGACAAAGTATACGAACTTGCGGACGGGGAGGTAGTAAATGAGTCTTGAATCTGATAAGTATGTTATAGTAGCAGAAAATCTTGTAAAAATTTACAAGACAAAGGACATAGAGGTACTTGCCCTGCAAGGGCTGGATATTACCATCGAGCGCGGCGAGGTTATGGCCATCATTGGTAACAGCGGCAGCGGTAAATCTACTTTCCTAAATATGATTGGGGGGCTTGATAAGCCATCTGCGGGTAAACTAATCGTAGACGGCAAAGACCTGTTTACCCTAACAGAGAAAGAACTGGTAGATTATAAGACTGTAACTGTAGGGTTTGTATGGCAAAACAATGCCCGTAACCTTATACCCTACCTAACGGCCTTAGAAAACGTAATGATGCCGATGCAGTTTAATAAGGTAAAACCGATAAAGAACAAAAAAGCCCGCGCGATGGAGCTTTTGAAATTAACTGGGATGGGCGACAGGGCAAAGCACCGCCTGCGCCAGCTTTCCGGGGGAGAGCAGCAGCGTGTAGCTATTGCACTGGCCTTGGCTAATAACCCATCGGTGCTTTTGGCAGACGAACCTACAGGCAGCGTTGATACCCGCACCACAGAACTAATCCTTGATATGTTCCGCACGGTAAGCAACGAACTTGGCACCACGGTCGTCATCGTAACCCATGATCAAGAAATCTCAAAAAAGGTAGAGCGCGTGGTGGCCATACGAGATGGTAAAACATCCAGCGAATTTATTATGAACTATGCAGACAGGCTTGCCGGTATTTCAGGGTTTAGTCCCGGTGTGCAAGTTGAATATGTTGTACATGACCGGGCCGGGCGGATACAAATCCCGCGCAATTTACTTGACAAATTAAATTTAGACGGAAACAGAATGCTAATCCATATGGATAATGACGGGCGCATTGTGCTATCTGCACCCAATTGATATGGAAACAGCCAAGGCTTTTTTCATTGCTTTGGTAGTGTGAACGCCAAATGATGGCGTACCAAGGAGGGCTAAAAATGTTAAAGAAATTTTTATTGCTTGCGGGCATAGTACTTGCGGTTTTGGCTTTTGTACCCATGTACACAAGCGCTGCGCAAACCAGCAGAACCTTGCGGGCAGGGCAGACATATAGGTTCGAGGGTACCGACGCGCGCGTTGTCTCCCATGTAAATGTGTCAAGCGGCGCACGGTTTGAGATGGTTCAGACAAATGCACGCGGTGAGGTAACAAATTTCGGGTTTTTTAACTGGCGGTTTTCAATAAGCGGCACGGGCCAGTCTATTGTTACCCCGCTTGCTAATATGACTATTACGTTCGACTCTTCACGCGTGCGGCTCACCGAAGTTAGCGGCACTGCGCTTACACAAGTAAACCTTCGTGATGGGCAGACGATAAACATAAGCAATTATGGCATGGTAGACACCAGCATACGAACTAACCGTGCCAATGATTTCGATTATGTAATTATTACCGAATTTTATGAGATTCATAACTTTGACCGTGAAGTGCGCTTACCACTTTTAAATATACCCTCAGGTGGGCGGGCAATTATAACTGCCGATGGTGATTTGACGGTGTACTTCCCGTCTATTTTAGCGGACAATGTGCTTAGTTCTTCGATTATGTCTCATCCGGGTATGGTTGTGTTCCCAATGGTAGCGGGAGAAGTATATAACATGACTAACCGTAGCCGTGAGGCATTAAACCCGGCAGTCGCGTCGGACGCAGGCGCAATGTTTAGGTACGAGTTTACAATTAGGGGTAGTGATGGCCATATCGCCAATTATGGCTCTGCTATAACCAGCCAAATACGGATTAATCCAGAGCAAAGCATGACAATTACACCTCTTGTAAATGGCGAGATGATTTTCCCGTATTTTTGGGATTTTGTTATAGGTCGCGGCGAAGATTTCCCACTATATCATGCGCTTGCCGCCGGCGATACATTCGTTATTTCAAATGTAGATGAACGGTTTGCCCACACTATTATCATCAGGAGCCTTGACGAAGACGAGGACGAAATAAGCTACGACGTAGTTATGTATTACGATGAAGAGTTTACCTTTGTGACTGGGGTAACAGGTGGGCGGCTGCAAATCCCTGCGGGGGCATATGTAACTCTAACCGCCGACCCAGAAGGCTATGGCCTTGCCATAAGCTTCCCTTACACGCCATATATTGTTATGGAGCGGGGCGATGCCGCGCTTTCAAGTTATGTATTCGAACCTGGCGATACAATAATATTCCACAGCATTGAAGATGTAATTGTACAGATTGATGCGGAGCAAAACTTTACAATGGATTTTATACTGTTTTTTGATGACGATGATTATCAAGAACCATTCGAATTTGGCCGCAGGTACGCTAATCCCGGTATGACGAGATTTAATGAAGGGGAAATCTTAAAGCTAACCAACACCAGTGATGAGACTATTGTGATAATAGCCCCATATGTATGGTTTGGTGAGTTATTTACTATAGAAGCTTCAGATACTCCTGCGCTTTTCAGGCAAGTAATCGAAGAAGGGCAATCCTTCTATATTAATAACGTGGACCGTGATTACAACCACATTTTCTTAATAGAGCATGAGCAGGGCCGTATGACGGCAGGTACACAACTTTTTGATTATGTTCTAACCCATAACCGTACAATTCTGGCCTATGGTATGAGTAATAATATATGGAATTCCATACCAGCTAACAGTCGTATGGAAATAGCGCCCGCAAGGGGGCAAGTTGTATCTATCGCATTCCCATCGGAATGGTATGGGCAGTACTTGCGGGTAGCAGAAGCAGCCAATCAACCACTGCATCGTATTGTTCTACGCCCCGGCCAGCGCATTACCATTTATAACAATACCCGTGATAGTTTTTATCTGTCTACAAACGCCACGGTCGGCGGGGCAGGATTCTTCCTGCGCAGGCAGAATCAAACGCATAGGATAACCGCGGATGAAGTGCCATTACGTGGGCAAATCAGTCTTCCAGCAAGGACGAATGTAACAATTACCGCAAGTTCCGGTGCAGATTTAGAGATATGGATGCCACGCTCTAGAGCTGTGCAGTTAAGACTGGTCTAGGGAAAATATCGCATATTAATTTGATAAGCAGGTGAATGTAATGATAAGAAACGGGCGAACCGTCGTTCGTAAAAGTGTAGGATTTAGCTTTTTATTGGGAATGGTTTTGATGCTTACGGGGTGCTTTGCTTTCCCGGAAGAGGTGCCGCCCCTTCCGCCGCCTGCCTTGGCTGTACCTACGGTGCGCCCGTTTGTTTCATTTCCTGTATCTCGTGGGGATGTGCAGGTTGTTGCTACCCCGCTGGCGACTTATATGTCCGGACATGTGGAATCCGTATTATTTAGTGTAAACAATATCCCTATCGCAGGTATATTTGTTACGGTGGGGGATGAAGTAACACAGGGTGACATAATAGCAGAACTGTACATGGGCGAGGTTGCACTGGAATTGGATGCGTTAAATAGCCAGCGCGCACAGCTAATGTTTGATTTGAATCAGCTGCGGGCAAGGCATAATTTAGCCCTTGAAAGAGCCGCTGCGAATGAAGAACCAGTAGACGACCAAAGCTTCATGCAAGAGCAAAGCAGATTACTTGCAGAATTAAATGTACTTGACAGACGGCTTGAGTATTTCGAACGTGAAAATGAGGGACGGTTTCTTTATGCGCCTATCAGCGGTATAGTTACGCACGCGGCAACATTTGTAGAGGGAATGCCTTCCCGCATCGGCCAGATTATTGCCACAATTACAGACCAAGATAATACGGTATTTGTAGTGCGTGCCGCGGAAGCTGACCATATGAGCCCCGGAGACCGTTTTGAAATGACTCTTGGCGCGTTATCTTTTCTAATGGAAGTGGTAGACCCGGATGAGTATGGTTTCGTAAGGAACGAACACTGGGATTGGGAGGCTTTCCTGCTGTTTTTGGATGTACCGCCCACTTTAGCACCGGGGATGTCCGGCCGGGTTCGTATGGTATTTGATGAAGTAAGCGACGTACTGTATATCCCGTGGGCAGCTTTAAACCGGGTTGAAGAGCGTGAGTTTGTGTATGTGCTGGTAGACGGCTTGCGGACTGTGCGTGAAGTGGTTTCAGGACTCGAAGGCACGGGGCGAGAAGGGAATCGCGTTGTAGAAATTGTTAGTGGCCTAGAAGAAGGGGAGGTGGTGATTATATGATTAGAAGCACAAAAAGCATGATTTATTATGTTTTAGCGATTTTGCTTCCTTTAATACTTTTAACCTCCTGTGCAACATCTGCCCGCGTAACCGATGCCACCGCAGGGCCGGCATTAATTGAGCCTGAAGCTACGCGTATTGATACCGCAAGGGTTACAAGAGGGCCGGTAGGAAATGTAGAAATTCTGGTGGGAGTTACCCGTTACAATACAGTAGCTGTACGTGCGGAAATAACCAGTGGCCGTATAGGCTCTATATATGTGTTTCCAGGAGAAGCAGTAACAGAAGGACAATTGGTTGCCAGGCTGGATATTACCCACATTGAGACCCAAATAGAGAGGTATGAGGAAAATCTTAGCCGGGCTAGGCAAATGCATAGTTTTGAAAACAGGGGTTTAGCTTTGGATGTTGAGGGCAGCATCCTTGCGTACATGGACGCTTTACGCCGGGCCGCCCAGATTCCTGACCCTGCACTGGCCGCAGAGGCAGACAGGCAACGGAGTAATATTGATATGGCAGAATTGGCTCAAGCCCAAGCCTTAGATCGGCAAGCGCGTGAGATAAGCGCAATTAATACCAGATTGCGTGAACTTAGTGATGAACTAACAGACATGGAAATAAGGGCACACCGCAGCGGGGTAGTTACTTATCTTATGGTAAGCCCGGGTGCATGGGTCAGCTTACGTGACCCTATAATATATATAACATACAATGATGCAGTTTTTGTCGAATATGTAGGTCAGACGTTAACTTTACAAGAAGCCCGCCTGCGCACGCGGGTCTTAGGGAATATCGGGGATGATGTTTTTTATCTCGAACTTGTGGAGCCTTCATTGGAAGAGCAGATGTACTATAACCGCAGGAATTTGGCTCCACCTGTAAGGTTTGAGGTTATTGGTAATGTGATGCCCGATGTTGGAGCCAATGTTTCTATTTATGCGTCTACTCAATGGATTGAGGACACGCTACGCATCCCGCGTAACGCGCTTAATCTCAGGGGGCCGTACGGGTCATATGTTTACAGAATCGAGAATGGTATACCTGTACATGTAGTTGTTGATGCCGGGATACCTACAGACACATATGTAGCTATAATTGATGGTTTAGAGGAAGGGGATGAGGTTGTTGTCAGGCCGTAACCGCGTATTTATCATATTTGCACTTGCATTTCTTTGTTTCGCTTTCGTTAGCGCCTGCGCAATGCAGGAAGGTGGCCCTAGTGCCGGGGTAGCCGATGCTATTGCCGAAGGAATTATGATGTCTATAGACGATGCCTTTCAAGTGGCTCAGGACCCCGAAATTGTTACACCTCATGTCAGGGATATCACATTCCCAATTAGGCTGAGTGTAGGGTTAGTTTTCCCTGTGCGGGAGAATATAAGCTTCGAAGCCCGTGGGCAGTATGCTTGGCGGTATGTAGAAGTAGGGGACAGAGTCTTGGAAGGAGATATATTGGCCCGTGTTTCTTATGATAATGATTTGCTGGAATTGGATCTTGCCGCCGCCCGTTTGCGGTTGAATCAGTTCGAGGAAAGCTTTAATAATACACGCTTGCAGCGAAGGATGGAACTTGCGCGCGCTCAAGAAGATTTTGATTTTGCAGATGAAGATAATATGGCACGGGCAGCGTTGCAGCTTGCGCGTGCAGAACTTAACTATGAGCGGTTTCTGTTTGAAAGCGCAAATGCCCGTCGTGGGTTTCAAGAAGCCGTGGATAATATAAGCGATACTTTAGCCGGGCCAGAGATGATTGCACCAGTGGACGGGATGATTCTTACAATGACACCAGGTACAACCAGCACAACTACTGATGACCGTGGACGTACTACTTCCAACCATACAACTACCCTTTCGATTATTGACGATGAAGTATTCTTTTTCCAGATTACTGGTGGGCAGAACATACCAGGACTGCCTGCAATGTTTAGAAACAGCATACTTAGATACGGTGACGAGATTGTTATAACCTCGACCCAATCAATAAGGGATGGCGATGACAGCCGCCCCGTGCTGGAGTTTAATGCCCGTATTGTTTCGGACCCATGGGGTGCAGGCAGGCGGGGTTCTCCAAATTTTTGGGTGCTTCCTGTGGATATGGAAAGCTTCCTAATTGCAGTTTATGAGTTAGATCCGGAAACGCCGGTTGCACGTACCATAAATGGCATGACCTTTTTTACCGAGTTTGAGATGACGTTGGCCTCAAATGCCATTGTACTACCTATCCCCGCCATAAATGCAGAGGATAGGCGCAATTATGTATTTGTTAATAATGACGGGCATCTTGGCAAGCGCTTTGTATCAACGGGTGTAGCTATGGCTGGTTATATTCATATTACTTCCGGCATTGAGCTTGGAACAGAAGTGGTGATTCTTCCATGATAAGTTTTTTGTGGCGTAAGTTATGGAATAATAAGTGGCTGATAATGTGCCTGCTTGTTGGCAATATCTTTTTGTTAGGTATTGTTATGGGTACGCCCTTGTTTACAACTGCTACGATGCAGAGGGTCTTCCAAGAAAATTTACGGCAGGAGCAGTATATCCGCAGTTCTTTCCCAGCGTTTATACAAATGCGTAACCTTTTTAACGCTGTTGAGGAGCCTTTCCGTTATGGTACTTACCGCAACACCAATGATACTTGGTGGCCAGAGGTTATAGAGGATTTGGGCTTGCCCTCCGTTGTGTCTATCAAGACCTACGTTATGAGTGAGTGGGCGGCGGCACCCGTTATCCCGCGCGCAGACCCTAACCGCTATAGGAGGTTTGACTTGGTGGCCGCAAGTGACCTTGCCGATAATATTGAACTTCTACATGGCCGTATGCCTTCGGATGTGCTGGTAAACGGTTATATAATAGAAGTGCTGGCCACAGATTCAGCCATGCACACTCAAAACTTTATCCTAAATGAATTAATGATAACCCAGCATACAACGGCCGAAGGTGTAGACCTGCATATAAAAATTGTGGGCATATATTCACCCGCGGTGGGTTCGGACGCTTATTGGTCTGTTTTATCTGTAAGCCCGACAGCCTTACTTATTTCTGACCGGCTGGCATACGAGCATTTCATTCAAAACTATGTATTTGAATACCGTATGGCGGTCACATGGATAGAGGTGCTGGATTTTTCAGCAATGCGTGCCCGTAACATACCGCATTATCAGCGGGTATTACGTGTTACATCCGGGAGATTTAATAATCAGGATCTTATATGGAGTTTTAGCGCAAGTTTTCACGGTCTGTTAGGGCAGCACGAAGCCCGTGTAGATAGGCTGGCTGTGACACTATGGGTATTGCAGATACCTATCTATGTAATGCTGGCGCTATATATATATATGGTAAGCCGCCAGATTCTGCAAATGGATAAGAATGATATATCTGTGCTTAAGAGCCGCGGGGTTAGCCGCAGGCAGATACTGGGACTTTATGCCCTCCAAGGATTGGTTATAGCTGCGATGAGTTTCCCTGCGGGACTGTGGCTTGGCATGACAATATGCCGTTTGCTGGGTGCCAGTAACGGGTTTTTGGAAATGGTACAGAGGACAGCTTTGACTGTAGAAGTAACAGGCGAAGCATTGATTTATGGCGGCATTGCTGCGGCGTTTTCATTCCTGACTATGTTTTTGCCGGTTATAAAGTTTTCTAAAGTTACTATTGTTGACCACAAGCGTAAATCGGGCGTTGGCCGTAAATCGTTATGGCAGCGGTATTTTATTGATGTTGTTTTCTTTGGGGTGGCTCTTTACGCGTTATACAATTTTAATAATCAGCAGGATCTTATGGCCGCTACCCTTGCGGAAGGCGGGGCCGTTGACCCGATGTTATTTGCGGCTTCGTCATTATTTATCATAGGGTCGGCGCTTTTATGCCTGCGGCTGTTCCCATATTTAGTAAAGCTTGTCTTCTTGATTGGGCGGCGGTTTTTTTCACCTTCGCTTTATGTGTCTATGGTTAAGGTTATACGCTCTGCCGGAGAAGAGCAGTTTATAATGCTGTTTCTAGTGTTTACGGTGGCTGTTGGGATTTTTAGCGCGCAATCTGCACGTACATTAAACCTTAATAATGCCCACCGTATACAGTATATGGCCGGGGCGGATTTGATGTTTAGCGAGATATGGACCGACAATGTCCCCCACCCGGAGGCGGGCAGGGACCCGTATTTTGTACCGCCGGAATCACTTGTTTATACAGAACCTGATTTTAGCCGCTTTACGAACTTTGAAGAGGTAGATGCTCTAACAAGGGTTATGCGTAGGAATGCCCAGTTACGTCAAGGGGCTTCAATCGTTAGCAGCGTGGATTTAATGGGAATTGAAACACGTAGCTTTGGGGAAACAGTGTGGTTTAGAGATGACCTTCTGATGGTTCATTTTAATTATTTCCTTAATCTGCTGGCCGCTAGGCCCGATGGTGTGCTTTTGTCTGATAATTTCCGCACACAGCTGGGATATAACATTGGCGATATAGTTGTTATAACCGAAGCGCAAAGATTGGGTGCTCCCGCATCTTCGCGTTTCACTATCGTGGGTTTTGTGGATTATTGGCCATCGTTTGTGCCTGTGGTTAGAACCCAGCTTTTAACGGGCGAGGTACGCGAGACAACACAGTTTTTAGCGGTAGTTAATATGGGGCATATTAATACGCACTGGGGTGTAAGGCCTTATCAGGTATGGATGCGCACAAACAGTAGCAGCGCCCGGTTTTTTATTGATTTTATGAATGATAATGATATAAGGCTACAGTACCCCGGAGGGTTTGTTGATGCAGCCTCTTCGTTGGTAGAAATCCAATCTGACCCGATTGTACAGGGTACTAATGGGATACTCACTGTCAGCTTTATCATGACTTTGATTATCTGCTTTACCGGGTTTTTGATTTATTGGATACTCTCGATTCGCTCTCGTGTTTTGCAGTTTGGTATTTTTAGGGCAATGGGCATGAGCATGAGAAATATTATAGGACTGTTGGTTAATGAGCAGTTTTTTATAACCCTAATGGCGTTGGCTATTGGCGCGGTCGTGGGTGAGGTAAGCGCAAGGTTTTTTGTGCCGCTTATACAAATGTCTTATACTGCTGCTGACCAAGTAATACCGCTTTTGGTGGTTATTGAAGAGCAAGATTACAGGAATCTTTTTGGCTTGCTTGGGATTATGATTGCGCTTTGCTTGATTGTGCTTTGCGCTTATATATCGCGTATTAAGATTGCACAGGCTTTGAAACTGGGAGAAGATTAGAAGACGAATCATATTCGTTTCGATTGAAATTAAGCTTCAGGCTGCGCCGAAACTGCGTTAAATCATCGCATTTTTGGCTTGCTTCAACTTATTTCAAAGGAAACGAATTATCAGGCGGTGATTCTAATATGATTGGCTTTCTAAGACGCAGACTGTGGAATAATAGATGGCTGATTATATGCCTGCTTGTAGGTAATGTTTTTTTGCTGGGCATAGTTATGGGAACGCCACTGTTTAACGCCGCCACCATGGAGCGGATAATGCAGGAAGATTTTCGGTATTTGCATCATACCCGTGGTTTTTACCCGGTTTCTATGCAAATACACAATGATTTTAATGCTACGCAAGAACGCTTCCGCCATCGAACTTACCGTAGCACCAATGATACATGGTGGCCGGAAGTAATAGAGGATATGGGCCTGCCTTCGATAATGTCTATAAAGGTTTATACAATGACGGCATGGGTTATTGCCCCTGTAATCCCGCGTGAAACACCGCGCCCTCTTTTTAGGCGGTTCGACTTGGTGGCGGCAAGCGGTTTTGCCGATAATATAGAAATTTTGCATGGCCGTTTGCCTTCGTATGAGTTGGTTAACGGCAATATTATAGAAGTAATGGCAACAGAAGTAAGTATGCATGCACAGTGCCTTATTATGAACGAGCTAATGTCAACCCGCCATGTGACTGGTGAAGGCGTTCCGCTTTATATGATGGTAGTGGGCATATATGCTATAAGGGAAGGTGCCGGCAGCTATTGGGCTCATGTACCTAAAAGTTATACAACGGACTTGCTGTTTTCGGACAGGCTGGCGTATGAGCATTTTGTACGAAACAGTATTGATGCTTATCGTTTGACAGTCACATGGATTGAGATAATGGATCATACGGCAATGCGCACACGCTATGTGGAACATTACCTGCGGGTGGCCCGTACCTCAACTACACGGTTTAACCGTAGCGGTGATACATGGCATTTTTCTGTTAGCTTTTACAATTTTATAGGGCAGCAAGATGCCCGCACAGACAGGCTGGCAGTGACACTATGGGTACTACAGATACCTATTTATGTGATGCTGGCGCTGTACATATACATGGTAAGCCGCCAGATCCTGCAAATGGACAGAAACGAAATATCTGTACTAATAAGCCGTGGGGTTAGGCGTAGGCAAATATTGGGGCTTTATGCATTGCAGGGGCTTTTTATAGCGGCGGTAAGCTTCCCTATTGGGTTATGGCTTGGTGTGACCATATGTCGTATGCTGGGTTCCAGTAATGGGTTTTTAGAAATGGTGCAAAGGGTACCGTTGACTGTAGAGGTTACAAGGACTACTTTGCTTTTTGGCGGGGTAGCGGTTGTGTTTTCGTTTTTGGCTATGTTTTTACCGGTTATCAGATTTTCTAAATATACTATTATTGACCACAAACGTACCACTAGCGGGAAGCTTCGCAAGTCGGTATGGCAGCGGTATTTTATTGATGTGATATTGTTTGGGGCCGCAAGCTACGGGCTGTATAGTTTTAATAATCAGCAGGAGATAATGGCTGCGTCCCTAACAGATAGCGGAGCTGTTGACCCATTGCTTTATGTATTATCGTCTATGTTTATTCTTGGTGCGGGGCTTCTTTGCTTGCGCATTTTCCCATACATGGCGAAGCTTGTGTTTATAGTGGGGCGGAGATTTTTTTCGCCTTCTGTGTATGTATCTATGATTAAGGTTGTGCGTTCTGCCGGGGAAGAGCAATTTATTATGTTATTTCTTGTGTTTACGGTAGCTGTTGGGATTTTTAGCGCGCAATCTGCCCGTACATTAAACTTGAATAATGCCCATCGCATACAGTACATGGGTGGGGCGGATTTAATGTTTGGTGAAGAATGGACTGATAATATACCCCCGCCCGTCCCTTCCGCGATAGAAATGTCCCCGGAATTTGTGCCGCCAGTGCCACCTGAGACGCTGGTATATACTGAGCCAGATTTTAGCCGTTTTACGCATTTTGAAGAGGTAGATTTCCTTACGCCTGTTATGCGCAGGCCCGCTTCGTTACGTGCGTCGGGTAGATTGTCTGTTGTTGGCAATTTGAATTTAATGGCAATAGAAACACATACCTTTGGGGAAACCATATGGTTTAGAGATGACTTACTAATGGTTCATATGAACTATTTTCTTAATCTGTTGGCTACCCGGGCCGATGGCGTACTTTTGTCTGATAACTTCCGTACGCGGCTGGGGTATCGGGTGGGGGATGTAGTTTATGTTACCGAGGCACCAAGGATGGGGCCACCCGGTATGGTGCGCCTTACGGTTATTGGCTTTATAGAGTATTGGCCTACATTTGTGCCTGTTGAAAGAACCCGTCTTTTGACTGGCGAGATTGTTGAGACTAAAAACTCTTTGGCTGTAACTAACCTTGGGCATTTGCAAACAAGTTGGGGTGTCAGGCCCTATGAGATATGGATGCGTACCAATAGCGGCAGTAACCGGTTTTTCATAGACTTTGTTAATGAAAATAGAATTCGATTAAATAGACATCATGATACAACCTCAGCCTTGGTGGCAATGCAATCCGACCCTATTGTACAGGGTACTAATGGGATATTAACGGTTGGCTTTATTATGACATTGATAATCTGCTTTACTGGGTTTTTGATTTACTGGATACTATCTATCCGCTCTCGCGTGTTACAGTTTGGTATTTTTCGGGCAATGGGCATGAGTATGAGGAATATTATAGGGCTGCTTATAAACGAGCAGTTTTTTATAACCTTTATGGCGCTGGCTATTGGTGTTTTTGTGGGTGAAGTCAGCGCGCAGCTTTTTGTGCCGCTTATACAGGTGTCTTATACGGCGGCAGAGCAGGTTATACCGCTATTGGTGGTTATAGAAGAGCAGGATTATAGGAATCTTTTTGGCATGCTGGGGATTATGATTACGCTGTGTTTGGTAGTGCTTTGCGCCTATATCTCGCGGATTAAGATTGCACAGGCTCTGAAATTGGGTGAAGACTAATAATAAGGCGGTGATTCTTTATGATTGGATTTTTGAGGCGAAGGCTGTGGAATAATAAGTGGCTGATTATTTGCCTGTTTGTTGGCAATGTGTTTTTGATGGGCATTGTTATGGGAACGCCACTGTTTAACGCTGCCACCATGGAACGGATTATGCAGGAAGATTTGCAGAATCTGCATCAATCCCGCGGCTTTTACCCGGTTTCTATGCAAATACGTAATAATTTTAATGCCGTTGATGAACGCTTCCGTTATCGTACCTACCGCAGTACCAATGATACATGGTGGCCGGAAGTTGTAGAGGATATGGGCCTGCCTTCGGTTATGTCTATCAAGGTTTATGCAATGCCCGAATGGGTTATTGCCCCTGTTATCCCGCGTGAAGCACCTATCCCACGTTTTCGGCGGTTTGATTTGGTAGCGGCTAGTGATTTTGCTGAAAATATTGAAATTTTACATGGCCGTTTACCTTCGGATGAGCTGGTTAACGGCAATATAATAGAAGTTATGGCAACGGAAGTTAGTATGCATGTCCAGTGTCTTGTTATGAACGAACTAATGACAACCCGTCACGTAACAAGCGAAGGCACTCCTTTATATATGATGGTTGTGGGTATATATACAATAGGCGAAGGTGCGGACAGCTATTGGGCCTATGTACCTAAAAGCTATGCCTCAGACTTATTATTTTCTGACGGGCTGGCATACGGGCATTTTGTGCGAAACAATTCTTACGAATACCGTATGGCAGTCACATGGATTGAGGTTTTAGACCATACAGTAATGCGCGCGCGTAATGTGGAGTATTACCGGCGGGTGGCCCGTACCTCTACCTCGCGATTTAATCGCAGCGGTGATACATGGCATTTCTCTGTTAGTTTTTATAATTTTATAGGCCAGCACGACGCCCGCACAGACAGGTTGGCAATAACACTATGGGTATTACAGATACCTATTTATGTAATGCTGGCGTTGTATATATATATGGTTAGCCGCCAGATATTGCATATGGATAGAAACGAAATTTCTGTGCTGAAAAGCCGCGGGGTAAGCCGTAAGCAAATATTAGGGCTTTATTCATTACAGGGGTTGTTTGTTACTGCGGTAAGCTTCCCTGTCGGGCTTTGGCTGGGCATGACAATATGCCGCTTGCTTGGTTCTAGTAACGGGTTTTTGGAAATGGTGCAGAGGGTGCCGCTGACTGTAGAGATTACAAGAACGACATTGCTTTTTGGTGGGCTTGCGGCTGTATTCTCGTTTCTTACTATGTTTTTGCCGGTTATCAGGTTTTCTAAGTTTACTATTGTTGACCATAAGCTTACCACTAGAGGGAAGCCCCGCAAGTCTGTATGGCAGCGGTACTTTATTGATATTATTCTATTTGGGGCGGCATGCTATGGGCTGTATAGCTTTAATAACCAGCAGGAGATAATGGCCGCGTCCTTAACAGATGGCGGTGCTGTTGACCCACTTTTGTATGTGATTTCGTCTATGTTTATTTTGGGGGCTGGGCTTCTTTGTTTGCGTATTTTCCCGTATTTGGTGAAGATTGTATTTTTGATTGGACGGCGATTTTTTTCACCTTCGCTGTATATATCAATGGTAAAGGTTACGCGTTCTGCTGGTGAAGAGCAGTTTATTATGCTGTTTCTGGTGTTTACGGTAGCGGTGGGGATTTTTAGCGCGCAGTCTGCCCGTACATTAAACTTGAATAATGCCCATCGCATACAGTACACAAGTGGGGCGGATTTGATATTTAGGGAGATATGGAATGACAACATCCCCCATTCTGGTGCACCGTATTGGCCGGAGTTCCTTGTATACACAGAGCCTGATTTCAACCGTTTTACGAATTTTGATGAGGTAGATGCTCTAACGCCGGTTATGCGCAGGCCCGCTTCTTTGCGTGGAGCAGTCGCGCAGTCGGTGATAAATAACTTGGAATTAATGGGGATTGAGACACACAGTTTTGGTGAAACGGTTTGGTTTAGAGACGACTTACTGATGGTGCATCTTAATTATTTCCTTAACTTGCTGGCTGCCCGGGCCGATGGCGTGCTTTTGTCTGATAATTTCCGTACGCAACTTGGGTATAGGGTTGGGGATGTGGTTACGATAACCGAAATGACAAGATATGGCCCCCCCAGTACGATTCGCCTTACGGTTGTTGGCTTTGTAGAATATTGGCCTACTTTTGTGCCAACGATAAGAACGCGCCTTTTGACAGGCGAGATGGTTGAGACTCATACCTTTCTTGCTGTAGCTAATTTGGGGCATTTGCAAACAATCTGGGGTGTAAGGCCATATCAGGTGTGGATGCGTACCAATAGTAATAGTAATCAGTTTTTCTTGGATTTTTTAAGTGAGACTAACCTTAGATTGATTTATGACCCTTATCATCTTATGCATATCGGCCCTGCTGACTTTATGGTTTATCCTGATAGATTTTTTGATACGACATCTGCCTTAGTGGCAAGGCAATCTGAGCCTATTGTGCAGGGCACTAATGGAATATTAACAGTTAGCTTTATCATGACCTTGATTATCTGTTTTTCCGGGTTTTTGATTTACTGGATATTATCTATCCGTTCACGCGTGCTGCAATTTGGTATCTTTAGGGCAATGGGTATGGGCATGAGGAATATTATTGGGTTGCTTATAAACGAACAGTTATTTATTACCCTTATGGCGCTAGCTATTGGCGTGCTTGTGGGTGAGGTTAGCGCACAGCTGTTTGTGCCACTTATACAGGTGTCGTATACGGCTGCAGAGCAAATCATACCGCTTTTGATTGTTATAGAAGAGCAGGATTACAGGAATCTTTTTGGCATGCTGGGGATTATGATTGTGCTATGCCTGATTGTGCTTTGTGCTTATATATCGCGGATAAAGATTGCACAGGCATTGAAATTGGGTGAGGATTAAGGGGCATTAGGCTCTGATATCTGGGCTAGCGGCAAGCCGCTTCATTGGCTAAAGGCTTATGACTCTCTTTGATTCCACACATTTTCAAACCAGTCATCACAAGCTGGCAAAGGGCGGACAGGCTCGAAGCAGGATTTACCGTCAGAAGTGGTGGTTATCACTTTGTCAAATTTCATATTGGATTCGGGAGGCGTACTGGTCACCAGTGCGCCTCCGTGGCTTCCCCATGCTTCCGCGGAGAGTAGCATCGCTGACGACACCGCTATACGTGTCAGCAGCAGGTCGTAACATTTGTATAGGAATGGTAGTTCGGAATTATTGGCTATGCTATTTTCTTGGAAGAATCGTTCCTTTTGTGTACATAAATTGTTGTAGAGTTTCTGCATTTCGGGTATGTCACGGTTATATGCTGCGTAGCGGCTCATGGCTTCTTGCATTGCGATATTGTTTTTGTGCGCAGTCGGGGTTTGCGAATAGGTGGGGGTGTTATGAAATGCACATACACTGTCATTGTTAACGCAGCGAAGCAATCCAAGGGTATAGCAAGACAATGGCTTGTGCTGGATTGGTTCGTCACTTTGTTCATTGCAATGGCGGGCTAAGGGTGCCGTGAATGCGGGGTTAATGCTTGATTTGCTTATTGCCGCGATATGCTCTGCCGCGCGCATTGAGCCTACTTGAGCCGAGTTAAGCGCGCTGCCCCCGGGGCGATATACGCCAAATGTCCCGGCGGCTTCGCCTGCCGCATACAAGCCTTTTATGCTGCTTTCCCAGTTGACATCTACGGCGATGCCGCCGTTGCAGTGCTGGGCACATACTGCGATTTTTAATGGCTCGCGATATAAGTCTATGCCATTGTCTTTGTACAGCTTAATAGCCTTGGGGTTCATCTTCGCAAGCCTTTCGATTGGCGTGCCGAACAGGGCTTCAGATTTTGCCAGATAGTCATAGGCTTCCGCGGATAAATCTTTGAAATTTAGGCCCGTGGGGTTCTGCCTAAAATCCATGTATACGGTGCGGCCTTTTTCTTTTATTTCTGCCGCTACCAGCAGGTCTATTCGCGAAGAACCGCTGATTTTTTGAGTGTCGAATGGCCATTGGTAACCCTTCAGGAATACGCTATTCAGTGCTTCGGCTGGTATATCGAAATACTCCTGAAGGAATTCATATTCGTTGCCGGCGCTGTCTACTGATATGTAGCGGGGCAACACTTGCTGGTATGTTCCCGAAACGTTCCATCTAAAATCTGTGCTAGCTAGGCCGTATTGCCATTCTTGTAAATTGCATAACTTTGCACCTGCCGCAATTGCAAGCCCTGTACCTCCTGTTTGACTTGTTGGGAAGACAGTATCGGCATAAATCCCGGCTGGGCCGCCTGTAGCAAGGATAATCTTTTGTGCATACAGCACTTGAAGCCCCAGCGTGGGGTTGAAGTATACAAGGCCGTAAACTTGATTGTCCTTGACCAGCAGCTTGACCACTTGGCAGTCATCCAAAATAGTAATGCCTTTGGCCTTAACCGAACGCTCCAATGCTTCTGTCATAAGTTTAGAGGTAAGTGGCCCGCAGGATGTAGCACGCTGGCGTGGGTCATGGTCTGTTTTGTAGCCAACAAAAGCGCCATAACTGTTGGTTGGAAAAGGAAGCCCCAAGTTGACAAGCTTCATGAATGATTTTACAGATGAAGCTGCCTCGGTCATTGCCGTGTCACCGTTAACGGCTCCGCCTTCGAATAGGGTTGTAGCCATCTCATAAACACTATCAGGTTCGTCTCCGGCAATGGTTAGCTTGTAGTATGTTTGCTTATCGCTGCCGGTGTTGCGAGATGTGCCTTTGTTTATGCCTTCGGTAACTATGGCTATATCTGT
>Ga0131853_10002695_pt1:2500-31823 | contig 31823 bp, 16 predicted proteins | sample TergutLab28metaG_FD_92764 | JGI IMG/M metagenome (GOLD analysis project Ga0131853, IMG submission 92764) | Labiotermes labralis P1 segment gut microbial communities from Petit-Saut dam, French Guiana - Lab288 P1 (version 2) (version 2) | ecosystem: Host-associated > Arthropoda... | reverse complement strand
CAACTTGTACAATGAAATTAATCTGTGACTATTTCTAGTGTGACTTTAGCAAGGAATATATAGCTCCCTGATGATGGTCTTAGGACTGAAACATGTCGGAGCGTTTTTAATGTTTTAATGTGTAAGTTATATATATATATATATATATATATATATATATATATATTAGAAATATTTCGTGAGCAAACCCCTGATATATATGCCACTAAATATTCACTATACATGAAGAACGACATCTTGTTTTTTAAATTAATATTTCGATGAGATGTACATTTAACGAAATGATAAGATCAGTTTATGTTTCCAGGATATTTACTTGCTTTGTCAACAGTTTTATTATAACTGTACACAGTTTGGTTTCTTCACTGTTTACAAGCTTCCCAACGGTAGGTGTGTGTCTGCAGTAAATGAACAGCATGACCAGTGCAGTGTGTCAGTTCGCAGATAACACATTTTAAAATGTATGTGAATTCTGTCTTCATTAGACAGCAGGTTCCTCAAAAACTTCTAGGGATCAAATGTCAGACTACATTGCGTCACATCCCGGATGTGCTAAAAGATATCGAGCTGTCGTATTGTATTGCGTCGTGTTTGTTGTTGCATTCGGGCAACGTTTGCCATTCAGAAAATGTAGGTTATAAAGTGTGATAGTAATTTTAATTCGCAATGCATAACAGGTGCAGGTACCGAAGTGTTCCGCCTGGTACAAACAAGGATTTGTCTTCTCGAGGTGTGAATGAACAATCGACCTGCGTTGTTTCCGCCTAACGCAGCGGAATCTTCTAATGGTCATTATTTATGGGCCTCAGGACCTTTCGCGTAAAACAAATATATTTTTCCTCTTGTTTTTGGTGGGTTACCCGACCCGGTTTTTGAGATATTTTAATTTGTTACAAAATTTGTGGCATAAATTAGTTTCTTGCGCTGCGGTGGACCACAGTTCCTTCAAAGCGCGCTACGAGGCAAGAAATTCGGTACTGTGATGCAGTGGTGACATATAAATGCCAAGCGACTTGTTAAACATGCGTATCACACCCTTTATTAAGACGCGGATTGACCCTTCTGTAATCGGCCTGCACATTGCCATGTGGTTAATGTTGTGAGGTCCGCCTTCTGTCACCAGGGAGCGAAGTGATAACATAGAGGGGACAAATCTTACATCTACATATGCTTGTTAACAATCTTCCTCTCCAACGTATTATTTTATGGTTGGTATTGACAATGTACAGTATGTGTTCCAAGAAGAACCCAGTTTTGTTTTATATTGGTTTGATATATCCTTTACCTTGCCGGTCCCAGTGGTCGCGCGGTCTAAAGCGCAGGTCTACAGCCGCTCGCCTGCTGAGATTGAGGGTTCTGTCTGTTGTGAGTGTTGTGGGTTGTCAGGTATAGGTCTCTGCGACGCACTGATCACGCGTCCAGAGGAGTCCTACCGACTGTGATGCGTCGTTGTGTGTGATCTAGAAACCTCAAGAATGAGGAGGCCATGGCCCGCGTTGGGCTGCAGCGCCACGGAGGGGGGAAAGAGACCTTTACACTGAGTTAATATCAAACTCGGTGTCCATGTGGGGTGTAGCACATATAGCGTAATAGCGTTATTAGTTTGCCTACATGTTGAATTTGTGACTACTTTTCAGTCAAACAATTGAGTATTTTATCTTACACCCTTAAATTTCTGTGCATCTTAGTAAGAGATTTACTTTTGATTATTTATCAGGGCGATACTGTGGGCGGTCAGGCTTAGAATCTGTAGCCCTTAGACATTGATTTGTCGACGTTTACATTCGATCATGCTCGATGCTTAACGGTTTCTTGAGTCTCAGTTCGTACCTCAAAGACTAGAATCTCAGATCTGTTTTTTTTTCGGCCTCGGCGCCTACCTGACCTAGAAGACGATCTGTCTCGGGTATGGACACCAGTAACAAGTCAAGACATTACAAGATAGGCAGTGTACGTGTAACGTAAAGTCGAGTAGTTTTCGCGTAATGTTATTGTTATGGAGAAGCGATAAATATTACATATTACGAGATTTTGTGTGTACCTGCCTTACCTGTTCAGCATGCAAATCGAACCTTTTCTACGCCTTATTATACTGTCGTCCCTGGCCTGTCCGGCTGTGCAATACTTTTCTGCATTATCTCATAAATGAAACGATAAAAAAAAGACAGGCAATGTATGTATAACGTAACATTGAGGCGCTTTTTTGCAACCATTGTTGCAGTTGAAAAGCAATAAGTATTGCATATTTCGTGAGTGTTTGTTTGTAGCCCTCAGCAGCAATGCGCATGCGCCATATTATCATCAATATTTTTCCACATTATCTCATAAACGGTACGATTTGCGAAAAAAAAAGTTTTTGAACATAAAATGTGTGTTTGGATTTCCTCTACAACTTTTGTCTGAAGTATTTCTCGTTCTAAGAAGAATTGAGCGGGATGTGATCAAAAACGTGTAGTGGTCTTTATATAAAGTGCCCGTTATTCTTGTCCGAATAAAATGAAACTTAAATTTTATCCACAGATTCTCGAAAAATCCACGAATGTCAAATGCCATTACAAATCAATACAAAGGAAAACTTATGGCACCATAGGTGAAAACGGAGTATGGCGAATTAGAACCATATAAGCTCTGAAGCTTTCGCGGCGACAGAATTCAATGAAATTTCGCCGCGTCAAGGTGTGATACGGCTAAATTTAATTGAATTAGAACGAGTTTGGAAATCCGAAGTGTGTACAACGACCCTAATATTATATGGAAAATTAAAATCAGAAGATTCGAGTTCTGGGCCACGTGGTTAGAATGGAGGATTTTCGATTACCGAAGAAGAAGAAGAAGAAGAAGAAGAAGAAGACGAAGAAGGAGGAGGAGAAGAAGAAGAAGAAGAAGGAGGAGGAGAAGAAGAAGAAGAAGATGATGATGATGAAGGAGAAGAAGAGGAAGAAGGAGGAGAAGAAGGAGGAGGATGAGGAGAAGAAGAAGAAGAAGAAGATGATGATGATGATGAAGGAGAAGAAGAGGAAGAAGAAGGAGGAGAAGAAGAAGAATAAGGAGGAAGAGGAGAAGAAGAAGAAGAAGAAGAAGAAGGAGGAGGAGGAGGAGAGGAAGGAAGGGGAAGAAGAAGAAGGAGGAGGAGGAGAAGGAGAAAAAGAAGAACGCTCGCCAAGTTTTCTTAGCAACGGAAAGTCTACGTTTTTTATGCAGTAGAGGAGCGCAGTGTTGCTTGAATGCAGTTACGTGTGATTCCTTGACTTAGGCGTGGCACGTAATGAACTGGATTTGCAACATCAAAAATTCTGTTCAGCCACTATGTTGGTATTCTTTGTTGCTCTTGTCTCACAATAGACTCTATTTAACGCCAATAACATGACTGTAGGGGCCGTCTATTAACGTCTAACTAGACATACAATGGGTTATTATCGATAAAGCGATCTCTCAGGACACCTTGCTGACACTTCTCTTGTTTTATGAATAACCAAACATACCTACCGTGTCGTGAAGTACTTGCGTCCATGTATGCCTGTCTGAGTAACGGTAGGAAAAAAAATAAGTAGGAAAATCACACCACTTTTCATTTCCCGCTATGTCTTCATGGTGCGATTGGACTGAATGTTGCAGTAGAGTGGTAACCTCTTCGGATTCGTATTCGTGAAGTCCCGGGATCATATTGGCCGGGAGATCGGCTACGCTAACTGAGATTTATCGTAGTTTGTCTCGACTTGCTATTAAAAAATTTCGGCATTGGAAGTTAAATTAGCTCGCCGTCACTTCCTTCCAAGTCCTTTCCAGTTTATTATTTATTCATCATCTTATATTTCGTCGCAGTGTTTTCTTAGCTATCGGAATCGACATCAGATCTACCAAAAGTAAACAAAACAGTCATGACACTGCGCCTAAGCAGAAGGGTAACTTTAAATTTATGATGCAGCTGGGGCTTATTGTACAATTAACTATAAAGACACGGTATTACCGTGTACGCCAACCATACCGGATATACGAACATTACAAGTGTCCTTCTTGTACGTTCGTGTACCATACGATATTACCACTGACGACAAGAATACAGTATCAGGTCATCCCAACAGTTCCTTACAAATACGGTCAGGCTACAGTTGTAGACAATGCTGTGCGATCAGTAGAAGATGGAGCCGTCTTTCTCTCACTACAGGATGTTACACGACGCACCCGATGTCTGTGTTGTATTCGTGTGACAATTAGAAAGCAGGACACACCATTAATGACCTGTACACACTAATTAGTGAATGCAAATTTATGCGACAGATTTGACTTGTCGTTAGTACAACTAATATGAATACAATTACTTTTATTTATATTCAAATGAGTTAGAGAACAATGTGCGAAAAATGACACGGAATTTAGAAGTCATTTATTTTGTACTGCTTGTCATCTAGTCATGAAGTAGGGAGTGACTAGGTGACAACGGTCATACCGTGTGCTCGATGAAGACCTCGCCATTACTGTGTAAACATACGCATACAAATTTTTATTTGGAACATTGCACAATAGTTAACATGGGGAGCACACAATTAAATGTGGGGTAGTATTAAAATGGATGTTAAGGGAACAGTGTTCGAGGATCTGGCTCTGGATAGGGTTCAGTGGTGGGTTCGTGTCAAGACAAGAATCGGGGCCGGTTTAACACATTTCTGGGCCCAATGCAATAGTAAAACTTGGGGTTCTACCCATGTGTAGTCCTGAACTGACAGTGCAGGTAGAGTAGTGTAAGAATTTACGTACGAAATATATATTTCTTGCATAATTTGAAATGCAACCAGCCATTTAGGGAACCACCAGGCTGAGGGGCGTCTTGCAGTCGCGTAGACTGCGATGGGCTCAAACTGACCGTAAAGGTAAAGAAAATCTGGAAATTTCTGGACTTTATGAAAGATTCTTAATGAATAAGCTCTGAGTTTTCTGCCACATGAAATTACTGATATGCGAAACCTGTCTTTCTGGAAGCCAGAGCTCTGACCACGGTCATTCGAACATGTCGTGCCGGACATTTCAGCAGGTAGTCGCGGTCCCTGGAGCACGAGTAAAGAGATATGAAGTGATTCGATCTACCTGTTGAATGCAGCCATTCATTTTAATTTGTTTCGTGATGTGTGTATTTTTGTGACGCATACTCTATTGAAAGCGGATCACATGTGACGCGCTGTGTAAGATGTGCAATGTAATCTGCTGTCCGTGAGTTCGAACTGTACTTCTGGTGTGGAAGTAAACTACGTTTTACGTGTTCGTATTGTCTGTGTAGATGATGTGACGGGTAGATTCCTGTCCAAAAACACCTGCCATATGCCTACAAACAAGATTTATAAAACCAGAAAATGAGAGGCTCTGTGCCTAATTGGCCTGTAGCGCCATACAGTTAGATAATCTATTTAAAGACCATGCATAGTTATGGAATTTCGGGTTCTCCCGACGGAGGTCCAGGTTCAATTTTGGAGATCTTCATGTTTCCCCATCCAAACACTCCACCAGTGCTTCTTAATTGTCAAAATAACAATCCCCTGACTTTGTAATTATCCTCTGTCCCAGCACTTGGTAGGGCTTGAAGTAAAGATGTTAAATACAGTTCTACGGGTTGATGTAGCTGAATATAATTACAGAAGTAACATTGAAATAAATTCGTAAGTTGAAGTCGAGGACTGTTGGCATATTCTTCCAAAAAACTCAGTGGTTTTCGAATAAATTTCTTAAGGGAGTCTACATGTACAGTAGAAGGAAAAGGTAAAGCAATCCCTAAGGGGCTGGACAGGGCCTGAGGGTTCCAACAGGTTGAGGCTCACAGATTTCAAGATTTCATGACGGTGGTAAGGTTGTCAGCCCTACATACTGCACACCTTTACACTCCAGGAAATATTTCTGGTACTCATTTCTGTGACAGGCCGAGCCGACCTCAGGGCCATGGTGTGTTCGGAAGAATTAAGTGACACCATCGTGAATCGAACCGCGACCTTCCGGATTGTAGCGCAGTGCCTCGACTAACTGCGCCACCGCGTACCTCCTACATTTACAGTAGCAGGGACAATTTCATTGCACTTCATATGGATTCAATTCGAACTATTGGTTTGTACGTCCAATAGCCGCCCCAGCTGTCTGCTTCCATTTAGTTCCTAAATATTTGGTTCTTTTCGTTGATCTGCATGTTGATTCAGTGAAATCCACTAAATCTCTTCACAGTTCTTAAAAGCCGTAGATTTTTGAAACTTTTATGTTCTTATTAAATTTGTTGTTATATGAATGTAGTTCTTCCAGTGTAATTTTGCCTCTGTTATTGCCCATAGGTGGTAGGACAATACTCAGGCTCATCTTAAATAGGTTAGGGGCGTTGACTGGATTATTTTGGCGTAGAACAGGGACCAATGACAGGTTCTTATGTATACGGCAATCAACTTACTGGTTTCATGAAATACGTGGAAAATTGTGCTTGTCTGAGTAATAATTTTCCAATAGGCACTCCGTACCTCCCAGTTGTCAATACTCACATATTTTATGGTCTCTGCACCAGTTTATTGTATTGAGATTCTATATAATGTATAATCTGTCCGTTGTTAAGAACAGCGTGTTTAACATCGAAGCACGTTTGCAGTACGTGGCAGAATAGCGCGTCTGCACACGCGTCGATCTGTACGGTTTAAATATGTATCATCCAGTTTATATTAACGCACTTTACGTCGCTAACAGTAAGATAGCACATAAAAGCTACTGGACTGAGTTAGGCAAAGCAACAACGGGTAATCTTGGTACTTTAGCGAGCAGGGCTGATATAATTTGGTAATAAAATGCCCAATAATTACAGAAAATTTAAAACTTTCACACGAACGAGAAAAGTGTGTATTAACCACATTCGTCGATGAAACGTAACCACATTACAATCCAGTATGGAAGAGCACGAGAGTAATATTTGATTTCGTATGGGAGACGAAAGTGGAACTAACGGTATATGAAAGTAAGGTAAAGTTCACCCAAGAACAGACTATGAAGGCCAAGAGGGGTGGGTGGGTGGTCAACGCCACGCCCTGGCCGCTTTACCCCCGGTAAAGAGACCCGATACCCATTGTACAGGGGGCTGGGTAGGCCTCAGTGTCAGTCTGTACGGGTACGGAAAATGTCGGCCACGCCGGAATTCGATCCGTGGACCGTCCAGCTCGTAGCGAGTCGCTATACCGACTGCGCTATCCCTGTCCACACCAACGGCTTGCAGAGATAGAACGATAACATACATTGCAAACATTGAATACGCTGTCGTAAATTTTAAAATCTTCATAATTTTTGCTTACGGGCTAATATAAGTTGGTCACTCCTGTAGTCAGTTGACGCGGATTTACCGTCTTACTGGCTTGGCACCACACTTCATAGCGAGAAGAGATGGACACATTAGTAAAAACCCTATACTGTTGTTCGGACATGTTCGTTTCTTCAGTTGTGTCACGAACTGTGTAAATGTGAACACAGCTGTATTTTGTAAAGTAACGATAGTGGCTGACTGCCAGTGAAAAGCTGATATGTTAAAAATAATTCCAAGAGAACTAATGTCTTACATGTATGTTTGCTCGTGTGTGGATACTGGCTACTCTGAGGAAACAAGTTCATACGCTGGAAGGTAAAGCAACTGCTAAGTGTAGATACCTTGTCATAACAAACCTGTACCCCCAGAGTTGTTCTATTTTCCAGGTACAGCACAAGGAAGTCAGTACATATGCAGACTACAGTTACTTGGGCTGAATTTTATTTACGTCATGTGTTGCCTGTTTGCGAATGTAAAGACGTTAGACATTCAAGATCATAAGCAATTATATGCATTCAGCAATACTTGATTGGAATGTAATAGACACGAAATATTGGAGTATTCTTCGTAAACAGTTAACACGCAATAAAGTGGCATAAATTAAATTTCGGATGCAATCAAGGGGTTGGTAATCGGAGGGAATGAAAGGGCCATTGTATGCAAACAGCCGTTACTTATGTACACCTGTCACGTGATGCTGTGTGAAAGACGCCGAAACATGCCACTTATATGATATTCTCACTTCATGGAACAGATAGGTTATGAGAAAGTATGGTAGCTTGCTCAAGAAACTACCCACGTGTATTGGAACTCAAAAATTCATGTAAATTTTGAAAAAGAGTTAGCCATGGAACCTATTCTGAGTCAGCTGGCCACATTTAATATTATTGTTCCATCTACACGCAAGTCCTCAAAGTGGTGTCTTCTGTTCGGGCTTCTTGCTGAAATTGTGCACGAGTTTTTCCCCATGTGTGCGTCTACCGTCTACCGTCTACCGTCTACCGTCTACCGTCTACCGTCTACCGTCATTCCTTCCAAAGTGAGTTCTCGACAGAGTGCGATCTAGTACTTCCTTTTTAAAATTATAGTAATCCAGTACCTTCCTTTTTCTTTGAGGTCATCCAGTAGCTGCCTACGTCCGTTTCCTCGTCTTCTGTCTCCTATTTTTCCTTTAGTAGTGTATTTCAGAAGGCAGTTTCTACGAAAGATATGACCCATCCAGTTAGTCTTCCACCCGCTTATTCGTTACCCGTTTGCTTGATTGCCATATTAATACCTACTTAAGAAAGCAAGCTGCGATTTTCTTCTTTGTGGTGCCATCGGCGCCACCTTTCTGCCCGGGCGATCTCACCTGCACAAGATGGCGCAAACCGACTCTGATCGCAAGAAATTGAAGGAGCTTCTCGTTTAAAGAAATGAAGCAGAATGTGTGTAATGCTGCGTGTTTGTTTAATTTTATGGGATTTGCCATGAACAAACATGGTATTTAACATAAGGGAAAATTACGTTTCTTCGTATCTTGTTTCTTGTATTATTTAAATACCGTGTTAAGTCCGACCATAAGGCAACTCTGTCTTTCCCATTGACGTATGCAGAGACACACACACACACACACACACACACACAAAACATAAAATCATTAGTGCAGGTCTAGAGGGGCAGATACACAACTAAAAATAATACATATATCTGGTCTTATGTACCGTATGGACATAAATAAATGCAGCCCCTTAACACAGACTTTTCACTTTTCACGTGACATATTTATTACACAATTTAAACCAAGAAATGCACAAGTTGTATTAGATTTACAATAATATTATAAACGCCACTAACTCCTACATATTTCGGACCTTATTGGCCCATCATCAGGGAGTACAATAATTGTATAAAACGACTGCTTGATGTACTGTTCTCTTGAATGTAGAAGGATTACTGGAAATTCTTCGGTGTAGGATGTGTGTTCGACATTCACTCCATATTACCTTATTTTAAAAGTTTTTGTAATATTGGCCTGATGATGGTCTGTGTAGACCGAAATATTTCAAGTAGTTTCGGCTTTGATAGGCACGAACAGACAGATAAGGGCAAATTGCCCCTGATGTGCCATCACCTTTTCTTTTAAAAAAACACCAAAATAAATTTAAAAGGGTTGCTCACTAATATAAAGGGTTTTGTGACATTTACAGCCGTCCCTCGATTAACAATATATTTGATTAACGAAATTTAATTTACGGTGCACCTTTTATAGGACAACATTAATTTGATTGACTTTGAAATAAGCATTTAACTACGACGGTGCAGTAGGATTCGGTTGTCATTTCGAGCCAAGAAACCCGCTCATCAGCTACGCAATTTTTTTTAGCTAAAAGTAAGGTTTTTTGGTCCATTTACTCTGTTAACGACACAGGTAGTTAGCACTGTTAGCATAAATATTTGTTTACTGATGTGAAATGGTCAAATATTTTAATGTATTTTACAGTATGCTTTCCCCCCCCCCCCGTGTAAAGTTTAACTTCCGACGGTCGTGGAACATTTAAAACCTTTAATTGATATTCACATTTTCGATTAAGGATAATTTATGTTTGCAATAAACTTTAAGAAGCAGTTACGGTCGTCTGTCGGGGCCACTGTACTTATACAGAAGTTTCTGTTTGCTTATGCGCGGAATTTTCACCAGTTTAGTGTCCATGTAGTGGGTTCCTGTCACCACGGCATGGCGCGTCCTCAGGTTGCGGATAGAGGAACGGCCTCCGATAAGGAGGGTAGCTGCGAATATATTGAATAAGCAGTCGCGGACAGCCGACGAGGGGTGGTCCTCCAGATTGGGGGTTGGGCGAGGTGCTAACAACCCTTCCCTGTAAAACAATTATGTTAAGAAACATTCACAGGTGGGATGCTTGCTCTGGAGACAAAATCTCCGAGGGGGGGGGGGGAGTGTTTCCAGGGGAAACATCGCGCAGCAGGCGGACGCTTGTGAGTGCGGTAATGAACCTTCGGGTTCCGTGAAATGCGGGGAATTTCTTGACTAGCTGCAAGCCAGTTAGCTTCTCAAGAAGGACTCTGCACTATGGAGTAAGTAAGTAAGTAAGTAGTGTCCGACTACCTTAAGTTTGTCAGATATGTTGTAAATATCTCGTTATTTGTAGGCGTCGGTGTGAGTGATTGTGCAGAAGAAACAAACGATCAAACTGAGGCCGTAGTTAAACTTGGAATCTCGGGCAAGAGAAAATTTATTGCACAATTACAGACGGTACTATGCTGTCAGATGTGACTTTAATCAGGAGAGGGAATAATAAGAGACTTTATGTGTCCTTTATGAGTTCTGTTTAAGTCGCCTTTTTTCTTGTAAATCGGATTACGGTGATTCGTAACATCGTGTATGCGTGACACAAGATCGCAACATCAGATTCCAGTCAAGCAAGGACCAATAGCATGTCACAGTATGTTTATCTCGGCTGCTGTATCGCTTCAGGTGAATGATGACTGCTGTGTTCAAGAGAAGGGTCAGGTATTTGGGATGGTTTGGTTCAGGGTCTGCTTGCCAGTACAGGTGTACAACGAAAATTGGAACTACGAATAAAAGAAGATTTTTTTGGAATAACTAATGAATGACTGTATCCCTTCAAACTGTTCGGTGTATTCGAAGAGGCTAAGTGAAAATACGTGTTCCGGATTTTTAGGCGCGTTCTCAAAGTTGCGGAAAGCGCGTATTAGCTTCGTCATATCCGTCTGTTTCCTGTGTCCGGCTCCCACTTGGTGGATTCCCATGAGATTTGAAATTGGAGACATTTATGAATATCTGTCGAGAAAATCCAAATTTTGTTATAATCGGGCAAAAATATCCGACAACGTCATGATCTAAGTACCTCAGATTGTTACCGTCGACATTAAATCGCCATGAAAATGTTCTCTTCGATTGTAGTGGGTGGCAGGCTGTTAGAGTAACCGAGGTGGTATATACATTACGCGAACGCGCTACGTTGTTACTTTATGCCCACATCGCCTACCTTGTGTAATTTTAATGCCACTTTTCTTTTTTAATTTCCGATAATACATAGGCTACTCCAAATACGCGAAATTTGTTATCACATTTACTATATACGGAAAGGAAGAAGGAGTTTGTACGAATACACGTAATTGTGTAATTGAAATTACCTTTTCGATTGCGAACTTCTGCTGGTACAGATTTGATCTACGCGAAATTTGAAATCTCAGAGCTCTACACTAACTCCAGGCTCGTAAGCGTTGGCATAGGGTCTTCGATACGTGCGCTGCATACTTTGAAGTTAGCTTACATTTATTACTCATATTTGTGTAATTATCTTTGCAAAATCGTAGTTTTTGCGGCAGCCAATTCGTTGTTTTACATTTTTACCTAAAAAAATCCACCTAATTTTCGATGATCTTTTGCCATTTAAAATTTCAGGACGGTGTGTATCGTAACAGTGTCACTGTAATATCGCATGCTTCACATGTTGCACTTTTAACCTTAAGGGTAATATAGAGGTTTTCTATGCTCGTAGTCTAACGCTGCAGAATGAAGACATATGAGAAACTGAGGACATATTTAAAGGATTCGTAGCCTGTGTAGTAGATGGATGTGAAGGGCCATTTCATGTCCCTGTCACTTTAAACACGGAGAAAACCTTCGATTTGGTTGGACCAGCCCCGCTGTCGGCCGATTTGGGCGCTGCACCGTTCAGGAACTGTAATGTAAACCTCGGAGCCTGCGTGGCTTCGGATACCATGATGTTCGTACCATGTGCCCTTCAAAGTATTTAAAGTAGTTTAGAGAAAGTTGTGCAGTAATACGACAGGCCTGCCTTAATGAAGATGTCACTGTTCACGCCATGAAGGTACGTGGGGGATTGGAGAAATAGCTTCTGTCATTATTGACTTTGGCTTAAACTTCAAAGGTTTTTTCTTCGTTTTAAAAATAAACAACTTGTTCAGCGGAATGACAATACAAAAGCTGTGTGCCGTCTGCTACATAAATTCTCAGAATTTAGGATTTTTTTATTTTGCTGTAGAGAACTCTTTAATTGTGTAAACTTGTGCTCTGAACTGGATTTGAAATCGAGACAAAAGACCTGTCCATGTTTATACGTGTAAAGGGAATATAACGTTTATGCATTGTTGAGAAGTAGTATTTTAACTGCATCAACATTTGTTAAACCTGGTGGTGGGGGTGGGGGGGGGGGAGGCATGAATTGAGTGGTTTCTGTAACATTCTGCTGTTACTATTTTGTGTTTTGTCCCTACTTATGACTACAGCGTCAAAATTTAAAAACTCCTTTTACATATTACACAGGTCCATTACAACATTCATTTTACTCGTTGTGCTGATACAAGCGATTAGTGGCACTGGGACGAACTGTGACGGTAATTAAAAACTGGAAGCATTTACTGCATTAATTAATTACTTGTGTTTTTTTTTGTGTTGCGGTTGTGGCACAAGTATTCATAGGCTAGTTCTAGGACGATTGTTTTATACCTATTAATATTGTTGCATCTGCTGCTATTGACATTCCCCTGTTGTCATTTTCTCTTTGGTCCATTATTCCTCAGTTGCTACAGTTATATGCTTCAGTGTTCACGGAAGAGTCTGCCCTGCTTCTGTAGCTATCATCATTTGTGTTGAATTAAAAGTCAGCAACAACGGTTGTTTGTGAAATGTCCGTCACAACATACAAATTTTAGCCGAAAAGGAATTTGGAGAATTACGAATTATGCTATTTAGTATCATAAGGGCACAACAAAATGGTTGTCGCGTGACTGTAACGAATTCCTATGAAAGTTTATAGGCTACTTACATGAACAAGGGAGAAAGTACTGGGAAACGTAAGTGTTTTGTGGGCTAATTAGCAACTTGCGGACATCCACTGTCACCCTTCTAAGGTGGATGTACATAGTAGGTATAAAAGGCCATTTTATGCGTTCTTAATTAGGGTTATAGTAACAAGAACTTACACAAAAATCACTATAAATGATGCCTATTTGTACGAAAAAAAAAAAGAAAATATCGAAAAACAAAACAGGGTGCACGAATTCAATAACATTGCATATAAATTAGAATAGTTAACGATAAATTAAAGAAAAAGGCAAATTAAAAAAATCGAGTACTAGCCATAGGCATACTCGTATCTGCTGAAAGAGAGGCCAAGAACCTGTCCAAAATCTGTCTAGAAAATTAGAGTTTTATTAAGATCTGACAAGAATAACGGATACTTTACATGAAGACCAATATACATGTATGATCTTATCTCGCTCATTTCTTCTTAGAACGAGAAATATTTCAGACCAACGTTGTAGAGAAAATCAAAAGACACATTTTATATTCAGTAACGTTCTTAAGAAAATCGTGCCGTTTATGAGATTATGTGGGAAAATATTGTAGAGCCGGGCAAGCCACAGATGACCATATGGCACATGCGCATTACATGCTGGATACCTAAGGCTACAAATACACACTCGGAATATGTAATACGTTTTGCTTTTCCACTGCAACCATGGTTACACGAACGCTCCTCAGTGTTACGTTATACGTACATTGCCTGCCTTGTTACTACCTGTCGCATCAACTTCATTAGTTTTCCTTATGTCCTTTATTGCAATTCCGCTTCGTTATCCTGTTACTTTTTGTCTGACGTCATCACCGGGCTCGAGAGGTCATCACCACATACTCGCAGGTATTAAATTAGAGCAACTTGCGGGCCGACACCGCCCTTGGCCTTTCTTTTCATACAAAAAAAAAAACTGGATCCCTTGTCACGTTGGTGCTGCCGTCCAAATGGCCGTGTGTGGGTCCACTTTACCCTTTAAAATACCGTGGTAACTATAAGTACCACATTCTTTAACATTTAAATAATTGAATTTTGCCACAAAGCTTATTTATATGATTTACTAACTAAAATATCGTTCAGTCAAAACACAACAATATATTCAATAATGTAAAGTTTGCTACATGTTTCGGTTACAAGTAACCATCTTCAGGCAGACATTTCAGTATATGGACATGGCATGTTCAGTGCTGCAGTATGGGATCCCATATTGTTTACATTTGCTGTGTAGAATTTCAGACATTTAGATAATAAACTGCTCAGTATTTAATATCTTAACTAATGTATTTTATGAAATTACATATGAACCTATTAATGTAGGTCTATCGGTTAAAATTTAAAATCTGATTTATATAGTTATAATGTACTCAATTCAAGCAGCGATTATTTTCGTAAAACCATTAATTGAGTCAGTCTTTGTAATGGAGAAGCAGTACGTTTTCTTTGAGGTAAGATCCTAATTTTTACATTGTATATATAATATCTATGGTTTAAAGGGGCAACTCCTTTGTGGGATGTTACATAAACATAGGTAAATAGTCATGAGAGTTGATGACGGTTGTCCTAGAAAGCAATTTAGCGAAATTTTTATGACACACAAAAAACAGCTATTATGATGACCCAAAATGAGTCTTCCCACGATGGATTCCTGTAGATAAGTTTCTTTAACACAATCCATAGATAATGCAAAATAACGGGGTACTTAAAACTGCTAAAGGACACGTAACGGTAAGTGTACCACAAAAATTATTATTGGATAGTTTTTAATTTCGTTAAATGAAGGTTCCAGAATTAAGTTATGTGGCTTTACCTGGTTTCTTTATTGTATACCACTGTAGGGCCGCACGTTAATAAAATCTTGTAAATTGCATACTTCGCTCTATGCCTGAAACTTCAGTAGACTTAGATCGCTTTATGCATTGTACGTTTTACAGTTTCCTAGCACTGACAAACCGAACGTATAGGGTCGAAGAAAGCCGGGAAGACACGTGGATTTTGTATTGTAATAAATATAAATTGAACGGGCTTAAGTATGTGAAAATGCTATGCAGTTTGTAGGAGAGACGTCTAATGACCCGAAATATGAGACTGTGCATCGCAAATAGTACTGTTTACAGTTTGTAGTACACGAAACATAATGTGCCGTTTTTCGGTAAGGTGAACACCAGTGGAGATTCTGTGTCCCTGTGCTAAGCATCATGCCCTGACGGTGCTTCGGGAACTAGAGCTAAGATCCTTCAAAATGTTTGCGCTTTCCACAGGGTTACTTTGTGTTTACGTCTGAGTCAACGCTTCTTCAGCAGAAGAATCGATCAAAATTAACGTAACATCACAACTGAGACTTGATTGAACCTTCGTGTTTCAACTTTGCTAACAGAAGCTTTATTTTGAGCGTGGAACACAGGCCGAGGTTTTTCGAGATTAGGGTGCAGAGGAAGATATTTGAACCTAAGCGAGACGAGGTAACAGGGGTATGGAGAAGACTGCAGAGTTGGGGCTTTATGGTCTTACTCGTCACCAAATGTTATTCGGGTGACCCAATCAAGATGAATGAGATGGGCGGGGCATGTGACCCATGTGGGTGTGATTAGAGGTGTATATAGGATTTTTTTTCTGGGGAACCTGAAGGAAAGAGAAAACTTTGAAGTCCTAGGCCTAGGTGGGAGGATAATAATAAAACGGGTATTTAAGAATTGGCATGGGGGCTTGCAATGGACTGATTTGGCTCAGGATAGGGACGGTTGGTGGCGGGATTTTGTGAGTGCGGTAATGAGAATTCGGATTCTGTAAAATTCGCGTGATTTCTTGACTTTCTGAGGATCTAGTAGCTTCTCAAGAACGACCCTTCTCCATGATAGTAGTTAACGGAAGCTTTAATGGCGCGATGATGGCTTTGAATTCCTTCCGACTGTATGTTCTGAGACGTGGTTCTTGGGTGAACTGACACAACTTCAGAACGTCCTTCAGGTGACTTGTGGTCTAATGTCCCCGTCTCTGAACATTAAACAACGCCCCATAGGTTGTAGTTAAATGTTATATCAGCCTGTTCTGAATAATTATTGCAGACTACTTGTGACGACTGTCTCGAAAGATCACTGCCGTTTCATGAAGGCAATGGATTGCATCCTTCAAATCCTACACCTGTAAGGTCCATTTGATATTTCCATATATGTATAGTTCTCAAATCCACCGAGCCACGACACTATAAAAAAAGAACATATCGAATCAACGCGTGCAGTTTCGAATTATTTAGTGTTTACTCTGATAAGTGCAGAATTTTACGGATTGCACTAACAGCACATTTGTACTACAACAATCTGTGTATGCTTGTATTACCAACTTTGGTTTTTTAAATTTATTTATGAACTTCAGTATTTGCAGTTTCTGTAGACCTGTTTATTTGAGAGGTACGCAAGGAACGCCTGCTGTTTCCTTGCGATGCCAAAGTCTGGGATCATTTTCTTAAACTAGAACTCTCCCACGTTAGTCAGTAGGAGCGGTATCTTTTTCTGCGCGTCTATTCACTACGTGCATTTTTACAAATTCTTATAATTTCGACACATATTTTCTCAAATGACCGGTATTGTACAAAACGTATATTAATATAAATATATTTCATGTTATCTAAAAGTAATTAATGTAAAGTTTATAAATTATTTCGTTACGCACTAAGTAAGCATATGATGCGTATTGTTCTCCTGTCGTTTGAAATAACTAAGTATGTATTGCATATGCTCTGGACGGAGACACTCTTTTGCAATACCAGGTTCGATTTCTGGTGTTAAATTTGATCCGTGTTGTTTGGAGTTGATAGATGTGAGAAAAGTACGGATGTATCACTGATCTAATTGCAGGTAGCAATGAATTTGTGTTGACTTCTACTGAAGTCCTCAGTTCCAATTTTTTAGTCCGCTTGAATGTATATACCAAATTAAGATGCCCCTCTAAGCATTATTTGGAAGATATACGGAGACAGCAAACTCTTCCGAAACGGTGCCTGATCCCATTCAACGCGATGTCTTGTAGCAGAAGACTGTATTCTTTTTCAACACCTCTGTAAGAACGTCGCATCTCCTACAGTTTGGTGAGTCTGTGTTCGCAGTTAGGTAGTGCCCTTTTTATTAATAAGGCACAGATAATATATGGGAGATACTGATAGTGGGCCGGGATGGCTCAGTCGGTATAGTGACTCGCTACTGTCTGGACGGTCTGGGGGATCAAATCCCGGTGAGGACGAGATTTTCCGCACCTGTCCAGATCGGCCCTGGGGCCCTCCCAGCCTCCTATGCAATGGGTACCGGGTCTTTTCCGGGGGTAAAGCGGCGGGGACATGGCGTTGACAACCCACCCTATCTAGCGCCGAGGTTAAAGGAAGAGTAGATCTATACTTCTGGGCCTGCGTGGCCTGTTCTAGGGTGACTTTACTTTTTTACCTTCACTTTTATTGTTAGTAGGAAATTTCAAGTAGGAATTTGTATTTTGTAAGGGACCCCAACCGACAGTAGCGAGGGGCTACGCAGGGTCGACTCTTGTGTACAACAATCATAAATTCACCAAATCACACTACATAGGTTTAGTGAGTGTTCAACATATCGAAAAATGTTTTGGGATAAAACTTGTGTGTGTTGGTGCACCCTATAGGCCTGCCTTTAGCCGTGTAATAATTTCGTGTACGATAAGACGTTTTGCACAAAGTCCACGAAGTTAGATTGGAGCTTTCTGTGAAGTATGGGACCAGTAAAAATCAATGTTAACTACTTCCAGCAACTATATTCCTGACTCCATAATACAGTGCACTAAAATCTCCAGTGAGCAGTTCCGGCTGTTAAATATTCGGACAAATATATGCTCTGAATTATGCGTTACTCTAATGTGTATCGTGCAAACGAAGTGTAATAAGCTATGAAAATAAAACCTTGTCTTGTGTGAAGAAGTTATTTATTTGTATCTTTGAATATAACGCGCAATCTTAATTCGAAAAATTGAAGAAACAACTTATCAATACAGGAAAATTTTACAGGAATTGAGGGAACAGTTCCTGAACTCAGTAAGGTACTACCTGTGTGTTAAAGGGTCATAGGAAATCTGAATGAATTTTTGTGCCAATTTGAATTAATGGAAATGTTGTGTATTCTACAGAGCATTAGTAGTTATTTGGATGAAAAGCATGTGAGTTGTGTCCAATCAATACGGTATTTTTTTTTTAATTCTTTAGGTCCTCCTAATCTGAAATCAGGTTCTACGCCGTCCATATCCAAATAAGGCAAGGCATTCGAAGTGTAGTTCCTTGCTACTCACGTTACGTTGTGCCTGTAGCTACGGATGACGGAATTACAACCCAGCGGTCAGTCTTGTGGGTCGTCTGTACCATCATCTTTGCTCTGTAAGAGCGTTCCAAATAAAAAATGTTCAGCAGAACTGACGCTGGAGGCTTATCCGAATGTTAATGTACGTTTATGCACGCACGTCCCGGGCTGGAGAAGTATTGCACCTCTAAGCAACAATGGCGGTCGGATCAAATAACACGCAATAAATAACGAAATAAATTAACACATCAGCCGTAAGAAAAGTCTTCTCTGTTTACCTCACATACGTAGCTTACATGTTCTGCCCTTCCTCTTCGTCATCCACCATTTTCTTCATCTTTTTCCCTTCTCTTCTTATTCTTCCAGCCCTTCTTCTTATCTGTCTTCCTATAACCTTCCGTCTCATTAAAGACTTCGTACCGTTTCAAGCGACTGTCGTATATTCGTGTACATCATCTTTTCTGTCCAGGTATAACTAATTTTTTCATGTGTAATTATGTGACCCTTTCAAAAATATACCAAGTGGAATAAGTGGTTAGTATTATTTTCCTTCAATGTGTAGTTGACGGTGGTAATAAATGGTCACGCCTTAAACAGAATATTTCGAATGAGGCCTTGACGAATTTTCCCAGTTTTTTAAAATTTTAGTTCTCCTATAACTTCTGCCTACTTCTTTAGCGTTATTAGTTATTATAGGCAGAACCATAATAATTCTAACACACATTTTTTTTTCCTGTGGCGCTACCCATACACCCTTACGGGACTTCACGATCACACTCATTGGACACACAACACTCGGTAGGACTCCTCTGGACGAGTGATCAGCCCAACGCAGAGATCTCTACCTGACAATACACAACACATACAAGAGACAGACGTCCACTCTTTGGTGGGATTCAAACCCGCAATCCCAGCAAGCGAGTGGCCGCAGACCCACGCCTTAGACCGCGCGGCCACCGGTATCAGCTACTGATATGTACAGTCTAACTAAATACTGGCATGTGTCGAACATTTTACTATTATAAGACAATTAGGGAATGAAACGATCAGTTTCCTGTAGTTAGACCTACCGATGTGAGGCAGGATTTTCTTTCTTAGCTACTTTCAACATAAGGTAACATATTGGCTTGGAAATTGGAAACCGTCATTGCTCAAACTCTCCTTCTTTGCCTGAGATCAATATTTTGACAGTTGGTACCACAGGAACAATGGCGACTATCACAGAACAGCTAAAACAATTATTTAAACACCTAATGACATCAATTGACGTGTAAAATATCCATATTACTGCCATTCTTCTCGTTACTATTGCTACTCGTATTATTATTTCTATTACTGTCGTTATACTATTGTCATTTCATAACACCTATGTTTGTTATTCTTCTTGCTCTGCAGGTGTTTATTCTGTCATTAACTTAGTGGGCCTCTTTAGCAGACTATTTGTAGTATTTTATACATTTTGTGCAATTATCCTTATTGTAATAATACGAAATTCAAAGCAAGGTAAAGCTTCAATATTTTTTTAAAAATGAATAATGTCATTGCTGTTAACAGGAGTGTATCTATGAACTCCTTAAAACATGAAAGAACATTTTCTGGGAAAGCGGAGTTTCCTCATTATTTTAAATGTTAAGAAGGGGCACTAGATGACATAAATTAAGAATATAAGTTGCTGTGCAACGTTTTAGCTAGAAACGAACTGTGAACAAAGTGGGAGACTGCACGCAACTAAAGAAATCTCTATACATTGTGAGATACTTAGCAAAGACTTTAATAGGGAAGTTCATGTACAGTGATAAGTTCAAGAACTTTGAAGACACTTTAGAGAAGAAAAAGTTAACCGTGTGGAAAAGAGCGAAAGGTGTAGGAGGTTGTGATGGGTTGAACTTGGATTGTGGATCTGGAATACAAAAACTCCACACAGAATATAGCCAGGGAAACCTGCTGAACAGTTACCACTTTGAAGCCGGAAAGAGGAAGATGAAAGATGTTTCGTTATTGGGATAAGCTGTGAGGGTTGAAGATGAATGGATCTGAGGATCGCTACCAGTGTCGTGTATGACATTAGCTATATTGAACTTTCAGAATGTCTTCTTGGGGAATTAGTTAAGAAGAGACCACTAATTACTGAGGCAATTAATAACATTCTTCCCTTTAGAAACAGGATGCGAATACGTCTGTTTTATCCGCTGCGTCAGGGCTGCCCACCTCGAGGAAAGAATATGCGGCCCTTGGTTATCTAAATAGTTTCAGTAATACAACTTAACAAATACAATATGTCCACAGCACATAGTACTGCAGATTTATTAACAGAGAAACTGTTTAGAAACTATAACTCGTCACTTTGAAGACAGCGTACAACAAACCAATAATTCTTTGCGTTTTACCGAGTTTGGTGCGGACTACTACTGTGCTATTCAACCGTACTTATGGCGTAACTTAATTGTTTGTAAATAACGCTCTTATAGTTAATTCAGTCCCACCTCCTTTCGATATACACACGTGCGGCCCTCAGGCGAGTCCTTAGCGGATTGTGTGGCCCTCCTTTGGGTTGAATTTGGCCAGCCCAGCGCTACAGTATTGAAATTACGTCTGGTAGCTTGGCACTTATGGTGTCTAGGATACGGACAGGATGACTTGAGGTATCGTGTTTCGATTCCTGGCAGGGGTAAGAGATATTTCCCTACAGAGTGTTCGTACCGATTCTGGTGCCAATCCAGCCCACTGTTCAGTGACTACTGGGGGCTCTTTCGCCGCAGTAAAGCGGCAGATTGAACTAATTCCTTCTAGTGATGAGTCCACGAATTAGGGACACTGTATTTCCATTCCATTGTATGCCTGCATGGTGTGCACAAAGACGACACTAATTGGTGCCTTTATAATTATAATCGCTTAGGTACATTTACAAGTGGCAGTAACGCCATTCGTAATCTTTTTATAGTTCCGTGCTTAGGCCTACGTCTATTGAATTTTGGCTGTTTTGACGGACTTCATTATGAAGCTGTGGAAAGATAAGTGGTCAGTAAGTACGTGCAATAAATCTCCTTACTTATGATACATTGTTCTGTGTTTCTTTCTGTAAGTTCACTGTGAAGATCTTCATTAAACACCTGTGCTTTTGACAAAAACGTGTGGTTACAAGATCACTTTCTTTATTTCTGCAAAGTTTTCGCCGTTGCAGGCAGTGAATATATTATTGTGTATATTTATGTTTATTATAAGATATTCTAGCATTTATATACCTGTACCGATGAGCTCAAATATTTTCTTCAGATTACTAAAACATACTAAGGTATGCGAGACTCAACATGTCCGCCTTTGAATAGTGTAAAAACAGCTTGATAAAATGCGTGGTGAATTTTTAATCGATGCACAGTGAAATTTTTTTTTTCGACCCCAGGTTGACATTAAGTTAAAAGTAACTGAAGCGTGCGTCCCACTGTCGTTTATTGCTGTCATATTGTGATTATGTCTTTCCTGAAATTTTCCCTCGGCTTTCGTCGAAATGGAAGATTAACCGACGAACAAAGTACTCCTTCCTCTGACATTATTTACTCCATGTATTTTGATTGAATTAAAGGTCCAATCACAACGCCAAACATGCACCTTTTTGTATACAAGTATAGTTTACAACGCTTTTACATGTTACGGCGTCAATATACGCCATCCTTAGGGATGTACGTTATGAATCTTGGTGTAGAGGTCCCTGAGGATGGCGTATATGACGTCGGAACATATAGGAGCGAAGTAAAAGTGTACATATGTATGAAAAGTGCATTGTTTGGTTTTATGAACTCTTATTTCGAACAGCTTCTTGCTTAGACTAATTACATTGTATAATGGTGACAATTTTCTTGGTAAAATGAGATACATATCCACTTAGAAGGAGATAGAAAGAAATACCCAGCCTCGGAAGCGATCTTGGGCCTGATTGTTTTCAAAGACATGAAGAAGGAGAGAGAGAGAAAAAGAATGAATAAGAAGAATAACTTCGGATGATGTGTTTGACACTTTCTGATGAACAGGGATGGTTCCGCATGTAATAACTTAAATCAAATTCTACTCTATTCCCTCATGTTGTCTCCAGCTTGCCCTTGCCAGGCAAGCCTTGCATCTGGCAGTCTGGTGAAACGGCACTGACACCAGTGCTCCTCAGCTCTGAAGTTTCACCATACTCATTTTAAAGTCGCTCAGGTGTCACTGTTTAGTTATTATCTAATTAAAAACAACAGGCGCAGTAATTGGTCGACTCTAGAACCGTTTCACACTGAAATGCGTTTGTGTTATAGGGACGCTTTCGCTGTTAATTGCTATGAGCTGCAACTAATGTGTATTCATTTTAAGAAAACTCGGCTCAATTTTGTTGATTTCATGTGTTCTGCGATACGTAACTTTAGGTTTTACCACGAACAATATTTTGGGGATGTAACCTCGAAAGGAGTAAGCCTGTTGTTATTAGAATTTTATAGATTTCCTTCATCGAATTTAAAATCCTCATGGTTATTGATATTCATTTATTGTAGATATAAACCAATTTATTAATTTCCTTATTTAATTTCTTTCATTTGTTTCTGTTTTTTTGTCATAAATTAAGAATAAACATTCTTTTCGAAGATTAGGCAAAACACAGTTCTTTGTTGAATTTGGAATTCAGGAATATGTTGTTTTGTTTGCGTTTCGTTAAACAAATTCATGCATCTTTAAGGCAGAATTGAACTAAAATTTGTTGGCCTTAACGTTACCTTATTTTATCACGTACAGTGTCATTAGACTTACTACAATTTTTCTTCTTTATGTGATTAGCGTCATCTTTAATTGCAAAACATATATTTAATTGACCACGAACCCCTTCCTGTGGACGTTTATTGACACCTAAAAAGCACCCTAAAACTTTAGGGTACCCCCCCCCCCACAATACCTTAACGGCCTGGATGGAACTATATTTAGCACATAGAGGAAGAGGCTGTAAGATCCTGTAGATGGATAGAAGTTAGGATGAAGGAACGATTATGGCAAGTAATTGACGGTTGTACAGAAGTACACTTACACTACACGAGTGAGCGTAAACGGGGGGGGGGGTCACTAGTAGGAGTAGTTCTTTAAAACCAGAAAAATCTATAATTTTAATTGAGTTATTTAACGACGCTCTCAATTGTTGATATTGTGTAGCGTCGATGATAGATAATTGAATTGGTATGTAGCCTTGGTGGGATGATACTGACCTGGGAAACCCACAGTACTCGGACAAATACTTGTCCCAGTACCACTTTGTTCACTGCCAGTCAGACGGGGACTAGCCTGGGGAAAAAGCTGCACATTTTATTTCGAACCTGGTAAAGATGTAACGTGAAGCGACGTGTACTTAACGTAAGCGGTGTCTGGGCATTTTGTTTGACTGTTACATAGCAAAGTACAGGGCCTTCATGATGTACGTGTCTGAATTCCGTCAATCACAGAGACGCAATTCTAGGAAGATAGTTGTGTAAAGAGCGTAAAAAAGAAGAAGAAGAAAAGGTTGCTCTAAATTCTGAGATGTTATGCAACTGTAACCTGTTCCTGCCTGCCCGTTATTCAGAATAATCACACATCTTTCTCTATTTGCCAGTGGCGAACGGTCACTGGCGTCGAAGTTCTTGGCCGTCGGCCGTGAACCAGTAACAGGCCTACGGAAGATGACGTAAAACTGTGCGATGCGTTCGGCCGGCGTCATTTAGTAAACACCTGTTATTAATCCCGCCTTAAAGTCGACTCAGCTGCGCTGATTACTTGAGACTGATCACTCACTGAACCTATCAAAAACAATAATGGTAGAAAATGAACTTCAGATATGCGTGATTTCAGTCTGCCGCCGCGTTGAAAATGAGATCTTCGCCGTTCTGGGATGTTAACGCTGCGTAGATTGGTACGCTGCGTAACATCCCAGAAGAGCGGAGATTGCAAAGTTTGGGTAACTCAGAACATAATGTTTCATACTGGAATTTTTTCGCCAGATATTTTACTAATACGATTTCTTTGTCGAGGTTTTTAGCGTAGGTAGTGACATTTCCTGTTTAGGACCCTGGAGTGTTCTTCTGGAATTACGAGTACGTAATGGTATTTTGTGCGAGACGTAATGCTTTATAGTGACCACAGAGTTCTTCTGAGACCATGGTGTGGCATTTTATCCACAAGATATGTAATTGTTCTGCTTCGGTGGCTGTCATTCTTAATTACTAATGCTAATTTAAAGAGACTGGGAAACTGCTTCTTCTCCTCCTCCTCCTCCTTCTTCTTCACTTCATTGTATTGGCAATGAAGCCTCTTTCGACTTCATATAGACAATGCATGTCACATTTTCCTGGGTCCTCCTCTGTCTTCGTGTCCTTTTCATTTATAATGTAGCATCTGAGCAAGTAACTGACCAATAACCAACCAACTCTGTGGACCAGATTCCTCTGGAGGGTAGTCAAGGAAATACCAGCATTGAACTGCAAGGTTTATTACTGTGTTCACAAAACTTGTACACATCCTGTCACATCAGTCCTGTCCACGACCTGCCATCCTATTTCTTCGATATCCATTTTAATATTATCCTCCCTTCTACACGTAGGTCTTTGTAACAATCTTTTCCCTCAGATGTCGCCACTGGAACTCTGTATGCAACCGTCGTCTTCACACGTAACACATTCCCCGGTCATCTCGTTCTTCTTGATTTGGTCATTCGAATTATATTTGACGAGCAATACAAATCATGAAACTCCTCGTTATGCAATCTCCTTGAGTTCTCTGACACCTCCTAGGCCCATAGAGCTTCCACAGCACCTTATTCTCAAACACCCTGAACCTATGTTCCTCCCTCACTTTGAGAGACCAAGTTTTACTCATGAAACAAGAGGAAAGTTTTGGTTCCGGATATATTAATCTTTATATTTTGGATATGAAATCGGAAGACCAAAGATTCTGAACAGGATGTTAGCAGGCATTCCCTGAGCTCAGTCTGCTTTTAATTTCTACTTGAATGCAGTGTCGATTTGTTAGGGTTGTTCCCAAATACTAGAGCTTTGCTATACTTTCATCCGATTTATTACTATTTTTAGTGTCTGATTTTGTCCTGCATTCCATTCACGAGACATGGACTTACTCGGCTTTCTCAGCAATTACTCACCATATCAAATTTCTATACTGCTCTGATTCTCCATTATGTCATCAGTCGTTCAATTGGATTGGTTTGTCCACTTTCATCTGGGGTCCACCTAGTTTTTCTTGTGCTGATTGTGTTTGCGTTTCTTTCCTAGTGCCTCTTTCGTAATTGGCCTATAGTGTGGCTTAGCGCAACCTGTAACTATTTGAAGTATTTCGTCTCCACTGACAGTATTCTGGTTATGTCCCTTGCTTCAGTTATCCACTTTGTAGCAAATTTTGTAGTACTGCCACTTCATAAAACTTGAACTGTCTCTTCTGTCTGTGGTTTTAATCCGAAGATTCATGTTAAGGGATAACAAATTCTGTCATCTGTATTGAGTCTGTTATTTATTAGTTCTTGTCTGTTGCAGATGTTGCCTCGTTACTGGCTATAAAATATTATTATCAACATTTATTTTCGTTCTAACCATAAACTTGCCTTCGGGCGTCACAACATAATCTAGCTTTGTACCTTTAAAACAAAATTCAGCCATTAAAATGTGTAGGTTGAAATCGGTCTGTAAGTTAAAACCTGTTTTCTTTTTAAATTTATTTTCTATATCTTCAGAATGGATGGTTCCAGAAGACTGTACTTTTAGACTGTCAGCGCTGTCCTTTGGTAATGCACATGGCATTACCATAAATATCGTAGACGTATGAGGATTCTCTTCCGCTGCGATATGACGCTGCGTCACAGGATAATCGGTTGCCGACCAGAACGTAGTGCCTTCATCTTCAAGGCTCTGGAGTGTCGAACCGTTCCTTTTAAACGCCGGGAATCGATTAATGACGCAACATCGTATCCTATATGAACGGAATTCTTAAAACACACCGCTGCGAAAACTTAAAAAATCTCGCATAATAGATGTATGTTCAAACGTGGTACTTGTTTATGTAGGCCTCTTCTGGACGTACTTATCTCATGTTAAGCATTATTATTGGGGTCTTAAGGTTGATAACGATGATGTAGGTGGCATACGTAGCACCCTTGAAAGGGAATTATATTATAATGGGGTTTGAAGAAGTGGATTATTCAGGCTAATAGGATATCATCGGACGACCTTTTTAAACACGATAATGAACATTTCGTTTCCCTAGAAGGCGGAGAATTTCTTGGTGAACTGAACGACTACCAGTTTCAATAAGGCGTCTGCTCTTTGGAGCTGGTTAATATGGAATGGGAGGTAGAGGTGGGCTTACTCCAGCAGACTTGGTTACTATACCAGAGCATTCCAGCACTGTAAAGCTGCCCCCAGGGTTCGAACCCCATGTGGTAATCATGAGACAAGGTAACGGAATAGGGCATGCTTAGTGTCAAGCAACAGGCTCCAAGCACACTTGTTGAGTTCTCGAGTTGAACCATACATGTTGTGTCAGGATTGCATGTGACACGAGTGCAGTTTGATCCTCAGGCAAACAGAAGTCCGGTATAAAACAGCGCCTTGCAGTCGAATCTATCAACAATATCACATTTCGTTCCCCAAAATGGAGTATATCTTACACTTAATTTGTATCACACGTATGTGTTTGTATTTGCTCTGTTATAAATTTTAAAAATGTTTTTATGTGTGATTTCTATAACTATAAATATAAGTATTGTCGTCAGCAACGGAAATAGAACAAGCAACTGCGAGCAGAACTCTTTAAGCTTACTTTCTTCTTGCATAGACATCTAGTCGTGCAGATGTATTATTATTATTATTATTAAATACGTATTGTATGTAGTTCTCGGTGTTGGGCTGTTGATTCATAAAAGTAAATGTACTTCAATTATTATTATTATTATTATTATGTCTGTGAAGAACTCCTTACTAAGCGCGTATTCTTTCTGAATCATGGGTCTCCAACTTTTGTATAGCAAAGGGCCACACCCATTACTGTGGTGTCTTTCGCGGTCCGCACGTGAAAAATAATAATAAGGGGTATACCTAGCCGCCTAAATTATTGTGTGGTTTTTGTAGTGTATACGCAGTTTACAAACGTGGCCGCGGGCCGCGTAATACAACGTGGGGTGTCAGCTGTAACTTCATAGTTTTACATAACGTTATATTTGTGAATCCTGACTTACATTCATTATTTGAAACAAAATGTAGGTACGTTCATGATCTATCTCCTCTCCAACATTCGCATGAGTGCCTCCAGTTTTGCATTAGTTATCGCCAGTGAAACCAGTAGCTTAGAAAATTCTTGGAGCTGTGACCATCTTATTAAATACACTGTACGGAACTCCTTTACCAAAAACTGACAGTTTTTTTTCAAGGCCTTGTGCTGTACTTAAACTAAGAGACGTTAATGTAGTTTCCACCTCACAATTTCGTGCAGACAGCTTGTCGCTCTTACCGGATGCAAGGAATTATAAACTGCAATGTTAGAATGGACTCCAGTGACGTAATATTTATACCAATTTTCGTGAATCATGTCAGCCGTTTCAGAAGTTGAAATGGGCACACACGCACACACTTGTACAAAGCTTGGTTATCTCATGAATATATTTGTTCCTTAAAAGGACTGAAAATATAAGAATATGGACCTATTCCATTATGAATGTTAAGCAACAAAAGTATATCCTTATATCTGATGTAACTTAGATGTGACTTCCATTGGTAAACGGCACAAACAGTGGAGAACCGGGTTTCAGTGATACTGGTAAATACTACAACTGTCCAAGGCCGGAAATGGTTGTTGCTACTGAGCGAAAAATTATGCCCGTAACATGAAAGAGGTTATAAAGCAAGGTACATACCATATATAGAGTGTATTGTAGGCTAGTAATGACATGCAATGTAAAATACTACAGATTACTGAAAAGCAAGTCTCCTAAAGGTAATCTTATAACTGGCAGCATTTATTCTTTCTGTGGAGCAGAGGGTTGGAAACTAACAAAACGTAAGCTTAATAGAAGGACTGAATTTTCCGAAATGTTTTTGTGTGGTTAGCAGCAGAACTTACACCCCAATCCCGGAAAGAGGAGGGAGGATATTAGTCAGGAATTAAAAATTAACCTAACAATATTACAAATAGAAATTCAGGATTGAGATATAATTGGCATAAACATTTTGAAAAAGTTGAAAATCCTATCCAAAGGACGGATTAAAATTGTGACTCACTTGAAAAAATTAATGTTCGAAGATGCGTAGAACGTTTAAATGGTGGAAGGTATTGTAGCAGGAAATGGGTAGAACAGAGAAAGACGAGAAGAGAAGTCATTTGAAGGTGGTGGTGATTTATGGCCCCAGATCTCTTCAAAGTAATGGATATTTTTTCTCCATGAAAAGAGTAGATTTACTTTTAAAAAGTTTGTTACTTTCCATGTTCCAATTCACCATGGAAGTAACCGGACAAGGTGCATTTTCTTCCTTTCAGGCCCCTACATCCTTGTAAATATCAAGATGGACCACGGTATCTTGTTTTCACCATTTCCCAAAATTTTACACGTACTTGGTATGGTATTGCATTCGGCTGTCAACTTTCAGTGTATATTAAAATTAGACTGTGTAATTCCAGAACGTATTTTAGTCTGTGTCTTTTAATAAAACAGTCATTATGTAAAGCAGATTTTAAATATTTATGACTCCTCTCCTAATGTACCGAAAGTCTATTTTATCGTGTCCTTGATCTTTATCGCCTAGGGGGCCTGCATCCGCCGGGAAATTTAGTAAGCATATTCTGTTAAGTAAGGTACACTGAACTTCAAAGTGAAAACG
>Ga0131853_10002694_pt1 | contig 31828 bp, 28 predicted proteins | sample TergutLab28metaG_FD_92764 | JGI IMG/M metagenome (GOLD analysis project Ga0131853, IMG submission 92764) | Labiotermes labralis P1 segment gut microbial communities from Petit-Saut dam, French Guiana - Lab288 P1 (version 2) (version 2) | ecosystem: Host-associated > Arthropoda: Insects >... | reverse complement strand
TTACCCTTGGCTTTTTTCTTAAAAACACCTCGGCGAATAAAGGGGATTCTCTGTTTATTCGGGTAATTCTCATTATTGAAAATGCAGATAGAATGGCGGGTGTGGGCGTGAAAAAGCATGGGAAGAGGATCGGGATTCTTTTATTCATGCTATGTGCCATATTCGTTTTCCAACAGCCAGCCCTAAGTGTAAGTACCAATGATACGAGAAGTCCTGAGCTAATCGTTTTACTTGACATCAGCACCTCCATGGGTTGGAACGATCCCGAAACTCTAGCACCGGACGCGCTAAAGCAACTTGTGGGCAGCTTACCATCTCACTGGAATATAGGACTCGTCACATTTCATGCCGACGTGGTAGACGCAATAGCTCCCAGTTTAAATACACGAGCAGAGATATCTGCGGTACTAGATGGAATCGTGTATGCTGATTGGTGTTCCATAACCGCCGTAAAAGCGTATTCTCTAACATGATATCTCTCCTAATGGCCATCCTGTGATCATTTTATCACACCAAAAGTCAGAAATCTACCCCACAAATCTCAGGGGTGACATTGTAGGGCGCGATGCCTTCGGGGCGCCGTTCCAAAAGCCTCCTTTTCCAAAGGAGGTGGCAGGCGAAGCCTAAGGTCGGATTCGATCTTCTGCAAAATCTACAAAGGGCAATCCTCAGTCCGCTTCGCGGACAGCTCCTTTGGAAAAGAAGCCTAGGGGCGAACTGTATCCAGCTTTTTCAAAATTGGAAATGATGCACAAGAGATGCTGCTGAATTTTGTAGAAAAGCAAAATCCTTAGATATCTTTCCCAAATAGTATTGACAGAGGAAGGAGGAAACTCATATAATTGCCTCAGCTAAACGTTTAAAAACATAAGGCGGTGACCTCTCATTACCATCAAAGATATTGCAAAAATAGCGGAAGTGTCAACCGCCACTGTTTCTTATGTAATTAATGGCACAAAATCTGTCATGCCGGAAAAACGGCAACGGGTTTTAGAGGCGATTGCGCAAACAGGGTATCAGCCAAACCAAGTGGCAAAAAGCCTCCGTATGAAGAAGACAAATAACATCGGTGTATTGGTTGAGGATATCATGGGTTTCTCAACATCCAGCATTATTAACGGCATATCCGAATATGTAGAACAGAACAACTATAACATCCTCCTCAATGATCTGCGTATGCTGGATAGTTTATTCAATCAATATGATCAAATTGTACAACAAACGGATAAGATCAACAAGGCCTTGTCTCTCTTGGCCTTCGGCGCGAGAGTGGATGCTGTGATCTATGTGGGGATGTTCGATCGAGACATTTCCGGGATCATTACAGATGTGGGAAAGCCCATCATCATTGCCTATTCAACCGCAAGCGATGAACATATCTGCTCTGTTACATATGAAAACGAACTGGTCTCAGCAGAGGCTATGCGCTACCTCATTGATTCCGGACACAAACGGATCGCTGTAATTACAGGCATTGCCCACACATCTCCGGCTCAGATGCGGATGCGGGGGATCCACAGTGCCGTCAAAGAAGCGGGACTGGTACTCGATAACGCACTGGTAAAAAACGGTGACTGGGAGAGAGAATCCGGCTATGCCTGCATGAAAGATCTGCTGGAACAAGAGAAAGAGACGCCCCCCACCGCCGTATTTGCCATGAACGATTTGATGGCAATCGGCGCCATGGACGCCATCAGAGAGGCAGGACTCCGTGTGCCGGAAGATATTTCGGTGATGGGCTTTGACAATCGAGAGGTTTCATCCTTCGTGTTTCCAAAGCTGACCACTGCGGAAATCGACCTCAACGGCATCGGATATGCCGCCGCAGAAATGGCAGTACGGCAACTGGGTACCGGAAACAGCGAGGAGCAGACCCGCAATGTGGTCATTCCGGGAAGGCTTGTAATCCGCGATACGGTTGCAAAAATTTAAACGATTTAAAGATGGGGATTGTTATGCGTAAAATTGTTATCAACGCCGGAAAAAAGGGCGATAAGATCAACAAGAACATCTATGGACACTTCTCAGAGCATTTGGGACGTTGCATTTACGAAGGCATCTTTGTGGGCACAGATTCTCCCATCCCCAATGTAAAGGGTATGCGTAAAGATGTGGTAGAGGCCTTGCGACACATCAAAGCACCCGTACTCCGCTGGCCGGGGGGGTGTTTTGCGGATGAATACCATTGGATGGATGGCATAGGCCCCAAGGAAGAGCGAAAAACCATGATCAACACCCACTGGGGCGGCGTGGTGGAAGACAATTCCTTCGGAACCCACGAGTTCATGGAACTCTGCGAGCAAGTGGGTTGTGACCCATTCATATCAGGTAATATGGGAAGCGGTACAGTCAGAGAAATGAGCGAATGGGTCGAGTATATGACCTTTGACGGCGTATCACCCATGGCAGATTTACGCAGAAAGAATGGCAGGGAAGCGCCATGGGAAATCCCCTTTTTTGGCGTAGGGAATGAAAGTTGGGGATGCGGCGGCAACATGACTCCGGAATATTACGCCGCTGCCTATCGGCATTATCAGACCTATGTCAGAGAATACGGCGACAATAAAATCGCCAAAATCGCCTGCGGTCCAAATCGGGATGACTACAACTGGACAGAAGTACTCATGACCGCCTGCCACTGTGAGGGCATGTACATAGACGGTCCTGTAGACGGCTGCAATGTCAAGATGGACGGCTTGTCCCTCCACTACTACACATCTCCCGGCGGCCCAAAAGGCCGCGGCAGTGCTGTGCGTTTTGACGAAGAAAAGTACTTCCACACCATAAGCGATGCCTTCCGCATGGACACGCTAATCAAAGAGCACAGCCGAATCATGGATCGTTTTGATCCCGGCAAACATGTAGGTCTCATCGTAGACGAGTGGGGGACATGGTTTGATGTGGAAGAGGGGACAAATCCCGGCTTTCTCTATCAACAAAACACCATGCGCGACGCCCTTGTGGCGGCAGTCACCTTGAACATCTTCAACTCCCACTGTGACCGGGTTACGATGGCAAACATTGCCCAGACAGTAAATGTATTGCAAGCCGTGATCCTCACTCAAGGCGAGCGAATGCTCCTAACCCCGACATACCACGTGTTTGACTTATACAAAGGACACCAAAATGCCACACTTTTACACAGCGCTGTGGAAGCACAAACCATCGGTACAGAGGAATATACAATTCCAGATTTGCACATGTCCGCTTCAGAGGACGAGGCCGGTGTGATTCACATCACCTTGGCAAATCTTTCCCTAGACACGGCACAGGATATCTCTTGTCAAGTAGATGGCAAATCCATCCAAAACGTTCAGGCGCGGATCCTCACCGGTGCCATAGACGCACGGAATGACTTTGACGCGGCGGATCGGGTGAAACCGCAAGACTTTACAGACATCACAATAAACGACGATCAACTACAGTTCCAAATTCCAGCCTGTGCGGTTATGGAAATCAAGCTAGAACAATAATGTACAGCGAGAATTTGTTTCTGCTCTAATTGCCTTAAAAATTTTTACCCATTCAGAAAAACGATTAGAAAGGCCTGATTTCCATGAAAACGAAAAAAATTAGACCACTTCCCTTGAAAGATGTGCGCATCACGGGGTCATTCTGGAATAGATACATGAAACAAATCCACGAAAAAGTGATTCCCTACCAGTGGGAAGCCTTAAACGACCGGATTCCGGATGCAAAGCGCAGCCATTGTATCGAAAATTTTGAAATTGCATCAGGAAAAAAGCAAGGCATCTTTTACGGCATGTGCTTTCAAGACAGCGACCTTTACAAATGGTTGGAATCTGTGGCATACACCTTAGAGATTTACCCCGATCCGAACTTAGAGCGTTTGGCTGATGAAGCGATTGCTCTAATCGGCGCGGCCCAACAGCCGGATGGCTACATCAACACGTATTATACCGTCAAAGAACCGGATCGCCGGTGGACAAATCTACAGCATGGACATGAGCTCTATTGTGCAGGGCATTTGATTGAAGCGGCGGTTGCCTACTATGACGCGACAGGAAAGCGGGCATGCTTAGATATCGCAATCCGCTTTGCAGATTACATTGACACTGTGTTCGGTCTAGAAGAAGGACAGATTAAAGGCTATCCCGGTCATCAGGAAATCGAACTGGCCTTGTTTAGACTTTATGAGACGACGGGTGAAAAACGCTATTTGGAACTCGCAGCCTATTTCATCAAGCAACGGGGACAAGAGCCTCATTACTTTGAGTCAGAAAGGCAAGATCTGAAATACAAGGAAATCTTTCCAGAAATCACCCCCCTCGATTGGAACTACTCCCAATCGCATATCCCACCTGTGGAGCAGCGTGTAGCCGCTGGACACGCAGTTCGTGCCGTGTATATGTACAGTGCAATGGCAGATCTCGCCGCTGAACTAAATGATACAGCACTCAGCGAAGCCTTAGACGCCCTCTATGAAGACATCACCACAAAGCAGATGTATATTACAGGTGCAATCGGTTCCGTAGCATGGGGAGAGCGCTTTACCGGCGCATATGACTTACCCAATGATCTAATCTACGGTGAGACCTGCGCCTCTGTCGGGCTCATGATGTTCTGTCAGAGAATGAACGCCATGCACGGGGAAGCGCGCTATGCCGACACCATGGAGCTGGCCCTTTATAATTCCGTCCTCTCCGGGACATCAATTTCCGGAACAGAGTTTTTTTATGTAAACCCCATCCAAGTGGAGCCGGATCGAATTCGTGTCAACCCCAATTACAGTCATGTAAAGACGGTCCGCCAAAAATGGTTTGACTGTGCTTGCTGTCCTTCCAATCTCGCCCGGACGGTAATGGGACTCGGTGCATACGCTTATGGTAGAACGGATGCTGCTTTTTATGTGAATCTATACTGTGCAGGCAGTGCGCAAGATGGCACACGCAGGGTAGAGGTGACAACGGATTACCCCTATGGCAGTGATGCACAATTCAAAGTCTCCGGCGGACGGTTCAAACTCTACCTGCGGAGTCCACATCACGCGCCGATTAGTGAGATTTTGCACAGCGGTGAAACGATTAGCTTGGAAGCAGAAAACGGATATCTTATCCTTAACCATGATTGGAATGACGATCTGATAGAAGTCAAGTTTGACATGCATCCAAAGCGTATCTATTGCGCAACCGAAGTACAGCACAATATCGGAAGCACCGCGATTATGCGGGGGCCTCTTGTGTACTGTATGGAGCAAGTGGACAACGGTCCTTGTCTAGGTGCAGTTCGTCTCCCGGAAGACGCCCCCATTACAGAGATCTCACCGCCCAAGGGGCTTTTGCCAGAAGTTGTGGCACTTTCCATGCCTGCTTATCGGTATCAGCAAAAGGGCGCTGCCCTCTATACAGAGCAAAAGCCAGAGCTTATCCCAAGCGAGCTGACTTTGATCCCCTATTTCTTATGGGCCAACCGGGGCGAGAATGAAATGCGGGTGTATATCCCCACTACGACAGACAGCTAAATTTGTACCCCATTGCATCGGAGGATGCAACTAATTATAAAAGGGATGGTCTGTAAAAACAGGCGTCTCAAAAAAATTATGGAGGAAATTTTATGAAAAAGAATGTAAAACGCAGCGGAATTCTAGTCCTATGTCTCCTACTACTCGTGTCAGCGGTATTATTCACCGCCTGCGGCAACAATGACGCAGACCCAACCCCTGCACCAGCTGATACTCCTGCACCAGCCGACACACCAGCGCCAGGCACCGATCCACCTGCAGGGGATGAGCCCGTCACCATCACCTACATGTTCTGGGGTGACGAAATGGAAATCGAAAACGTCACAAACACACTCAATGCATTCAACGCCTTACATCCCCACATCATCGTTGAGCCATGGCCGGTAGACCGTGACGAAATCACAGCGCTTCTCACAACACTGGCAGCAGCCGGTGAACTTCCAGACACCGGGTTTATGACAGAAGAGATGGCCATCAACTGGGCGAGAGCTGGATTCATCACAGCGCCGACGATTGTTGGAGAGCAGCCTCGGGATATTATCTCCTTCCGTTGGGAAGACGAAGTTGTAGCTTATTCATCTTGTGTTGTACAGCTAGTTTTCTATTACAATAGAGACATGTTTGATGCAGCAGGTGTTGCATACGCGCCAAAAACAGCCGCAGACGCATGGAGCTGGGATGAGTTTGTAGACATCGCAAAGACTCTGACCATTGATGCAAATGGAAACAATGCACACAGCTCGAACTTTGACCGCAATAATATTGAACAATACGGTTTTTACCTTGAGCCCGCCGTATTCCAGCTAGAAGTCTGGGCACTTTCAAATGGCGGCGGATTCTTCGATCCGAACGATTGGAGAAATGTGATCATCAACGAAGCTGAATCAGCAGAAGCGATCCAGAGAATCGCCGACCTCTATCTTGTCCATGGTGTAATGCCCCGTTGGGGCTCAATTGATGGCAACATTGATTCATGGTTCCTTGAGCATAACGTAGCGATGGCTGTAAACGGCTCATGGTCCATCGGTGTTTGGCTGGATGATGCAATGAATGATCACGGTCTGAACTACAGCGTTGGCGTTCTGCCAAGCATGGGCAGAAGCGTTACAATTGCCACAGCAGGCCTTGCCGTTCAGTACGAAGGTTCAGATCATCCGGAAGCGGCGGCGGAATTCCTTGCTTGGTTTGCAGCAACTGAGAACAACTGGAGCCTCATTGAAGGTGGGATCTGGATGCCACGTTATGAGAGCTGGTATAGAGACGAAGCCATGATGCGCGAGTGGGCAGACAATGAAAATCACCCACCCTTTGAAGATTTCAAAAGCGCAGTTATCGAATATTCACTCACAAACGCAGTGTCTGCTGCCTGGCACTGGGTACCTGGTTTCGATGCGTTCCTACCTGCACTCGCAACCGCACTAGCCCCTGTCTGGTCAGGTGACCAAACCGCACAAGAAGCATTAGAAGCCGCCAGACCTGCTTTCATCAGCGCAATCGGCGCATAAAACACGCGCAACCTTCCGGATCAAACACAAAGTAACACATCTGCGCCCGCGCGATTTTTCGGGCGGGCGCAGACTGGTATCTTCTTGACTGCAACTTGGCATCAAGTATAGTATAAAAAAACCAAAAAGAAAGGTTGTGTGTATATGGGCGCACCGGATACCAAAATGCAAGCCAAAACCCGAACAGATACGCGCAAAGCGATTGGGATTCTAAGGCCGGTGGGTGTATTGTATATCCTTTCTTCCGCTCTTACCATTTTTATCGCTGTAGTTGGCGCAAGCGGTGCCGAACTGATAGAAGGCTATATGCCAAGAGGGTTTGTGTTCTTAAACTCGGTTCGGAATTATGCCATGCCAGAAAGAGTTATGCCGTATTTCTTTTACTTCCTGTTTATGTTTGCCGCGTTTCGGCTTGCCGTCGGTTGCATGGCAATCCTCTTCGGAAAAACGCCAAAAAGAGGAGCACTGTTAGGTCTTTTGGGAAAAATAGATTTATGGATCGTGATTCCGATCACAGTTTTTGCCTTATTCTTTTTCGATGGCTTCAATTTTATGTGGTTTCCGCTTATCTCTTTGATCCTGACGGTGCTGCTTCTGCATGGATCTGCAAAAATAGATGATCGACCCGGAAGAGCTGCCAGAGAAGAGGCAAGGACAGCAAAGATATTTTTGATACCCGCATTTTTAGGGCTCTCCTTTATGACATATATCCCCCTTACGGCGGTATTTGGGATTTCATTGTTCGATTGGCAAATCCCATTTGCACCGGAATTTACGGGCTTTACAAATATCATCAATCTCTTTTCACCGGGCTCAACCTTTTGGGCTTCCGTTCGGGTGACAATTATATATGCATTCCTGACCGTTGGTTTGGGGATGGTATATTCTATGATTATAGCCCTTTTGCTCAACCGCAAGATACCGGGCAGAACATTCTTCAGAACAGTGTTTTACTTACCCTTTATCATCCCTGTTGTAAGCACGATGATGATTTTTAACCTCCTCTATTCCCATAACGGTGTGATCAACAACATCATCAACATGTTTGGCGGCGACTGTGTACATTTCCTTTTGGACAACACGACCATTATTCCCGCGCTCGCAATCATCGCTGTCTGGGCAAGCGGAAACATTATCGTCATTAAAATGGCAGGGCTTGCAAACGTCCCGCGAACATACCTTGAATCGGCTGAAATAGACGGGGCAAATGCGTGGCAACGCTTTTGGAAAATAACCATACCATGTATGTCTCCGATTATTTTCTATAATATGCTGATGAGTCTAATCACACACATGCAAGTGGTCGTGCCTTCCCTCATGTTAGCCGGCGGCGGTCAAGCCGGGGCTACGGTAATACCGCAGTCATTTAGATTCGTGGCATTTGAATGGTACATGACCGCATTTAGCGGCGGACATTTAGGACGTGCCGGCGCGGTATCATTTGGACTGTTTGTGCTGATTGGCATATTCACAGCTATCCTATTTGCAACTTCAAAAAGCTGGCTATTTTATGAAGGAGGTGGTCCGGCATGATGAACTCGCCTTCATCAGTAGCGGCTCCACCGGAGCTGGTACGAGTCATTCCTACTCGGGGAAAACAGGTTTTGAGAATTGTGGGCGTGCTCTTTATTTTAGCTGCAATCATCAGTCTTGTTTTTGGAATTTTGGGTCTCTTGGGTATAGGGCTTCCCGATACATTCTACTTAGATAATACAATTACCGAGGCAAGAACAATCAACGCAAACTTGGACGGCGTGCCCATGTGGACGGAAGAATCCTGGCAGAACCTGCAAGAGAGCCTTGTTACTGCTAGAACTGTTCTAAACGACAGAGCTTCCACCCAAGAGCAAGTCGATACAGCTAATACGAATTTGCGTAGCGCAATCGATTCCATGGTGCCCTCAGAAGCCTTTGCGGATATGGAGGTTGCCGAGTTTTTACCGGACGGGCGTACGGTATCCGTATTTTTCACGTACTTGATCCTATTGTTCGCCATTCTTGGCGCCACAGGTGCTTTGGGCTTTGTTTATAGCGCAAAAATCAAGAAGATGCATTTGTTAGGCATTTTTGGAATCATCAGCCTTATAGGCATCGGAATATTAATATTCTTAGCGACAGATACCCTTGGTTATGGAGTTTCCCTGATCTTTCTACCCCTCATTTGTCTCCCGATCGCGCACATGGTCGGTGTGTTTTTAAACAACAGGAAAACATCCATAATCATTACATTCAGCATTTTGATGGTGATGGCCTTAGTTGCCCTCTTCCCGCTTTGGTGGATCATACGCTCATCCCTCATGCACCTGCATGAAGTCCCCTCCATGCGCTTTTTACCGACGAGTTGGGTGTTTTCCAATTTCCCAAGGGCTTTGGAACGCTTCCATTACTTCCTCTATCTGCGTAACACCTTTATTATCGCAGTCCCGGCAGTCTTATTGGGTACCAGCACCGCTATCCTGTGCGCCTATTCTTTTGCGCGGCTTAGATTCAGGGGTAAGAAATTCATGTTCGGGCTTTGCATCGCATCTATGCTGCTGCCGCCTGTTGTAACCCTGATCCCACTATTTATCATGTTTACAAACTTTTTCGGCCTCAGCAACACTTTCTGGCCACTCATAATCCCATGGATCTGCGGCGGCGGTGCATTTAACATTTTCCTTTTACGCCAATTTTTCCTGACCCTTCCGAAGGAGCTAGACGAAGCGGCAATGATCGATGGAGCGGGCAGACTACGTATTTTAGTGCAAATCCTTCTCCCATCGATGAAACCTGCCATTATGGTTGTTGGAATATTTATCTTTATGTTGATCTGGAATGACCTGCTTACCCAAATGGTCTATCTGCATGATGAAAGTCTGCACACAATGGCAATGGGACTTCGCGTATTCTCAGGTTCCTACGGCACAGAATGGCACTTAACTATGGTAGCAACAGTCCTGTCCATAATCCCAGGCCTCCTAATCTACATCTTCGGGCAGAAGTATCTGATTGAAGGCATCGTCATGACCGGTATGAAAAACTAGCAGAGCAAAATCAAAGCGAAGAGGAGGCACATCATGCATAACATACCAGAAATCAAATTAGGTCTCATATCAGTTTCAAGAGACTGTTTTCCAATCGCACTTTCTGAAACACGCCGCCATGCCGTAGCGGAAGCCTATGGCGACATTTATACCTGCAAAATCACGGTGGAGAATGAAGCGGATATGCTGAAAGCCGTGGAAGATGTAAAAACCGCAGGTGTAAACGCCTTGGTCGTTTACCTCGGCAACTTCGGTCCCGAAACGCCGGAGGTCTTACTGGCAAAATACTTCGACGGCCCCACCATGTTCGTCGCTGCCGCTGAGGACGCCGCCGATCAGCTCATAAGCGCTAGGGGAGACGCCTATTGCGGAATGCTCAACTGCTCCTACAATCTGGGACTCCGTAATATCAAAGCCTACATCCCGGCCTATCCCGTCGGCACACCAGTTGACATAAAACAAATGATCGCAGACTTTGTCCCTATTGCCCGTGCTGTGATCGGTGTATTAAAACTCAAACTCATCACCTTCGGCCCGCGTCCCCAAGATTTCCTCGCATGTAATGCACCGATTAAACCTCTCTTCGATTTGGGCGTGGAGATCCAAGAAAATTCTGAGCTTGATCTCCTAGTTGCATTTCAGGCGCACCGAGATGATCCGCGCATTCCGGAAGTAATTGCTGATATGGAAAAAGAGTTAGGTGCAGGCAATCAAATGCCCGGTATTTTACCGAAACTTGCCCAGTATGAACTCACACTCCTTGACTGGGCGGAGCAGCACAAGGGAAGTCGAGATTATGTCACCTTTGCGAACAAGTGTTGGCCTGCATTCCAAACGGAGTTCGGATTTGTTCCGTGTTATGTAAACAGTCGCTTGGCAAGCCGTGGAATCCCTGTAGCCTGTGAGACGGATATTTACGGCGCCTTGTCCGAGTATATCGGCACCTGTGTCAGCGGCGCCGGGGTAACGCTCTTAGATATCAACAACTCTGTCCCGGCAGACATGTATGAAAGTGAGATTAAGAGCAAATTTGATTATATGCTCACAGATACCTTCATGGGCTTCCACTGCGGTAACACGCCCATCTGCTGCCTGACGAAGGGAGAACTCAAATACCAGCGCATCATGCACCGTCTGCTAGAACCAAACAGTGTACCAAATATTACAAGAGGCACATTAGAAGGTGACATAACACCGGGAGAAATCACATTCTATCGCCTGCAAGGCACAGCAGATGGCGGACTAAAGGCCTACATCGCCCAAGGCGAAGTCTTGCCTGTCCCCACACGCTCGTTCGGCGGCATTGGTGTGTTTGCAATCTCTGAAATGGGCCGTTTCTACCGCCATGTCTTGATTGCAGACCGCTACCCCCACCACGGCGCTGTAGCATTCGGTCATGTAGGGCGTGCGCTGTTTGATGTGTTTACCTATCTGGGTGTGCCAAAAATCTCTTACAATCAACCAAAACACTTACCATACCCTACGGAGAACCCGTTTTAAGAAAAATGCCCTTTAGGCTCCTTTCTTAAAGGAGCTGTCCGCAAAGCGGACTGAGGATTGTCCATTAGGCACACATGACTCTGATTTATAGAAGGAGATAGTTCTATGGCTGAAATTTCATTGAAAAACATATACAAGGTATATCCCGGCGATGTCACAGCGGTCAACGATTTCAACTTGGAGATCGAAGACAAGGAGTTCATCATCCTAGTTGGCCCCTCCGGTTGCGGGAAATCCACCACCTTGCGTATGATTGCGGGTCTGGAAGAGATCACAAAGGGGGAACTCTACATCGGAGATAAACTGGTCAACGATGTAGCGCCCAAAGATCGGGATATCGCGATGGTGTTCCAAAACTACGCCCTATATCCCCATATGTCCGTATACAAAAACATGGCCTTTGCACTGAAGCTGCGCAAGGAACCAAAGGATGAGATACACCGCAAGGTCATGGAAGCGGCGAAGATTCTGGACATTGAACACCTGCTCCAGCGGAAACCCAAAGCTCTCTCCGGCGGACAACGGCAACGTGTTGCCCTAGGTCGTGCCATGGTACGGAATCCCGCTGTATTCCTCTTAGACGAGCCACTGTCTAATCTAGATGCAAAGCTTCGCACCTCTATGCGGACGGAGCTTACGAAACTGCATAAGAAGCTGGAGACAACTTTCGTCTATGTCACCCACGACCAAGTGGAAGCCATGACTATGGGCGACCGTATTGTGGTCATGCATGACGGTTTCATCCAACAGGTAGACACACCTCAAAATTTATATGACAGTCCCTGTAATCTATTCGTAGCAGGTTTCATCGGCACACCGCCCATGAACTTCATGGATGGGGAAGTGAGAAAAGTGGGAGACCGCTATGTCGTCCGTGTGGATGATTCTGACCTGCCCCTTCTCCCCAGCCGATTGTCCTACAATACCCTTGCACCATACGAGGGAAAATCTATAGTTGTAGGCATCCGCCCGGAAAACTTACATCTAGAGCCGGTATACATGGATCAGCCCACTACAGGAGTGCTGACGGTCAATGTAGATCTAGCAGAGCTTATGGGTTCAGAGATTTATGTATATGCGAAGCAGGGTGAAAGAAACATCATCGCCAAAGTGCCACCCCATACAAAAGTGATAACAGGTGAGTCCATGCAGATTGCCGTTGATTGCAATAAAATCCACCTATTCGACAAGGACACCCAGAGGGTATTGACCGATGGGAGCAAATAAGGTATTATGGGGCATTGTTTGAATTGAAAGAGGAGCTTGAAAATGAACATGTCCCAGATAAAGAAGTTTGGAATCGTTGCACTTGCCCTAATGCTCGTATTCGCCTTAGGCGCTTGCGGAGGTGGGAACGGAAGCGAGGGCACCAATGTAAGCGAGAGCCAACCCACTGAAATAGAGGCCATAATTGGTCAGACTTATAGTCTGGACACTTGGGATATCACAGTCAACAGTATCCGTTTTGTCAATCGGATTGATGTGATAGAAGCAAATAGCTATTTCGCCGCTAGATCCGGAAGCTTCCTTGTTGAAGTGAATATGACAGCCACCTTGACAGGCGACGAGGCCGACACCTTCATGCCGCCATACACGATTGCCTCGCCCGCGCCGGAAGGCAGTGTCCGAACAAATATCAGATATGACGATAGTGTCATTCAGCGCCTCGTGCTGAGAGGCGGCGCTGCTGTCAGCGAATGGTCGATTGCAAACACGGAAGCCGAGCCGGGGGAGACTATTGACGGCTACTTCCTCTTTGAAGTGCCCAATGAAGCCCGGGAAAACATCGAGTCCAGATTTATTTTCCAGCTCTTTCAAAATGAAGGCAGATTGATTTACGATCTAAGAGATCTCCCAGAACCGGAGCCGGAACCTGAAATAGAACTGATTCCATACGAAATCGGGGACACAACTACCTTTGAGCAGTTTGAGATTACCGTCACCGGCTTTGAAATCACCGAACGCATTGAGACATCGACTTTCTATTTCGTCCCCAGAGAAGACTTGCAATTCGCCGTTGTGCATCTAACGCTGACCAATATGGGTGAGGAGAGAGAGACGCTGCTCCGTACGCTCATCAGAGCCAACGACGCCCGTGCTACCCTCGCACACGAAAACGGAGAGACCTTTGATGCACTGAACCTGAACACCAGACGCAGCCTTCTTGGTACACGCATAGACGAAGGCGAAGAGTTTGAAGGTTTCCTAGTCTTTGAAATCGATGCCGCTACCGCAGAGGCAGGCGAACTGGGCTTCATGATCGATAACGCCGCAAGAGGAAGCATATTGCTGTACCAAGTCCGCTAAGAAAAATTTAAAAAGGAGAAGCGAGGAATATCCCCGCTTCTCCTTTTTTGTGGATAAAGTCAGTCCCTTGCGGCACAATACAAAAGAAACAGTTCCTTAAACTGGAAAAATGTAGTATAATCAACTTGTAAGGTGGGATCAGTACACCTACCTAGCTAATAAAACAAGCAAAAGGAGACCAGAGCCATGGGTGAAGTGACCAGAATAGAGCTATTCCCCTATGTCTTCCTGACCCATCTGCAAACGGACAAGTTTAAAACGAACACCCTAAGCGTAACACTCCTAACCCAGCTAGATCGGGACACGGCGGCTAAAAACGCAGTTCTGCCTCGTGTTCTCTTGCGCGGCACGGAGAAGCATCCGGATATGGCGTGTTTGGCTCAGGAGTTAGACGAACTCTATGGCACCCAACTAGAGCAGATCGTCATCAAAAAGGGTGAGATTCAATGTATTGAACTATACGCAAATTTTGTAGATGATAAAATGCTGCCGGAGGGCGAGGAGATTTTAGAGAAAGTCACAGACCTCCTCAGTGAAATCCTGCTCAGACCTGCTAAGAAGGCAGGTAAGCTTCAAGAAGATTATGTAAACTCGGAAAAAGAAAAGCTGATTGACGAGATTGAGGGGCGCATCAACAATAAGATCGTCTATGCCCTCGGTCGCCTAAGCGAACTCATGTGCGATGGCGAGGCCTTTGCAACCTTCCGTTTAGGGACAGAAGCAGAGGCGGAGACGATTGAAGCGGCAGGTTTGACAAGCCACTATCAAACCCTCCTAGAGACAGCGCCCATCGAGATCATCTATAGCGGCAGAGCCTCGATCGAGCAAGTGACAAAGGCTCTCCAAAAGGCATTCAAAGATCTTCCTCGGGGAGAGATAGACCTAGACCTCGGCACAGACGTGCGTATGAACAGCGTGGCAGAAACTGCCCGGGAATTCAGCGAAGAGATGGAAGTCGCCCAAGGTCAGCTCAGTATGGGTTTCCGCTTAGGCGAGTGCATGGAAAATCCCAACTATGCGGCGCTGGAACTCTTTAACTATCTATACGGCGGCAGTGTGACTTCAAAGCTCTTCCTTAATGTTCGAGAACGTCTGAGTCTTTGCTATTTCGCGTCCTCTATCATCGAGAAACACAAAGGGCTGCTCTTTGTCATCTCCGGCATCGAGTTTGCAAAATATGAGGAGGCTAAGGCTGAAATCCTAGCTCAATTGGAAGCAGTCAAAACAGGTGACATCACAGATGAGGAACTCCTATGGGCGAAGAGAGCCATGGCGACAGATCTCGCTATGATGAAAGACGATCAGAACACCTTACAAGATTTCTATCTGTCACAAACCATCCTCGGTGAGGAAGATAGCATTGAGGAGATCATCGCCAAAGTAGAACGAGTAGAGAAAGCGGATCTAGTTGAAATTGCAAACAGTCTGGAGCTAGACACCGTCTATTTCCTCAAAGGCGCAGAAGGGGAGGGTGCATAATGGAACAAAAACGATACACCGGCTTAGGGGAAACCATCTATACAGAGACCTTGGAAAACGGACTGACCATATACGTTATCCCAAAACCAGATTATGCGAAAAAATACGCCTTCTTCGCCACAAGCTACGGCGGTGCAGATCGCCGTTTCCAGCTAGACGGTGTAGATCGGGATACCCCGGCGGGAATCGCACACTTTTTAGAGCACAAGCTCTTTGATACCGAGACAGGAAATGCCCTAGCAGACCTCGCTGCAAACGGCGCACAGCCCAATGCCTTTACAAGCTCTGAAATGACCGCTTATCACTTTGAATGCACGGAAGGTTTCGAAGAAAACCTGAGAACCCTGATCGACTTCGTATCCATACCCTACTTCACGGAAGAGTCTGTCGCGAAAGAACAGGGTATCATCGGGCAAGAGATTGATATGGTGGAAGATATTCCCGAGTATGTGATATACTTCAATTTCCTAAAAGCCCTCTACAAAGTCCATCCCGTCCGTGACTCCGTTGCGGGAACGGTAGAGAGCATCGGCGAGATTACAGCCCAGACGCTCTATGATCTGCATCGTGCTTTTTATCGTCCGAGCAATATGGTACTATGCGCAGTTGGAGATATCGATCCCGCTCTTGTAGTGCAGACTGCCAAGGAGCTGCTTTCCAGCGAATACCACGCCCCCCCGGTGAAAGAATATGGCCCGGAGGACACAGAACCCTTTGTGACAGCAAGAGTGGAAAAGCAGATGGCAGTTGCAAAGCCACTATTCATCGCAGGCGTCCGCATAAAACCGGGAGGCAGAGGTGTGGACTATCAGAAACAGGAGCTGACAGCGCATCTGGCAAATGCCTATCTGGCAGGAAAATCTTCACCCTTTTATGTGAGACTTTACGGCGAAGGCCTCATCACAAGTGACTTTACCACGGGTTTCATGAGTGGACTCAGCTATGCATTTGACATGTTCTCCGGCGAGAGTGCCGATCCGGATCGGGTACTGGAAGAACTCAAAGCAGAGATCGTTGCCACACTGGAACAGGGCATAGACGAAGCCCGCTTCTTCCGCCTCAAACGCGCCACATCCGGCGCACTCATTCGTGGATTTGACAATGTAGAGAACCTCTGTCACGCACAGACGACCAGCCACTTCCACGGGGCAATGGCTCTGGATCAAATAGAGGTGCTGCAAAGGATTGAAAGCGCCGATATTTTGGCCTTCATGCAGGAAAACCTCACCCCAGAGCGTTTTGCACTCTCAGTTGTGAGTCCCAAATAATCCAAAGGGCGCGAGATCCGCGCCATACATAAAGAGGTGACCCCATTGCAAGATGCAATCATTACATTCCCAATCTTCGGAGAAAACTTTGCGCTGGATATCCCCCGCTGGTTTACGATATTTGGCTTCCGTATCCACTTTTACGGTGTGATTCTTGGTCTCGGTTTAGTGATGGGCGCAATCTACGCCTTTGTCCGCGCCAAAGATTATGATTTAACCCAAGATAATGTGCTAGACATACTGCTCTTCACCGTTCCCATTGCCATTGTCTTTTCCCGTCTTTACTACGTAGCGGGAAGTCTGGATATCTATCTGCGAGACCCTTTGCGCATCATCACCGGCATCCGTTCGGGGGGACTTACCATCTATGGTGTGGTACTCGGTGCGGTCATCGGCGCTTGGCTCTGTAGTCGAGTGAAGAAGATTCCATTTCTCACCATCTTAGACATCGGTGCCTGCGGTCTCCTAATCGGGCAAGCCATCGGGCGCTGGGGGAACTTTGTAAACCGGGAACTCTTCGGGATACCGACAGATGTTCCATGGCGTATGGGTCTAAACTGGGGCGGCGAGACTTTATATGTCCATCCAACCTTTTTGTACGAAGCCTTATGGAACACAGTCGGTCTTATTCTGATTCATCTCTATAGCAAGAAAGTGGGCAGAAAGTATAATGGACAGATTTTCGTGATGTACCTCGGTTGGTACGGACTGGGGCGCACTTGGGTTGAGGCCTTGCGTGATCCGAGCCAAAACATGCTCATTGGTACCGTGTCAGTGAACATGCTCGTGGCAATTGGCTGTGTAATCGGGGCTGTTCTGATCAATGTCTTCATGATGAAGCGAATCAAGAAAGCAGAGGAAGTCTAAACTATGGCGATATGCTTAGACGGCAAAGCTCTTGCCGAGAAAATGCGCAAAGAAGTCCGGAGAGAAATTGAAGATCTCGGCATAAAACCCGGTTTGGCGGTCATTATTATTGGCGAAAGTCCGGCTGCGCGCATATATGTAGAGAGTAAGAAGAAAGACTGCGCAGCCTATGGACTGGAGAGTGCGGAGTTTAATCTCCCGGAAGACACAAGTGAAGACACGTTACTAAGCCTAATTGCAGAGCTAAACGAGCGCCCAGATATCCATGGAATACTAATCCAACTTCCCTTGCCAGAGGGATTTTGCAAAGAGAAGATCATAAACGCCATCTCACCAGAGAAAGACGTAGACGCCTTCCATCCCGCAAACATCGGACGCGTTATGACAGGGGACTACAACTTTATCCCCTGTACCCCGGCCGGTGTGATGGAGCTGCTGGCACATTATGAGATTGGTCTAACAGGTCAGCATGTGGTGATGGTGGGTTGTTCAAACATCGTCGGTAAGCCTCAGGCTTTGCTCATGCTAAACGAAAATGCCACAGTTACAGTCTGTCATGCATTTACTCGAGACCTAGGGAGCCAAACACGTCAGGCAGACATTTTGGTGGTAGCGGTCGGACATAGGGGGCTCATTACAAAGGACATGGTAAAACCCGGCGCCATCGTGGTAGACATCGGCATCAGCCGCGGGGAAGACGGGAAGATATACGGTGATGTGGATTTCCCGGAAGTCGAGCCAATCGCATCCTATATCACCCCCGTGCCGGGCGGCGTGGGGCCTATGACGCGGGCAATACTCATGCGCAATACCCTGACAGCGGCAAAGCGTTTGTCGGGACTAAAATAAGAGGCAGAACGTGTATAAAACAAAAGCAAAACATGATACTACTTAAAAGGAGGACGACAAAATGGCAAACTTTGAATCAGTCAAGGAAAAGGTACTCGCAACTGCTGGGAAAGTGGCGGAGAAATCCGTCAGCATCGCAAAAGTAGCAGGGGACAAAGCGAAATTAGTCGGCCGCATCACAAAGCTCAAGACTGAGATCGCAATGGAGAAAGACAGCGCGAAGAAGAACTATATGGAGATCGGCAAAAAGTACCACGAACAATTCAGACACGATCCGGCACCTGATATGAAGCAAGCGATCGAAGAAATTAATCTCTCCCACGAGACGATTTCGAAGAAGAAGCTAGAGGTGGATCTACTCAAGAAGCAACTAAAAGACGATTTCGATGAAGTTGTAGATGATGTAAAAGAAAAGGCGGAAGACGCCCATGAAGCATTCCAAGAGGCGGTTACAGAAGAAGTAAAAGAAGTTCTAGAGAAAGCAAATCGCGAAGAAGAGAATGCATAAGCTGGTAGGAAAGAGCCTCCGCAAAAGCGGAGGCTCTTTCTTTGTCAAACGGACATATAATACAAATTTTACCGTCTACATTGACAAGTGCAAGCATGGACGGTACACTGTAAAAAGACAAAAATCCAGGAGGGATACCATGAACTACGAAACACGTCTCGCCCAAGAGGCGGATCTAGATGAAATCACAGCAATATTTGAAGCAGGCCGCGCCTATCTGAAGACGCAAGGTATTGTCCAATGGCAATGCGCCAACGGCCCCAGCAGTGAAAAAGCAGAGCGGGATGTACGAGAAGGTTATGGCTATGTCCTCATCCTAGACGGAAAGATAGCAGGCTATACCGCTCTTGTTCCGGGATACCCGGGACCGGATGTATTCCCGCCCCTTACAGAGGGTGAGTGGGATGAGCGTCATCCCAACTACATCGCGATCCACAGTGTCGGTATGGCAGAGTTTGCTCGTGGACACGGGCTTGCCGTACCCTTCTTAGAGGCAATGGTAGAGCAGGCGAAAGTCCTTGGCTATAAAGACATCCGTATCGATACTCACCCGGATAACCAAATCATGCAAAAAGTCAGCACAAAAGCGGGCTTTACCCGCAAGGGTACCATGGTGATTCCGGAGTCGGAAAGCGGTACGCGCTATGTGTATCAAATCGTGTTAGATTAGTCAAAAATAAAAAAGAGCGCACGCAAGATTGCAAGGTTTCCACCGAAGAATGCAATTAAGAGTGCGCTAAATTTATGTGGATTTATACCCGATCCAGCACCTGCCGTGCGGCATCGTCTGCGATCACGATCAGATTCTGATGGAGTTGTAGAATACTAGCCGGCACCTGTGGTGTGATTGCTCCCGTCAAACTGCGGTGGAGGATATCCGCCTTTGCCTCGCCTGAGACCAAAAGCAGAACACAAGACGCTTGCATAATCGGTGCGAGTCCCATGCTATAGGCAGCGCGGGGGACGTCATCCTGGCTATCGAAGAACCGCTGATTTGCATCAATAGTGGATTCATCCAACTCTACCTTATGTGTCCCGGGAACGAAGTGATCTGCCGGTTCGTTAAACGCAATGTGTCCGTTATGACCGAGGCCTAGGATTTGTACATCAATAGGGCCAAGATCTGTGAGTAGTTTGTCATAGCGTGCGCACTCTGCGGCATCATCCAAATTTTTGCCGTTTGGGATATGCTGATTCTCCCGCTTCATATCGATATGGTCGAAGAGATTCTCCCGCATAAAAGTCACATAACTTTGTGCGTCTGTGTGGTCAAGCCCTAAGTATTCGTCTAGATTCACGCTTTGACAGGCGGCAAAACTAACGCGTCCTGCCCGATATGCGGCGATCATGCCATTGTAAGTTCCAATCGGCGTAGATCCGGTAGCTAGGCCGAGTAGGGACTGTGGTTTTGAGATAACCTGCTCTACCAAAATTTCAGTAGCCCGTGCGCTCATCTCATCATAATTTGAAACAGGAATTACTTGCATATAGTGTCACGCTCCTTTGCGATTTTGATGACACTATTTTATCATAAAAAGAGGAAACACACAAGCAAATCAAAAGAGTGCGTTCGGTAAGATGTCAAAGGTTTCAGGGTAAAACAGCAGGGCGGAAGAGATACCAAGCTTCTTCCCAAGGAAGATCTTTTTCCGTACACTCCCTGCATCGTCATAGAGTACAAAGTGAGAGCCCTGCTCGTCTTGATAGGTGAAGTAATACGCGCAAAGATCTTGGGAAAAATAGGGTTCAGCCTGATGGAGTTCCATCAAGGAAGCGAGAGACTTGGCAGAAAGCTTCACACCCGTGCCGGACTCTGTCGGCAGACAGAAGTCATGGCGGATGCGCTCAATATCAAGACAGATTCGCCCAGCGCCATAGTGCTGCACCATCTCACTAAGCCGCCCGGCGAGGCTCCCACCGGAGATGGCGGTGGAGATTAAGACTTTTGCCCAATCGCTGTCGTCTGCATAGGCCTCAGGCAGATAGAGCTCCCCGCCGGATAATTTGAGTCGCCCAGCAAGTGCCGCAGTCAGGGCGTGGAGCGTGGGAGAGGTGCGGGAAAAGGCCAAAATCACACCAGAGAATCCCCGGTGGAGGCATTCCCGCATGATATCCGCAGTGAGTATCTCCGGATTTCCACTGGGAAGAGTGCCCTCACCCTCGCCCAGCATCATGTATCCGCCTCTGAGTCCGAGAGGGATGCTTGTGCGGAACAAGCGGAAGTCAGGTCCAATTTGATAGGCCATATGTGCAATCGGCCGCTCGTGCCGAAGCGCCCCGGAGAGCATAGGCGGCGGGGCAGAGAGAATTACGTTTCCTTCCAAAGATGACGCCTCCTGTAGACAAAGTTAGACGAATTTGGTATACTCTGATATAGTTGCTCAAGCAGATCAACTATAAAAACCATATGTCATGATGGAGAAAATTATGATTCCACACATCACAGCCCCCGATGTGTTTTACATCACACCGGAGCGTTTGAAGAAAAGGGGGATTCGTCTCCTGCTCTTAGACTTAGACAATACGCTATCACCCTATTCCGAAGATCTACCGCCGGAACGCATATTGAAATGGATGAGTGAACTCAAAAAATCGAATATAGAGCCTTATATCCTGTCCAACAACGCAAGTGAAGAGCGGGTTAGAAACTATGCGGAAGCTTGTGGAATCCCATACGTAGCAAGGGCAGGGAAGCCAAGCCCCAAACCTGTTCATAAGGCGATGAAGCAGCTAGGCAGAACCCAAGGGGAAACAGCCCTGATGGGAGACCAAATCTTCACAGATACCCTAGCCGCCCGCCGGGCAGGGGTGACTGCCATTATAGTAAAACCACTGGAAATGACATTTTTATTCCGTCTGCGCTATATTGCAGAACAAGTATTTCGCCTACTAGGAAGGGAGAAACTAAGATGAACCAGATCGCAAAGATTCAAAACGTACTAGCCGAATACGAGATCGACGCCATGCTCCTTACAGGAGCCATAAACCGCCGCTGGGCAACGGGATTCGCCTCCTCAGCGGGTGCGCTCGTGATTACATCGAGTGAGAGTGTCTTTATTACAGACAGCCGCTACATCGAAAGCGCTAAAGCCACGATCAAAGATGCCAAAGTGGTGCAGATTGATATTGGACAAAGTTATACGGACTTGATCGGCAAAACTCTGGAACAAAACGATATCAAGATTCTCGGCTTTGAAGAAGATGTGATGACACAGGGCACATATACAAGCTATGAGAAGAAGCTAGGCGCCAAACTAAAACCAGCCCAAGCTTTGCTTGATACCCTGCGTCAATCCAAGAGCGAAGAAGAACGGGATTATATCAAGAAGTCTCAAGAGATCACGGACAAAACCTTCACCCAGATCCTCAGCATCATCACACCGGACATGACGGAACGAGAGCTGATGGCGGAGATCGTCTATCGTCTCCTCAAAAACGGCGGCGAGCGGACATCTTTTGATCCCATCGTCCTATCCGGCTCCCGTTCCAGCTCCCCACACGGCGCACCAGGAGATCATAAGCTAGAGGGTTTTGTCACCCTAGACTTCGGTACAGTTTATAAAGGATACTGTTCCGACATGACTCGCAGCATCGTAGTGGGACAGGCAACGGATGAGATGAAGCGTGTATATCAAACTGTCCTAGAGGCTCAACTGGCAGGGATCGCAGTGGCCCGGGCCGGTGTAATCGGGAAAGAAATCGACGGTGCGGCACGAGCTGTGATAGCACAAGCAGGTTACGGCGACTGCTTTGGCCACGGTTTCGGTCACAGCATCGGGCTTGAGATACACGAGACGCCGAATGCCCTCCGTGCGAATCCCATTGAAGAGCGTGCCTTCCCGAAAGGCTCCGTTATCTCCGCAGAACCTGGCATCTACCTGCCCGGCAAGTTCGGCGTGCGGATTGAAGATTTGCTCTATCTGACGGAAACAGGCAATGAAAACCTGACCTCTTCGACAAAAGAACTCATCATCTTGTAGATATCATGAGAAATTTCGAAAAAAGGTTGCAAATGTAGTGGAGATAAGGTAAAATCAGTTGCAGAGAATAGAGTAGTGCAGATAAGGGAGGAAAAAGTATGATTTCAGCCGGTGATTTTAAGAACGGTGTCACCTTTGAGTATGACGGAAAAGTCATGCAAATCATTGAATTCCAACACGTAAAGCCAGGCAAAGGCGCCGCTTTCGTTCGGACCAAAATGAAAAATGTCATCACAGGTACCACTGTTGAGACAAGCTTTAACCCATCTGAAAAGTTCGAACCCGCCTATGTGGAGCGCAAAGAGATGGAATACAGCTATCAAGACGGTAATCTATATTACTTCATGAACAACGAAACCTACGAACTAGAGCCCATCGACGGCGATCTGCTTGGCCCGAGCTTCCGTTTTGTGCAAGAGAACATGCCATGTACAGTCTCAAGCTTCAAAGGCAAAGTTTTCGCCGTTGATCCGCCGAACTTTGTAGAACTGGAAGTCACAGAGTCTGACCCCGGCCTAAAAGGGGACACAGCATCATCGAATGTGTTAAAACCGGCAACACTAGAGACAGGCGCACAAGTTCGCGTACCATTGTTCATTAACCCAGGCGACAAAATCAAAGTAGATACCCGCACCGGCGATTATGTCGAGCGTGTAAAGGGCTAAGGAACCTACAAAAAGGAGGCTAGGCAACATGTCAATTGCAAAACGTGTAACCTATCTGAAAGGTCTAGCAGAGGGCTTAGGCCTCGGAAAAGACACAAAAGAAGGTAAAATTCTACATGTGATGATGGATATCTTAGACGACATCGCATTAGAACTCGTAGAACTCAAAGAAGAGATCGTTGCACTTGATGATGATCTGGGCACACTCTCTGAGGGCGTAGAAGATATCGAAGATATCCTCAGTGAAGAAGAGGAAGAGGAGCATCATCATACCCACGGGTGTTGCACCTTGCCTTATGTCCCCCCATCACGTGCGGCTGTTCCCCAGCCGGTGGTGCACCCGCCAAGACAAAGACCGCCAGCGCCTGTAGCGGCTCCAGCTCCCGCACCAGTGCCAGTCCCAGCTCCGGCACCGGAGCCAGCTCCAGAAGCAAAACCAGTGTTCTACTCTGTGGGCTGCCCAAGTTGTTCCAATGAGATCACGATTGACGATGATGTCTTAGGACTTGGTGCGATTGATTGTCCCAGCTGTGGTGAGCGTCTAGAGTTTGATATGGAAGACGAAGATTAAAAAATCAAAAGCAAAGCACCATGTCACTTAATTGTGGCATGGTGCTTTTTTATATGTGCAGGAACAAACTGTAGGGTTTAAACGTCTATTGAAACGGATACAAGATATCGTAGAAACACAAAGCAAAAGAAACGAGGTAAAATACAAATGTTAAAATTAAAAAGAGTATCCCTGCTAGTATTAGCCACCTTACTGGCTCTGACACTCGTCGCTTGCGGCGGAGGCGAATCTGCCGACGAAGCCGTCGAGCCGGACCTGCCGATTGAAGAACCCGGTTATGAGGAAGAAGAGGACGATGGTTATATCCTCCCCATGCCACCCATCGGAGAGCTTCCTGACACTGACTGGTCACTCTATCCTGTCATCGTAGACGGTGTAGGCATTCCCGGATCAAGCCTTGAGATGATAGGTGAGGACGCAATCTTCCCAACCCATGTGTCACTTATAGCAGTAGACCATGCCCTTGGCATGGACGTCTTCTGGGATATGCAAACGGACGAGGTCTCCTTGATGGGACGAAATGGATTTGTGAGCTTTGTTGCGGGTTCTGCCAACTTTACTGTTGACGGCGAAACCATTACCCTAGATCAAGAGTCTGTGCGGATTGGCGATGAAATCTACGTACCGATCCAGTTCTTCCGTGACGTGTTCGGCGCAGGCAGCGCATATTTCTCAGACGGCAATGTCTTCATAAACACCGAAGGCGGAGATATGCAATAATTGTAAGAATATGACGCAGCGTGTTATTCTGTCGCAACAAAAGAAAATCCCTCCGCACAGTTGGTGTGGAGGGATTTGTGCTGTTTACACGTCCTTAGCCTCCTTTTTCAAAGGAGGTGGCAGGCGAAGCCTGTCGGAGGATTTCTACATGCGTGTAAGGAAGTCAAATGGATTGAAAGGACAATCCTCAGTCCGCTTCGCGGACAGCTCCTTGAAAAAGGAGCCTTTTGTTTATGCGGTCTAACACAGAGGCCGCTTCCAAATAGACGCAGTCCGCATCTTTACCCCACAGACCAGACCCATCGCAATAAAGGTAGTCACAAGAGACGACCCCCCATAGGCAAAGAATGGTGGTGCAATCCCGACCACAGGCAGAAGCCCCATAGTCATACCGATATTCAGCAAAGACTGGAACATCACAAAGCTCCCGACACCAACACAGACAAGCCCGGAAAGCGTATCTCTTGCCTTAAAGGCCACATAGAAGCAGCGGATGATCACCGTGGCGATCAGAATTAAAACGATCACGGCCCCAATGAGTCCCAGCTCCTCGCCGGCGACAGAGAAAAGAACGTCTGTATGCTGCTCCGGCACACCAGTGATCGACTGGGTCTGCATCCCTTGTCCAAGGCCTTGTCCCGTGACCTGTCCCGAGGCGATGGCAATCCGGCTGCGGTGCATTTGGAAGTTTTCATTGATATTCCCGGGATCGATCGTAGGGTCAAAGGGGGCTAAGATCCGGCGACGCTGATAGGTATGGAAGACATAGTTCCATATAATAGGCATGGCTGCCGCAACCAGACCGAATCCAAGAGCAAACCAGCGCAGTTTGACACCCGCCATAAACAGCATGACAAGGAAAATAAAGATAAAGATCAGAGAGTTCCCTGTATCAGGGATTAGGATCAGGAGATAGGAAAAATGGAGTGCAAGCTGGAGTAGGGAGAAAAAGGAATTTAGGTTCTTATACTCCTTGAGATATTGAATATGATAGGCCATCATAATGATGAAGGTGATTTTCACAAGCTCACTGGGCTGGATTCCAATCCCGAAAAAGCGGAGCCAAATCCGGTATCCCCCTGCGATCCCTGTGCCGAATAACATGAGAATAACCAAAATCGCGACATTGAAGATGAAAAGCACTTTCCACTGTGCGGCGATGACAGAGACATCGATGATAGAGGTGAACACGAAAAGCAGAATCCCCAAAATAAGCCCGCCGATCTGTACGGAAAGGAAAGGCCAAGAGCCGCCGGGGAGAGACTGTGTGGCGCTATGAATGAGCACAATGCCGAAGATGGAGCAACCGACACAAAGTGCGAGGAGGAACATATCCGCCTTTTTCATATAAGCTAAAATTGCCGTGAGCATTCGTTTCACTTGAATAGGACTCCTTTGTTATGCCTAGATCTTTCTATAGTGTAACACAAAGATACCCTTTGCGCAAATTGCCATCCTCTGGTATAATGTCCAGTGAAAGGTAGAATCAGTATGACAGTGGTAACAAACAGCGAAAAGGAAACAAGGCAAGTCGGCTTCGACCTAGCAAAGAAGCTACGCCCCGGTACAGTCTTAGCCTTTTACGGTGACCTAGGTGCAGGAAAGACGACCTTTACAAAAGGCCTAGCCGCAGGACTCGGCATAGACACAGAGATCACAAGCCCGACTTATACCATCGTCAATGAGTATGAGACAGGGAAGACACCCCTGATCCACTTCGACATGTATCGCCTAAACTCTGCCGATGACCTCTTTGAAATCGGCTGGGATGACTACTTAGAGCGGGGCGCAATCCTTGCCGTTGAATGGAGTGAAAACGTGGAAGAAGCCTTTCCGGAGGACACAGTGCGGATCAAGATCCATAAAGACGGCGACACGCGGCGTGTGATTACCATAACAGGCATAGAGGAGGCATAGACCAGTGCGGATATTAGCAATTGAATCCTCCGCAAAAGCGGCCTCCGTTGCCCTAGTGGAAGACGGCAGATTAATTGCCCAGAATACACAGCACGCAGGGCTTACACATTCGAAGACCATACTCCCCATGATCCATAGCTTACTCCAAGACATTGGAATGGGGATAGCGGACATAGACCAAATCGCAGTTGCCCATGGGCCGGGGTCTTTTACTGGGATACGAATTGGTGTTGCGACCGCCAAAGGCCTTGCTATGGGAGCGGATAAACCCCTAATCGGCGTCTCCACCCTAGAGGCAATGGCGTATCAAGCGAAGCACCTAGGAGATGGTATCATCTGCCCTGTCATGAACGCACGGCGAGAGCAGGTCTATAATGCCCTATTTGAGGTGCGGGATGGAGAACTCCATCGGCTCACCGAAGACCGTGCTATTGCGATTGAAACACTCTTTGGAGAAGAGAATGCTGATAGTTGTGTCCTAGTTGGTGACGGTGCGGAGGTTTGTACCGACTGGCTGAAAGTCAGAGGACGCGATGCGAAGTGTCTACCCGAACACCTAGTCCAGCAAAGTGCCTGGGGTGTTGCGATGGCGGCGCAGGGCAAAACAGGTGAAAGTGTACATGAGGTAAATCCCCATTATATAAGACCCTCCCAAGCGGAGCGGGAACGTTTAGAAAAAGAAGGAGAATGAAATCATGCAAAACCTACACGTATTAGACCATCCACTGCTCCAACACAAGCTAACCATCCTGCGCGACAAAGAGACCGGTGTCAAAGATTTCCGCGAGATTGTCTCAGAAATGGCCACCCTCATGTGTTACGAGGCAACGAGAGGGCTCACGCTGGAAGATGTTGAGATCGAAACACCAGTAGCAAAAGCGACAGTGAAGCGTATCGCAGGGAAAAAGCTGGCAGTTGTACCGATCTTACGTGCAGGCCTAGGCATGGTAGACGGCATCGTGAGCCTGATCCCAGCCGTCAAGGTGGGGCATCTCGGCCTATACCGAGACCCGGAGACACTGGAGCCTGTTGAATATTACTGCAAAATGCCCCGTGATATCGCAGAGCGGGAAGTCATCATCCTAGACCCCATGCTTGCAACCGGCGGCAGCGCTGTAGCGGCAATCCGCATGCTCAAAGGCTATGGTTGTCAGCACATTAAGCTCATGTGCATCCTAGCGGCACCGGAAGGTGTAGCCTGTGTACACCAAGATCATCCAGATGTGGAGATCTACACCGCGGCAGTTGACGAATGCCTCAACGATCACGGCTACATTGTCCCCGGCCTTGGCGACGCTGGTGATCGGATTTTTGGTACGAAGTAAGATAGGAGCAAACAAGGAAGCCGCGCCGCTGTCTGCGGCGTGGTTTTTTGCAGTGTGTACAAGGGGTGCATGGGATGATTAAGATAACAAGAGGACCTCTGTCATATTCAGACTACATGGAATATGAAATAACCATCAATGCTGTGGGCGGGGGCGGTCTCCGTCGTAGGGACATTGAGGTGAAGCAAACAATAGAGATCGAAGTAGACAATGGCATTTACACCGTACAAGCAAAGGCGGTTGACGGCGAACGGATCTCCGGATGGCGTGACAGCGAAGTATTAATTGTACGTGTGGAAGATTCCGTGGTAGAGCTTCAGGTAGATTGCTCAAATCCCTTTGACGGAACCATTGACGGACCGATCCCAGAGAGCCGTTTTGGGCTGGTTGGCGGGGGTGAAAACTCCCATATGCGCGATAGGCGGCATGCCTTCTTATATCTCAAAGAGGTAGGCGGTACTGCGAAAGAAAAAGGAAAATCTGCTGTGGTGACTGAGCCGATGGAAACGAGTGTTGTACCTTCCGGGAGTACGTGGCGGTTATCCATGGGGCAATGGCGCAAACTCTATCGATATGCGAAAGCAGTTTTCATTTGCTCGCTTTTTCTGATGGGAATGGCCGCTCTAATCCCTATGATGGGAATAAGCAGAGCTGCGAATACCTACTCGCTCATCTTTGCCTGTGCTTGTTTTGGGGTCGCAATGTTTACAAGAGTGATCGAACGCAAGTTTTTGGATACATATCATTGTCCAAGTTGCAAAAAGCGCATCAAATTTGAGCGGCATCACTTTGTGACTTTGCCATTAAGATTCAGAGTTCAGATCAGTCGGGTAAAGATAGACCTCAATCATTGTGCATACTGCAATGCAGAATTTGATTTGGTTGAATAAACCCTGTAGGGGACCTGAGCCCACAGCGTCCCATGCCCTTTGTAGGGGCGGCTAATAGCCGCCCGCGAGCGATTGATAATCGCCCCTACAGTGGTTGCCTTGCAGATTTGTTACATAGGGGACGCCGAGGGCTCAGTCCCCTACGAAAGACAGTAGAAGTATCAGCCTACATTTTTTAGGAGATCTAATATGACAAACAGCGACAGACAAACATTCCGAGACCTGCGCCGAGACATCATCGCGGCAGAGTTTCAAAATCTAAATATACTACAACAAAAGGCCATCATGGCGACAGAAGGGCCGCTGCTCCTACTCGCGGGTGCTGGGAGCGGGAAGACGACGGTGCTCATAAACCGCATCGTGAACCTCCTTCTCTACGGTCGTGGATCAGATACAGAGGAGGTGCCCCATGACCTCACAGAGACCGATATTGCCTTTTTAAAGCTCTATCGGGATAATTTGGAAAACGAAGCCCTCAAACAAGCGGGAGAAGCGAGAGCGCACGCTCTCTGCGCCCTAGACCCCGTGAGACCATGGCAGATCCTAGCCATCACCTTCACCAACAAAGCGGCGGATGAGCTAAAACTCCGCTTGGAAAAGCGCATTGGTTATGAAGAAGCCCAAGACATTTGGGCGCTCACCTTCCATGCCGCCTGTGTGCGTATCCTCCGCCGCTATGCGGATCGGATCGGCTATGACACCGGCTTCACCATCTACGACACAGCGGACACCCAAAGCTTGATGAAGCGGATTCTAGCTGATCTAAACATGGACGACAAGGCCTATCCACCCCGCCGTGTACTCAGCGAGATCAGCAAGGCAAAAGACATGCAGCTAGACGCTAGAGGCTTCGAAATTGCTATGGAGAAAGAAGGCGACCACAGACGCCGCCAGATGGCCAAAGCCTATCTAGAATACGAAAAACGCCTCCGCGCCGCCGACGCGGTAGACTTTGATGACCTGCTCTTCCTCACCGTCCGTTTATTGCAAGAGCATGAAGAGGTCAGATCCCACTATCAGCGGCAGTTCCGCTATGTACTCATCGATGAGTATCAGGACACCAATAACCTCCAATACCTCTTTGCAAGCCTCTTAGCCGGAGGACACAAAAACATCTGTGTTGTGGGGGACGATGACCAGAGTATCTATAAGTTCAGAGGCGCCACCATCCAAAACATCCTAAACTTTGAAGCCCAATATCCGGGGGCGAGAACAATTCGCTTAGAGCAAAACTATCGCTCTACCGGACACATTCTGAAAGCCGCAAATGCAGTGATTGAGAACAATTACGGCAGAAAAGGCAAAACCCTCTGGACTGATCAAGGGGACGGGGACAAGCTGATCCACTATGTTGCCCGTAATCAAGAGGAAGAGGCAAACTATGTAGCGCAATCTATCCTGACCCACTTCGGCTCTGGCGGAAGCTGGGATGAAAATGCAGTTCTTTACCGCATGTCAGCCCTCGCTCGTGAGCTGGAGATCGCCTTCAAACGAAATGGCATTCCCTATAAAGTGGTCGGCGGGATGAGCTTCTTCGACTACGCGGAGATTAAAGACATCTTGGCATACTGCGCCGTGGTGGCAAATCCAGCGGACGATTTGCGCCTGCTCCGTATCATCAACACGCCGGCACGAGGAATCGGACAGACCACCATCGAGCGCGTGCGTGAGGCAAGCCTTGGTTCTGGGCGGTCGATCTATGAAGTGTTGCAAAGCCCAGCAGATTTCCCCGATCTAGCCCGCGCCGCCGTGAAGCTCAAGCAATTCGGGGATCTGCTCAAAGAGTTGAGAGAGAAAGAAAGCGTCATGCTGCTCGATGCATTCTATGACTATCTGCTAGAGACCACAGGCTATTTGCAAGTCCTCCGCGAAAAGCCGGAGGAAAACGCGGCACGGATTGAGCACATCCAAGAACTGAAAAGTAATATTGTGAGTTACATGCAGCAAAGCGAAGAAAAGAATCTCAAAGGTTTCCTAGACGAAATCGCCCTTTATACCACCCTTGACACCCTGGAGGAAGAACAAAATGGTGTTGTCCTCATGACTATGCACTCCGCAAAGGGACTGGAGTTCGATCATGTCTATCTAGTTGGGATCGAAGAGGGTATTTTCCCCGGTCATCGCTCAATCGGTGATCAAGAGGAGATGGAAGAAGAGCGAAGACTCTGCTATGTTGCCCTCACCCGTGCCAGAAAGAAGCTCCATCTGGTGAGCGCCGCCAACCGGATGTTATTCGGACGTACAACGGCAAACATGGCCTCTCGCTTTCTGGAAGAGATTCCGGTGGATCAGGTAGAGCAAAAAGGTCACATCCGCCAGAAAAGTGACCACGATGGACACTATTCCTCCGCCCCCGAAGAAGCCTGGGGCTACCGTGCCGAACGCATGGCGGGCGGCTACGATCAGACGCCAAAAGCTACGCTACGTCATACACCAACAGCACCGCCTAGTGCGACACTAAAAGCCTTCCAAAAAGGCGACACAGTGCGGCACAAAGCCTTCGGAGAAGGCCTGATCACAGGCGTGACCCACATGGGCGGAGACGCCTTGGTCGAGATTGCCTTCGAAGTCGGCACCAAGCGATTGATGCTCAAAGCTGCGGCACAGCATATGGAGAAGGTGTAGGGATGGAGATTTTAGGATTAGATCAGAGGCGGTAGCCAAAGCCTCCTTTTCCAAAGGAGGTGGCAGGCGAGGACTAAGGTCGGATTCAATCTTGCAGAAAGCCTGTCAAAGGGTAATCCTCAGTCCGCTTCGCGGACAGCTCCTTTGCACCACAGGCACCCCTTCCGCCAAGCCAATCGCTTCGCTCTTGGGGCGTCAGTTGAAAAAGGAGCCTATAGGTTGCCCTCAAAACACAAAGAACCGGAAGCGGATGGCTTCCGGTTCTTTGTATGATAAGAGGATTAATGAAAAAGATGATAAAGAAGATCTACCTACGATATTTATAGTACCAAGAAAATATTACAGGG
>Ga0131853_10002693_pt1 | contig 31830 bp, 33 predicted proteins | sample TergutLab28metaG_FD_92764 | JGI IMG/M metagenome (GOLD analysis project Ga0131853, IMG submission 92764) | Labiotermes labralis P1 segment gut microbial communities from Petit-Saut dam, French Guiana - Lab288 P1 (version 2) (version 2) | ecosystem: Host-associated > Arthropoda: Insects >... | reverse complement strand
ATATTTTTTTCTTTTTTATTTTTTTTATTGTGTGGGGTTTTTTGTATGATTACTTGATACTTTCGTTTTAATGGAAGTTTTTTTGGAGGGGGGGGGAGGGGGGTTGTCTGAGAATAGAGTTGTCTTGCATTTGGGTGATAAGGTAACTGTTTCCTCAGATATGATGTGGTGTAGTCTGGCATGTATGTGCTGATGTTTCTGAGAAACCTCGTGCCTCCATTATCAAGCTAGGCTTAGTGATTTGTTAGATTTGGATGACTTTACAGCTGGATTTTTTTTTTCCCCCCCCCAGAATATTATAGCAAGACCAGCAGTCACAACTGCCACAACCACAGCTCTCAGTACTGGTTCAACAACCAGCACAGTCAGCACCATTAGTAACACTGTCGTAAATAACAACCTGAGGGTTGCTCAGACATCACAACTGAGCAGCAGGCAGCAGTCAAAAACACCCACCGTATTTTCAGCTGGCAAATCTAATGTTGACCTTAAAGTCATTGATTTAACTGATGAGGAGGACAGGGCCAAGTCCAGTAAGTATTTAACAATGTTTTGTTTAACTATGTACAGCTTAGTGGTAGATATGTATACCACATGTTTAAGGCCTAGTAGTAACTGTGTTCCATGGTGTATTTTGCTTGTGCAGTGCACTAATATGTTTAATATGATATGAAGTAAAACAAGATGAGAAATGGATGTATAAACGTAGCATTGAGACACTTTCATATAAACGTTGTTGCCTTTGAAAAGCAACAAGCATTACATGCTCTGAGTGTGTGTCTGTAGCCTGTGTAGCCTTATCTATCCAGCATGCACAGCACATGCACTGTATTATAGTAACATCTTTGGACTGTCCAGCCATACCAAGTTTTTTCCACACTATCTCAAAAAGTTGTTGATCATAAGATTTGTGTTTTGATTCCCTCTACAACTTTTATCTAAAACATTCCTCATTCTAAGCAGAATCCAGCGAGATATTATTATAAATGCACTTATGTCTTCATGTAAAGTGTCCATTATTCATGTCATATTTGAATGAAATTTGGGTTTTCTGGATAGATTTTTGACAAATACTCAAATATAAAATTTTATGAAAATCTCTCCAGGAGGAGCTGAGTTGCTCCATGGAGACGGATGGACACGATGAAGCTAATAGTCTCTTTTTACAATTTTACAAACATGACTAAAAATGTATTTTCCCTGTTCACCCCATGAAGGCGTAGAAGAGGAGTTGCGTTCCTTTGTAGCCTGTGCGCTAGACAAAGGTGAGTGGTTAAATTCATGGTCTGGCCACTTTATGTCTGGGATGAAACCCCCCCCCGTATCTGCTGAATAGGAGGCTGGGTGGGCCCCAGAGCTTGTCTTGTCATTTTGTAGATGAGAAAAAATCTGTTGCTCATATGTGATTTGAACCTTGGACCATCTGGCTTGTAGCCCAGTCACTGTACTAAATATGCTAGGCTGGCTTATGGGTTTTGTGTGATTTTCATAAAAATGTCTAATTATATTTTGAAACACCATTTACTTACTGGCTCTTACAAGCAACACAGACTGCATTCTTTGTGTCAGGGACTGAGTAAGCATCCAGACACACACACATGCGTGCGCTCGCACACACAAAATACATTTCCTAAATATGTTGTTCACATTGAGGACTGTCTCATGGAAACATGTTTGATTGATGTTGAAAAATCCTGCATTGCAGAGTGAATATTTAAAATATATGTTTATTTAAAACAATATATATATTTATTTAAAATAATCTTATTGTGCAGGTTTCTACTCTGGTACATGTTTCTAGTCTGCATAAGTTCAGTACAGTTGTATTGAGAAGAAATGTTAGCCATACATTGCAGAAAGCAACAACCCATATGTTGCGATAGCAGTGTCTTTGAGCACATTGTGTATCAGTCATAAGGGATCATTTGCCATGCCATCAGTCATAAAAAGGCATATAATTATTCTTTTTTGTGTAGATGTCTTTTTATGGCATCTGGGATTCTTTCTGTAAACTTGTAGACACGTAGTTTGGGGGCTCAAGATTACTTGCATATGTTTCATGTTATTCGTTTCTTTGTAAATAGCATGTGTACAGATGATTGTGAGATTACAAAGCATGAAGTTTACGGTCCTAATTGTCTCCATGTACTCTGGTCAATAAATACCGACATTTGGGAGGAACTTGCTGCCTCCATATTCTACCCAGAAGATAACAAATAGCATGTACTTCTGAAAAGTAGGTTGCTGATTTTCCAAGAGGACAGCACCCTGTGTAATCACCACTGTGTGAATCTGAAATTCATGAGTGAAAGCGTGTTTTTATTACATGTGACCATAAATATTATAAACACCTCTACTATTTTTAGTAGTGAAATTTATAATTACAGAGCTAGTGGACCCAGTATAATTGAGACAATTTTAAGACATACAGACATGTCCTATGCAGCCAGTTGATTTGGAAGGTAAATTGGCCGATCCTGATACCACTTCCAGAACGATTGATCATTGGTAATTGATATTGCTATTGAGTGATATTCTGGCAGGTGATAACAGGAATGATTGGTCCATGTTGACATTCTTCAAATTTTTTAGTTATATGGTTACCTTAAGTTGGGAAGTTACAGGTAATTCTAGGGATGATCAGTTTGAAATGTAGGATAAACAAACAGAAGAACATATTGGGACTATGTGATAACAGTAGAATATGATACTAAATTTTGTGACAGAGAAAGTGATGTGGACATAATTCCATTAAAGAATGACATTTCAACTTAGAATTTGTTTAGTATGTGAGAAATGTAATTCCGCAGTGATTTTTACAGTGGTTGTAGATGTTTGGGCATGTTGTCTGTCCTACATTGATGGGCTGTGTGATTTAACCCTGTGTTACTTAATTTTTCATCTTCACTTTCCCCACTCAGAATGTGTACTCTTTTCTTGTACTGGCATGTGGATATACTTTCTGCAGCAGGAATTGTACGTACAGTGAGTGCTACACCAGCAGCAATTACAACCAACCTAATATCGTCCAGTAGTGTCACAACAGCAGTTTCTGCCACCAGTAATCCAGGAATTCAGACGGGCAGTATACGGGTTGTGCAACCACACCAGCTCACAGGCACAACTGCCACTACAATCCTTGCCCCTGTAAGTATACCTGTAGCAGTGGATTCTGGGGTTGGGGGGGATTTCATACTTGTAGTCATGTCAGCTGTGGGTGAATTTGGACAGTGACAGCAGGTTGAATTAGAAAATGACCTGCGTAATACAGAACCAGAATTAATTTGGAAACCTTTTTTATTAGAACATTTGTTCCAGAAAATACAGAGCAGTAAGAATGTAAAATTGTGTACCGGTTATAAGCATAATTTGTCCAATGTAGAATGGAAATAGCCAACTAGGCTGTGGAGGTAAATAATGGGATCAGATATGTACTATTTCTTTTCATGGATTTTTGTTCTGTATTGTGCCTGCTGGAACTGAACTGAGAAGGAATATGCTTACACAGATGGGAAAGAGTTAAGCCCGATTCCAAGCAGAGATGTAGGCAGAATACTGAGGCTATTGCAAAGATTGAAAAGGGAAGAAGGCTGACATTGTAGCCTGTAAGGTACTGTGTTTATCAGAATGCAGGAAACCCATTTTCCATTCTTCAGTTTTCTGGAAAATAGAATGAGTTTAACTTCATGCATGATTATGAGCTGACCTTTTTTCAGGTGATGTTTTAGGGAATTGTATTGTCTTATATTTGGGTAAAAGTGATAAGACTTTTGTGCCTGAATTATAATATGTACTTGTTCTTGGAAGGGTTAACACAGATGATGATCATTGGGCATCTCCATGTGCCTGTGTACATGCACGAGCACGCACGCACGCTCATACACACACAATTATGTTGCCCACTCCATGGGGCAGAGTACCTGCATTTTGTATAACTATCATCATTAGTCGATCCTGGTGGCAGTGTGGTCAGCGGCATAGGTGTGCATCTGCTCAATTGCTGGGATCTTCGGTGTGATTCCTGCTGGGGCCAGGGAAGTTTTTCTCTTGTGTGTGTTATATGTTGTGTAGGTAGTGGCCTATGCAATGAGCTGGTCACTTGATTAGAGTGGTCCTTCCAGGTGTGTGTGTGATCTAGAAACCTCAGCAGTGAGACAGCCTAGAATTGACCTTGGCTGTTGTGACCCAGAAAACAAGTGGTTAGCAGTCAGGGGCTCATTAGGACCAGACTCCTGTATAACATTTGGTAAAGTGCTGCTTTGTCACAGTGACACTATAGTTTCTACAGTTCCTGTGAAGCTAGAGGTCCACCCCTTGTTGTTTGCAACTGCTTATTCAGTCTACTTTCAGTTGCCATCCCTATCTGTTGGCTGTTCGCTGATCAGTAGGTGAACTGAGAATGCACCACACATTGGTGATGATATCGCTACTTAACCTGCTGTCACGTGATCTGATTGAAGGTTCTGCAAGTGCCCAAAATGTTCCAGTGAAAATGTTTTATTTTCTACTGAAAGTTGTGTCTGATATCCAAGCACATTTCACATTGAAGTTTACTGTTTGTGTTGTGTATAATAACATTCTGGGTTTTGATCTGTGAAGCTTCCATTGTGCACCGATTGTTGTGGACCTTCTGTTTTAAATTCTCAGAGTTAGGAATCACAGACATAGATCTTGAGAATGTGGCTGTTAATGCATTGAATTTTAAACTTGTGATTTCGATCATACATGCAGTGCGGCATTCCTGAATTTAATATACTTGCTACTCAGGCATTCCCTGTTGGTAATTCCAAGTTAATAATCTCACTGTTAAATATACGGCACCTATGAATTTTTCAATATTGTGGTCCGATCTGCTGCTCTCCTAAGTATTGGGGTTTTTACTGAGCAATGTTTTTAGTCTTAAAAGTAACTTTTTTGTACACAGGAATTTTCTGTGAAATAGGAAAAATAGAAGGGTCTCTCCAGGTTTAATTGCAAGCAGGTTTTATGTTATCATTACCTTTATTGTTTTAATCAGTTAACTAATCAATTTTTATAGTCTGCGCCAACTACTGCGGCTCCACGGGTGGCGTACTTTGTCCCCACGAGTGGAGGTACAGTACAACAGCGACCAGTCCTCATTGCAAGTTCTGCATCACAGGTGAGTTACAATCTGTTGCCATTGTGGGTAGAAAAAAACTGACACACACACACACACACAGATATATATATATATTGTACGTTATGAGTATGGGGAGATATTTTTGTTTATATTTACCTACCTTAATAGAAAGTTGCTTATAGAGACATGTTGACTTGCCATGTAACCCACTCACAGTCAGGAAAATAAGTACATTGTGCATGAACAAGTATGCACAGAAGTTTGTAGCAGCAATGGGGAGTAAAGTGTTGGAGTTCTATGTTAATTGAATATAGAACGTGTTTGCAATGCAGTTTGAATGCAATATAGATAGACTTTGTGTGTGTGTGTGTAGTATGATGGGTAGGCTTATCACTGGATATGTATTTAGAAGTTCCTGTAGGACTTTATGTAAAAGCATATGTTATATTTGCCCACTTTAAACCAAAATTGCAATGTCCCAACATTTTTTCATAAATTCTCTGGTATCAAATATGATGAAGATATATTCAGAAGTTCTGAAGTTTGTGTTATGTATATAGACTGGCAGACAAGTCTGCTTAGGTGCTTTGCAGGGTTGTGAAATTGCCTCAAATAGAGAGAAGAGAGAGGTCTTCCCTGGTCAGCTTTTGGTGTAATGGTGATATGTAGTGAAACACAGCCTAGGCATATGGAATTTGGTGCAAAGATTAACATAAATAACTTACACATTATGTATGGAGTGCAGTTTGTGAGTCAGCCATTACACACCAGGCAGTGATGTGTACCTTTGAAGTTGTACGTGATAAATTTCATATGCAAAGAATCTGTACTTAAGTGATTAGTGCTCACAAAATAAAACAGCAGTAATAATATTAATAGATCTATAAAACTGGTAATAATACTTGAAGAGGGTTTGTGATTTCTGCTCTAAAGTCCTTGTTTATTTAATGTTTCATTGAAAAAACCACCACCACCTTTTTCTCCTCTCTTCTTGCTCCTTATTTTTGAGTCATTTTTATATTTTTGACATAGGTTTTTTTTTTTTACTTGACAACACCTAATGTGTGACAGAGGTCACCATGGCTGGTCTGAGACGTGTGTGTATCCTGAGCAGGCTAATAATTTGGCACCCCTTCAGACCAATATTCTTTAAAATTTTCAGCATAGGAGATGGCTGGCAAACATTTGGGGGGGAGGGGGGGAGAGACATGCCAAGATTGTGGATAATTTTGGAGAAAGGTTCCCGCACGTGGAAAACTGACTTTAGTGGCAGCATATTTTCAATTGTTCCAATGGCATCTTAGCGCCCCTTTGTAGGTTGGGACCCTGGGCAGCTGTCCACTTGTCTTGCCTCTTATTCTGACTTTGTCTTAGAGTGTGATGCTGAAAATGCTGAATGTCATGTATACATTAATGGCATTGTTACACAGCTGTTGTTTAAATTCCAATCTCCTGCACATCACATCAAGCATTTAATTCTGGCACCAAGGGGTTCAACAAGTTTGTGTAAAATCGTGGTATTTATTGCTGGTCTGTATTGCATTTTCTTTTTCACCCACCAGTTGGTAGTTTGGTGTACAGATGTTGCTGTGAGTTTATTGACACCTTTAGCATGTGACACATGTTGAAAGAGGGCTTCAGTTATTTACGGTTTGATTTCTCTTTTGTGTGTTTAAGGTGCGTCCAGGTGTAGTGAGTGTTGCCAGTCGACAGAATCAACTGCCTACGTTGCTGTTCAAGAATGGAACTGTAGTCCCAATCCAACAAGCATCAGGTCAGTTAATTGGTCACTTTATGCGTGCCCTGTGTGGTTAAGAGTGTAGTGATGTTACCATGCATTGTCGGGCAAGAAATCACATTGACTTATGGAAAATGTATATTGTACTAGTCCTTTGGTGGTAGAGGTTGCCTCTGGAATATAGGGATATTATTTTATCTGACAATTCCCATCACTCTTCACTTGGGTTGTTTCATGTGACAGCAGGCAGAGTTACACCAGCTGACGGGAAGTGACTGGTAACATTTGCCACAAAATGATGTCCTCACACTTGTTTGTGGACTTTGTTCATACATTATAATATTTGTGGGCACAGAAACATTATGGAAATCTATTTGTGAAAAGTTCTGTCACTAGGTCTCACATTACTGTGAATGACAGAGAGTGAAACTAAATTGTATTTTTGGTTTTAGAAACCATATTGTCATGTGAGTACACAACAAGTGAGAATGGTGAATTTTGCACCTCTGTTCTATATTCATATGGTGAACAAAAATTGATCTGACTGAAAATGGTATGTGGGAAGACCCATTGTAAAAAATTTGGTCTTTCAGCTAAAGGTTAAGTCTTGTGAGGGAGATTGCTTTTAAAGGCCACTGTTGAAGTGTTACCCTGTTTTGTTCACTGAAATGTTGACAACATTGCTCTAATATGTCAGATTGTTACCTGATCAGATTCTGTTTTGAAAAGTGACAAAATGTGTAAGTTATTGTCACAGGATGAATTGGTTTAATTGCTTGGTAATGGTGAATTTGAAGAGAGGTTTTTAGGAAATGGTATGTGTGTGTAAAGAGTGAGTGAGTCTTTGTATATGATGATGCTTGTAAATGAATACAATGATAGCAAAGTGCAAAGAGTTGGAAATTAGACACCAGTTCTTGTCTAAATTGTTAATGGGAAGTGGTCCTCCACAAAAGTATTTTGATAGCTTGTGTTATTTCAGTAGAGTTTATTTCAAGGGAAACCCAAGTGGTGGAGTGGGCACTTGTGCTGATCATTCTCGAATTTTAGCAGAGTGTATTATTTGTACAGAAAGTGTGAGAAGAGCACATTCATAATTTATAATCACGTGTTTTTTGGGGGGTACATAGAGGGTGGCTTCAAATATTATTATTAAGCTGTAGCAAGACCATGGACAGAGGGTGCACCAACTGGGTCATGAGCAGAGAGCTAATTCTCGTGTGCAGCATCTGACATTTTATGGAAAACTGATGTGATTGTTGGAACTTGGAATGTCAGAATTACCTGTAGCTTGGGAGCTATAAATATTGAAGAATGTGCTGTTTGAGAAATGTGAACACAGTTGTGAAGATAGTATTAAATGAATCACAAAGAAATAAGAGGCTAAGATGTGACCTGCATTCATCAGGCTCAGAATAAGTTCAGTAGCAGCCTTCTGCGAACAGTGTTGAACCGTAAGGTAAATCGTCCCTCTTGTGTTCCAGATACTAAGATAAAACCAACTTACAGTCTGCCAAACACAATATATATATTCTTTATAGGTCCAAATTCAGCTGTTTTTGACAGTAAAGAGTATATGTTCTGTTTGACAGATTATATGTTGGTTTTTGGCTTAAGATTGTTCAGTGAAAGGTGAGGGACTTACAGACTAGCCTAGCACCTGCTAATTTATTATGTTGTGCCCATCTCCATGAAGTTAGTTGATGTGTACTGAGAAAGGATAATTATTGTGTTCAGGAATAGCACCTGTTAACACCACTGCCATTTTACGGCCTAACCCATCAGTGCAGGCCAGCCAACTGCAGCAGGTGTTGAATCCCACAAGAACTGGTCAGCAGATCCGTGTGGCACCTGGTCTTGTCACAGCTGTAGGTCGCATGACTGCACCTGCTCTTACCAGTGTTAATCCTGTACTTGGGAACAAGGTAAAATATCACTAACCTCAATCATGCTTAGCAGCATTTTATTGTCTGTGCCATATTTTGGTGGTGGTTTTATTTTGGTCATTTGATGTGCAGTATATTACCTAGAAACTATTTTACAGCATTTTGAATTACAGATTGCTACAGCTGCTAATTGACAAATTGTGCAGTATCTGTGTGGTATTGTTATGTTCCATGTTAACAACTGGCACTAAACTGCTAAGCCTAAATATCAATAAGCTGATTGATGGGAACTGTACTATCAGTATATTCAGGAACAAATAGTTGCTGTCAACAATTATGATATTATTAGTGCTCTTTTTAAATGTGATTTATTTTTATTTTGGTCTGTGTCTTTTTATTTGACTGTGTGGTATTTGGTGTATTTCTGTTGTGCTGTTTCTGTGATTGGCCTTATGGCAGTTGTGCCAGTACATTAATTATAAAGAAATGAATTATCATCATAATTTTCCTAATAGGAGTACTTTCCATTGAAGCTGTTTGGAAAATAACTGCATACAAGAATATTAATTATCCTAATTTCTGTAAGTACTGGAATGGTACAGAAATTATACCTTGGTAATAGAAAAAGTGCGTGGAAATTTTTTTCCAGTATGATAAAAAAAAATTGGAGGTGGTATTAATTAGTATCTGGAATCTAGGAAAGCATTACCATACAACCTCACATGTATTCTATTTGCTTTTATTAATGAGTGTTACTCAATACACGTTTTATTCGGCCATAAGTGACGGAAATAGCCACATTATTTAAAGTCATTATCTGTGTTGTGTTCAGTTGTGACCAGATGAAAACCAACTAGAAAACAGCTTATTTGTTAAAAAATAAGGTCGTTATTATTGTTACATTTTTTCGTATGTATAATAAGTAAAGTGGCTTAAGGAGAACTCACTTCAAGAAAGTAATATGGCTCTTATGTCATGCAGCATCCAGCACCCCTTCCAAGTGCGCCAACATATCAGCCCAACCATATCAGCTGGAAATTTGCACCACCCAAACCAGAACTCAAAATATCTAAAGTTGCTAACAAACATCAACAAGGTATGTTACATAGCTGAATATTTATGTTGATACACACACACACACACACACATATATATATATATATATATTTATTTATTTGTATGCAGCGTAGTGTGATTTTCATGACATAGAAAAGTAATACACTTGGTATGTGTTTGTGCTTGTAAAGAGTTTTTTTTTGGGGGGGGGGGAGGGGGGTCTACTTTCCAGTCACCTGGAAAACTGGGGGAAAAAGAGTCGACCAGTTTGGTGCCTGATTTCGTCATTCAACTATCTAAGTTGGCTTAGGTGGTGAACTAGCAAAATAATTCAGCCCATTTATTTGGGATCAGAACACAATGGTGGATTTAAATAATGGACGTAATTTTTGTTTTCCTTACTGTTCGTCTTAAGACATTCTTTTTCATGGGCCCATTGAGGAACATCTTGTGTGTGTCAGAATGTACATGATGTGTGGCAGACTCCTGTGCTTTTGATTCTCGAGAGTGGTTGTAGGGACAAGTGTATAATAATAAAGTTAAGTTGTCCATGTGCATAACATGAAATTGTATGGAGGAGTTAAGTTACAGCTCCATGTGTTCTTACTTCTGCACTCCATGGAGGTACACGGCCACTTTAATGCTCCTGCCGCCTTATTCCAGGGATAAGAGTTCGTGATACCCATTTAATAGGGGGCTGGGTGTGCCCCAGAGCCAGTGTTATACTTAGGAGAAGAGAAAAAGTCTTGTTCCTCCCAGGAATCAAACCATGCTTCCTCCCTCCTTCCCCCCCTCTCTAATCGAAGTAATATGAGATCCCATAGTGCATAGTATGCACTGATTGTACCTCTCACTTATGAACATTGGCCTGAAGATGGTCTGAAAGACTAACATATGTTGCCATAGTAGGATACTAATAATTATATACTATTATTGTGTTTTTGACATAATAAACCATTTGTTTTATTGTCAGAATTGAAACACAATGGGATGTCTTCTATTAAAATAATTTCAGCTAGTCAAGCTATATCCATCATCTTATACAAGAACTTAACCCTTAGCCGCCGAACGACGTATATATATATATATGTCGCGCAGTGAGCCATTTAAATAGCCGAATGGTCACTAAAGTGGCCCGGGGGGGGGGATTTAATTCCGGTGTCGAAGATTTAATTCCGCCGTCAAAGGGTTAAGAACCAAGGTCATGAAGTGCTGTGCAAACATTTATTTCAACCGACACTCATTAAGAAAATAATATCAAATTACACTAAAATAAAGATCTCATACACTTCCCCTGCTACAAAAACCACCAAAGGAATGTACAAACAATCTGTCTAAAAGACGAAATCAAATTTTTATACATGAAAAAGTAATATGAGAGCCCATATTACATAGTACAAATTGATTGTACCTCTTACTTATGAACATCAGCCCAGTCTAAAGAAAGGCCAAAACATGTTGCCATAGTAGCATACTAATAATTATATACTGTTGTGTTTGTGATATAATAAACTATTTGTTTTGTCATGCTTCCTCTGTCATCCATAGATTATTAACAAGATATGCTATCCTGGCCCTCAGACATTGCATCAATTATTGTTGCTAAAAATAATTTCCATAGGCATTGTGCTGTCGTGGAATATGCAGCTAACCTCAGAGTATGAAGAGATAGCCAGTTATCAGCTGTATGCATACCAGGAAGGAAGTGCTCCACCAAGCACCACATTATGGAAGAAAGTCGGTGATGTGAAAGCCTTGCCTTTGCCTATGGCTTGCACATTGACACAGGTAACTGCACATGTGGTTATATCAAGGTTACTGGTCATATAACAGAGAAACATTGATGCTACACCAATTTCTCAATAAAAGTTTCAAAAATCCACCTGTTCAAAATTGCAAAACAAGAGGAACAGGTTCTTCTATTGATCAATTCTGGAATATGAGAAAGCAATTTTTAATTTCATTTTTGTAGAATGTGTAACGGGTCAGCACTGTTTACACACACTGTTCCTTTAAAAAAAATTAATTTGGAGATTTACTAAATATACTATTTTGTTTTAGATGGTGTTTTTAACTATTTTCTGTTCGACATTTGCATTGCTAATTTTTGTTAACTTGTCATTGGTTTATTTTAATTTTAGTTCATGGAAGGCCATAAATACCACTTCGCTGTTCGTGCTGTTGATGTGCATACAAGAGTTGGACCATTCAGCACTCCAGGCAACATCGTACTTACCCGTAAATGAAACTTCTTTGCGGAACTTCCATTCATTAAGTTGGTGACCACAAGTAGATATTGCAGGAAGCATCGTGCTGCTGTGACTGTCTGCACATATCCTTTGTTCAGTGATTACATCACAGCCGTGTAATAACTGTGTGCATGCTGTCAGCTGTGGAAGAAGGGTGTACCCTAATAGCATATCTGAGCATAAGTTGAAGTCTTGCGAGTAGTAAGAACTAGGAAAACCCACTTTGAATCTCATTCTTCTGGGACTCGTAGGATGTAAATGTGTGCATCTGTTGTTACTTTTAATTAGAAGAAGTGATCATTTTGCTTGTGATATAATACTGGAAAAATTTTATTTATGTGATGGTGAAATTGTTACTCTGTGGCTTGTAGCTGAGTAATGGATTGTTTTTCCTGGCTCAGCATCATTATTTATCCTCACCTGTAACGTAAGAAAATCGGTGCACATGATATAATTGCATTGTGTGCTGGGATCATTTTTGCAAGTGTAATAAACAGAAATTTGAGCAGGGTTGTGGCACTTGGACCATTTAGATAGAATCTGACATATTGCACAGTTGCTTGAATTACTGCTGTTCCTGTTGTTAACTAGAGCCCTGTCTTTAATAATTATAATTTTGGTACTGTGTCATAGTTCCGTGTATAAAGTAAAATATTTTTTTCTTAGTTGGGTAATTTTGGAAGCCGCAAAGGCTTTCTTTTGTTACATGTATTGTGTATGTATTTCTTCCATTGTGTTCATATTTGAATACACAGGCAAACCCTGATACAGCACCTCTACCAATATATTGAGTGGTGGCAGCAAAAAGAAATTGTGTATAGTAGGTACAGTCTGTTCAGACTTTCATGGGCACTTAGTGAGTGTGGTGCAGTGTTGAGGTTTGACTGTCCTTTTTATTGCCATTTAATTGTTGAAAGTTTTCATTACGTAGTTTCACAGTTTGACAATGAACAGTAGCATATAATTTTAATTGCAGTTCGTATGAGAAACATACTTGTAAAGTCATAGGTACTAAGAATGATATTAAGTGATGTATATTCAAAGTCAGAATTCTCAGGGCAGGTTGTCAAGTACATCAGAACAGAGAATTTTGAATCCTAACTGGTATACTGTTTTAATTTAATGTAACTGCTCTCTCCAGATTTTTTTGCATTGTATAATAATTGTAGCTCAACTAGTGACCTTACATTTAACATATTTGTATTTATCTAACACTTATGTGTTTGTTATGTATAATGTTTTTTTCTCAACTGTGTGACAAGTATGTTAGACCTGAAGAGTCCATTTTCAGTGAAAAATTTATAGTACAAAATAAAGTCGGAGTGGATAATTTAAGGCACATATTATCTGGAAATTTGCTGGCCCTACTCTTTTGAAATAGTAGCAGCATGTATGGTTTACAGTCTGATAAGTTGACTTTTACAAGCCTTCTAATACTGGAGGTGAGATAATAAAGACATTCAGTTGGCATTTATGTTAATTTTAATCCCTTAAAGTTATTGAGTGAATTCTTTAAACATGTTGTGACGTGAGATTTCAGGTTAATGCCACAAAGTAGTTGAGAACAGCACTCTTCTGAGCTATTATGCAGCGTGTGGTGCTAATTCCCCGCTGACATTTTGGAACAACCTATCAGTCCCATCTTCAAGGATATATATCCCATGTTCAAGGTTGTCCCAAAACATGAGTTTAAGGAATTACCACCACATGCTGCATAATAGCCCAGAAGAGCGCAGTTCTCATGTTGTGACGTCTTATATGCCGTTATAGCTGAAGACCAGGTCGTGTTGTTTGTGGATGATGGCCGTCTCAACCTTCTGTGGCTTTTTAGCTCACCATTTAACATTGGAAGAAGCAGTGACTCTTTTTTTCACTGGCATTACAATCCTGTATGGGTTTTAGCCTTCTCAGTGAGTCTCTTCCATTCTTCTCTTTCCTTACATTGCTTTCCCCACTGTTTTATTCCTATTATTTGCATATGTTCTTCAATATCTACGATCCATCTCTTCCTTGGTCTTCCTCTAATTCTCATACCTATAGGTTTACACTCTGATATTTTCTTAGGTGTTCTCTTTTCATCCATCCGCATCACGTGACCCAGCCAGGCTATTCTTCTGCTTTCTATAAATCACACTATATCTGTGTTTTCAGTTAGTTTGTTCAGTTCATAATTCATTCTGATTCTCCAGGATCCATCTTCATTTTGCACTGGGCGAAAGATGTTTCTCAATATTCTACACTCAAATATTCTGAGATGTCCGTCTCAACTTGTTAATGTCCAAGCTTCACATCTGTAGGTCACTACAGGTCTTATTGAACTTCTGTATATTTTAAACTCTAAGTTTCAGTTTAATGTTCTTGATTTCATTCATTTCCCATATGCGTAATAGCATCCATTTCCACTGAGCTTGGATTTTACTACTGATGGAGTTATTTTGGTTCATTTGCGAACAGAGGTAAGAGAATTCTTGAACGTGCTCAAATTTATAGTTTCCACAACACAGGTGTTCATCATTAAGCACTGCTCTTGCTACTTGCATATATTTGGTTTTATTATCATTGTCTAGGAGGCTCCTTCTTCTTGCTTCTTTTTCCGTATTAAATAAGGTATCTTTCAATTCATTTTTACTTCTACTTATTATTTCCACATCATAAGCATACACAAGTATTTGTGTACTTTTTGTTCCTATATGACTAGTAATGTTCACCTTCTGAAGTATAGCTTCTAAAACTGGATCAAATAAACAGAGGACAATGCATCCCCTTGCCACACAGCATTGGTGATAGGAAACATGGATGTATATTGGTTATCAACTCTTACAGTTGCCTTGGAACCAGCCATGGTCACACCTATGAGTTGAACTAACTTCTTTGGTATGCCCAATATCAGAAATCATTTAACATTCTGCCTCTGTTAACACTGTCAAAGGCTTGTTTAAAATCTGTAAACAGATTATGTAGATGTATGTTGTGTTCATAGGCTTTTTCTCATGTTTGTCTTACGGTAAAGACGCGGTCATTGGTTGAACGATTTACATGGTATCCACATTGATATTTAGTATTTTTTCTGAGTATTTTGTTAATCTGTTGTATAAGATACCTGATAATACTTTGTAAGTAATGTTGAGTAGTGTTCTAGCACTATAATTGGAGCACTCTAATGTATCTCCTTTCTTGTATATGGGTTGTATAATTCCCATAGACCATTCTTCTGGCATTTTATGCTGTGCCCATATCAGTTTAATAAGATGGTGGTTTCTTCTCCATAGACTCTCCTTTTTTTTGAAGTTCTGCCATTATTTGGTCTGTTCCTGGCACCTTATGATTTTTTAGGCATTTAATTACATACTTTAATTCCTCATAGCTCAGCTGTATGTCTTCATTTTCTACGGTGTAGAATGTCATACTATCTATGTCGTTTAGGTTACTTTCCAATACACGTTGAAAATATTCTTTCCATCTTTTCTGAATATGCTCTTTTTGTGTTAGTATATGAAGCAGTAACTGGTAAGTGTAAAATTCCCATAATTCCAAACTAACAAGACTAATTTTAAAGGATGGTTTTTACATAGTGGTGGTGCATTCAGGGAAGAGAGAGATATGGGTGTGTATGTATGTATGTATGTATGTGTGTGTGCATGCCATTCCACAGCCACTGTGGCAACATGCTCAAGTGTACAGAGTTTCTTTGTTTGTTTGTATTTATGTTTCAAGTGAAATAGTGATAGTGGTAAGGGTTAGAAATGTGGTGGAAATATAAGAGATTTATAACATTAGAGCAGAAAATTATGTGTTTAAGCAGTATGAGGACAGTGAATAAAGTAGTTGTCATACCAGCTTTAATAAAGGTGTGTTTTGGTACCATCTGTGCAAATGCGGCCAAAATTGCAGCAAGTTAACATTTCTAAGGTGTGTGGGGTGAAGAAGGTTAACACTTGTGGCTGTCAGGTGAGAAAGCTTTAAAGCTTTTTGAAAACGGAAAGGCTTCCCACAAGAAGGCAGTCGAACATTCACAGTACATACTTATTGCTTTCACTGGGTTCAGTTTTCAGAAACACTGGAACAAAATTCACTGGATGCTGGCTGTTGAACATGTCTTTGAGCCATATAATTCTGTGGGATTATCCAGTTGCATTTTCTACAATTTTAAGCCAGGAAGGGTGTGAAGTGTAGGAAGACTGGAAATCCAGTAAAATTTTGTGTTAAAAGGTGGTTAGCTAGTTGGTGTGAGCAGCTTTTTGTGCAAGGTGACAATTATGGACCTGTTACATATCTATGGAAAAATGAACAGTCTCAGGGTTGGAGACTAAAACATCCTCTCCTGTGATATCTCCACCTTTTCAAAGGCCTATGAAGTTTGGTGATTGATCGTGTGTGCATGAACAGTCTTTAAAACCATGCTACTGGCAGTCTAGCTGCTGGTAGTGTGACCCATGTTCATGGGTTTTGTGTGGGCAACAGAGAGACCTTGACCGTACATGTTGGAGATGGAAGTGGGACTGATTTTGTAAAAACTCCATTGTTCAAACACCCAGCATTCCTTTCAAGGTTAAATTGGTATGTAGACAATTACTGTGTATTTGAACACAGATTAGCCACTGACCGGGTATATGCATTATTCAGACACTTAAGAATAGGTCAGAAGGCAATAAGACACTATATTAAATATCTGTGAAATTCATGAAAGCCAATACGCTGCACACAATGAGGAAAACGGTCCATAGAGGGGTTCGATGAGCTATACTGAAAGACATCACTCGAAACACCTAGGCCTATGGTTTGATAACAGTCAATTGATCTAACAAACGAGGGTTTGGTACCTCGAATCAGCCTTACGGCTCCACAGAATGCAGGCTACTTCAAAAACTAGTTTCTGAATGTTAGCCGAGGACATTTGTCCCATGGACTTGATTTGAGGTGTCGCCTACTTTTTTAACCATTCTGGAATGCAATGTTCGTGATAACCAACGAAATTTTGAAGACAATCATGGAAACGTAAAATTCGTCTGTGGTTATACGTCTGTGTTGGAAAACTTGCATCACTGCTTTGAATAGTTATTTCGCAAGGCACCTGTTCATCAGCAACACTGGAAAAAATAAAGTAATAATTAAGTTTTGAGTACATGTTTGAAGTATCTGTGATTGTAGTTAATTTTCAGCACGCGAAAAGTAATCATCCGGTGTTGACGGCTTCGTGTAAAAGATTCATTTGAAATGTTGGGGATGGTGATATAACTTGGACCGGACGAATATTAACCGATACTATATAGCATTTCCGTATTATCTCACGAAAAGGTGACTTTTGATTTTTTAGCAACATTCGCATCCTTCGCTTACATGATTGCTGCAAGAATGGCTACATCACTGGGTTGCCAACAACAGCGATTTCTTTTTGTCATCTGTGGTGGAGATAGTGTCCCGTTAATCTTTGACTGCACTCGTGTTTGTCGGTAGGTTTCTCCCGCCAATTTATGAGGTGTTATGCTTACATGTGCAGTGTTCTCAGATTGTGTATTTTGATAGGTGTTTCTTAGGACGTTTGTTTATATGAAGAAAATAGTTTTGATAATGAAAAATGAGAAGTAGCGTGAGTGCATTTTCTGTTTCGGATGCCCTCATTTTGTAGACCGTGTAGGGAAGGTATGTAATTATAGAGGTCAATTGCTAGTACGTAAGTGCTATTTGGGAGGTGCATGCAATTTATTCGTGTATACAGCACATGTATCCCGCATACATCCGGCCTGTAATGATGAACTGTGCTATTCTGTTGTTAATGAGGTGAAAATTTACAATTTACACCCAGTGCATTACTTCGACCTTATAGGTTAGATCCTGGTGTTATTAACATTAGTGTAAACGGTGGGCACGATGTTCTGCTAAGTCACTCGCACACAACACACAAGGCTGTTGCGGACAGTATGTGAGTAACAAATCACGAACCTCCAGACTGGCCTTTCCTTGTCTGCTGTGTCAGCTGTACTAGTTTTTTGTATAAAATTGTCTCGGGCCTCCAGCCTCTTCAGGATGGAGACGAAGTCAGTCTGTGAATTACCTGACGCGACTGTCGGCCCGAGAGAATTTTGCAATCTTGTCTTATAGAAAACTTCCCATGTTCGGGAAATTTCTTAGTAGTTTGTGTAACAACAGTGTCATTGTGGATTTTGAAAAGTACCAGATATTGAAATTGCTACTTACATTCAGTATGTGTGAAGGTAAAATTCTTCTTTGCTTCACAGTACTATGTAATTTACTTCCTCTGTAATATGGATTACATAGAGTGATTCTTCATGAGTACAAAATATTTAAAATGTGATCTTGAAATGTGTAATTTGAGGTCTTTTTTCTTTAATTTTCAGAATTTCTGTGAAGGATGAAGGACCTCACACATTACTTCCATTTTCCAGCGAAGCAAAAAGAAGAGAAGATTTTGAATGAAAATGTAACTACATTAAATGGCGACAGTGGTGATGTGAAATCACACAACTTTTTCAAGGGACTTTCCCAGCCTAATCATGTTGTTAAAATCAGTTCATCGTCATCAAGCTCAGACATTAAAGACAGCCCTTCAGGTGGTAGAATTAGAGCTAGAGCAGCTAACCAAAAACTAAATTTTGGAGTAACTGATGATGTGAATAATCATACTGGAAGTGTTGAACATGATCTACATAGTACCGTGCTGCATGACATGTTGGATTTATCCACCTCTCAAAGAACACCCATCAGAACATCAGACAAAGAGCTGTGTAGTGAAACAGGTTTCTCAAAGACTGCAAGTTGTGGGAAGAAAAATTTAAAAAAGAAGATAGTAAACTTTTTGTCAAAGAAAACCTATAACTCTGACAGTAGTGAGAAGTCCTTGTGTATGGAAACTGAAGTAATAAAGGAAGCACTGTTAGAAAAGTCTGCACAAGAGAAGAGGCATAGTCTTTTATTTAAGAGAAATGGCTTATATGGTTCTTCAGCTAAGTGCTGTGTGGATGGTTTAAGTGATGAAACAAAATGTGGTGTTGGACGAGGGGTAACAATTAAAACTAGCGTAGATAAACATTCTGGTAAGATTCCCACCGTATCAAATCAAAGTATTGATGCATTCCATATTCTTATGTCTTCAAGGAATTTGCAGTCACCAGCAAGTCCTGAGGAAATGGAGGATCATATGTGTCCTGACAGAAAGAAGACAGGAACTATTGTTGTAGAGACACTGATGAAAACTCCTACAGTGAAGGAAAATAGAAAGAAAAGGAAGAATATACTGGGAGATTTGGCAGAAAGACAAAGAAAGAAGAAAGCAAAACCCAGTGACACTTCTCCAGAAATGAAATTGGAAAAAGTTCCTACTTTAAGATGTAAGCAACTTGTTGTATCTGAATCAGATTCAGATGATGAGAGAAATGTGGCATTTTACCAGGATATGGACATTTTTAAAGTGAAAGATGGCAACGAGGATGTTCATGGAGAATGTGGTGACATGATTCTGGAAGAAAATGATGACAAATCTGCAGAATCATGTGATGAGAAGAAACATGACAAAGGAGTAAGATGGGACAGTTTGACTTGTGGGAAACGTGATGCCACAATGTTAAGAAGGATGGACAGGAATGGAAGCAAGTTGCTTCACAAAAATGGTAGGAATTTGACTTTAGAGGAAACTGTAGACCATTGTTCAAAACACCAGAAGATACAACGTAAAGTAATAAATCAGGAGAGTGTGCACAATAGTAAACTTTCTACAGGGAAAGTGGATAAGAGCAGAAGCAACTTTGTTCATAAAAATAGTAGCCAAGTGTTGGTGGGAGAGACTACAGGTGATTGTTTAGAACCAGAAAAATATCACATACAATTAAAGGAATTGGTGGTAAATGTAGAAAAACTGTCTACAAAGAAATGCCTTGAATACAATGCTCTGGAAGGAAAAAGAAAACCAGTTGTGAATGAAATAGAGCAAATATATGTATCAGAGGCTGCAAAGAAAGAAGGAAAAAAAGAAGTATCAGTAAGCAAGGACAGGAAGGTTAATTGTCAACTTTCTGTTTGTAATACCAAGATGCCATCACAATTGTCCACAACTACAAACAGTTGTGTCATTCAGTGTAATAAAATTCTATCTAACTCTTCCTTTCAACAAGAAGTGAAATCTTCAAATTGCCAAGCTAATAGCAAGTGTGGGAATGATGCAGAGAAGAATGAGACATTGATAGTGGAAGACAGTAGTGAAGAAGAGAACCATGAGCAGAAAGAATGTCATAAACGAGACAAAGCAAACAAAGCATTCACAGTGAGCAATGTAGATTCAAAGTGTGAAAAGCAGACAGAACCAAAGAAACATCTGCCATCTCCAGACAAGACTAAGAAAAGGAACAGTTTATTCAGTTACTTTAATAAAGTTTCTAAAAGTGAAACTCCCTTCAAGCCTGAAAAAATTGTGGTGGAAGTTCAGATACATTCTCCACCTGTGTCACCGTCACTGGAAAAGAGAAGAACTAGTGTTGCTGTGTGCAGAAGAGAACGGAGGCATCGCTGTGTACAAAGTAAGGTGCTGGATTTGGCTGAGCAGATTGTGGTGTTGGAGTCGCATATAGTGAAACCGGCAGCTGATGACAATGCCTTTTCTGTGATGCTTCCAAAGGAGAGTAAGGACATTAATAAATTGAAAACTGTACCTTCTAGCAGTGGGTGGAAAATGCGGGTCAGATTGCGGGAGTTATCTGTCCATGCTCCTTCAGACAGTGATACAGGTAAAAATTTCATTGGGTGGTACCCTAGGTTTACTGCTAAAAGTACTTTTAAGTCTTCCCACTTAACTTGTTTTATCCGTGCCATTAGATTATTTCACATACATGTGCAAACCAGGCTGTGACTATGCCACCTGTTGTTAATTCTACAAAACACAGGCTTTTTTTATTCCTGTAGTAAGGGGGTGCTGTCATCTGTGTTCTGAATTGTTTAACCTTTAAATGACTCGTGTATGCATATGCAAAACAAGCTAAAAACACATAGAAATTATTTTATATATATATATATAAGCAACCAGAAAAGTTACTGCATTCTTAATTCATGGTGCATAATCTTTCTCTTATTTTGAACAAAATTTATTTCTTAAGTTTCTTTTTTTATGTTTGAATAATACATTTTTCATAAACCACACAGTAAAATTTGAATACCAACCTGGTTAAGGTATTTTTGATCTTTAAGGCCCATACATAACAGGTACAAAGAGTCTGTCATGTGCTGATCATATCTTCACATACAGTACTTATACTATCATGTTTTGGAAGCAGTAGCTGATAACTTCCCTATCCAATTTACCCTTTGGTTAACTGAGTTGTTAGTAGCTAATTCAGATATACAGTAGAATGTGTTGTTGCAAAGAATTTTTATATATACTGTTTTCATTAAAAATTTATATTTGAAAAACTTGCACATTTTAAAGCATGGTATATAAAGCAGAAGTGTTAGTTTTGTGCAACAGGCATGGCATTGGACAAAATATGTGGAAACATCTTTAATGACAAGTGGAACTGCTATTTGAATGGGTGTCACATCCAAAAGAATCATTGCTGTGTAGATAGCCATGAACAGTTAGTACTAAGTTACTCAATTATTACACCAACCACTGCACATATATAAAATTTACACATTAAAACATTAAAAACGCTCCTACATGTTTCGGTCCTAAGACCATCATCAGGGAGCAATATATTCCTTGCTAAAGTCACACTAGAAATAGTCACAGATTAATTTTGTTGTACAAGTTGGGTGTTGTGGCAGCATGCCATGTTGTGTAATGTTATGTTGCAAAGAGTGCCCTGATATGCATGTGCATTCTGTGCTTCGTTGTGTGATACATAGTATCATGCAACAAAGCAGAGGTGGTTGGAATGTCAGTTGTTTTGCAGTAAGAGTTCATTGCGGACATCATGTTGCAGATGTGCCTATGTATGTGATGAAACTGATGAGATGAAGTGTTTGACGGACAAGGCTGAGTTCCTTTCTAAGTTGAATTCCCTTGTCCTGTAGCACAATGCCGTTTTTGCACTTTGATCGCTGATACATGGGAACTGCAGCTGCCATAACTGTATGAGATTTATCTCAGTATTTAACCAACTTGATGAACAAAATTTGTTTCACAATAAGTTTTATTTCATGCCTCTACATGTTTCGAGCACATGTGCTCATCATCAGGAGGTCAAAATTGCATTACACATCCTCTGGTATCTTCACACCTATAGGTGGCCGTCTTGTGCACGGGTTGAGAGAGGACTTAGAGGCATGAAATAAAACTTATTGTGAAACAAATTTTGTGCATCAAGTTGGTTAATTACTGAGATGCATGGTCAACAAAACGTCAAAAAAATGTATGAAATTTGTTACATTTGTAATTGAACAGTAATTTATACTGCTTTGTCACACACACATTCATTTACTGAAGGTACAAATTTGTCACCTCACTGTAGTCACTAGTCTACAGGCTAGACAGTAGGCGAATTGGGATTTGATTCACAGTGGGTTCAGAGAGATATATTTTTGGCACAGTGTCCAGATCAGTTCTTGAGCCCGCCCACCCTTTTTATTCAGTGGATACCATATGCTCTTTTGAGAAGGGTTAAGAAGCTAGGGAGTGTAGCTGACCACTCACTTCTGTTTATTGCTGTGACACAGTTCAACTGTACCTACACTCTCATATATTATTTTACGGTGTGGTGTTTAATGCAGCACAATTAGGTAAAGTGTGCACGAGCTGCAGAATCATAAACTATGTTCTTATGTGTTTCTTTGTTAACATTCACCATGTGGAGAAATGAAGAATACTGTGGAGGAAATATTTGTTTATTGTGCTCCAGTCTAGCTATTCTGATCATGAGAATATTGATAGTGATGATAACCACATGATAATGTTTGGTAGTGACAAGTGTTTTGGCCTGGTTCACATGCCAGAGAAAGCTGGAGGAGAATACATCAGTAGATACAAACGTGCAAGCCTTGACCACCACCATCTCAACCATCTATGGGACATCTCTCTTTGTCTTGAGTGTAGTCTTTTGTGTGTATTTCTGTTAAATTAGGTGGAGACAGTTCTGATGACAGTATTTTCATAACAAAGGAGAAATTGATAGCCATTGAAACCTCAGTTCAACAAAAAGCTGCAGGTGAACAGATACAGAGTGCCAAGACAGCAGTGACACGTGTGAATGTGGAACAAATGAGAAACCAAGGTGATGGTGTCAGTGCATGTGAAGCAGAAGAAATCACCATGTGCTTGAGCCCTTACGACAGTCCAAATGGTAAAAATGTTTCCTTGTGCAAGACTAATCAGATATCTTCAAGGATGGTTTATGCTATGTTCTGTGATGTACCAGCCATTTCAGCCATTTTTAACCCACATGTGTGATCAGTTGGGGGGGGGGGGGAGTTCCCGGAAAACCTGTTTGTTTATGGGGGGGGGGGGGGGGAATTCCAGGAACACTGTATTGATCCTAGAGAGGGAAAATTTGGTCAGATAGAATATTAAATACATACCAGGGACTTTTTCAGCTTATGTTTTTTCACCTTGGATGGTTGGTATTAACCTTTAGGCACCATGCATCCTATATATAGGACAGATGTACCGCTACTCCCCAGAGTACACTTTTTATATATTCAGTCAACAGATATATTTAATTTTTTTTTTTAAGACTTTCTCTCACCATCTTCATTTATTCCTCCACAAAATGTCTTGTACTTTCTAATGTTACTGTTCTTGGTTCATAAAATATTCACATTTTACATAAATGGTGTGCTAAACTGTAAATGTCCAGCTCCAGGGCCAAAGGGTTAATGTCTTAAAGGACATTTAAAAAGTTAGGGAAGTATTTTCAACATTGGGGGGGGGGGGGGGTGTTGGAGCATTTACCCTGCAGTCTGGGCCTGCCTTCTCTGATTTTCATCTGTTTAGACTTAAAAAGCAGCACCTACGTTGAAGGCTTCTTTGATGAAGATGCAGGCGTTCAGTGTGAGGTGTGTTGTCAACTGCTTGGGTTGCTCCTAGACTTCTATTCTACTGCAACAGTATGGATAATTTTATTGTGTTTGGATATGTCTTCATAGTTGAGGTACTTAATGTTGAAAAGTAGCAGAAATACCTGTCTGAAAGACTGTGTCTTGGAAGTCATCTTACCAAGAACTACATTATTTTCACTATCATTTGTCCATTGTAATACATGCTGGTGAAGGCCTGCATGTTTTGCCCTTTGCTTTCTTATTGTATGGCTGTGGTGGTGATATGGCTGGCAATGTAATTGTAGCATCGAGATGATATTTTTTATGGAGAATAGCAGTGTTTAGATGTTCTGAAATCAAAGGTTGATTGATTTACACATGATGAGATAAACAGTGTTAACAGCAAGCCCAGACAGAAAAGAGTTTGAAGATTATGGTCTTGTGGCGTGTTATGTTCTGTAGTTTGGGACACAGGTACCAACATTTCAGAAGAACCTACTGCGTTTGTCTTTGGGGTAGAGTGCTGTCTGTCCAAAATACTGATACATATGTACCACTGAGCATGGTGCCACATCCCAGGTGACTGTAATCTTTATATTCATCATTGTGAGAGTGACATCTTACAAGGAGTCTGGTGGCATGATCAGTATCATACCATTTTACAGAATTTATTTTAATGAGATTTTTGTTACTGTAAGACATTATGATATGTAGAGGTTTATGTGTTCATGTTTTTGTATTACAAGGTCTGACAATTAAACAGTGTTCTTGTGCAGCAAGTAGCAGCACAGATGATTCATCACATGTTATGTCTTATGACAACAATGTTTAATAGTTTTGCATCAGTGGTAGTGATTCAGTTTGTGTTGTACTTGTGGTAAATGTTAAAAAGAGTGATGAATCATTGATGATAGAGATACTGGAAAGCATGTATGCAATTAGAAGGTGGGTAATCTGAAAGTGTCAACACTTATTGATATTAAATGTAATTATTTTTCATTTTATGTAGAATTTTCTGTGATATTTAACATAATGATGCCAGGAATGATCATAAGGTAATAATTCTATAAGGATATAGCAGTCATAACACAACTATATTATCAGATATATCAACATCAACTGCATGTTTTGGCCAATGCTGCTGTGGCCATCATCAGGTTGGATACAATTTATCAGAGAAGCTATATAGATATTATATAACGCAGAACAATTATTAGTATTAGTGCAGGTAAGGGGGAATGAGATCATGTTTTACGCAGTCGGTGGGTGTGTGTGCAGATGGTAAAGAACCATGCATATAAAATGTGTTATCCTGTTTGTCTATGACAATGTAGTGCACGTACACTACATTGTCATAGACAGACAGGATAACACATTTTATATGCATGGTTTGTACCATCTGCACACACACCCACCGACTTTGCGTAAAACATGATCTCGTTCCCCCTTACCTGCACTAATACTAATAATTGTTCTGTATTATGTCGTATCTATATAGCTTCTCTGATAAAATTGTATCTAACCTGATGATGGCCACAGCAGCATTGGCTGAAACGTGTAGTTGATGTTGATAAGTTATATACACCTGATAATATAGTTGTGTTATGACTGCTATATCCTTATTGAATTATTACCTTAGGTTCTAACAAACACAGCGGGGATGACGCTCCTTGAAGAAATAATCATATTATGTTTCATAGAGATGTCCCATTTCCTGAAACTGCAATGTTATTGTTTACCATAGTTCAAATTTCATATTTTTTATTGTGTTTCAATACTTAGGACTAGCAGGGGTATAAGTAACCATACCGTATGGAATTCCTTGAAATTCACTTTTTATGTCTGGGTCTGGGTGTGTTACTTGTCAGACTTTGTGTCAGTGCCCACAAATGTGGTATAAGAGCTTTTTTTTTTTTTTCTTCTCTCCAGGTTACAATTTATATGCTGTTGAATGCTTTCAGATGTTGTAAAACTGGCACCACTGTTTGTACAATCTCGAGTTGCGCGAAAATCAAAAGTTGATGCAGCCACTGTTGAAGCTCGACAGAACTTCTTAAAGAGTGGATTTCCTGATTCAGTGAAGAAGCTGGTGGATATGCAGCGCAGGTATGTAATCCAGAAAACATGACAAAACGTAAATACAGTGATACCTCGGCTAACGAAGATAATTCATTCCGGAATCACATTCGTTAGCCGAAATCTTCGTTAGCCAAAACACACATACAGACGGAAAAGATAAGCTCCTGGAATGGTCCGACCGTTCATGTTTGCTGCTTTATGTTAGCGCGCGCATCCACCAAAACATTCGTTGACCGAATCCGTGTTCATTAGCCGAGTCCGAAAAACAGTGAAAAAATCTTTGTTAGCCGAAAAATTTGTTAGCAAGGTCACTTGTTAGCCGAGGTATCACTGTAATGAGATTTTATATAAATATTTATGTTTCCTAATTAAATACCAATGGTAGATTTCTTAGATGTTTATCACAATGAAATGGTGAATCATGTGATCTCTTACTCTCTAGAATTAATTGTACCTGCATGTCTTTCCTCATCTGGTGACTTTAAAGACCTTTTAGATTTTTATGAAATCTGGGATGAATTTCATTTGACCAGAGGCCACTGCATGTCTGAAAGCTTTAATTTGTCTGTGTACTTTTTTCATCTCCTTTGTGTTCCTTTGTAAATTACCACTTTTCAGATTTTTAATATATACACTTGTTGGCTGTATAAGTTGTTGACTTTACAACAGAATGCTTTTTGTTCAAAGCACAAATGAGAGCCTACAGTTGGAAGACTGTCCTTTGGTGACTAAAATCATTTGGTACTTGCAGTTGCTGAATTATAGATCTAGCGAAGGGGTGGTGTGGGTGATTTGAGTGCAAAATTTGCGATTCTCTCTCTATGATGGAAGGGTAAGTTGATGGGTTAAATTCACCATTGCCAATAATAACAACGTGAAAGTAAATGAAGCCTTGATGATGTAGTATGACACCACTGGATCCTGGTGGTTTGTGTGTTCATAAACCTTCAGAAAATTGGCATCTATACACATTAAATACAAAATTACAACAAATTCTGGATTAAGCAAGTAATGATGGTACCACTATATTTTTGGGAGTACTGGATGTTACATGAATGTTTAAACTCAAATTTAGAATATGTCAGTGAGATGATAATGGAAGTGTTTGTTTGTTCCCACAGCATGGAAGAACAGTGTCACTTTATTTTTCCCTCTGTTTCCCACATTCAACAACGTGAGGATCAGCTATATGTATGGAGTTTGCCGTTAGTTGAACTACCTCTTCAAACTACACTGACCAAGTCTACTGCTATAACATTCGAGCAGACAGAATCACTTGAATTGGGCACTTTCAACAACTACCACAGGACTGATGCAGTCTGTACTTGCACAAAGCTTTCACCACCAACACGGATTACATGTTATCGGAAACTGCTTCGGATGCTGAAAAATGAATCACCAGATTTTCCAGTTTATCGACACTTTAGACGACTGTATTCAAAATACATTAAGGATGTTGAAAAGATAGCAGGAAATGTGTCAGGACAAAATGTTAAACAGAGAAAGAGGAGTACCAGAAAGAGCAGAGGTTCAAGGCCAAATACACAGATTGCAGAGAAGTTGGAGAACTGTAATCTGAATTCATGTGTCATGTGGACAGAGAAATACAAACCAACAGCAGCAGGTGATCTGGTTGGGAATGGGCATAATATAGATCGGTTGAAAACTTGGTTGGAGAGTTGGAAATGTTACAGCGATGAGGTGCAGCGTAGGGACAGGAAAGGTGGTTGTAAGAGAAAAGGTAAAAAGATTTTCTTTCTTTACTTGTGTCTCTTTCGTCTGAATTCACAACACCTGGAGTCGCTGCTCAAATTTAGTTTTTAATTTTATCTGTATTTTATTTTTGGCTACTGTAATTTTAACACTTTCTTTATTCAGGATATGCTGAACGTGCTGGGATTTTAATTCATGTGCTGCTAGATAAAGGGACGTTGTATCTTGCTGTACTCCTCATAGAAAGAATGAACTTGGGGTGTGGGTGTACAAGTCTGCTACTATCTGTTACACCCACCTACACTGCATTCCTCTACTCATTTTGTGACATCAGGAGGATGAACCTGATTTTTTATTCAATTCTCATCACAGATTCAAGTGTTCCAATAAAAGACTGAGAACGTAGAGAGAAAAAGAGAGCATATACATGCATACATATGCCCATTTGCCTGCAATTATTATGAAACCCAGAAAATGGCATGTGTGGGGCAAAGCACACAGTGGAAGTTGATGTTAAGCGGGTGTGTGAGGGGGAACTTGTTCATTATGCCCATGACCCAAACTAAGCTAAGGCACCTGTTTTTGTCCTTGTTTCCTTCAAATAATGTCTGACAGGATGCATATGTTGATGCTTCTAACAACATGCAGTTTAGATATATCTTACAGGTGCAGGCTTTGCAAATGTTATAAACAATGTAAGCAGAACAGGGCTGTATAACCTGAGAATGCATGACAGGGAGTTCACAGGTTAGCAACAGTTGGCATCCTAGTATACCCTTTTTCAGAGTTCTTATGTAGACACCAGGCCAAAACAGTTTCTCATAAACCAGGCTAGGCATTACATAAAGGTCACTGCTGGTCTCTGTCAAAGATGTGTGCACCTTTAGTGTACTGGGACAGTGTTCATTGTTCATGTACCTAAGTTGTGAGTGGACATCCCCTCCCCAGATGTGGTATGTAATTTTGTGTCATCTTGGAAGTGAAAATGTCCCTTAGAAAGACATAGTACTTAATGCCATAGCAGAATTATGTGACGTTTATTTACATGTTTTTGATATGTGACATCTCTTCAGGGCCAGTTGTGTCCAACTCATGAGCTGAATTTTGTTGACCTACATCTTGTATGGAATTGTTAGTGTAGAAACAGTGTTGGAGGATGAAATCAGATATGTTAAATTTCCATTTTCGCATAATGATATGTACTTTTTTCAGATTCAAGCAGTGGAGATGAGTTCATGGACAGTGACACAAATGACAGCAGTACTAGGAATTTGCCAAATAATGCAGCAATATTGGTTGGTCCTTATGGTTGTGGGAAGACATCTGCTGTGTATGCAGTAGCTAATGAACTGGGCTATAAGGTAAGAAAATAGTGCTTCTTAGGATTCTAAAAGAAGAGCGTGATTTGTTCAGAATTCCATCAATCTGTATGTCTGTCCATTCCCTCAAACAGGTGTAGATGTTATCATAGGCATTGATTCTTATAACATTTCTTGTGTCGTGTCCCCATCCTGATCTTTCTGAATTCTTCATCCCTTCCCCAAAAAATTTTTTCTGTTTTAACTGTAACAAATGTTAGCAATTAATCAAAATGCTTTCATTATGCATTTTATTACTGGATACATTTCATTTCATTTTCAAAATTCAGATAAAAGAAGATAAAATTATTTTGAGAATGTCTTATGAAGTTTATGAAATATCAGCGTTAACTTTAAATCATTTAAGGATGAGACCTATCTGTGTTATATAAGGAGTTATATAAGTACTCAACGTGTACCACACAGTAAACACTCTCCTCTTCAGTTATAAATACCAATGTGCAAATGAGGCAAAACTTACTGTTTGTTCTGAGAGCCATACGAAACACATAAATGTAATGTAATCGCCATGTAGAATTTTTGAAAGTTAAACCTTATGGTACGTAAAGTAACTGGTAGGCTTTAAAAGTTTAATTAAATTTGTGAAAAATAAGGACATAAAGTACCACAAACTTTGGTTGGAGAATAGTATGTAGGTTATTCGGAAAGTAAGTCCCGTCTGCGCATATCTCTCGTGCATCCTTGAGTTTGTCACTTTGTGCATGTGCAGTGACTTCCTCTATCAATTGAGAAGCCACAGACATCATTTCGTGAAATTTGTGTTATGTTTATATTTGTTCCTGTGCGTTAAACATGTTTAAGACAATTGAAGGGGCTGCCAACTATGAAATACAGTCTGTAATTCGTTTTTTGAATGATAGGAATGTGCTACCAAGTGAGATTCAATACCAGATCTGTCAAGTGTATGGTGACAATTCGATGAGTGATGGCATGGTTAGGAATTGGGTTCGGATGTTCAATGAAGGACGAGAGAATGGGCATGATGAGGCGTGAAGTGGGCGTCCATCTTTGGTGAATGATGATTTGGTGCGTAAGGTCAATGAAAGAGTGCGTGATGACAGATGTTTCACAATATCTGATCTGTCCCTGTACTTTCCTCAGATTTCAAGGACTCTACTCTATAACATCGTCAGTAGTCATTTGGGTTATCGGAAAGTGTGTATATGATGGGTGTCCAAGATGCCCACGGAGGAGCACAAAAAACAGCGTGTTGCATGTGCTTTGAAATTTCTGATGCGCTATCACAAGGAAGGAGATGACATGTTGAGCGATATTGTGACAGGAGACGAGACGTGGGTGTCCCATATCACACCTGAATCAAAACAGCAGTTCTTGCACTAGAAGCATACTGGCTCACCAAAAAGGAAAAAGTTCAAGCAGAGGTTTTCAACAAGGAAGATCATGTGAACTGTATTCTGGGTCAGACAAGCTATTCTCTTGGTAGAATTTTTGCCTCAAGGCACAACAATAAACTCTGCTGTTTATTGTGAAACGCTGAAGAAGCTGAGGCGTGCAATTCAAAATGAAAGGCGCGGAATGCTGAGGACCACCATTCTTTTGCTTCATGATAACGCTCGGCCGCACTATGCTGCTCAGACTCAAGACCTCATCACCTCATTTAAGTGGGAACGAATGGACCCCCCCCCTGTACAGCCCTGATTTGGCGCCAAGTGATTATCACCTCTTCCTACACCTAAAGAAGTTGCTGGGCTGCAAGCGATTTGACGATGACATTGACCTGAAAGATGCAGTGCAGAAGTGGCTAACATCGCAGGCAGCCGCATTCTATGAGGAAGGTATACAAAAACTTGTGCCCCGCTACGATAAGTGCCTCAATAATGGTGGCGAATATGTGGGAAAATAGTTTGAAGAATGTAGAATCTGATAACAACAAACTTTTGTATGAAACCTTACTCGATTTTTTTTTACAGCGAAACGGTACTTACTTTCTGAATTAGCCTCGTAATTAGGAATGGGGAAGAAGGAATTAAAATATTTTATAGTTGAGTGGATTGGTACATGCTTAGGCCAGACTGGAATTGATTAAACGCTTTTACCCTCTCTGGAATCCTCATATTCCCACACAGTGTCTGTTCCACGCAGCTTGAAAGTCGGGGTTATGGATGCTTATTCACTGCTCCGGATTTTAAGAACTGTGTACTGTTGATGGTCACTTATATTGGTACTTTTGAGCTTCCACATAATGCTACCAAATGCAACATGAAGAAATTTATTGCCAAGGTAATGAGCTAGGATCATAGAAGTTGAATGATTAAACAAGGAAGACCCTAACTCCTCCTCCTCCTTCTTCTTCTCCTCCTCCCCTCCTTCATCTTCTCCTCCTCCTTCCCCCCTTCTCATTCTCCTCCTCCATTGGCACTACAGCCCGCTGTGGGCTTTGGCCTGTCAAACAATATCCTTCCATTTTTTCCTATCCATCACCAACTTTCCCCATCTTCTCACTCCCAGCACTTCCTCTTTCCATCTTTTCCTGGGTCTTCCCTTTCTTCTTGTCCCTTCCAGTTCTTGAGTGAAGATCTTTTTTTGGCATCCTACCCTCCATTTTCTCCAGGTGACCTAACCAACTTATCTTTTGCCCTTTTATCCATTTTACTATATCTTCTCCTTTGCTCATCTCTTCTAGTTCTCAATT
>Ga0131853_10002691_pt1 | contig 31836 bp, 16 predicted proteins | sample TergutLab28metaG_FD_92764 | JGI IMG/M metagenome (GOLD analysis project Ga0131853, IMG submission 92764) | Labiotermes labralis P1 segment gut microbial communities from Petit-Saut dam, French Guiana - Lab288 P1 (version 2) (version 2) | ecosystem: Host-associated > Arthropoda: Insects >... | reverse complement strand
TCTTTCCCTAACCTTTGCAATGACCAGGTAATGATCTGTATCACACTCAGCTCCCCTGAAACTTCGCACATCCAGTACACTAGATTGCCACCTCCTATCTATCAATATGTGGTCAATCTGGTTTCCTACTTGGTATAGCCGAGAAAAACTTTAAATCTCAGTGCCATGCTGCGTTTGTTATACTCCATTGTTTGGGCTATGTGACGGCTGTATGACATAGTCCTTGTGTTTCTGCAAAGATCACAGGACCATATTGAATTCTCACAGCTTTCTGGATGCAAGAATGATGTGTATGATACTGGAGGGAACACAAACTGAATTTGAAGTAACAGCTGGAAGCGGTTATCCCTTAGCCGCCGAATGACATATACATATGTCGTGCAGTGAGCCCTTTAAATGGCTGAACGGCCATTAAAGTGGTTGGGGGGGGGGGGGTTAATTCCGGCGCCAAAGGGTTAACCAATAAATAAAACGTAATCAGAATTCTTGAGCTTTAAATTATATGCACCAAGCAATTCAGTATACTGTATTCATATTCAAGCATTTATATTTCACATACAGAAATAGGGTGTAAAAATTAAAATGTAGCTGCACCCACAGCAATTTAAGCTTCCACTGTTGCCAGGTCTACACTATCTGAGGTACATTCCAAAAACTAAAACAACAGTAAACAGAACTTGGAGAAACAAAGAATAATACTGCATTTATATAGGAGTGAACTTACAATTGTACAAACTGCTTTCCAAATTTCTTTTGACTTCCACATGTAAAAATGCAGTGAACTAGATAGTAAAGGATAATGTCATTTGTTCCGGGAAAATTGAACCTTCCTCCATAGGTCACATATCGGGCAATTGTACATTTCCACCCAAGCTTAAATTGATGTGTATGCAGCTACAGCCATAAAATTGAGTCTGGTGTAAATAGAGATCTATAAGAAAAATTAATTAAGTAACAAGTATAGGAATATGTGATGTGTATGATGGTATTCTTCAGTGAAATATTTGTTGCACATGGAAATAAGTATGAATGATGAAGATAATAGTACGATAATCAACTGTGCAGTTGTCCCAGTTAGATAGGCAGTGATTAATAATATTTATTTAATAAACAGACCTTTCCTGTCCTTGTTTCCCATTATACTTGCAGTGGTGTTTTACTTTTCTCCAGCTGGGACATTTACCAAAGTGAAGAAGAATGGACTGAGGCATGATAGCACTTGCTCTGTGAAGAGGCAATATCTAAAGGACAAGGCAACTCATGGATAATGAAGTAACATTCAGTACCATTTTAAAAGTTTATATATCCAGAGTAGAAACACTACAAAAGATTTTATAGTCATAAATGTATAGACATATTTTAATTAAATGTAACTGATGGCATGTTAATGATAGAGCTATGCTAAGTACCCTGGTTCCCATGTAAAAGAAAGTGGGAACTTGTTTTAGGACATGAACTGTTGCTGGATATTTCTCATCTCAAACTAAAGGCAAATGCAAATATAGGAGCAATACTGAATCTGAGCTATTGGTCAATCATCACTACTGGTTTTATGGTACTGGTGCATATAATTCTAGAACTGTTTCATATGTAAATATTTAACATAATGCACAACATTTCCAGTCTCTTCAATTCCAATACACTTAACATTCTCTTGTTGTTATTTTTATATTATTCATTTCAAACAGATTAGTACAGTTTAAAAATGCTTGGTATAATACATCCATAAACTTCAATACAAAGAACTGTTTAGTTTTTCATTCAGTGTTTTGCTAACACTCTGCTATAAATTCCTCTAAAAATAGAGACAAAGTGAACACCAGTATGAGAGTCAAGCTGTCACTGGTCAGCTTTCTTCATTATTCTGCCTTATTTGAATAGCCAAATAATTCTCATTTGTATGGGTCATATGTTGTTGTTGTTGTTGTAATCATAACCATCATAATTAATATAATACTTTCAAAACCATTTGCAGCACCAATATGTATCATAACAAACATCAATTGCAAACATCTAACAAAGTAAAAAGTTTATACTTACATTAAATTTATTTCCTATGCTGTATAAAATATTACCAGCGATAACATTTAATTAACACAATAAGGATACTGTCTATGACAATTTATGTAGCATGTTTCTAAATTAATCAGTTAACATTTGTTACAACTATTTTTCAATATTAAAAAAAAATTGAAGACATATAACATGGTGGTATATTGTATATATAACAATGTTCTAACAACAAAAGAAAACTAATGCATCTTCATATAACTAACAATAATATTACTGTAGAACTTAAAACAGAAAATTACAGCTTTATTACGTTCAACTATTAACAAGTATAAAAAAGTGCTCTTTGGATTTCATGTAGTATGGCTAAAAGAGGTGCACAGCACTCTGAAGCTAATTTGCACACACCTGGACTAGACCAACAGTAGTTCTATTACTGGTACAGAGTAACAGGATGTGATGTTTTAGTTCCAAGACTATTCATATACATTCTGCCAACTGCTTTTTAATAAAGAAGTGGAAAATAATTGTGATGTAAATACACATTTTTTACACTCACACACTCAGACAAGGAAATTGCCAATTAGGCATTGGTATTACAGTAACATGTATCATTAAATTTGATAACATAAATTATCTACAGTTTCTTCAGCTTCTTTAAATTTTATTATATTAATAATACTTTAATACTTACATAATAAATCAGTCACACTTCTAGAGAGCTACCAGACTTCATAACAACGTGTTCTGGTGGTCTAGAATCACTGCTGCTTTTGTACTACTGTCTACAATCTACTGAGCTGTTTATAATGTTACATGTGTCATAGTTATAACACTGATTTACATACAACTGGAGTACTGCGTATTGTCAGTCATTCTTGGTACAACCTCAAATGGAGTGTTGTAAAGTATAGTACTTGCGTTTTTGGATATGGTAAACCTTCTCCCACAACATGCCCATTCACACCCAGTCTTTTGTCACCTTTAGAGATACTGGCATGTTAATTTGATATCACCAGTGTCATCTGGACACACATATTTCTACATTAATTATATGTGTGTACTTTTAAAACATTTCAGCCACACATTAAAAAGAAATATGCAGTGGATCTACATGAATATCAGCTTGATTCCCCTACAGAGTGAAATGTGGCTCTACTTAGTACAGCCAGTGGTATTTTTGACTTAATTTGACATGTACACAGTCAGCAATTAATAATACTGCATGAAGCTTGAAGAGATTTGGTGTTACATGTTCACAACAGAAAGAAAGAAAAAAACCCCAGTAACCTTCTGGAATTCTTAGAATGTGTGTGGAATCAAATAACTGACACTCAATTTACATTTGATACTAATACAAATGGAAAATGTAAGATACAGTTCTTGAGAAGTTAAGCCAATATACTTCAGTAATTCCAAGTATCATATGACATGCTGGTTTGTTGAAAATTTCTGCAACGGTTCTTTTAAAACACACATACCTGAACACCCTGACAGTTTGGCCCTAGAAAATTGTGTTTTTTGGAGTTTGTGTCATACATTACTCTTCTCCAAGCTCTTGTGTAACATGTTTTGCTTCCTAATTATTTTCGTGATGTCACAGTTTTTTTATCACTTACAAAACCATATGATTTGTATGCTGAATAAGTAAAAGCACTACAGAAGCCACACTTCTCAATTAGTGCTACATGGATAATTTCCAACATTTCATGACAAAGAACATTTCAATTTTAATAAATATATGAAGTCTTCTTTTAATTCCTCAATGGTATTTTTGTAATGCTGTATTATAATTTTAATAAATAACATGTTTACTGTTATCTTACATCTACTTTTACAACCTCTAAGTGAAGACTGTCTTTACTCCTGCCTCATTGCCAAGAGAAATGCTTACTGAACCCAATACTAATTTTTTAAATAAAACCTGAACTTTCAAAAGGCTGCAAATTGAGTGAGAAAAAATATTCCCTCCTTCAACAACAACCTGTACTGAAATATTTAAACTGTCAAGAAACTTCGTATCATTTCTTTATAATTTAAGATTTTGGTGACATCACTATGTGCTCATCACTCCTGTTATTGAATATATATATATACATACATACATACATTATCAAAAGTAAAAAGCACTGGATTAAATAACTGCCTCCAAAACATGTGCAAAACAGTCTACAAAACTTGCATTTGCCATCTATATTCTTGTTTCACTACAGTAATGTTTCATAATATTGGAAGCTTCGTACGTTCAAAAATCTGGAATAAATCCAATCAACTGTTTCAAACTGTATTCCTGAGAAATGAACACAAATTCTGCATGAATGGAAGAAGATCTGTAGAGTATAAAAGAAAGTTCTGTTTAAATTTAAACAAGTCATTAAAATCACTAGTACACACCTTCACTTCAAATTTGTGACAATTTATAAATTACAAAAATAACTAAGTCAGACACACACTTGAACAACTTTCAGGTTACTTGAACAGTACAAGTGCACTTCTGAAAACTATGAATGTTCAAATATCACTGTGATTGAAAGATCACTCTATTCCTGATGTTAGTTCTGTCTTAAGTCTGCATACTAGCAGTGGGTGTACAGTTTATGTGGCAAAAGCAGCAAATAACTGTACTCCAAATACTCTGATTGTCCAGTCACGATAGTTTTGCACATGATACACAGTCAGCAGAAATCCTGACCAAGTATATGTGCTGTAAGTGTTAAGTTTTAACAACCTGCTGGTGTTAAAGGGACATGCTTCAACAACAAAACTCTAGCATCGGAAGTTTTACACATTTCAAACAGAGCAATCATCACTGTCTGCTGCATAGTCATCATCATCAGTATCAAAGTCTGAAACTGCAAAACTAGGATGTTTCCACTTCCCATTATTGCCAACACTGCTAAAGCCATCAGACATCAAATTAGTTCCTGGTCCATCATTACTTCTTATGTGATTGGCTACAAGCTGGTCAAGGTTTGGTGAAAGGATATCTTCCCCTTCATTATCATCAAAGAGGCTGAAACAAGATGAAAGTCAACATGATGTAATTTGAAGAAACACAAACACACCTTATCTGGCTAATGTCTGGAAAAACTAGTTGATGTAATCCATGGGCAGTAGTGCAGCATGTATCAGTGCTAGATGCAAATTCTCCATGAGCAAGAAAACTTGCAAAATTCATGTTTCATGGAGTAATAAATACAGGAAAATATATGCATGGCAGTATTATGAAAGTATACTTATTTGTAAAATTTGAAGATATTTTACAAGATAAACCAGTAGCATGTGATCATTTCTGAAATGAAATAACATTTTACAGCAAAGTGGGAAAATTATTGACATTGGTAGATGCATGCAATGTCCATGAGACTTCCAAGTTAATCATTACTGTTAGAATATGAAACTTTATAGGTGACTGCCATGTCATTCAGTACAAATCTGTGGTCATAATGGGAAAGAAGTCATAGCAATTCTTTAGAGAACCCTTGAGTACACTCACAAATTTGCTGTTTAAAGTCATCAATATTGGCAGAACATGTTCCCTACATCTTGCCTTTTGACAAAGCCCCAAAGGAAGTAGCCTGGAAATGCAAGATGAGGCGAGCAGGCGGGGTGGGCATGCCAGAAACACCTGACAGCATTTTAAATTTGAAAACCAGCTTGCTTACTTAGTGACGATGCCATACTGCCTATTATCATGCACAATCATGTCTGGAGCAACTGCTCACACAGCACAAGATTTCAATCCAAGTTCTCAAGACATGGTTCCCATGCAGACCCATTGCTCATTTTGCAGACATCACCTGCCCTGCTTTCTTGCTGATCTTGGAGTACCCAACTACATCTTCTGGGGCTATGCAGAAAGCAAGGTATATAGAACATGTCCAGCCAATACTGGTAACTTAAGACAGCAAATTCCAGAGTGTATTCAAGGTATCCTAAAATATATCCTATGTTACAGTGCCCTTTCCATCATGATTGCAGGGGTGTACTGAACAACATGGTGGTTACCAACAAGAAACATATTTGTACAGTAATGATTACATTAATTCTGATGGGCATGGAATATATATATATATATATATATATCACTTTGCCTTTAAATGTTATTTCGTTTCAACAACCATCAGATGTTTGTGGCTCACCTTGTTAAATTCTAGGTCCGTTCTATACAGTGTTGAATTCCGTACTTTTCAATTAGTCCCCATTTTGAAGTACTGTACTAACTGCTAAATTCATCACTTGTTAAAGAAATTCTTTATGTTTATTGAAGAGCAAATAAAAAACAATGACTTTCATAATGGTAAGTGAAAGAAATTTTAAGCAAAACACCTGAAACACATTCACCTTGGCATCACATTATCTACCAGTGTGTGTTATCCAAGTTACTTTTCAAGAAACCCATAAAATACCGATTTTATGATATATGTCACAGGCACCAAGAACAGCAGATCATAAACTGATCACAGATTTTGATGTTCAAAGTAATACAGATATAATCTGTTGACAACACATGACAGAAGAGATTCTTTGAAAATGACCTGAAAAAATAGTGACTTTAATTTTACATAAATATTCATCAAATGAGGTGATCCTATATATTATGTACCTTGATTACGGTCAGCCTTTATTATTCCAATTCATATACACATATCCAAAGGCTATGAAAGGATTGAAGTAATGTAGGTGCCATAAGGGTTTCCTAAACTTTGTGTTGAATTTCGTTGTGTATTTTCATTTATCTGCTTTCTAGCTTCTATTTTCATACATTTCCTAAAAATCTATGCTATAAAGCAATGCTCTGTATAGTCTGCATTACACGATTAAAAGTGACATCTTAGGTTTACAAAGCAGTGCTTAGTACGACACTGATCTTCAGAGATGTGAAGCCATGTAGTTTCAAATATGTATTGCACCAGTGTTTCATACAACCTACTTCATTTTCAGAGTAGCCTCCTTTAAAATGTTAGCATCTGTCCTACCAGACTATGTGGCATCACATTCCAGAAGACTGAAAACAGTCACAAAAGTTCAGTTTGGGTTTGTGTTCAAAAACTAGGAAGTATTTCAAAATTTATATGCAAAAGGGTTTATTAACTCTCTGAATTTCCAATACCACTAATAGCAAGCCATCTTGAGCTGGAAGTTCATATGGATGGCATACTGGTATTACAGTACAGAATCACCAATTATAATGATGGATGACCCCCAATGGCATGATATCTGTATCAGATTTTGTGAAAATCTGAGAGATGTTTTAAAAACAAACACAGAAATAATATCACACATCCAGTCTCTGAACATATTTAAGTCATACAGTATGAACAATACCTGCACAAACCATTACTTTTGGACCCCAAAAAGAAGTAAGGATTACAGTGTAGGATTTGGTGTGACACTTCTGCTTTATGTTCAGATCATCATATTAAATACTGGCAGGAGTGACCAGCTAGCCTAAATACACTAATCTTCTTTACTCAAATTCCTCCAAGGTCACAATGCATAATCATTTTATTTTTCCCCGTCAGCTACTACAAATATTATTTTTGCAAGTGTCAAAGTCATTCAAAATTTAAAGACATGAACAGGAAACAACAACAAAATTAATGTTGTCAACTGTGACAAGATATGCAGCATCCAACAGATAAGCATTTTCTTGAGATTTGAGGTTCTCAAGGCAGTTACAGAGGAATATTCTCTTCTGGGATATGATGTGTGGTTGGAAAACATCTACCATTGTGGAGGAACATACATGGCTTCATATCCTAGAAGAATCTATTCCTTATAATAATGGCTTAATGTCTGTCACTTTCAAATCTTATTAATATTCAGACATGATTGTGAAGTTATTCATTCCATGCATTTTGCTTAACATTCATTTATAAAACCAAACCAATATACAAAGTCACAAATATACACGAAAGTATGATCTTTGACCACTCCTACACGTTTCAGCAAATTTGTGCCATCCTCAGAGAATTTGTACACCAAATTTCAAACTTACTAAAATATAATTAATTACATTTGCAAAATTCACTCCATACAGCATTCAGCAGCTATACTTAAAATGCAGAGTGGATGATGTACATAAATATATTATGAGTATATATACTGAACCATATTGCTGCATTAGTTTTAAATAATTTTTCTTTGGTGGTTTTATAGCTGTAAATTATTCCTGCCTGTTGAGCATTCACTATTATGAAGTTACTCATAACGTGTTTATTATTATTTATTTATTTATTCAGTCCAATCAGTCATACAGTAACTCTAGACACGTCAAGTACGTCATAAGCATCAAATGTAACAACATTATCATACAGTAAACAATTGTTAAAAAACATAGCCATAACCACCCTGCACTTTAAATTTAGCTGCTGATAAGATATATTGCAGAGGTAACTAATTATATTTTAGCAAGTTTTAAATTTGGTGTATGAACTTCCTAAGGATGGCACAGGTATGCCCAACACACAGAAGTGGTGAAAGACCACTCTTTTATGTATGTTTGTAACTTGTGCATTGACTTGGTCTTATAAATGAATGTAATTCAGATATGAGAACTGTACTCTTGTGTTATAATGCAGCGAGAAGTGGAAAGAAAATTACCACTACTCGCTATGTCAGAACCCAGAAAAGTGGAGTTTTCAGCTACTTCGTGGCAGAAGTCTGGAATCACGCATGATTCAGACATAATTTTCTGACATGTTTTACCATAATTCTTACACATACTTCATAAATAGCAGAGTATCTTACTATCAGTCACTGTTAAATCAGAATTCATAAACATACTTCATAAATAGAGTATCCTGCTATCAGTCACTGTTAAATAATATTTTGTTCTTCTGCATGATGAATTCCAAAGCTTATTCAATTTCATGCTGTAATGACTTACTAGAATATCATAAATGTGAAAATGTGAACACTTTGAAAAAGTTCTGATTTTAGATTCATTCCAGTATCAAAAAAATTCCCAAAAACCAACAATTTCAAAAATAATAGTTGCTCAATAAAATCTAACATCTGTAGTAAAAAAAAAAAAAAAGATAAAATCACTAAGTTTCAATAATAACTACATTTTTTAGGGAAAAAACCTGAATTACAAGATATAATTTTACAATTATGTGACACAATGTAATCCTGTAGACTGGTAATTGTGGCCTCCATTTTCTACCCTGAAAACATGGGTAGCAAGTTCCTCCATAGTTACCACATTTAGAAACTCAAAACTACCACTCTACTATCTGCAAGGTATACTGTACTACTTTTCAGTAAACAAGAAGAAAACTGCTGCAATTCACTGAAGCTCAAACACACAAAAGTAAAATTCAGCATTAATGATAAGCACGGGGTGCTATTAGCAATGAACAATTTTGGCCGGCAACTAATTTCTCACTCTCTATTCACAAACTGACTTAGTTTTCACAAACTCAAATATTCACTTGTGACATAAGAGAAATGATTAACCATATCCAATGATTACAAAATTAACTGTTAAGACATTAAAAATTAATTTACTTCTAAATTTGGTTTTTTATCCATTATTTTATACCTGGCCTGTGAGAGTTTCGAGCAAACAACATGAAAACTTTAAATTATTTTTGCATACTGACTGGAGGGACGAGCCAAAACAATGTGCAAGAAAATAGTGACTACTTGTTTTTGATGAAAAAAACACTTGTCTGACTGTTAGTAAAGTAAATCAGGCAGAAACAGGTAGACAGACTGTGCATAAGACTGAACAGGTTCACACACGCTTTTAGTATACCTGTTTGTACATCACTTATCAAGTCAGTATGATGGATGACATAATAATTTACATTCACATTATCATATCATATCATATCATATCAATGATACTACTCCAGAATACTTGGCACATAGGGATAGAATAACTAAGGAATCTGCATGTGAAAAATGTATAGAAATGGAATCACAGTTAAAGAGGCTTTAACGGAGCTCAGTTCTGTACAGTTAATTACTGAAACACTTCTGAAAGGCTCAAATATAAGTACCACTCCTGAGAATGTAAGTAACAGCATGTCTACAACTTATCATGTAGAAGCATATCATGAAGTAAATAACAATTGGAAGCCAGTAACATCAAGGCATTCAAGTGATCCAACAAAACTTTTGAAACATGTAAAACTCCTCCCAAGCAGCTGGATGTTTGGAATATCAAATCAGTACACAATACTGGCTGGCCTCAAGCAGACAGACAGAAGTGGTAGTAAGTCAAGCAAACCAATAGAACAAGAAATATTTAACATAACTAGTAAAAAATATCTCAGTGTAAATACACTTTTGAGTGATAAAACTATAGCAGATAAGAAACTTACTGACTCTGCTATGCAACCAACTTCATTACATAACCTGTGACATGGTGTGACAAAACACAGGAAGCAAGAGGTTATGAAGAGAACTCAACTTGCTCCATTCCAACTACAGTCAACGGACTATTGCTTCTAACTTACCCCCACTATTTTTATTTTTATTTATACTTTTACTTTTAATTTTTATTTGTATTCTTATTATATTTTATTACACTAAACAATCTGTACTGTCCTATTTTATTATATTTATCATACTATATAACCATGTGATTGTTGTACACACTTGTGTTGATGTCACCCCTTAATCCAAACAAATATGATGATTTCCATATCCATATGGACTACGTAATCCTGTACGAATTTACAGAAGGAAAATAAATAATATGATATGATCAAATAATGTCTAAACTAAGCTCTGCCTGTTATACAATCAAAACTGTAAAAGCTATGATGTCACAAGAAATTTTAAAGATGATATATTTTTTCTATGTAAACTCTATCATGACTTACAATATTTTGGTGTAACTTGCCCCAAAGTACTAATACTTTTAGGATCCAGAAAAGACTAATCAGAATTATTAAAAATTCAAGAAATAGAGACTCTTGTAGGGAACTGCATAAAAACCTAAGAATTTCATCTATATATTCACAGCATATATTTTCCATATCATTATCTGCAGTAAAAAAAAAAAAGATCAATATAAATCACATAAAGAGATTTATAGCATTAATACGACATAAAGCACTAATCTTCACACTCCATTATCAAATTTAGCAACATTTAAAAGCGGAGCCTACTGTTTTGGCATTATGGTTTTCATTCATCTTCCATCTATTATAAAGAGCTAATCTAATGAGATGAAATTATTTAGACCTGCCTTATAAAAGATTTCTTTATTCTAATTCATTTTATTCCAGAGATGAACATTTTGACTGCAACAACAATTAATGAAGTTGGTGTCACTTTAGGTATTTTTTTTGTAATTTTTTATTTTACTATAACTATTTTTATATTAATAAATAATATTATACTTCAACCCTTTATAGGTAACTGCAACTATAATATATAGACTTTCATCTCACAAAACATATTAAAGCTGGTAATCACAAGTTGTTAAAAATCAATAATGCTGACATATATTTATATATAAATTTATGACAATTGCTAATTATCAGCAAGTATTTATTAGTGATTATTAATTATTGATCATTATGATTATTTATGTAAACTTACGTGACTTATTTTACTGTCTGTTTGTTGACTATTTCTACCTATATCCGAACAGTACTGTAACATTTTAAGGATCCATGGAATGTGAATGAATGAGAGTAGTAAAGTCACATCCAGAAGCCACATGGAATGATGCACATGCATTACTTTCAGACAATCCAGTCACTCAGTACTGTTTTTTTTTTTATGTAGTCAGGAGATAAACAGAAAACTTACAGGAACTACATGAAGATAAATATCCATGCCTTTTAAGGATTTAGGCCAGAAATAACACTGTTAGCTGTGAAATATTCAAATCAAGCCATTTCAGCAAAAATCAGCGTCTTACAATTAGTACTTCCACAGAAACTGGGAATGCTTATGTACAGTATGAACACATATCCTCTTTATACATTAGCAGTTTATCAGATACTCAGCATTCCAAATAAAATAAAGGTTCAACATTAAGCAAATAAGAAGACATGAGTGGCATTCCGTAAGACATTTGCTATACTGAAATGTAAAATGCACTTTGGAAAGTTATTGAAGTTAAAGACAATCTGAACAGAGTAATATCATTCCAGAGTACAAAGAGCATAATGTTTGGACTGTTTAGAAGCAAAACTCATTTGAGGATTTGGGTCTTCTTTAATTTCACGATGTTATTGCAGAATTTATGAAGAATCACGCACCTAGTTATATCAAGCAACATGGAATTAAATGTGGTTGTATAATTATATACAATTCTGGTTGACAGTCAAATCCTATGCCTGCTGCATGCCAGAAATATTTCCACAGTTTGAGAATACTCCTGACCTGCCACTATCTCATTCAATCACACAAAAAGATTGCTTCACAGAAAGTAAGGTTATGTTTTATGTATGAATTGAAACACATGAGATATGATACACAAAATAACACTAATGCTGCAGCCATCATAATACAACTTTCAGAACTACAGTGAACAAAAAGGACTTACTGTACAAGCTTGTCTAAAGCACATTCTGAACTCAGCTGTTAGATAAAACAAATTGTCATAAAATAATAACATTAAACTGTAATAAATGAAAAGAAACTTTAATTTTAAATCCACCAGAGAGAGTAAAGAGAAACTTATATTCCATTTCTGAAAGAATTAGAGACTAGCGAAAAGAACTTCTGATGTGTGGGTTATTCTAGAGCATCCCAAAATATGGTCCATGCTTTCCCTATCTGTATGAGTGCATATCAGTAATCTTCTAAATGTCATGAACTTAAACTATAAAAGGGTGTGATTTCAAGAACACATCTGGAATACACAGGTCAGTTTTGCTAACAGGTGCAACTTTTTAAGTGAAGGTCTTTTCAGGTGCATTCGCAACGTTGTGGAAAGTGACTATTAGCTTCGTCATGTCTGTCCACTTGTCTGCATGGGACAACTCGGCTCCCACAGGATGGATTTTCATGAAATTTGATATTTGAGTAGTTTTCAAAAATCTGTCCAAAAAATTCAAGTTTTATTAAAACTGGACAAGAACAATAGGTACTTTACATGAAGACCAGTTTATATTTTTTATCATATTTCACTCAATTCTTCTTAGAATGATAAATGTTTCAGACAAAAGTTGAAGAGAAAATAAAAACAGACATTTCATGTCCAATAACTCCCCCCCCCCCCAAAAAAAAAAAAATAAATAAAATTGTTGTTTATGAATAAAGTGGAACAATAATGAACAGCCGGGCAGGCCACAGATGAAAATATGGCGCAAGCACATTTCATACTGGATAGCTAGGGCTCCATCACACACTCATATGTAATAATTAGTGCTTTACCACTGCAACAATGGTTCCACAAACATGTTACATTATATATAGATTGTCTGTCTTGTTCTACTATTTGAAAACAAGAGATGTTACAATCACTGTTCACAAACTCAGCAGTATTTTTCACGAAAATTTAGGACCCAAACAATGAAAAGTTGAACTGTGCCACTTATGAACTAAACACTACATTGCAAAATTTTCTGCAGTCTATCCACTTCACTTTTAAGTGCATGGTCACTCATTATTTCATAAAATCCTGTAATATATTCTTAACTTTGTGCTGGTCAATGTTTTCAAAGCTGCAGAACTGTACCCCACCTATACTTCTCCTAGCAAGAGTCACTGTCTCATAAACTCAGGAGACATAAAATGTGACACTGCTAATAAGACAGGCAGAGCCATTAACTATTTAGTATCTCCAAACTTTGTTAACTAATGTTTTATCACTACAACAAAGCAGACTGGATTAAACTGATGATGGTCAATAAACAGCCCCTACACCCTAACCATCTTCATTCTATTGTGTAATCACTGCCTTAAGAGTGTATTTGCATTCCTTTATGTGACTATTCTGGAGCTGATATACAAGAGAAATGGCACTGTTACCATACTAAAATTAACTTAAAATAAATGAGAAAAACTCAAAGAAAAGTCCATTACCATACATGAGTGTTGCTAATCTCTACTTGTCAACTCATAAAATAAATCTCCTGAGGTAATTGAACAACAGTATCTTTAAGTCCTGCTCATTAGTGCACATGTTATAGGCAGATCCCAAAAACCAGGCAGACTGTGATATGACTGGGCAAATCATGGTGTAAGTACTCATTGAATAAAGAAACAAAATTTGCACAAGCAAACTGGAAATTGACTATGCAGGCATGGGCAGATCCTAAAGGGGTTACCATATTAATACATTATGACATCACAGTTAATGTGGCTGGGGGAGTCCCATTCAAGACCTAAAAATCTTGGTCAGAAGAGTGACTATCCTGAGCGACTACTTTGCAGTTTTCTTCAGTTCTTACAGGCACATGTCACACTAGTTCCACAAATTATGCCACACTCATTCCTGTCAACATCATTTTCAGTTCATTAAAGGCATTAGTAGATATTAAAGGGGTGTGTTGCAACACTTTACATAATGGTTGAAGGGTTACCACTCATGCCTTGTATTTGAGAGGGGGACCTGAGTTCATGTATCAACCAGAAGACCAGCTATCCTGACAGCCTTTTGATAATTTTTATCGACATACTGCAGTTGTGCCATTTTTTCCAATTTTTAAACAAGTGGAGTACCTATTAAAACACTCTGTCCTTCATTTTATCTGTCCATCTATATGCACGAAATAACTCAAGAACCACTGAACACATTTTTATGGGATTTGACAGTGGGTATTTTTTCAAACATTCGGCACTTTCAAATTTATATTAAAATAATATAAAATTAATGGACACTTTAAATGGTGACCAAATGTGTTTCTGCTTATATCACAAATACAACTCACTAAACGTTTATTAGAGTGAAAAATATTCTATAAAGTAATTTAGATAAATAAAGTACACTTTACAATCAATGTAATTTTCCTGTAAATTAAGGGGCTTTTGATAAAATTAAACAAGAATTCTTATGCAAGCATACAATCATCAGTTCAATTCTTACATAAGTGTACAATCATTAGTTCATATACTCAACAATTCATAGGTTGAAATGTTTATATATACATATTTACTTAAAATATTTGAGCTTATGGCATCAAATACATAAGAAAAGGAAATCAGCATATCATTTCTAATTTCTTCCATTGAATGCACCTGCTCAGTACACACCATTACAGTGCACATTCAACAAACACGATAACACATACTTCATTCACATTACAATTCACCAAAATGCTGGTGATAAATCAATAAGAAACAAATTTGAAAGACAAGCTGTTGAAGACCAGCCAGACGGGACAAAAACCATTACAAATGTGTACCATTCCTTTATGTACCTACCCCACTATTATTTAAATAATTAATAATTGCAATTAAAGCACTTTTAAATTTTAATATAAATATTATGATGTTTTGTATGAAAACAGTCTGTTAAGAGATAATGGGGAAAAATATCATACAAACACACCACCAATGACAATATAATACAGCACACAGGCTTTGCATGCTGGATAACTAAGGCTACATACCATACACACTCAGAATATGTAATACTTATTGCTTTTCCATGGCAACAATGGTTTTATGAAAGCACCTCAATGTTATGTTTATGTGTACATTGCCTGTCTTCTTAAAACAAACTTTTGGTGACACTGCAATTCACCCTGGCATACCATAGTGTGATTAGTATATGGACTTTTCTATAACAGTTGCACAACAGTACATATGGATCATATTTCTTATGGGAATCATACAAAAACACCCCAGAAAACCTATTCGCACAGTAAGGTATGATAAAATTCTTTACTTGAAGATTAAATATGCAGTAAACTGAGAACTAAATGCATATTATAAATGGCTGAATTATGTGAATATTTTAACAACATATCAGCCATTATACTTCTTAAACTGTAGCGTCAAAAGACCATATATAGAACCTGCTTAAAAGCAATTCATATATATTGACGGTTTCAATAATTATAACTTTACTCTCTGTCATGGATTCATAAAACAATGAAACAAAATAAACCAAGCACATGATCTTGAGTAAGCAGCAAACTGGACACATTCAAACTTCAGGGTTAAGAATGTTTTACTTACTAAATGCCAGTATGATGGCTACATTTCATCATCCAACACCCTGTAAACACCAACAACAATGATAATAAAAAATACCAAATCCACACACAAGTATAAGCAGTTCTTTCATGCCACTGATTGGAGACCATAAGAAAACAAATTTATTCCTTTCATTTCACCCAACATAAATAAATGATTTGTAGTCATAATTTATTAATCATGATAATGATACTGATAATAATAAATTTAAAATTTTTTTCTTCCCTTCAGTCATGTATTAGTAATTTACAGTTCAAGATACTTTCATATTTCTTTAGCCTTGTAATCTTCAATGCACGTATTTTTCGCATCTTTCATTCATACTAACAAAATAAAAGTGATTTCTATGCTTCAAAACTGTGTTATGACTGTAATGGGGAACAGTTGATTCAGAAATAGGTGTTCACGGACTGTACAATTCATTTACTTGGGCACACATTAAGTGTCACTTAAGTCCCAGTCAAACCTGTATCTGAGCCCTCAAATCACTCTTAGCCCTTTGCACCTGCACAAACCTCAACTCTGAAACAGCCCCATCAGTTCCTGCCCATGCACCCACACTTACTCCCCAGGGATCATGGAACCACTGTACAAAAGGTAAATGCTGCTTTCACACAACATATTATACATGATGTTTAAAATGGGTGTAGACTTGATCTCCAACACTATGGGAAGAATATACATTAAGGCTGGTTTCAAAACAGGAAGCTGAGTAGAATATTTGGACCTAAGAGACACAAAGTCAGAGAAAGATGGTGAAGCTAATATTAAAAAGGCATGTCACAATTTGTATAATTCATCAAATGTTATTAGTGTGATCAAATCAAGGAGGCAAAGATGGGAAGGAAAAGTATCATGTCTGGGAAATTATTTACATAATAATAATCTAACTAAAAAGAAATACAAATAAGTGGGAAGATAATATTTAAGATGATCTTAATACAGTGCTTATAAGGGTGATGACTAAACTCAGGACAGAGATATATAGCATGCTCTTGTGAACACAGTAATTAGCTTTTAGGTTCCATAAAATATAAAATTTTTGACTAGCTCAGCACCTATTAGCACCTTAAGGATGACTCTGTTCCATGCAGTGACTGCATGAAAGAGTTAGACAGATGTATAAAGAGACATGTAGCTATGTGCACTTCAACTGGCTGATAACGACAATGTTGGTTTTCTTGAACAGCTGTAACTTTGATGAAAAACTATGAAACCAATTACATTAAAATACAGAAATGATTTGAAACTTACGCTTCATCTTGATGATCATTTGCTCCTTCCTCAGCTACCAGAAGTTCATATTCTTCAGCCGCAAAGCGGTCCCAGTCTGACAGCTGTATAATATAAGAGATGCAAAATGACAGTTTTAGCACACTGCACTAACATTTAAAAGTAACAAAAATTATTAATTTCTAATATTAGGAAAAAAACACATTTTCAATGAATAAGAAGTATCAGTCATAACTCACGTGTGCATTAAAATATGACAATAATAGTGTGTGTGTGTGTGTGTGTGTGTGTGTGAAATAATTGCAAAAATCAAGATGAAATAAGTACTGTCTTACTGCTATGGCATCACAAAAAACATGTGTTGAGAATGGTCACATAACTGTCAGTTATAATACATGGCATTAAACAAACTGTCATTAATGTACAAGCTTACCATTAATGGAGAAACTGGTCAAGTATTACCTGTACTACACTAATATATTACAATACTTGCCTCCTGACCATCAGTATCATGGTCTCGCTGTGAAGCAAATGGGTCACGCTGTTCATGGTCAAGATATTTTTCTAGGTTGAAAAATGTATCAAAGAAGATGGGTGTCATTTTACAGCGTTTTAGATCTCCCAGTGAGATTTTTCTTGGCTCTGTAGGATGAATCATATCCAGCATCTAATATAGGGGGGAAAAAAAATAATTTTATTTTTTGTAATGCCATTTCACTCAACCTTCATTTCCACTTTTCATCATCATCATCATCATATGTCTGTCATGGAGTTAGGTCACTTGTTGTCCCGTTCTGGTCTTTTCTTACTGCAGTTATCACAGTATTTTATATTAGTACAATACTATTGCACCTTTTTCCATCAAGAACTAGGGCCTTAACTGTTCATAATATAAATAAAGGAACTTCCCCTCAGAATAAATTCTGCATCAGAACCAGTACTATTTGATGATGATACTAGTGACATAATTTCAAGAAGAAATATTGAAGATTTCTATTCAGTAGCAAATTTAGTTCTCTCTCATATAATTAAGTGGTTTGCTGCTAATAATTTTGTTCTAAATTTAGATAAAACATACATACATGCATGTATGTATGTATGTATGTATGTATGTATGTATGTATGTATGTATGTATGTACGTACGTATATACGTATGTACATATATATGTATGTATGCATTTATGTATGTATGTATGGATGTATGCATGTACGTATATATGCATGCATGCATGCATGCATGTATGTATGTATGTATGTATGTATGTATGTATGTATGTATGCATGCATGTATGTATGTGTGTATGTATGTATGTATGTATGTGTATAAAAACAATGCTTCATGAACTTTGTGGAATGCACATCTACTGTGTTCAGTCCCAAGGGCTTATTGTCATATCTACACATAATGCTCCTTCTGTATGAAGTGCACTGAGAAGAATGAATATTCAGTGATGAAGGTGCAGCAAGAACAAGGAGGTGTGCCCCTATCCAGAATGGTAAAGTATGTCACATCCTCTAAATGCAAGCTGGTAGCCACTCAGTTACTATACTTCTACAACAGCCACACATTCTAATTCCTTACCATTTTGTGTGTGTCATGCTAAAGCTTAATATAATCACAGTAACAAAGGCATCACATCAAAGTAGAGTTACCTATCCAAATACCTAGCATAAATGTCATAACTGCAATCAAGCATATGCTGTTTTGTCTGTGTCTTGGAAAGAAAGTGCAGAAATAACCACAGCATCAGATTTGTATATTCATGTGCCTAACAGTAACACTTACAGAGAAACTGTAATTCAATAACAATTCTGTTGCCACCAGAGTGGCAGAGAACAACAGAATAAAATAACTAACTGTACAAAACAGAGATCTGTTTAGTTTGTATGACCTGACAAAATGCAGAACAAAGTACAGCTCTGCTATAAGTACATAACCCATTCTTTCATCAGTAATATCAATGCAGTTGGCAAACAGCCAATAAATGTATACACAAAACACAAAACTCCAAAATACAGCAGTCAATGGCTGTAAGGAGACTATGTCTAACACCCTGAAATTCTGTAAAGAATGAAGGAAATATCATATGTCATCATCTCAGAGGTCTAATACAGATGATTATCATGATGTGTTAACAAGTTACAGTGGTTGTACAGTACAAAGCATGTACTGCCTTCCACCACTTGAACATTGGGACCATGGGTTCTAATCCATATGGGTGTGAAAGTATGTCAGCATTTTCTCAGTGTTTATGTTGTCCTGTGTAGGTTGGGGTCATGCAATGGGCTCACCCCTCTCAAAGCAGTCCTACTAAAATACTTACAAATAAGGAGACCTTGGGCTACAATTGCCCATAGTGTCATACAGAAGGGAATATCATGGAATTTGCTGAACTATGATATAAATTAAGAAGTGGCATGTGAATTATAATTTAACAAACTTTACAACTTGTATGATGCAGAATTTAGTATGAGAACACTATTATTTCTGCATAATTTGTCGATATGAAATTATGGTAAAGTGTACCTGACAGAGACAATCTTCAAAAGGTAAAGTCTCAATACCAATGGCTTCCATCCTCTGAAGCTGTTCCTCATAGAAATATTCTAGTTCATACATGGAGAGGTAACCGTCACCATCCAGATCCATGCATCTGTATAAAGAATACATCCATTAGAACAGACCCACAATGTAACTGACATTTATTAAACGGACCATGACAGTACACATTTGTATATTAGTGCTGTATGTAGAGTACAACATTTCAGGATTGACATGTCTCTCAGTCCATATTTGAGACAGTTAACTTTAAGACACAGATCTCAAACTTACTCTCAACAGTCCAGGCTAGCACTTCTCACCATATTCCGCGCGATGACACACTCAAATGTAGTCAGCAACTTGGGAAATAGCAAAGCTGGTATTACAGTAAACTGTAATGTGCATGCACACATATGGTAAACTATGCCCACTCTATTCTTCATTCTTTGTTATGTACTGAATTCCTATACTGACTGTCATTAAATTACTATGATTCATATAAAAATGAAACAGAATAAAACACTGTATGAATAAGTAACAGCTAATAACAGTATGAGGAAAATAAACTATCAAGACCAAAAACTGCTAATCATAAAGTGTGGTACAGCAGAATTCCTTGAACTCAGCAACCAAGGATTTTTCAGCCCAGTCCTCAGAGAACTTGCCTTGTCTCTTATTGTCATTTTATCATAAAAAGACTGAGCCATTTCAATTATCATGAGTCCAGTCATGGGTCTTCCTTTGGAACACAATGTTGTTATCCACTTATACATCACCTTTTACAATTGCACTATTTTAGGCTCTTTCAATGTGTATCACTTGAAAAGGCCCTTCACACCTTCACATGATGCCATAAACTACTGTAAATAGTCCTTCTGCTTCTTAGGTAGTTAATGATCTAGTGTTGTATGAAACCACAACCACACTTAGCTCCATTGCCTTAAAGCATCCTAATTATGTCAGGTTTCTAAGAACTCCTTTTGCCAGCAGTACATGGTGTATTAATTTTGGGATCTTCTCAAGACACTTTAGTAGCCTGATGACCTCCATAAAGTCCAGACAGCACACAAAAAGTAACGAGTAAAGAGCAAAACTTCTAGTCAAAAATCATACTTAAATGGGGGACTATTTTCCCCAAGTGCCAAACCATCAGGATTTCCAGACTATCAGTAGCCAGATTAAATTAATTTTACTGCACAAAAAAAAAAAATACAGAGACATAATCAAACATACTGTGATGGTAACAACTTAAAAAAAAAATGTGCGAGATAACAAAACAGAACTGAACAATAACTCACTTTGTGAACTGCTCTTAATTTTGTAGAAACATATATGAACTGAAAATATTGCAAAAAGCTGTACTGTAGCATAATAACTGAGAAACACCAATCCTGAAGAAGAGATAATTTTTGTATATTACATTATATATATAAAATTTACCTGAACCAGTACTCAATAGCTGTTGGATGTGTTTTGTCTTCTTCAGACAAAAGGAACCATACAAAGTCGGTGTAACTCATTTTTTCATCATGTAAGTGCTGTCGATGCCCACGTGTCACTGCTCCTGAGAAGATGCGATCTATTATGCGTGATGAGAGTGCTGTAAGCCACAATGTAACACATTTATACATTACTTATTGGGCAAGTATTCAGCCAATGGAGCGAAATAGCAGCAAGAGACTGAAATACATACGTAAAATATTACAGCAGACTTTTTAAACTGAAAGAGCATGAGAGTATGGCACAGTTTTAAATGGCATTAAGTACGGATGATGAAAGATCATAATTTTTGCTACATTTATATCAATTATGAAAGCTGAAATATCTGTACTTGTTTGTTACAAAACACCGTGAGATGCATATCACTAATCTAGTTGGAACAACATTTCTACCAATCAGTCTCATAAAGCTGGAAAAATAAAACACTTTTTGAAGGTTAGGTTATGACATAGTCAACATAGGATGTGAGTATTTATAGTACTTCACCAGTCTTGTGAATAATATCTAAAATTTGCACATTTCTAAATTTATAGAGGTACAAAACTTGATCTCTCACCCTACGAGAATAACACAAACTGAAAGTGTCTGAGGACAATACCTGAGAAGACCAAAGGTCAGTCCACATAGTCGACGTATAACATGACCACGGGTAAGTCCACATACCCAACACATAACATGAGGTTAGAGAAAATATAAACTGTATGTTTTCCCAAATATTATTAGGGTGATAAAATGGAGAAAGATGAAATGCATTCTGCATTTAGCCTGAATGGGAGGGAGAAGAAATTTTTAAATAATCTTGATATATATTTATTCAATAAACCGTCATGCACAACACAGCGATTTATAAGGTTACTAATTTCAGTCTACATACAGGCCATTGACTGGAGCACAACACGGATGTATCATTGAAAGATTAAATAATTTTTGTTAGAAAAGTTTGGCATAGAAAACACAGGCAAAAATGCATAATAAAAATAAAGATAAATTGTTTGAATGTCTGAATGCAAATTCTATATTGTACTGTAACTTTAAACGTTTATATTGAACACACTTTTGTTAATAATAATTTTAATCTTTCAAATTTTAACTAATATTCATATCGTACATATCGAACGTGCTACTATGTTTGACACATTCACAAGCTGCAGTGAGCAGTGGTAATTTCTTACCAATGTCGCAGGACAATTTATCAGTCCCATCTTTAGGGTTCAAGGGGATGTCAGGACAACCTATTGGTCTCATCCTCAGGGTTCAAGACCCCTGAGCATGAGACTGATAGGTCGTCCCAAAACATGGGGAAGAAATTACCACTACTTGCAGTGTAATAACCCAGAAGAGCACAGTACTCATCCCAATAACTGTGTGTTTATCTGTAAAAGGTAAAGGCAGAGTTTTCCTTGTCCAAACCACGAAGGAATATAGGGCAAGCACACATACAGCTCCATTCATTCTTAACTTCAGCACTAGAAAAAGGTGGGTGATCATCTTCCTGCACCAGCCACTTTAAAACAGAGAAAGAATCACGGTACCCATTGAACAGGAGGCAGGGTGGGCCCCAGAGCCTGTCTCAATATTCTGTATGACAGAAAATCTCTCTTCTCTGCTGGGATTCAAAAGCCAGAATGTCTTGTCCATAGTTTTAGTCTCTATACACACTACACTATCCCACCTCCAGCATTGACCTTTAACAGATCAAAATGTGCAAAGCAGTAACTACTCCATATTCAGATGTAAACCCTTGTGTAAAGTACAAAGGAAAGTTAAGTATAGGTGGATTGGATCTCCCAGTGTAGTGCTATTTTGATTTTATACAGACCACACAGACAATGAAAATGGTTTATTGCCTACTCAACCATGCAGTGAACTGTCACCAAACAGATTAAAACACATTAAATTTTCCACATAACTAGTGTAGAGATTTTATGGTTAAAACAAATTATGAGTGGAAAACCATGATATAGTGCAGCACATTTCAAATTAATTTTATGTCCATAATATCTGAATCAGTACTGCCTCTCTGTCTTTAAATGCAGTTACAGCCATATTCAGGAAAATAACATACACATATTAATAACACACTCACCATGATCACTATGTCTTGTCAAATCCAGTTTGTCAATGTAAAGATCATGGTCACGGTCCAGCTCCCAGAACTTGCAGTATATGACATAGAAATGCTCGTAACTAAAGTAAGCAGTCACTTGGTTAATGTCTTCCTCCTCCTCAAGAAGTTGTATAACATGGAGAAGGTTTGACCTCCTAAGTTCTGGCAAAGTAATGCGACCACTCCATGACCTGTTCACGCAGTAGTAGATACGTGCAATTACCTGTGACACATGTGAAACAATAAGCACACTGATCATCAACAATATGTCATGCATATATGTACTTTTGACTTGATGGTCATAACATGTTCTTTACAGCAGAAGGATGTTCGATACAATTCTGTTCATCACCTTGAATGTAACAAAGTTTCACCAGGTGTCTGCTATCAATAAAGTACCAAGTTCAGTGGAGGACTGCTACATTTAGTCTTGTGGACAGGCTCTGTGAATCAGCATTTCTTCCAGAACTTATGTGTGTGACATGTTAAACAAAGTGCTCCTGTTGGACATACCTTAAAAACATCTCTTCTTGAGTTTTACTAGTATTGGCTGTAATCAGGTGCCAGCCTGTCACAGCAGATGCCTGGGTTGGATTTAAGGCCAGTCCATGTGGGACTTATGTTGGACAAAGTGGCACTGAGACAGGTTTTTTTTTTCCAAGTACTTTGGACTTTCCCTGCCAGTATCATTCCACCACTGTTCCACAGTCATCAATCCATTACCAACACTATACCAGTACAATCTTAGAAACTGAAAGTTCTGTTAAATAACAAACTGAAAAAGACATTAATAAATGCTCACACTATGGTGGTTAGTTCGTCTCTTACTCCTGTAGATATTTAAGTTCTGATAGTCAGTTTTCACTTACCCACGTTAGAAATAGCCTCCATATCCTTACAGACATGCATCTAAATATTGTATATTGTTTGCAAATATATGCAATATTCAACCAAAGGGAAGGTTTCACTTAAATCTGTGATGACATCTTTAACATTAAGGAATGTGTAAATAATGTCACATATGCTGGATCCCTCAATGCACAGCAAAGATACAAAAGAAAGAGAATCCCTTTTAGACATTTATATATCTGTTTTTTTTTTTTATCCTTAGAGGCCACATAGCCTTCAAATCTAATATTTCACTGAAAACACTGTAACGTAGTGCAGTGTCTGCAGTAAGACCATCCTCTAGGAAAAGTCAATGGCAGAACTGAGAGTGGGGAGAGTTTTCAGTATCACAGTGAAGGTTGTCATGCAGACGTTTAGCCCATAGTTTTCTGGGTTAAGATACCATGTATTCTTGTAGGTGGTACAAATCTGCTTCCCCCTTCACAGCCATCTATGAGACCACATGGTGCTATTGACCCAGAACACCACATTATATATTTTCACAATTTCAGAATTCTTATTTCATCAAACCAGACACTTAAGACTGTGCCAACAGGATGCAGTTGCACAGGGGCACAGGAACTTTCAGCTCACTCTGTATAAGCCTATTAAGATACACATAGCCTATAGAACAGTTGTAATATATGCCTTTCAAATGAAAATAGTACATCAATGGAAGCATACTGTACTCACCGTATGTACATAGCGGGAGTGAAACTCTGCTGCTTCTTTAAGAAATGTAAGACCCGGATGTGTGTCTACTACGTCTTGGACCAAAGGTATAAAGTCCTCAGGAACCAAGAATTCACGCGTACCTCTTGTCATGATGTAGACAAACCTAGATGGCTTGTCATGGCATGTCGACAGAACTCTGAACAGAGCAGAAAATATTTTCATGACGACGATGATGATGGTGATGGCACTGATGATTACAACAACAACAACAACAACAACAACGTGCAACAACCTGTAGCAGCCAACACTGAGGAGCAGTATTGCACTGTTGAGGTTCATATAACTGGATTATCACGTCATTCATGGTAAAAGATTATCAGGGGTAAGAAACATAAATAATAATAAAAGTTTTGTTGTGTCAAGCACACATCAGTTTTGTTGAAAAAGACACTGTAGTGTTTATAGATACTAAAAAGAAAATGCAACATGATTCTGGGATTTATGGTAGTAAAAATTACTCGGCGGAATAGTGCAGTAGACACTGAGACTTAGAACAAGTAAAAATTGTGAATTTATATTCTCCCCTAGCCAATAAAACTGAATGATACATTTTGATCATTCAACTGCAACTGGCAAAACTATGATGATCAAGGAAAAAATGGGGAGACCAATACCCATGAAGACAAAACAAGCCTGAATGGTTTATACATATTTGCTACTGTTAAGGAGAATGCTTATAAATTATGATTCACAACTGATGGAAGTAACAATGATTTTTGCAAACCCAGCACATTTATAGGCAGCATGTACTTGTGAACACAGTAATAAAGCTTCATTCTCCATAACAGGCATACAATTTCTTGACCAGCTAAATGATTAGTAACTTCTCATGGAAAAGTCTGCTCTGTGAATTTAGTTAGTTTGCACATTTACAAAGAGATAGAAGTTACAATTCAGGATATCCGGCAAAAGTTCTGTCAGGAAATGAGTCCATGAGATGCCAGAACTGATTTACTTACTACACATAGTATAATCATACTTACTTTTTCCAGAAATCAATAAAGGTATTAGCTTCCACATAACCAAGTTTGTCTCCTCCAGCTGCAACGAATAATGGAATCTTCCAGTACACAGGACACTGACAAGCCTGATGGGAAAGACAGATAATACAAAAACTTAGGTTAACATAGTAGTAACACACAATGGGGAAAATTTAATAAATAATGAACACAAACCTTGGCGACAATATCAAACTTCTCACGAGGCACTTGCTGGTTTGGAAACTGCTGGAAGACTGATGATAATTTCTGATAAACAGCATCTCCACAATGCTCATTAGTGGGTTTACCCTGAGGATAATAAAATCTGTAACAGAAATAACCAGTTCACATTAAGAAATACATGGATATTTACATTCCAAGGACACATTGGCAGAACACAGTCACACTTTTACTGTAAATTCCATCCAGTATCATATATAAACTTTTTGGCCCACACTTCAGTGCAAATACCATATTTAATAATAATTCTTCTAGTCTAGTTTAATGAAGGTGATGGCAAAATATACGGTGTCTTTAATGTCAAAGGCTTATTCTAAACTTACTTCCAAGAGGTACTGTTGTAGAACCAGTTAGAGGTGTCTGAGATGAAGATTTGGTTTTCAGGTACAAATAGCTTGAACATCCTTGTCTTGTCATTATTTGTTAAAGCTCAGTCAAGTGCATCGCAAAATGTCAGATGTCGTATTACATGTCAGTAAATCTATGAGCATTACAATGATTCTCTGAATATGCAACAATTACAGATGTTAATTTATAGCTCACTTTCCTTCATGAAGAGTAAAAGCAGGCTTATCCCAATCCATTTAAACTTTTTCAAGTAACTGACTGGTTTCCAAAAGACCTACAATGAACATTACATCACCTCAGAACACACCGACATCACTGTTTTCTAAAATCTTCTACAACCAATAACAACAGGATGGTGGTCACACTAACCTGTGAAATGCGATCAACACTAGTGCTACTTACTTGATGGTCTTAAAAGATGTAAGGAAACAAATTTTCAAACAAATAAGGCACTTTTGCTGAGACAATATTTTCGTAAAAAGGAAGCAATACAGAGACCAGGTGACACTTTTCTTTATTTTCAGTTTGATTGTGGTAACTAGAGAATAATACTAACTGATACGTAAGTCTATAAGTATATGAAAAAGAAGAGTAGGCTTTATCAGGCCTCATTATAAGTTAGCACCAACACATTCACCAAAATAATGATGACCACCACAACAAAACAATCTTAGTAGTGATATTACTCTTTCTAACTGCAAAATCTGCTTCCTAAAAACTCAGCTGAAGACACAGAAAATCCATATTCCTACAACTCTTTGCAAGACCAAACATTATATGGTGGAAAAAAGTTTCAGCTAAAATTAACTTAAGTATGTAAGATGTACCAGCTATTGGAACTACCATTATGCAACCACAAATGACTATGGAACCTGCCAACCTTCAACATTCTGTTGCTATTGGTTACTAGTGTCTGTCCACTGACTTCAGAATTCTAGTGACATGGATGAAGCAAAACATGTTCAAACATTTTTTTCTGGTGACATAAAGCAAATTTTTGCCTGATGTAGGCTTATGGTATATCATGAGAACATTCAAGATGCAGAGGATGTATTCAGAATACTACAATTATGCTGCTGAGATTCTGGTAAGAATGTGTGTTTACAAACTCTGTATTTAAAAGGAAAATATGGAAGTTACTTATAAGAGTACATAAAAATTCCTAGCGTTTATAGCGTTTAGTCTGTCACTGATTAACTACAAAATCATATTTTTGAGGCTTACTGCTAACATGTAATTAAACTTATAATGAATCTCAACATACTTAAATAAATATAACAAAATACTGTTTACTTCAAACTTACATAGTTTCAAGGTCACTACCACACAAACAGGTTACTACATTTGTATTCAATGAGAATGACAATATGGTGGCATTTGTAATATTTCTATATTGCATACAATTTTAACATTTAGTGCACAACTGTAATAAATTCCAAATAATGAGGAGTTCTCAGGATAAATGATCTGAACAAGATTTAGTGCTCTGGATGAAGGACAGGAAGAAACTGTTTTGGTTCTTCACTGAATTTCTTATGTGAGTGTGTTAGAACACATACCTTGGTATATGTACATTTCTGTTTGCCTTAACGTGTCGCTGGAGTGTGGTGTTGGGTGGTTGATGATTGGATCTCAGGTTTGAATCCCTATTGTTATCCTTGGAGGAGTAAGTCTGAAATATATGGAATATAATAATTACAAAAACAATATTACAAGAAACACACCTAACTCAATATAGCAGATTCATAACAGCAATTAATGTCAATGAATCACATCTTCAGTACTAAAAATTGTATCATTACATCATTTATGACCAGTTCTCATGAATAATCAGTACTATAACCAACATTCATATTGCACTGTTGCTGGACAGTGATACGTTATTTCATTTTTTGGCCCCAAGGTGTTATAAGAAACAGAAAATTGTCATACATTAAGTGTACAATATAGTCATAGCTGTCTGTTATAAAAGATGACACAAATATGGCACAAAATGCTCAGAAATGGTCACACACTCATAATGTGGAATGACAGGACAATAAAACACAGACCAGTCAAAGCAGCAACAGCTGTTGTAGTTCAACATCCCAATGATATTATTTATTGGGAAAGACATATCCCTTTCATTTAAATCAGTGACAAAATGAGCACACAATCACTGCTGAATCAAGTCATTACATCATTTCATCCTGACAGCAAAAAGTAAGGCATGCAAAAGAAGCAGGCAACTGTCCACACTCAGGGACGCCAAAAACCCAATTTCTGCTGGGAATGCACTATCCTAACATGTCTTGGGACTGGTACAGTTCTATAATGGAGTATTTTCAACAAGAAAACTGAAGGGTAACAAGTGTTTCCTAAACATCCATGACACCAAACCATGCCAATGGTTAATACTGTGCTTGTTGATACCCACATACTTGTAAATGCAGAATAAAAGAGAAGTCATGTACATCTGCAGTACATACAGATAAATGTTTTACTTGAAAGTTACTACATGTATGCAGATGATAACTGGAGAATGAACTGCAATTTGGAACAAGTCCATATACATTTAATAATATAACTGTAAAAACAGTACAGTAGAAAACTGCCAGTCTACCAGAATAAAATAAAAAGTTAGGTGCCACTAACCAATAAAAACATGTGAAGCATGAAAACCACTTCTGCTGTGTTGGACATGAAACTGCATGTATGTGTGAACAAGTAATATCACATACAGAATAAAGAAGGGCAGGCATCCCAGTGACCCATGAACTTTGACCATTGTTGATCTGTGCAGAATAATATCACATAGTCAGGATTCCCATATTTAAGTGGATCTACAAGCAGGGTGGTTTTGGCAATAATGTACATAACCACACAATTTTATATGTACATGACATTGGCAATTTGGGTTAAATAAAATTATGGTAAGTACTATCTGATGGCAGCATAACCTAAAAATTCATAGTGGTAACATCTCATAAATGAGTGTCAACTGTAACATCATAATTTTTTATCCACTATGCTGTAATAGTAATTATGTGCATATACTATCATGATGTCAATACACCACAAGCTACAGATACACGGCTGGCACTGTTAGATGATACCTTACAAATGTAACTGGGAACAAAAGGTTAATCAAAAGTTACTCCAAGTGATGTAAATTCCAAAACTCCTCTATGGATGGAGAGACAGAATTTAAGCATTTCTTGAAACATATTGAGGATCTTCAAAACAGCTGAACAGATCTCACTAAAATGGGTCCAGGCGGAGGGTCTACAACATGGATCCCCAACCCGCGGCCCACCACATGTGTAACTTATGTATATCCTACAAAAATTACACCGTTACGCGGTTAGGCATACCACTTATTGTTCTCTTTCCACAAGTGGCCCGTGAACCAGCCCACAATAACGGGATTGGTCCTTCGCCATGAAAAGACTGGACGCCCATCGTCTACAATAAAAACTGTGAAAAACAAGTTTGATTCACATATTCTCTCCCTTACATGAAACTGACTGGTTTTTGGATATCCTGTAATGGCATAACGTTCACACCAAGTCCAGCTAGTTTAAAAGTTGAGATATGGAGGGACATATTCATACAACACACACAACAAACAGGATGGGGATCTCAATGGCCTAATTTTCTTTTTCAGTAAGTAAACTAGGCTAAAGAAACGTATAAAAGAACAAAACAAAAAAAGATGATAAATATGTTATACACATGACTACAGCATCACAACAGTAAGAAGATATAACCCATTGTTCATTTCTTAAAATTTGAGGAGTCTTTTTTTTTTCAGGAACATTTAAATTAAACAGTATCAAAAAGTGAATTTAAATAAACAAAACCTTCTTGTTACTGAAGCGTTTCAATGAACATCAAGAAAATGGTGTAATTCCATTCTACGACGTCATGAGGGAAAACATTAATCCACTGAAGTAAAATGATCAGTACCCGTACTAGTAAATTAATTAATTCAATACATATCAGTTGACTGGTATATTCCATTAAGACACAATTTGGAAGTCCACCAACTACAGCAACATATTTAGATGAATATGGACAGTTTAGCCTCCCGGCTAAAGTTGTCCGGCACAGGAACAGAATTAACGTGATTCGGAATTCCCGCAAACTGCAACAGAGTTGCAGTATCGGCACAAAATAAATATTTGGTTCCCAAAACTTGCTTTAGTGACTTGTGTTTAGCTTGTTACTCAACACCGCCCTACCAACTGCATATGTATACCAGTGGTCGCATCATGTGGCCCTCGACCCTTTCCAAAATGTCCCGTGCAGCCTTTAGTATTAACTCATTGAGTTTTAAACTCTCTCTGTGGCAATTTGCCAAATCACGTGTTTCAGTGACCTGGCATTAAAAAAAATGGCGCACCTCCGTTATATAAAATCAAATGAGAGGCCAATGAGTTCACAACATGTGGATGTGCTTGCCATGGGCTTCTTAAGATACTACCACAGCAGCCGGTATGACAAGCTGAGAAATACAAGCAAAAAATTCCCCACGGTCTGTCTCCTTGGCCTAGCACCGAACCGTTTGGCCGCCGCACAAGAATCACGAACTCCTGCCATTGTAACACAACGCTATTATACAAGCCATGAAATTCTAAAGAACATGTTACGTAAATGTTTGAACTTAGTGCACCTTATTGTATGATCGCTGTAAGCAGTGTTGTCGCGGCTGGTAAGGGAACCGCGGCCCATCACTGCCATTGTCATTCCCCTGGATCACCAACACTTGACAGGCATAGCACCACCTCCTAACATTCTGTACCATCATAAGCTCCAGCACACAACATATTGGCACTACTCCTTACATGTCGCAGTATCCAGCGAACACGCCGCTTACCGCGTGCCCCTGAGACTACTAGCATCTGAAGGACTTCTCATGTCAACGTTCCACGAAGCGTGCTTAACACGTTATATTAACAAAGTGGGCTGACACTGAGTCATTAACTAATTCCATGGAGCACAGTCTCTTTTGCGGAGCAGACAGAAGCTCAGCTGTAATCAACCACCCCCCCCCCCCCCCCCCCCCCCCCCATCCACACCAGCCCTGCGACGTAGTTCGAGGGTAGTCTCAGAGACACTCACACAGACCTGTGAGTTCTCCTACAGTGTA
>Ga0131853_10002690_pt1:0-30000 | contig 31842 bp, 14 predicted proteins | sample TergutLab28metaG_FD_92764 | JGI IMG/M metagenome (GOLD analysis project Ga0131853, IMG submission 92764) | Labiotermes labralis P1 segment gut microbial communities from Petit-Saut dam, French Guiana - Lab288 P1 (version 2) (version 2) | ecosystem: Host-associated > Arthropoda: Insects... | reverse complement strand
GGCAATGGCCTGTCGTGACTGTAGTAAGCTTTTATTTTGTTAATTTGAGGAATGAAAACGCCTCCACCTACGTTGTTGCGTATTATGTTTGCGCACTGGCAACATTTTTTGCAGTTTCTGTGTCCCATTCAAAACTGTTTGGAGGGATCAAATGCCTCGCCAACATCAACAAGCACCCACTTCACCATTAGCATCATGCACTGTGAACCATGAAATATTTAAACCCCTTACTGTCAATGGTGCACTTACGCAAACAACAACAGAAAACTAAATAAAAAACACTCATCAACTGAAAGTGATTATTTGCCTTTTCCACTTTCAGTTTTTCCGCTATATGTTTACATTCACCAAGGTCACTGACACATCATGAACCCTCAAATATATCCAAGTTTCATTTGTCTTTAAGTTCTTACAACATACACACACACACACAAACACACACACACACACACACACACACAAACAAGCAAACAAACACACACACACATAAACACACAAATACAAACACGCACACACACACACACACACACAAATATCCTCTGCGTTGTATCAGTAACCTTCAAAATCGATTACGGTTTTCTTTCTTCCTATATCGTAAAAAATTACGCTGCTTGTATTCATTCTTAATGAGGCATCCCTTATGCACGACAACCCTGCTGGATGCTCAAATCGAATTTCTTCTTTTCACGTTCATAACGCCGTTAATCTTAATATATTTCTATAGCAAAACCAGTCAGATGCACCCGTGTATCAAATCATTTTATTTTTGGAAATGACACTCTACATGTTTCGGACGGTCTTTCCGTCCATCATCAGGAGTTCACGACTGTACATACAGCAATAGGCATATGTCAAACAGATACTGCTACTGCTTGCTAGCAAGCAAACAACATTATCTGTTTGACATACGCATGCTGCTGTATGTACAGTCTTGATCTCCCGATGATGGACGGAAAGACCGTCCGAAACATGTACAGTGTCTTTTCAACAAATAAAATAATTTGACACATTAGTGCATCTGGTTGGTTTTACTATAGAAATGTAATTTCTTCCTCAGGACCTACCTCACAAAGCTAGTCTTGTAACCTGTCACATGACAGGACTACCACAACATTCAATCGCTACTACAAGGCGTCGTTCATAGGCCTTCTATTTATTCTCACAGCAAACCAGTTCATATACATCGGATTTGACCTTAAAAAATTCAGTATTCTGCCCACTGAGTGAATTCTTGTATTTTGTATGAATCTCAGTAGAAATTGTGGTCATTTTCCAATACAACATTATCTTATTCACAGCCGAAGCAAGGTGTATTTATTGCGCGGTTTGAATTGGGTTTTTAACTGCTATTACCAATACAATAGGCGCTTTAATAGGTGTAGCCATTATATCTCGAAACCACTACAAATATGTACATTTGACAAGTGCGAGTATAAATTTAAAACTTCGCCCATTTGTACGGTCAATAGGTTGTTTAGCCGAACAAAACCATTGCAATGTATTGCATTACAAACAAGAGTTGAACGAAGCGTCACTCGTTAGGACGTGCTTAGTATAAGTACTGAACGTGTGATAAATGTGTTTCCTTGCGAATATACAAACATGTTCTCGTTCATCATTTTCATTTGAAGCATACACTACAGTGTCATGTAATAATCTGCAATTAAATTTTCTTCAAAGAAGAAAGCATCAGAACAAAGTAAATACCAATAACAAAGTTACATTTTATTACCATTTAAGTGCATGACACATTTTTTCTTAAAGGTCCGAAATTTCTGTCGTCTCGAAAGAAGAGGTATAATGAAAGTATCCGACATTATCAGCTACTTAAAGGCTGTCTATCCTGCATAATCCTGACAATTTAATGTCACATCCAGTTCAGTGAAATCTCAGAGGTCACAAATTTCATTGTATCTCACTTCCACTTACAACGGAACAATGAAGACGGTCATCTCTCTGTCTTCATTTAGAGAGCAAATCCGTGAGTTAATATTATTAGGAGTTCGAAACACAACCACCGTTAAGGTGGGTCCACACTTGTAACGTTACCGCGTAACGTAACACCGTATCGTGACAGTGTGAAAGGGGCTCGTGTCTGCGTAACGTATCAAAAGTTGGTTACGCGGTCACGTTACGGGCTTGTTCGGTGCGCTGTCGGTATTTGGCTGTCACATCAAAGGGATGATACGGTTACGGTTGGAGCAAGTGTGGACGTGCAGTGTCACGCTGCACGTCCACACTTGTAACGTTACCGCGTAACCAACTTTTGATACGTTACGCGGTCACGAGCCCCGTTCACACTGTCACGATACGGTGTTACGTTACGCGGTAACGTTACAAGTGTGGACCCACCTTTAAGATACAGCCGATAAGGTGTTCTCCATTCCTATGCCCAAGGTAACAATGAGAAAATTTTGCCTAACATTTTCGGGGCAGCGTGCAGGGTTTTACAAACATTTACACCCCATCTCACACTTCATCCGTTTACTAATATGCTCCTTTGCCTGAAATAAAATTAAGATATCTTCACATAAGGGAAGTTTTTATCAGCATATGTATGATGCCAAATGTATTTATAGGCATAATTTGAAAACGTCATCAGTAAGTTAATTTTACTTAAAATGTAAACTCAATGCAGAATCTTAAAAATATGTTTCTGAAATTTAATGTGAGATTCTACACCAGAAACGTCCCTAGCAATTATCATTTCAAGTAAGGCTACTCTGTTCTGTAGCTTCAAACCCAGTTGAGAACGTATTTTACTTTTTAATGCTGTTAATTTGAAGAATGTTGATTATTCGACATAAATTAAAGCAAAAGATAGAGCTTTTAGCAGCCGGCGTAAAAGCATTCGTCTTTTCCTTTTTCATGCAGAATCAGACGCTTTGATTTCCATTTGTAATGTCGTATCATTTGCAAACTCTCTAAACCTTTTGCTCAACAACATAGGCAGTGTATGTGTAAAGCAATATCGAGGCGCGTTCGAGTAAAAATTGTGACTCTGAAAAAGCAATACTTATTAAATATTACGTGCACGTGTCAGCATCTTCCCTTAATTATGAAGAAGATTCCTTCTGGTACACCCTGTAGATATGTGTGTGTGTTTTTGTGATATAATTTGTGTGTATGTAGAGTCCCATATTTACTATAGGATATATAAATAAATTAATGTAAGATTACAAAATTCTTAATTTTTTCTTTCTTATCAAGTTATTGAATTACAGAGTAAATCCTTCCTTCAAAGCAGCAAGACAATTCAGTAATTATAATTTCGTACATTAAACCATATTATACAGCCACTGTTTTGGAAGGTCTAAATTACAAACTGAAGCGATTCGAATACTTAGTAGGTAGTGCTGGAACTAATGTATGAGATAATATAAAATTTTAGCAATTGCATGTATTATTTCCTAAGGATTCTTTATATTAGGCTGGCTTCAAGTAATTGGAAGCCATATTAAAATGGAGATACAGAATTCTCGAATTCTTTAGTTATTCTAAAAATAAAAAGTCAAATTTGTGGAAGTCTTCATCATTCGTCCCGCCATTACGCCCCAAACATTGCGTTAAAAGCCCAGCGTCCTTATGTGACTTAGTCCGCTTTACAGAACAAATTTTTAGAAGAAAGAAGTGAAAAGCTTTCAAAACAGGGCGACTTGGACGCAAAAGAGCCCATTTAGTTAATTAATAATAATTTCCTAACCACAGCAAGTATCGCTTCTCAGGGCGGTTTAGATGGCTTTTCTTACAAAGTCTCCAGCACCCAATCTTCTACATGACTCTACGGAGCATAAATGTGACTGACACAAGACCTTATTTACATGACACTCAGAGAATGTTCAAGTTTCTGGGTATGGAAAGGGAATTAAAGGGGGCTTGCTTGTAGCATAGCCTAAGCTGCGTTCATTTGGTGTTCCCCATATTCACTAAGGAGTCAGTAGTCATGCGACCGTTATAACTGTTCTGAAATCTATGCCATTGCCTAATTTTAATTGGCCGAATCATGTCGGTGTGGGAAAAGGAATTGTAAAATTGGGTTAATATTGCTTTAGTATAATATGTGACCTTGAATATGTGTATATAGTTTCTGCACAAAATATTCTGTGCAGAAATTTCGTCTTTACTCGCAGAAATGCATGTCGTTTACTTTAAATCAATGAGCAAGAAAGAATATTACCTGGTACAAGTAACATTATTATTAGTATTATTACTTTTTAAGTGAATCTGCACTTAATAATACTTAAGATTTTTTTGTTTTTCATTTTTAAACCGCAAATTCAACATGAAATCATAACACGTCGAAATTCTGAGTACGTGTCCTTGCAAATTTTTGGACGAACCATTTAAAATTTATGTATCATCTGCGATTACACATTTGTTTCGCGGAAGAATCTACATTACGCCGATCACAAATATTTTAAGAATCAACTTTTTTATTTTGCTTCAGGAACTTAATTATAAGGAAAAATATTACAAAAAGTATTTTATGAACAAAAAGAAGACAAACGAATGTCTGATGTCAAAAATATCTTTATATTGTTCATTCCCTGCGCTGTCGATGAGCAGTTCGCAACACACGACGCACACCATAGCCAGACGCATTCCCAACAACGTACTCTTACACAACACGATATGCTGCCACAGTACCCTGTTAATATAATGGAATTATTTTGTGAATATTTTAAAAATGACTTTAGCAAGGAATAACGTAGCTCCCTGAGGTTGATCTTAGGATCGAAACATGTCGGAGCGATTTTAAGTGTTTTAATGTGAAATTTTATACAGTGCATTTGTTGGTTAATAATTAAAGTGATTCTACGAAATGGACGGTGCAACAATCAGGATCATTATAAACAATTAAATACATAGACGTCCAGTATTTTTATCATCGAACCTTCTGTAGTTCTTCATTTTAATACATTGACCCTGGAAGTAGATTTCTCTGGTTCAGATACCGACATTGTCATTATTTAAGACAGCATAGCGCGGAAAGCTGGAGTGATTTATGGAGGATGAATTCATAATGACGTGGAAAAGTGTTTGCGGCCTAATCTGCGTGCTATAGTTTTATTCAAAGATTCAGTGTTCATTTCTTCACATGGATAGAGAAAACAAGTAAGTTTTCTCGGTTACCAATATCTGTCAAATAAAAGTCAGAGAATTTCCGCCACACCAGGCTTCACAGTTTCTTATCGGCATTTAATCTTCGCCTGAATTATTAAAATTACATTTTGAGGAAACCATAAGAATGGGTGATTATTAAAGCTACCGATAAACAAAATGACTCTTTTTCTGTGACGCAACAGCCGAAGTCGATCCTAAGCCGCCTCCCTGTTGAGATTTCCAGATCACATAAGATTAGACATACACACACCACACACACACACACATACACACACACACACAGTCGGTAGGGCTCCTCTGTTTGAGTGATCACCTCGTCACAGAAGTCGCTACCTGCACAGCAACCCAAGAGACGAACATTAATGCCCTCAGCGGGATTCGAAACCTCGATCCCTGTGTTGAGCAGTCGCAGACCTACACCTTAGACCGTACGCCACTGAGAATGTCCGAAAAATTATTTGCCGTATGAAAATCTGAAGCTAGTTAATATTACGTTTATCATTTCTGGGAAATACTTGCGACAAATTCGACCTGTAATCAGGTTCGAATACTGGCAATTCCTGACGGCAGCTACTCTTTAATTTTCCTCCATCCATAAATTGGTCGGTCTGCAGTTCTAATACACATAGAATCTCTATTTAACTAAGCAAGTTATTGTGCCGCTCTTTCATGAACCGTGCAGGCGGCCATTGTACGAAGCATCTGATGTGTAGTGCCATTGTTTCAACAGCTGCCTTTATCCACAGAAAACTTTTACTCCTGATCCTCATTCCACTGCAGTAAAAAGGATTCAAGCTGCCCGGGTTAGAGAGAGATACTAACCTTTTTGTGTTCAGTGTCCTGTAACTACAATATTGCAATTCTTTCTAACAATTGCACGTGCGGATGTTCCGCTGAACAACCTTCCTCTAACCGACTAACTCACTGCTAATAAAGTCCTAGGCTCAGCACTGCTAAAACTAAAGCTCTGAACTCTAGTCTGAAGATACGAAGTGACTCTCAGAAGTGCTAAATAGATTCCAGTAGATTAAATTCTTGTGGAAAACAAAGCCGTTGCTATTCATATAAAAGTACAATTGAATTTTAAGCAGTAGCATAAAGTACGTAGGTAGAGACATTTCTGATGAGATGGTTGCCTGTTAGATGTAATTGTATATCGATGTAGGTACCAATATTTCGCAGGGATTTTCTACACCAATCTTTACGGCAGTCCAGAAGGATATCTGCTAAGAGCATCCCTCTTGGAGCACCCTTGAAAATGCCACAACACTCGATGTATGCACCAGTCTACGTGGCGCCATATCCCAGAAAAATTACATTTTCAATTACTAACCACTTTGCACTTATATATTTAGTATGATCCCCAGATCCAAACTCCGTTCTTCTTTGATTTGAATTATTAGCATGATATTAATACGCAAGGCAATATGACGTACCCATCGCTTATTATAAATTTTTTGGAAATAAATAACCGAGGAAGAAATGCTTAGAAATGAAGCACTGTAACTCAATGAAGCACTGTAACTCAATGAAGCACTGTAACTCAATGAAGCACTGTAACTCAATGAAGCACTGTAACTCAATGAAGCACTGTAACTCAATAGACTACTGCATTTGGAACGGCAATAGTGCAAGGAATTAATACCGTCGTGGCGTCTTTCTGAAACTTTCTCATTGATATGGTTTACGGTGCCTCGGAAGGACGGACGTTGTGATAACGGTGATGAAACTTCAGTTAATGTAATTAACCAAATTAGCAAATAAAGAATAAAACTAAACAACTGAATGGATATGAGTTTGCTCTGAGAAGCTGATAATAGCTGATAATATGCTGAGAATTTGTTGCCTTCTATTGGGACCGAATATTAATTATTATGCTTTGAGAAGTTTCAGCCAACGATTCCTATATCATTGCCCATTAATTCTACGTAAACCCTCACATCTGTGTCATTAACACCAATTTTGATATCATAATCCCATCTAAGGCTAGGTCTTGTAAGAAGCCTCTTCTCTGTTGATTTTCGATCAAACGTTTGTATACAGAACTTCTTTTCTAGCGAGAATTACCCATCTTGTGGTGTTATACTGTCTTTTTGTTGACAACGATAATAATTTATCTCAGTAATTAACCAAATTGATGCACAAAATTTTTGTTTTACAATAAGTTTATTTCAAGCCTCTACATGTTTCGAGCACATGTGCTCGAAACATGTAGAGGCTTGAAATAAACTTATTGTAAAACAAAAATTTTGTACTTCAAGTTGGTTAATTACTGAGATAAATATACTGAGACGCACGGTCAGCAAAACGTAAAAAAAACCGATAATAATGTTTTATGTTTTTTGAGCCGTGCATTATGATATAATATTACAACATAAACCAACAAATATACCTTTTCTAAATTAACATTTTTATTTTGAAAATGTGCATTTTTGGGTTATATTGTAATAATAATAAAAATAATAATATTCTGTGAAGTGTAAATATTATGAACCTCCAATTCATGCTTTTTGTTTGATAGGAACCATCTCGTTGTGTTGTAGTACTAACTAAAATGTCGTTCAGTCAAAACACAACAATGTATTCAATAATGAAAAGCTGCTACATGTTTCGGCTACAAGTAACCATCATCCATAGGCAGACATTTCAGGTTCCCATACTCGTATAATTTCAGAAAATACATTAGTTAAAAGATTAAGCAGTTTATTACCTAAATGTAAGAAATTCTACACAGCAAATGTAAACAATATGGGACCCCATACTGTAAGCACTGAACATGCGATGTCCGCGTACTGAAATGTCTGCCTGATGGTGGTTACTTGTAACCGAAACATGTAGCAGCTCCACTTTATGTATTTGTACGCAGCACCGACAAACTTAATTCTTTAAAGCATAGGATTAACTTGAAATATGTTCAGAGATTCATATCCACACGCTATAATTACACTCTATCGTAGTTATAATGAGGCACTGAACACACGTATCAACAGTAACATGGCGGCGCGTTCGCTTAACCACTGTCGCCGTGGAAAAGTAATAAATATTACATATTCTGGTATGTGCCTGCATCCTTAGTTATGCAGCTTGCAAAGCGCATGCGCCCCGTTATGTCATCATTTGTAACCTGTACGGCCCTACCACATTTTACCATATTATCTCATACAGCACGAATTTTCAGGGGGGGGGGGCGACGCCTTTCTATAAATGAGTATTTTGATTTGTTCTACACTACAGTTCAACTCATTGAGATGTTATCACAAATGTACGTAGGTTTCCATGTTTAGCACCCGTTATCTGTGCTAGAATATAATGGAACTTGTTATTTTCTCGAAAGATTTTTCAAAAAACCTTAAACTTTACATTTCATGAAAATACGTTCATTGGGAGACGAGTTTTTCCATGTGGGTGTACATAAGAACAGACGGACGGACATGACGAAGCTGATAGTCGCTTTATGCAATTGTACGACGACGCCCAAAAACTTAACTTTTTATACTGTATAGGGAATTATTCCGTGATTGGTGGGTCCCTGTCACCACGGCATGGCGCGTCCTCAGGTTGCGGAAGAATGAACGGCCTCCCAATGTGGAGGGTAGCTGCGAATATGTTGAAAAAGCAGTCGCGGACAACAGACAAGTGGTGGTCCTCCAGCTTGGAGGTTGAGAGAGGTGTTAACAACTCCTCACCGCAAAAAATATATCTTGTTACGAAATGTTCATACAGAAAGGAAAGTTTTTTTCACGTGTGAATGCGTTAATGAACCTTCGGGCACCATAAAGTGCGTAGAATTTCTTGACTAGCTGAGAACCAGTTGGCTTCTCAAAAAGGACTCTTCTCCATAGAGTCAGTGCGTAATAGGGAAATAATGGCCGTTTCTATTGAGAACCATAAAAACAAATACTTAGTCTCCACGACATAGGTTTCTTAAGACGTTTGATGGTACAAAGTTACTGTAGTGCTTTAAAGAATTACTGTATATTCTCGAATCTAATCCGCACCCTTTTGACAGTTTCAGAGGGCTAAAAAATCACATGCGGATTAGTTTCGCGGTCGTGAGCTGGATTTTGGAAAAATGGTAGAGCCGCTGTACGTGCCGTAAGAACAATACAATACAATAATTTATTATTTTATTTATTATTTATAATATTATATATTATATAATATTTATAATTTATTATTAATTAGACTCACCGTCGTCACTCATAACTGAATCGTTATCCGTCACCCAGTCACTATCATCTTTATCTTCACCATCGTCCTCCCATAGAATGTCATCTTCGGATCCGTCCAAAGCATTGCTTGTGCAACACTTCTTGAAATATCCGACGATAATGCTCTCCGGGATGGCTTTCCGTGCAGCCGACACCAACCGCGCGACTTCTGAAGGCGGTTGAAGGAAAGGTGCGGATTAGAACCGCGAACTAATTTTTTTTTTTTCGCTTAAGAAATCGGCAAAAACTTGTGCGGATTAGATTCGGGTGCGGAGTGGATTCTAGAATATACGGTAATTTGTCCGATGTCCCGGCTTTCTTCTCATTTCCCTGATCTTAGACACTCTCCGTCATTACCATTCGCTTCATATTAAAGATCAAGTTTCCAACACGTAGAAAGAATAGATAAAACTAACTTCCATTTTTACGAAGATAGGGAATTTCTTGATTGCGGAAGTGTTGAAAAGTAATTGCTTAAGGATTCAGTTTAATTTATTAAACGAGTTTTAGAGTGTTCGAAATGCAAGGCCTGCTGGGTAATCTCTCTTTAATTTAGTTTAAATTACCTTCACTGCGGTAAGCATACGATTTTATTGTCAATCGATATATATATATATTTAAGGTAAAGTGTTCCCGTTACAGGCCCGGTGTGGCCCAGAGGGTGGGTACAGGTGTAGCTCTACTCTTCCATATGCCCGCGACACTAGAAGGGGGTGAGTGGTCAGCAGCACGCCCAGGCCGCACTTTACCCCAGAAAAGACCCGGTACCCATTTTAAAGGAGGCTGGGTGGGCTCCAGGGCCGGGCTGGACGGGTGGAAAATCTCGTCCCCACCAGGATTCGATCCCGGTCCGTCCAGTTCGTAGTCAATCGCTATACCAACTGAGCTACCCGGCCCACATTCGATATATATTTACTTACAGAAAGCCAAAACACAACATAATATTTTAATATGTTTTGTACAATGGTAAAATTGTAGAAGTTCGAATCTGAAACAATTTATTTAGTGGCATATGCATGGAGGAACACCATATACTGAACTAGTACCGCGTGAAGTGTTTGCTGCCTCAATTGAAATGAATCCTAATCTCGTAATTTAAAACGCGAAGCCAAATATGATAGATATTGTGCACATATGTGGCACATACTCTGCAGGAAATGTAGAGATTGTACGTCGAATATTAATTTATTAGTATCCACTCGAAATTTCAAAATATGAGAAAATACACAAAATAGAAGCTGATATGAAACGCATGCAGTGACTGTTTTGAGCCGCATGATATAGGAATAAATCGATGGTAGCCTGAGAGTTCTCCAACTACAGTGCCCCTAGCGGTGCTCTCGAATATCTCGTAACAATGAATACGGTTTGTTCACGTCGCAAATTATTTCGCTCACGCTCCGTGTCCAGCCCGTCAGAGCGGACTCCGTTTGTCATTTGTCTTTCCAGAGCGGGACACGATGCACAGCGTGTTGCAAATGAGTCGATATGTGACGTAACAATGATTGATGTCTCGATTACGCATGCTCGTTTTTTCGACTCAGGGTAAGCAACATGAAAGAGGCGACTTTATGTCAAGCCAAAATGTTAATCAGTTACTTCGCAAGTAATTAGAATACAGGACCTTGATTGATGTACAGTTCCTTCCAGACATTCAGAGTTCAGAACCAGGCGGCCAGCTAAAATGTCATGTGCATTAAACGACGTCATCTGATGCTTGTGGAGCTGTATAAGGCAGACCAAGTCCATATACATAACATTGAGGCGCATTCTTGCAACTGTTGTTACAGCGGAAGAGAAGTATTACATATTGTGGGTGTGTGTTTGTAGCCATAATTATCCAGCAAGAAATGCATCTGCGCCATATTTTCACCTGTGGTCTGCCCTGCTGTATATTTTTTTCCACATTATCTCATGAACGGGACGATTTTCGGAAAAAAAGGTTATGGAGTACAAAATATGGTTAGTTTATTTTTTCTAAAACCCTTGCCTGCAGCATTTGTGAATCTAAGAAGAAGTGAGAAAGATATAATATATATATATATAAAAGCAAAAGGTAAAGCGGTCCCGATATAGGCCTGGACAGGCCCAGAGGGTTCCAGGAAGTTAAGGTTCCCAGATTTCGTGGCAACGGCACAGGATGTTGGTAGGTTGTCAGCCTTACGCACCGGCCGCCTTTACCCCCAGGAAATACTCCTGTTACTAATTTCTGTTAGAGGCTGAGTCGACCCCAGGGCCATAATGCGATCGGAAGGATTTTATATCAATGAAAAATCCACTGACACCGGCTGGGATAGAACCAGCGACCTTTCGATTTGTAACACAGCACTATATATATATATATATATATATATATTGGTCTTGATATAAAGTACCCGTTATTCTTCTCCGATTTTAATGAAACGTGAATTTTCTCGGCAGATTTTCCAAAAATAGGTAAATATCAAATTTAATGAAAATGCGTGCAGTGGGAGCCGAGTTGTTTCATGAGGACGGACGGACGGACCGATTGCCATGAAGCTAAACAGTCGCTTTTCGCAACTTTGTTAAAGCGCCTAATAATGAGTGAGAGAAAAAGTACTCGAGACCCTCGTATAATATCGGTGCTTTATTTTACGATGTCTGAATGGAAACCCTATTTCAGTTTGCATAAATAAAAGCCACGCAGTCCACTCCGTGTTTACATTATGTCGAACCATCTTGCACCTCAAATACTCTGGTACGCCACTTTTCCTTTATCAGTAACCAAATATAAGCGCTCATATTTCGTTTATGTATCATCACCGCTACATAACCGCAACACTTCAGAGCCTCTATAATTAACAACTTTCGTCTCTCTCAGTATCTCTTCCGTTTATTAGTGTTCTCTGTGCTAAAACTGAATTCATTCAAACTTTAGTCTGTCTTACGAAAGGTCCATAGCCTCTTTCAAAACGAGTTCTGCACAGAGCGTGATCTAGTTCTTCCTCTTTCAATTTCCAGTATCCTCTCGCTTCCTTAAATTCAACCATTAGCTGCTTACGCCTTCTTTCTTGTCGTCCATTCGCTTCTATCTTTCCCTCTATATCTCATGAATTATCAACATTAAGGTCGTGGCTACAGACAAGTTGATGTGAACTTACGTTACGTTCCATACTTCGAAATTTCGTCTAAATCCATCACGCAGTGTCGAATACGAAACTTACCTTTGTGCAGAGTCTTAGGCGTTTAATACAGAGTTAATGTAAAAATGGTTCAACGTGAACGTCTTCGTGTTTGACATGATTTATTTGTGGATCTTAAAACGTCGTCGAATATTCGCAAGGTTCCCAGCGTTGCGAGCTATACTAATGTGTATGGCCCGGTAAACTGTCTGTATTGCTACCGCGCGATATGATTTTTAACAACAAAACCATAATCTCAAACTTGTGGTGGCACTAGGTGGGGGGTAGTTGTGGGTGTGGCTGATGATTGGAGAGTCGAAGGCGAGATTTTTAGAGCACAAAGAGAAACTTTGACTAAGAGAAGCTGTGACAAAAAAAAATATGAAGTCCTCCAGCGAAGCGGGTGTTTGCTTTGGGACTGAAAACCACACGCCCTAAAAGGCTGTGTGTTGAGAAAAATGTCCAGGAGACATCGAGTTTTCCTTAAGGCCAGGACTGTAACACGGAAGTGAGAAGGAGAGAGAGAGAGACAGGTCGTAAAACACCAACCTGTTGCAATATATAATGCAAAATCCTTTATGTTGCTTTAATAAATAAATGTGCTGTAGAATGTCAGTTCTATATTTTCTTTAAGGAAAATTTAGTGAACTTCTAGCAAGACATATATTTCTTTCAGTATGATTTAAGGGGAAGTTCTGAACACGTTGCAAGTAATGATTTCCCATGCAAAAGCTCAGAGAGTACTGTGATAGAAGTTTCTCTGACGTCACTAACTCTCTGCAGGCTCTTTGTTTAAAATGTACTCTACTGGTGTGGCAATTTTGGGTCTTAGAGAAATTGACCATCCTCTCAAAGAACCAATCAGGTGTTTTAGGAGCTACCATCGTCACGGCCTACGCGGTAGCACAGTGGTTAAGGTGCTGTGCTACAAATCGGAAGGTCGCTGGTTCGGTCCCAGCTGGTGTCACTGGAATTTTTCATTGACATATAATCCTTCCGATCGCACTGTGGCCCTGGGGTCGACCCAGCCTCTAACAGAAATGAGTACCAGGAACATTTCCTGAGGGTAAAGGCGGCCGGTGCGTAGGGCTGACAACCTTGCCACCATCCTGTGCCGTTGTCATGTAATCTGGGAACCTTAACTTCCTGGAACCCTCTGGGCCACTCCAGGCCTGTAACGGGACTGCTGGACCTGTATCGTCACGGCCTAAGAGAAAAACCTCCTTGTAAGGAAAGAGCGATAGGCAGGAATTTGGCTCTTCAAGTTACGTTCATTTTATGTTTAGCTAAGGTGCAGGTACTGCACAATAAGCCTAAGGCTGCGGTGCATCCGGAGCATAAGCTGAGGGGCCGTAAGAAAAAGAAGAAGTTGCAGGTAATTTAAGGCTGTATGATCTTCGTGTTTGTACCGTGCATGAATGACGATTAAAACACTTCATTATCCAACAGATGCACAAATATATAATTAGTAGATAAAATTAGAATTATTATTAAATATTTTAAATATTTTATAGTAATTCTAATTGTATCTACGAGTTATATATTTGTGCGTCTGTTGGATAATAAATTGTTTCAATAGGGCTGTATGATTGTACAAAACCATTCCCAGTGGCCGTGCGGTCTAAGGCTTAGGTATACTGCCGCTCACCTGCTGAGATTTTGGGTTCGAATCCCACCGGGGGTATGGAAGTTTGTTTGCTGTGAGTGTTGTGTGTTTTAAGGTAGAGGTCTTGCGACGAGCTGATCACTCGTCCAGAGGAGTCCTACCGACTGTGGTGCGTCGTTGTGTGTGTGTGTGATCTAGAAACGTCGTGAATGAGGAGGCCATGGCCCACTGGGGGCTGTCGCGCCAAAAACAAAGAAACATGAGTGTTAAAAAGAGCACCGCTCCCATATGTCATAATTGATAATGAGAAAGACGATTTTTACGGGTTTAGAGTAATTAACCTTTTCTCATTTAATACTGTACACAATTCCCGCTCGCCCCTCTTCCCTGACGCTGTGCACCCATTGCAACTGATAGCGTCATTAAATAACACATTTTAAGATATTTTTATACCCTTGTGATTAATTCGCAATTAGAAAAAGTAAACTATTTAATCAACAAAAATTACAGCAACTTAATCTCGATAAACATGAACAAGACGGACAATCTACGTACGCACGTATTATTGAGGCCCTTTCGTGTAACCACTGTTCTGTGGAAAGCAGTAATTATTTCATATTCTAAGTTTCTGCTTGTAACCTTAGTTATCTAGCATGTAATGCGCATGCGCTATATTGTCATTTGTGATCTGTCCGGCCTAACGAATGTTTCCACATTATCTCATAAATGGACGATTTCCGGAAAAAAGTTATTGAACATAAAATGTGTGTTTTGATTTCCCCTACAGCGTTTGTCTTAAAAATTTCTCATTCTAGGAATAAATGATCGAGATACGATGAAAAATATCTATTGGACTTCTAGTACGTTACTGGTTATTCTTGTCAGATTTTAAAACAAAATAATTGTCAAATTTCATGAAAATCTTCTAACGGGTACCGAGTTTCAGTGTTTGGACGGACAGACGGACGGATGGACGGACATGACGAAGCTAGTACTTGGTTTTCACAAGTTTGTGAACGTTCGTAGAAATTTTACTGACTGTTGTTTCTCTTACAGATTGGCTATCAGAGGTAACCTTTTAAAGATCAACATGAAATGTATTTGCTTCATTTGGCCTCCGCTTGAAATGCAGTACTGCTAATTTTTAACTTCGATTTTTATGGAAAAATTTTTGAGAAATAATTAATGAAACAAGGATGGTCTCCGTTAATGCCTAATAACTAGCTCTACAAAAGTGTCTTCTTGAAGAGTTTTGTTTGATAGTTCGAAGTGTAGTAATGTCCTAAACAAAATTTGCTCTTTGATGTTTTGCTGACCGTGCAACTCAGTATAATCTCAGTAACTGACCAACTTAATGAAAAAATTCTCGTTTTATAATACGTTTATTATATTCCTCTACATGTTTCGAGCACTGCTGTGCTTATCATCAGGGGGTCAAATTGTATTACACAGCATCTGGTATCATCACACTCTGTCTGCGCACCAGACGGCCACCTACAGAGTGTGACGATACCAAATGCTGTATAATACAATTTGACCTCCTGATGATGAGCACAACAGTTCTCGAAACATGTAGAGGATTATAATAAACTTATTATAAAAAAGAATTTATACATTAAGTTGGTCAATTACTAGGATAAAACTTTCTGTATTAATATATATATATATATACAGGGTGGGCCAAACTTAGGTATGTAGTATGTAGTTAATTACTGTATACTTAATTTGGCCTCACCACCCTGTATGTTAAAGACGTTACGCAGAGTGCCGTTACTGCTTGACGAGTCTGAATTTCGGCAGTAGATGGCAGAGAGTGTTCATTTTCCCGCAACTCCCCCTTACATCCTGGTAAGCCCCCCCAGGTACCGATTGAATAGTTTGCTTTGTTTTCTTCAGTCCATCTTCAATCTCTAAAATAAAAGCAGTTTCTTCCTTTGCCCACATTGCACGCAGCTACGGCTGTATACCGACAAAATTAGTCATAATTTCTTTAGAATTGAAGTTGTTCTTTAAACTTTTATGGCTTTTTTTTTTTGGTTGTACATAATTTTCGTGTAAATTATTTTCTTTTCTGTTGTAGAAGGATCTCCACAGGATTTTAAACTGTGGAGATGCTAAAAAATTCATATTTTCACTCCGCATTCAGCCATCTTTAATTTTAATTATAGTCACGGTAACAAACGTACTTCGAAGCGGTTTGAGGCGGATAAGCTAATTCAAACACACATAACGCACATTTTAAACTCTCACACAGGTTTTCGTACACGTTTTAACATCTGTACCCACATTCCACATGTTACAACACTGTGGTTCATAACACCGCAACCCGCATTACTTACTCTAAAATTATGTGCGTAAAATTTGTAAATTTTTTAATAGTTGTCACCATTTAGAATTTTAGAACGACATACTTTTAGTGGCGCTTGGGTCTTTCCCACACCAAATTCATGGTCGTGGTGTTGGTTATGATGATGGAACGAACAACTTTGGTCAGTAATAACCGAGTATTTTAATACCAGGCCATTTGGTTCAGTTAGAAATAATCGAGAGGGATCAGAGATTTTGGCATTAGCCACCAAGTTTGTTCAGTTTATGCTCTACAGATCCTTACTGTAGAATAATATATTCTATCAAGCTAAAGGATACCGTCTGTCAATCAAGTTCTTTTGCAATCGCGATAAATTATTAGTGATATCTGTCATAGAGCGAAGAGTTGCGTTTACATTTCATTATAAATAGCTACAGTTGTGTGTGCGTCAAAATGATCACTTGCAGTTAGTACAAGCAATCATATTGGGCGGTCAATGTTCAGCGCCTCGAGGACAAAAGGCTCTCGAAGAAGTCAAGTTAGTTGCGTCACTGGAAGCGAAACTTGTGAAAAATCTTAAACAGCGCAGCCGGCCGCACAACTCAGAAAGTGCAGGGAAAGAAATGGAAGGAAGCAGTAGATGCAACTGAGGAAACTGACAACAGAAAAGAAACTAACGGAAACCAAGTCTAAGAAGAGGAAATAGGTGGAGAAGAGGATGAAATAGAAGAAGAAGAACAACAACAACAAAGGAATGGAAGAAAAAGGGAAATTCGCTCCGGTTAAGACGCCATGAATGTTCTGGATCGTCTCTCTGTGACTTAGGTTTACGTGTATTTCTGTTTATTCGCTTGCTTGACAGATTTTCATAATCCCTAATACCACGAGAACAAAACAGTTGTATGACAACATGACATTTGCGATATGAATTGCGACAGCAGAGGGGAGGGATTCTTGAGGTGAATTGGGAGCACTGGTTGAGGTAACAAAGGGGGAGGTACGAGGTAATACGTAGACATGTCACACCGCTTGTCCTTTTTCCTTTTGAAGAAAAGGGGCTCGCAACAGTTGTAACTTGAAATTACTGTAATTTTTCGAACCTTTATATCGCTCATTTGCGACAAGATTATCACAGCTCAAAATTTGGCATTTTTGAGTTATTGGTGTAGAAATAAACGTTTGCAGATATACTTTTAGCAGGTACAGTATCATAACGCAGTTTGCAAAACTCGCCGCTGGAGAGCAGTTGTGTCGTATTTGCACTCATAAAAAATTATAGCACTCCAAAACCTTTAAAATATTCTCCTGAAAAATCACAAATTTTGAGTTGTAACACTGTTGTCGCAAATGAGCGATGTTACTTGAACACATGAACGCAGCGTTTCTTACGTCTACATGATACAATAACATCTAATACTCAGGCCCTTTATCTACTACTTAGATATTAAAATGCGGATATTTACTTAAATGTTTAAGTCTAAATATGCAGTGTTACAGCTTTATAATTTCCAGAAATGATTCTTCTTGGTGTAAATATTCCTAACAGAAGAATAAGTTCGGAATTTTCTGCTGAAGTTTATGTGTTCTTACTTTCAACAATTCTCATTCCAACGCCGCATGCCGAAACACTACCCCAGCAGTGAATATTATTTATGAGTGGGTCGCAAAACGTGTTTCATCTTGCATGATTTCAGGCTTCCGCCAACGTGTAAATGAGATTTTCCGCTCTTCTGGTATGTTATGTTGCGTAGATTGTTAATTATTTACCGGCGATTCGGGACAGTCTATCGGTCCCTTATTTAAGGGCCCTACTTTGTCCTGAAAAGTCAGTCCCTAACTACCACTGTACATCCCAGACGGTGAAAGTCTAATGTTTCTCTCGTTCATGAGGGCACAGCTCCGATTTTGACCTTAAGATTCATTAAACCGTGTGGTACTGTAGGTGGGCAACCATCTTTCGGAGGAAATATTCTGCCTCAGTTTGAAGGTTTGAAATATCATGTTTTATTCAACACTAAAGTCACTGGATTCCGAATAGAACTTTAATTTCAAGTTTGAAATCTGATTGTTACAGTCATGATCGTCCTGGGCATTCGGTGCCAAAAATCTTTGCCCCTTCAAAGAAAAAGGAACAGCAGGTTTTGTTCAAATACAAGATAGCTATTTACATTTGGAACAAAAATCTCTCTGCTTTCTGCACCCCTTCTTTCCGAATCACCGGCCAATCTTGCAGTTTGCCTGTGTAACCCCTGAACTCATCAACGTAAGTCCATTCCCTTCTATACTTCTTAAGGTCTGTTCTATATTCCATCTGAGCTTTTGCGGGAAAGAACTATTTAACCTAAGTAGAAATGAGGCTGGATTTGCGGCCGTTTGATTGCTGGGATTGCGGTGTCGAATTCCTCTGAGATCATGGATTCTTGTCTATTGTGTTGTGTGGGTATCGACACCTACGACTAGCTGGTCACTCGTTCAGAGGAGTCCTGCCAGGTCTGTGTGTCTAATGTGTGCGATCTAGGAACCTCAGAAACGAGGCGGTCTGGGCCGAATTTGGGTTATGGATCCATCAAAAAAATTGTTGGAACTATACCTAGCGTTTCGCACAAGTCTCAAAATCAGTTAACCTTCTGATTGGTGGCTTAACCTAGTTACCCGTACCACGCCAGTATCAGCGGGGATCGAGAGGTAACCTTCAACCTGAGAATGACTGCAAAAGGGTTTTTTTAATGTCGTTATCGATTGTAAAACTACAAGTTATCAGGAATATGTAAACTGTAATGTGAAGTGGCGAAGTGTTTGTTTTTTGAAACAGTGCTTCCATTTTTTAATTGTACTTCACTTCGACTTCAAGCGAAGTGAAATTTTTAAAACGTTTCGTTATTAGCTCTCTCCAGTCTCTGTACTTTTATGCTCTTAAATTTACTATATATATATATATATACTCAGACGTATTTTACTTAAGATTTATTTTAATGTTATCTCCCATCATATTTTTGATGTTCCAAGAGGCTGCGACCTTGTGTACGCGGGTTGGCTACCAAATTCAACCAATGTGGACAACACAATTCAATCTGTTTCATTTGCTGTTGTAAAAATTTATATTACTTCCATAAATCACAGGCTTCATAATTACGAAATATTACCATTTATCTGCATTATTTTGAAATGAGGTGCTGGAGGAGGATGGAGAAGATCAGTTGGACCGATCGTGTGAGAAATGAAGAAGTATTTCTTAGAGTCAAGGAGCAGAGAAATATCCTGCATGATATAAGTAAACGGAAGACTAAATGGATTAGTCACATTTTGCGTAGAAACTGCCTTCTACAACGGGTTATTGAAGGAAAGATAAAAGGAGGAATAGAAGTGACAGGAAGACGAGGAAGAAGACGTAGGAAGCTACTGGATGACCTTAAGGAAAGGATAGGATACTCTCATTTGAAGGAGGAAGCTCTAGATCACATTATGTGGAGAGCTTGCTTTGGAAGAGGCTTTCGGCCTGTCGTAAGACAGACTACTAAATGAGTGAATCTGCATTATGTACAAGTAAATTCAGCCTATTCATTACAATCCACTCTGCCGCACAAATAGTTCGTAATAGAAGGAACATTTTTCTTGCCTAACTGGAAGTCTTAGAATATAATATAATGATACAATACCAGTGCTGTCTGAATTCTAATGTATGATTTCCGTGTGAAGTAAGCATTGTATTGATACAACAACAAAAACTTGAATTCGTAGTTCAAATTTCACTGTAATACCATTATTGCAATCCGTTCAGCAGTCTGTAAAAAAAACCTTATAACAATCACGCCATAAATGTTGTCATAAATTCGCAGTAAGGGCTGTAAACTCCGCAATACACTACTTTAAGTACCAGCACTTGTAGAAAAAATAATAATAGAAAGTGGCCAGCGTGGGGTTTTGGAATTGGCCTTAAAGCAATGGCACAGTAGATCAGGTTCAGTAATTAGAATGGAATCCAGGAGAAGAAACACATCAGCCCCCAACGAGTCGGTCCAGCAGCGTTTTGGACCAATCTTCTTTTGTTCATAGATAAGGAAAACAAAGGGGTACGTTGTACTTTTGTAAAAATGTCCACAGTGTCTTGTCGCTTTTAAACTCATAAAGGGCCCCATACACCCTAAGTTAAACTGTGCATTTTAAATGTGTTAAAAACTGCACGACAAACTGGACTGAATGTTCTCTGGCGCAGCACAGGTTTCCCATCAAGTTTGTCAGTTTTTTTCATCAGTTCTGTGTGTCTTCTTGTGCGTGTGACTATGGTGGATAAAAACAAGTAAACTGAGGAAACTGTTGGATTCCCTAGGTGAACTGCGCAGTTCTATGTGTGAAAGACGACTGGAAAGGACAGTTCTGAGACCTGCGCTATTGCCTGTTAAAACCGTGCACTTTACTCAGTTTTCCGTCAGGTATGACATCACATAGTAAAATCGCTCAGTTTAACTGAGAGTATATAGCGCCCTTAAGGTACCGTATTTGAATGAACATTAGCAGGGTTTGCTACTGTCCTAGACTCAAGAGGATGCAGTTTACTCGTACAGCTTTCCTGGGGTCCCCTAACCTCGCGACGACAGCTGGGAGAAATCAATGTATCCTCTCAAGAATATGACTCTATATCACTCCAATACGTGATCATTTTTCTTGTATAACAAACCTAAGTTTAATTCATACACATCTCTAACCACACAGAACACTTAAGCATAAACTTGTATTACGTCACATGCACAAAACACGATTGCACTTCAGTCCAATGTATTTTTAACTGGAATGCATCGGTTACTCATCACAAACAAGGGACGGTCGCCTTTTCCCTGTGCAAACCTCCGCCAAGGTCAATTGCAAACTCCACAGTCATTGTCTGTAGTTTGGTATGTATTGGTGTACGTTGTTTCTTGCGCTAATATAGTGAACGGCTCGTGCAGTCGCAACGACTTGAAAGTCATTAACAAGCTAGTCTTCCCTAGCAGTTTGACCCTGCAACTTACTCGCTGCAGAATGTCCATTCAAAACTGGACCGATACACCGGCTACCTTGGCTGAGGGTTTGTGTCTGTCGTCAGTCCTTCTAGCTGAATGTTGGAAGAGTACTTCAAAACATACAATGTCGGATTTCTTCCACACATTTTAAATTTATGGTTTATTAATAATCGTACATCCGACGTTAAATAACTTTTAAACCAGTGTTTAAACTTTTTTACTAGCGGATTTCTTGGGGCTTCGAAAAATAACGACGGAACCGCACATCCTTTCTCACTTAATAGAGTGTCCGAAAGATAGGTGTCCAAAATTAAAATTGTTACTTGTGGGCCGGGATAGCGCAGTCGGTATAGCGACTCGCTACGGGCTAGACGGTCCGGGAATCGAATCCCGATGGAGGCGAGATTTTCCGCACCTGTCCAGACCGACCCCGGGGCTCACCCAGCCTCCTATACAATGGGTACCGGGTCTTTCCCGGGGGTAAAGCGACTGAGGCGTGGCGTTGACCACCCACCCCCCCCCATCTAGAGCCGAGGTTAAAGAAAGAGTAAAGCTAAACCTCTACTCCCCATCTGGGCCTTCGTAGCCTGTTCTATGGTGAATTTTACTTTTACCTAACTGGGAAATGTTTTTGGTTAGACACAGATACAAACCAGTAGCATAAGAAATAATGCATTGCGTTATTGGACCTTAACTGAAATGATTGTCCCTCGCTTCGTGGGTACAGGAAGATACTTAATTAGGCATTCTATTGACCACACGAAAAAAAATAATAAGTTCCGCGATTATTTGTAACAAAACATTTTTCCTTTAATTTAGAAGTAAGTAAACTTCAAAGTAGCCATTACTGAAATGCTCTAAAAATCTCATGAAAATTGGTCGCAGACCCCTTTGGATCCGCGGAGCACGCTTTTGGAACCACTGTTCTAAACTCCTAACAGCGTCATTAAATAACCCATATATAAACAGAACCAACGTAATACATATTTGACGCTACCAAACAGCTACATATCATCGAGGTAGAGTTACTTCAGAAAGCGCAGTTTCCATAATTCTGGGTTAGGAATTATGATCGCACGGCTAACTGTTATATGCATTTTCATTATGTTATAGATTGCTTAATTTTTCGAACGAAAACTTTGCTTTAGCGACTCTATTATGACAATTTTCATAACCTCGGAGCACAATGACTTGATTTACTAAAACGATCGAAGCCTGTGGCGCCTGCTTTCCATTGTTGAGACTTGCGAAACGAGAAGCCATTCAGGGTTTTCGTTCCATTGTTCTCTGTAATATTCTATGATTGATAAGGAGTGTCCTCTGGCTTAATATACACATATATGGAAGAAAACAATGGCTGTAGTTAGTCATATTATTATATATAGAATGCCAAGTCTACGCCGAACGTTGGCGCTAACGGCAGTCACAGTAAATTCAAATTTACTGTCACCATTGAATGCATTAGTGGTTTATGTCGAAGCATGTAGACAATGTACAAGAGGAAATCAGGCAGGTCTTTGTGAATTAAATTTCAAAACCCTGAATTACACAACCATGTGTCAGGGAGAATATGAATATGAATTTGACTCTGGATGAACACGTGACAAATAAATACAAAACTTACGTTGAAAAGGAATGTACAGATTTTGAAGGTGACTAGTATTAGATTGTCTTATTCCACTTAAATACGTCACTCGCAATTAGCTCGAGGATTATGACGTTTTAGGCGTGTTTGCAAAATTGTGAAAAGTGACTATTAGCTTCGTCGTGTCCCTTGTGTCTATACGCCTGTCCGTCCGTTCGAATGGAACAACTCGACTCGCATTAGATGGAACTGTATGAAATTTAATATTTCAGTAGTTTTCAAAATATGTAGCGAAAATTAAAAAGTTTTATTAAAATCTGGTAATAATGACGGGTATTTGACGTGAAGACCCAAGTGTTTTATGATATTAGTCTCAATTCTTCATAGAATGAGAAATATGATGTTATTGTAACCGTGAATCTTTGATACAATAATAGAAACAGTCAACTGGATACAACAATATTAATTTTATTAATAACTTCAATCAGCTCAACATGTTTCGGGCAACAATTTCGCCCATCCTCAGGAGCATTAGGCTGTGCTTACAGCTTAGTGCTCCTGAGGATGGGCGAAATTGTTGCCCGAAACATGTTGAGCTGATTGAAGTTATTAATAAAATTAATATTGTTGTATCCAGTTGGCTGTTTCTATTATCGTATCAATGAGAAATATTTTAAACAAAGTCTACTGTAGAGAAAATCAAAACACATATTTTATGTTCAGTAATGTTTGTCCGATAATCGCGACGTTTATAATGTAATGTGAAAAAATACGAGAGAGCCAGACAGGCCAAAGATGGCAATATAATACGGCGCATCTCTTTGCGTGCCTGATTGATAAAGCTAGAATATAAAAATGCACTCTTAATAATTAAGAATTACAGCTAATCCACGGCAATAATGTTTAAACGAAGGCGCCTCAACGTTACATTTATATGTACAATTCCTTTTTTTTTTCTCTGGCGCTACAGCCCAAATCGGGCCTAGGTTATCTCGTGTTGAGGTTTCTAGAACACGTACAATAAGACAAACATTCGCGATGTAGGACTTCTGTAAAAGAGTGATCAGTCCGCCTCAGAGAGGCCTTTGTCTACACGTAACAAACACAAGATACGAATATTCTTGCCCTCAACGAGATTCGCACCCGCGATCCCAGCAATCGAGGTGCTTCAGACCAACGCAGGGCCACAGGTATTAGCTTCTGGATAATTTAGTCCTTTATAATTTTTGGTCCATAAATTAAAGTGATTTTATTCTGTCACATTGTCTTTCTGTGTATATGACGATTAAGATTGTGTTCCAGTAGATATTAAAATTTGGCTTTCACTGTTAAATGCTTCGTTCTCGTCTCTAACGCATGGTACCATTGTGGGGTTCTATTAAGTTAATCTGCTGCCTGTGGCCCTGATGTACTTACAGGTACTTGGTAAACAAAACTCTAAATATTAATAATAATTCGTATTACAGTTTCTTTTATTCACTGCTGGATCTGACAACAAGCAGTTTTGCCTGGAAGATAAGCTTTCTACGTCGCATGTCCTCCGACACAAAGAATTCATCGTGTTAATCTTTAAATAACTCTAAAGTTGTAATCCTAACCCTGGGGTATAGCTGAGGGCCTGAATTAAATTGTTTGGCGTCTTTATCTCAGATGCCAAGCAATAAACAAAAATGAAATTATAAATGTTTATCACAAATTATATAGAAGGTTAGTTAACGTGATGCATTAGGCTGGACACAATCACTGCACATCCAAAGACATTAGTGTTCTTCGGTCTGTCGAGGTGTTGGATCATGAGGCAGAGTCACTTCAGGTACTGAATATATAAAGGAAAGGGTTGAAGAAATACCTGCATGGAGCTGGACAGACCCTGAGGTTTCCAATAAGTTGAAGCTCCCATATTTGAAGACAGTAGGCACGTGATAGTGGTAAGGTTGTCAGCCTTACGTACCGGCCGCCTTTACACCCAAGAAATATTTCTGGTACTCAGTTTTTTTTAGAGGCTGTCGACCCCAGGGCCATAGTGAGTCCGGAAGGATTATGTCAATGAAAAATTCCAAACACATCAGGAATTGAACCCCCGAACTTCCGGTTTGTAGCGCAGTGCCTCAACCAACTACATTAGAGCACGCTTCCTCTTTCTGTCTTTCTCTCTCTCTCTCTCTCTCTCTCTATATATATATATATATATACCATTGCTATATGTACAGTGAAAAACTCCTGATGATGGACAGAGGAACTGCCCGAAACACGTAGAGGTTTATCCCAAAAATAAATTAGAGGAATTAGTGCATCTGCTTGGTTTTGTGATAAGAATTTATCACGATGCACTGTCACCTGAACGTCAAAATCTTCTGTGGTGTTAGACCTATACCGTGCCATGTTTTACTGATTTACCGACATAACGATAAAACATATTGACTTTATCATCAGGTAAAAACATTGCTTCGAAACGTCTGTCATTATATACCATTTGAAACGTCGTAATATTCAAGAATTCTTGAACCTCATGTACTACCTCTTGTTCAAATTCGGACGTCGTTATTTCTTGATATGTTCGAATTATTATAATTTGGTTACTCCAGCGAGTAATTTAATTTTATTTATATAAACTATTTTAACATTCCGTAACACTAAGACATTAATATCTTATAAACACAGGCTTATTTAAGACGTAAATTTTGTAGAAGAGACTCGGTGTCGGCACATGATAGGCTCATCGTTACAAGTATTACGGCACTTGCAGAATATTAACTGGACTGTAATTACAGGCACAGAGGAATTGCTTTGTGATGTGAGTCACTGGCTGTTGTGAGGATTGGGTCCGGAACGGCTTAACCCTTTAAACGCCGAGTTTAATCCCATCTGCCATCTGCTGGCATTATTAGGAGCTCACTATATTTTCCACGTTAGCGGGTTAAGGGTTAAGTACCTACCTTACCGCTCAGTATTATGTTCTGCAAACATCAATCATACCGCTCATTTGCGACAACAGTGTCACAACTAAAAATTTGTGATTTTTCAGGAGAAACGTTTAAAGGATCTGAAATGCTGTACTTTTCTATGGTTGACCCGGTAGCTCAGTCGGTATAGCGACTGACTACGGGCTGGATGGCCCGGGGTCGGATCCCGGTGGGGACGAGATTTTTGCTCGTCCAGACCGGTTCTGGGGCCCACCCAGCCTCCTGTAAAATGGGTACCGGGTCTTTCCCGGGGTTAAAGTGCGGCCGGGGCGTGCTGCTGACCACTCACCCCCTTCTAGTGCCGCGTTCATGGAAGAGTAGAGCTATACCTCTACCCACCCTCTGGGCCACACTGGGCCTGTGACGGGAACACTGTACCTTCATACTTTTCTATGAGTGCAACTACGACACAACTGCCCTCCAGTGGTGAGTTTTACAAACTGCGTTATGACACTATACCTGTTACAATTGCATCTGCAAAAGTTTCTTTTTATTCCAATAACTCAAAAATGCCTAATTTTGAGTTGTGACACTCTTGTCGCAAATGAGCGATATCTCTATACAGGGACTTGATAAGGAACATATACAGTCTCAATATAAGCTGACAGTTACCTAGCTGTTTCCGCTTTTTCTTTGAAATGAAACATACGTATATACTTTACCATGTTAGATTAATGATTAATTACAATTATATGTGACAGTATACGACGAAGAGTTAATAATTTTGGAGGGAAATGAAACAGGGCAATTGAAATTGTCACGAATAATGAAATGAGGGAATAAAAATTGAAACGCTGATCATTATAATAGGATACCGCAGACAGGGATGGCTAAATATATAGGTATGAGGCACAGGGAACAGACAGCGCTGTGACGGTTGTGTCTACCGCAGACAGCAAAGCTGGATCCTCTGAGGAGACTCAGTGCCAAACAGTTTAATTGGACATGTGGGTATAATGAAAATGGTTATTTAAAAACAGTCGGTTCAGAATGTGTACAGTCACACCATAGAAACAGGACTTGTGCGGAAGGAGTGGAAGGTGTGCTCTGCTAGTTCACTCACTCTGGTTTCGAACTGTGAATCCTTCATGAACAGCATGCAGGGCGGTTAATATGTCAGGTATTGAATATTGCACATGTTTATCCTAGGAAAATGATTTCGAAAGCCAAATAATACGTAACTTGCGGCACTATCTTTATCTGTAGTGTGGGTTGTGTGAAAACTGCTAAATTGTTAAATTTCTATTCCAGTTTTATTATGTTCCTTTATGAAAGTAACCTTTGCTCACAGTACAGCGGGTGTCAGTTGACAGTGTCTGTATGGGAGCATAATTATATGCGTTATACGCATAATTAACTGCATTTCAGTATTACATAAGTAACGACAGCAGGGGCGCTGTGCCGAGATATCTCAGTCCGTACAGCGACTCGATACAGCATGGACGGTCCGGGAATCGTATACCGGTGGGAGCGAGTTTTTGTGCATCCGGCCAGACCGGTCGTGGGGCCCGCCCAGTCTCCTTTAAAATGGGTACCGCTTCTTTTGTGAAGGTAATGTGACCACGGCGTGGCATTGACAACCCACTGCCATCTAGCGCCGAGGTTAAAGAAACAGTAGAGGTATAATTGTACTCCCCCCCACCCTGGGTCTTCTTGGCCTCTTCTATGGTGAACTTTACCTTCAATTTACAAGCAGAGACGCATGCTGAATTATTAAGCTGCCAGGCCACCAAAACCGGAAAAATATCTAAAACACTTCTGTTTTCCTTTCATAACGCCTTTGACTAAAGTGTATGAATTTTGTACCTTATATGTAAGACAAGGGGTACCGCGGTAGCACAGTGGTTAAGGTGCTGTGCTACAAATCGGAAGGTCGCTGGTTCGATCCCAGCTGGTGTCAGTGGATTTTTCATTGGCACAAAATCCTTCCGATCGCACTATGGCACTGGGGTCGACTCAGCCTCTAACAGATATTAGTAACAGGAGAATTTCCTGGGTTAAAGGCTGCCGGTGCGTAAGGCTGACAACCTTACCACCATCCTGTGCCGTAGTCATGCAATCTGGGAACCTTAACTTCCTGGAACCCTCTGGGCCACTCCAGGCCTGTAACGGGACTGATTTACCTTTGCTTTAACTTTTGTATGTAAGACACGAAATGTATTAGCTTCCAATACACCAGGAAATATGACAGGTAAAAATTCACCTGTTCACCAGATATCCCACTACTCCATTTTCAAACATGCATTCTTATGAAGGACAGAAATATAATAGACTTATTTGCATTCACTTATGACTTCCAGGCTACAGTTTGCCATTGGTTGACAGTCTTTTTATGGCTCGAACCCAAGACCCCTTTCCAGTTGTTTATTGTGAGCTGACACTTTGCTTCTTTGAAGTGGTGGCGTCTAACGAGCCATTGGACGAATTAAAACGGACAGCGCGAAACAATGGTTGAAGGTACTTAATGTGTGGACGCGGCAGTACTAAGAGAGGAACCGGTACAAGTGCCTCTTTGCCCAATACGAGTGTTACATGGACTGCCCTGGGAGCGAACCCACGTTTCCAAAATTTACATAACAAGGTGCGATTGACTGACAGTCTCATGAGAAGAACTTTACCGGTTATTCATGTGGCAGGATTCTGTTTAAATATGTTATGGCCTGTAAATACCTGTACACCAACACATGGTCATCATAATGAGCAAACATTGTAATGGAGAGCGTTTGGCACTTGAAAACACTTGCATAATACATGACGTTTATTTGCGGGGTGCAAAAACAGGACATCTACGAAGCGGCACTGTTCAGAGCCCTTCAGTATGGATGTTTTGCTGTGTTTGCACACAATTAAATTAAACGCCTGGCCATCAGACTCGCTAACAACCATCACAATCACGAACTTCATGATCATCATGGATTAAGCTACTGGCTGGCTCCAGTTAAGGGGATTAAAATTACTCATACCTAGCACTTGGATCAAGGGGTAAAGCTTCTGGCTTGTATTCGAGAGGTTCTCCTTTCGAATCTTGGTGGGGACGAAGACTTCCCGTGTTTTGTGAAATTTCATTCAGTCCCTCATTCCCTCCTGGTAAATGTTTGTTTATTACCTCACAATAGACCTCATCCCCTTCTTTATTAATTTTCTCCAGTTGTCTTTCACTAATCAACATCCGCTCAGTCAGCCACTCTTTGGAACACAGTACTTCCTTCGGAAGCCAATAGGTCTGCAGCTAGTCAAGTATTTTCCTACTTTTTATGGATTTTAAAAATTTATTGCTTTGTTTACAAGAACCAGCATACTGCCCTTAACCTACTGTAAATAAATCCAGTGCGCAGCCTCTCATCCTGCATCTTAAGAATACATTTTAATATTATTTTCCCATATACGTTTAGGTCTCTTTATTGGTCTTTCTTTCGGATATTTCCACCACATAGGCTACATAACACTGGGAGAGTCTGGAAGTGCAGGGGGCTGAAATGAGCTAGGCGTAAGAACACCTAGGGCAAGTAAATATAGAAGATAAGAGACGTTTTTGTGGGGAAACGTCTTGTTGGAAGTTCATTTGCTACATGGAGAATGTGATTGATGGTTTGCATTAAAATGTCCCTGTGGGGAGTAGGTTGTGAAGACGGACAGTGGCTGGATCTGGCCAACTGCCTTATCCGCACGTGGGGTTTGTTACTAGAGGCGTTCAGATATTGTTTTTCTGTTACAAAGTTAAGATTCTAAGCAAGTAGTTCAGTGATGAATTCATAATCTTCAGTTACCTCAATCCTTTCCATGTTATCAGAATCATTTCCCAAAGATCAATTATAAGATTCACCTATATAATATAAACCAAAAAATCGCACCCATTCTAAATTAACCTTTTGGCGCCGGAATTATTTTTTTAATTTTAGCACACCCTGTATATAAAATGTGAATAATACAGGAACCAAACACGTTAGAAGTATGAAACAAACTGCATTTTGAAGAGAAAAAAAACGGAGAGTATATACCATGTTTAAAATATTCAGTACCTATATTTGTTGAATAAATATATAAAATGCAACTTTAGAGGTTA
>Ga0131853_10002689_pt1 | contig 31843 bp, 26 predicted proteins | sample TergutLab28metaG_FD_92764 | JGI IMG/M metagenome (GOLD analysis project Ga0131853, IMG submission 92764) | Labiotermes labralis P1 segment gut microbial communities from Petit-Saut dam, French Guiana - Lab288 P1 (version 2) (version 2) | ecosystem: Host-associated > Arthropoda: Insects >... | reverse complement strand
TTTTTGTTTATTTATTTTATAATCGGTGGTATACTACTTACATAAAAAGAAATGCCGTAAGAAATTTAACATTTGTTTATTATTGTAGATTAACTTGAAAAGTAAGAAGTTAATCTACCCCATCATCTCGATTCCTAAGGAATCTCAATGAGTGGGATGTTCACATTTGCGCACCAAGTTTTATAACTCAATCAATCTTTTTTCTGTCATCTTGTATTTTGAAGTATTGTCCGTTATGAGTTATAAAAATTGATACATTTTCGAAAGTTTGGAGCCTGTTAAGGTTACCAGAATCATCTAAGTCACCTTTTACATAGAAGAAATTTGTCAAAGGGAAATCAGTTGATAATGTAAGTAAATCGTCTATTCCATCCCCCAAATGGATTGCCGCATCAGGATAATACCGTTTCATAACTTTAGCTATACTTTCTTGGTCCCTTGCGAATCTGAAAATATAAGCAGTCTCATTTTTTACCTCACAATATCATAAGGCCAATTAATAATACCGCCAAAATCATAAACATGTAAATAACCCATTTCAATCAGCATTCTTGAAGCCTCTTTACTTCTTGCCCCACTCCTGCAATAGACCAAAATAGTTTGTGTTTTAGATGTCAGCACTTCTTCAGCCTTATTCACAATTTCGCTTACGGGAAGTAAAACAGCATCTCTAATATGACCTTCATTAAACTCGTCTTGATTACGCACATCTAAAATCAAAATATCATCAGATTCCATCATAGCAAGGGCTTCTGCCGGTGATATTTTCATGTATTTGGCACCTCCCGTATCATATATAATCTCAGTTGGTGTACCTTCTATAGACTTTCTACTCTCATTATAAACAAATCCCCAGGCTGCAAGGCTGAAAATAAGGGCAATAGGAATAAAAATTTTGAATTTATTTTTTTTCGTTTTATGTTTAAATATCCACATTCCTAAAAATGCACCAAAACCACCGCCGCAAAACGCAAAGAGAAGTAATATATTCTCGCTTATGCGTCGCTTTCTCTTAATAGCGTACACCTTATCAAGCCCGTAAAGAGCCATTACTGCAATATTCTGAACAATAAAAATAACAATCAGTTCATACATGCCTTATATCCCGCCAGTCTCATTTTCTTATATTCTACAAATCTTTCTGCCTCTATAGCCGCCCTTATTTCAGCCATTAGGTTATTGAAGTAGTGTAAGTTATGCATAACTGCAAGCCGCTGGGCAAGCATCTCCTTAGCTTTAAATAAATGCCGTATATAGGCCCGCGAATAAGTTTTGCACACGGGACAAGCGCAGCTTATAGATAAGGGGCGCTCATCAAGCTCGTGTTTTGCGTTTAGGAGGTTAAGTTTGCCTTCATTTGTATAAACGTGACCATGCCGTCCGTTTCTGGCAGGCAGTACACAGTCAAAGAAATCCACACCGCGTTCAACAGCTTCCAGGAGATTTTCCGGCGTTCCCACTCCCATTAGATAGGTGGGCTTATTTTGAGGTAAATGAGGAACTACTTTTTCAAGAGTATTATACATTTCGCTGTGACTTTCTCCAACGGCCAGCCCTCCTACAGCATAGCCGTCAAGTCCCATATCGCTTATTACTTTAGCGTGCTCTATGCGAATGTCTTCATAAATACCGCCTTGATTTATGCCAAAGAGTAATTGTTGCCTATTTATGGTATCATTAAGAGAGTTAAGTCTTTTCATTTCACGAACACAACGACAAAGCCATCTTGTGGTACGGCTCACTGAGGCGCTGACATATTCTTTAGCAGCCGGGTAGGGGATGCACTCATCAAAGGCCATAGCTATAGTAGATGCCAGATTTGACTGTATTTGCATGCTTTCTTCCGGCCCCATGAATATTTTTCGCCCGTCAACATGAGAAGAAAAAGTAACTCCTTCTTCGGTTATTTTGCGCATAGATGCTAAAGAAAAAACTTGAAAACCACCTGAATCGGTTAGGATAGGCTTATTCCATGCCATAAACTTGTGAAGGCCGCCTAATTTCTTAATTAGCTTATCACCGGGCCTTATATGTAAGTGGTAGGTATTAGAAAGGGCGACTAAAGTGCCCAAGCCTTCTAAGTCTTCGCTTGAAAGTGCTCCCTTAATAGCCGCCTGTGTTGCCACGTTCATAAACACAGGAGTTTGTATGTTTCCGTGAACTGTGGCCAGCTCGCCTCTTTTGGCTCTCCCCTCTGTTTTTAACAATTTATACATAATAGTTCTCCTTTTCTATGTAAGAACCTGCCAATATATAGCTTAAATGGTTAGTATCAAAATATGGCGGAAAATTTGCCAAAAAGACGTTACAATAGAGATTTTTGGTAGGCTCTAAGGCAAGTTTACATTTTTATAATAGATTTAGCAAGCTAAATTTTTAGGCAGTGTTTTGTGAGGCAGCATAATATAAATTTGACTAAACCAATACTGTTTTCGCAAAAAATCTATCAATAACAGTTCTCCTTTAAAAAAGCTACTATAAAATTAAAGGTATTTGTAGTATGATTAAGATGGTGAATAAAAATATTCTGCCGTTGCTGTGAATGTGAGGCTAAAATCGGATTTGTGTCGTTAGCCATGAGAAACGAAGAAAGGCTGTGAGGTAAAATGAGTGAGTGCAAGGAAATACTTAAGAAAAAAACTACAATACCACTTATATTTGTGAGTATTTATTCGTTTTTTCTTGTTTTTTGTTGGATAACACTTTTATTTGATGCCAATTGGTTCTGGAATGATGTGCAAACACACCCACTTATTTCTGCTTTAGCAAAACTTAATTTAATGTCTTTTAGCCCTAATATTGGCGGTCATTACGCTCATTTGCATGGTTTTATTTGGCTATGTGGCTTACTTATTCTACCACTAGCATATTCGGCAGCAGTGGGGTTTCTTATAAAAATTAATCCTCCCAAAAGTTACATTATCACTCGTTTAGACATGGTTTATGTGCCAATAATACTTCTTGCTGTTTCTGTACAGACAACGGGTGCCTTTCTTATTGCGCTGGAAAGGTTTGCGTATGTTTTCTTTGTACCACAAGGGTAAAAAACTATTTGAAAAGATGAGCAAAAAAATTAATAGAAAAAGATGTAAATGGGGTACTAAGTATGAAAAAAAGAGCAGTTGAAATCTTCGTATTGTTTGCTATTTTAATTATGGCAGCTTGCAATGGCCATTCTGCATATGATTTAGAAATAGTTGATTCTACTTTAGTAGATGCTGCCGGTATTGAAGTTGGGGTAGTTGTAGAGTACAATGAAAATATATATAACAGCGTAATGCCTGCCGGACAGATCGTGTCACCTATAGAGTTTATCACTATGCCAAATGGCACGAGAGTAGATACACGGGTTGGCGAAATGATAGTTAACTTAATTTTTAAGCATTTTGAAGCTATTGAAAATGGCGATGTGGTGGCTTTTAGAGAAACATTACAAGGGCAGGACGGAGCAAGCATGAATTGGCATATTGGCCTTATTCTTGCTGATTTTTGGGATATAGTTGTTGGGGATTATAAAGATGAAATGTTTTGGGGTGACAGTGAAATAGATTTAACCGAATTTGGTCAGCATAGAGTGTTCGCTGAAGAATTCCCCCCGGTAAGCAGAAATACAGGTATGTTTATAAAAGAAATAAGGTACCCTGGTGATGGCCCTTGGGGTGGTGTGATGGTTGCCTTAACAAACCATGGGGGTGAAGAGAGATTTTATATGTTAGGGTTGCTTTTTGATTTTAAATGGCCGGGGGTTGAATGGCGTAATTCTGTGGACTCATGGTTTGATTAGCCGCATAGGTTTTTATACTGTTTTTGATATAGTGAATACGGTTGGTTTTCGACCGTAACAGCATATTAGGAGACGTGTGTGTTAGCAACTGTGTTTCTTATCCTCACAAAATAGTTGCAGTTGCAGCTATTTTGTGAGGAATTCAATATATTTGTAGGATAAACCCATTAGGCGTACAAAACGGATACCTCTAAGTTGAAGTATCCGTTTCTATCCCTATGTAATACCAATCCTAGATTAAAACCTGTAGTTTGAGCGCCGCCCCAAAAGCGCGAGGTGAAGCGCTTTTGGGGCGATTTTAGGCGTGAAAAAGTACAGGTTTTTAATCAGGATTGGTATAAGCCGTTTGACTGCGGGCTGTTCTAACCCAAAGCCACTATAGCTTTGGCAACTCCGGCGCGCTCACCGCGAGCAGTTACCGTAAGCTCACCGCCTTTGGCTTTAACTATCCATGTGACTTTTTTTCAGAGGTTTCTCCGGCTGTGGTCATTATACCGAAAAAGCCGTGGGATGTGCTTGCTCTTGAAAAACCTTCCAGCTGGCCGATTTTTTGCAGCTTCTTTCCGCTTTCATAAATTAAGCCATCGCCGGTGAGTTCAACTTCAATTTCACTGGCAAGTTTAAGATTTATATACTCCTTAAGCCCGTAAGTTGGCATAAAGCCACTGTTGTAAATATAAGCTTCAATTTTGTATATATCAGCGCCAATAGCCATAACATCAACCTTGCGGATTTTAAGTTTAGGCATTACAAGGGCATGTTGCAATATAAACTTAGTGTGCTTTTCAACTTCTTCTGGCAGAAACTTAACCGGCGGGTTTTGAGTGAAATACTTAGGGTCTTCCCCTCCTATTTCTACAGGCCCTAACTGAGGATGGTCAAAGGGTGTCCAAGTTTTAATATATGCATTCAAATCATTATTATCGGCCCATTTGTAAATTTTACGGTTCAGCTCTTCAAGCTGTTCATCGCTTTTAGAAAAAGGGTCAGGGAAAGGCGGCTCTGAGCCGCTTCTTGCCCAAAGGTCCCAGCACTCTATGGTGTATGAAAAAATACCGTTTCCAAAATAAAGAAATTCGTCAAAAGAGCCGCATAGTTTAGGTTTATCAGGGCCTATAAACTCATCTTTAATATTGAGCGCTTTATATCCGGTTATATCTGTAACCATTTTGTTGACTTTTTCGTATACTTTCATATCGAAACTGTCAGCTTCCTTTTTTGACTTGGATGACGGCGGATAAAGATAAACCCCGCTGTATGTATGGAAGTTAAGGGCAGCAACAATATTTCTGTGTGCGGCTATAAATTTAGCCAGAGTAAGGCTCTCAAGCCTGTCAAGAGCGTGGAAACCGGCACCCGGCTGTTTATTCGCCGTATCCCAATTAAGGGGAAAGTTGCGGTTTAAATCCAAGCTGTATTTGAGTGGAGCATTATGAAGAGTAAATCCATCATAATCCTCAACAAGACCCTCAGCACATACATTATAAAAGGTTCCTTCCACGTCACTTGGGCGCCTTTTTACAAGCACACGTGGGTCGTCCTTATCCTTTTTCCATGCGCCATAAGGTGAAGGTACAAGCATTTTTCTTATTACACCGTCTCCGTCTAAGTCGGCCGGTTGCACACCGGGTTGAAGTTCGCTGAATGGAAACATTTCATTAACTGAACGCAGCATATTAGGCTGCGTAAGATAGTATTCAGCCCCGTCAGGGGATACTCTTGGAATTATGTAGAAGGTAACGCTATCAAGAAGATATTTAACATTTGGCTCATTAATATTTGTAAGCATGTAATCAATAAAGTGCATTACGCACATAGTGCCTGTGACTTCTCCTGCGTGGATATGACCGTTAAGAAAATATCCGGGTTTTTCTTTGGCACTGCCGCTGTCCATATTTGTAAACTCCATAAGCCAGATTTCACGGCCTTCTTTGGTAGTGGCAAGTGACGAGAGCGTGAAGAGACTAGGGTGTTTATCAGCATAACCTTTTAAAAGATGGGTCATTTCTTCATAATTGTAGAAATGATTGTATTTATGAGTTGTATTCATAGCTGTCTCCTTTACGTTATATTTTATAATAAATATAAAGCTCAAGCTCTACACCTCACGGTGTTTCACTTATAGTCAACGCAGATGAAAATCATCAAATAAAGCTTGTATTTTTTTGCAATACCACGTCAACTCCGCCTAGCTTGCAATGCGCTTTCCTAGCCTTTGGCTAGGAAAGCGCATACATTATGGAAAGCAATTTTTTGCTCCGCAAAAAATGCATTGAAAGCGTCGTTGTCGTTTTCTTGTCTTGCAAAAAAAACTGCACTTTCTTTTGACACTTTTCAACTGCGCTGACTATAAGAGTCGCTCGTAAGCTTGAAACCATCGTACGCAAGAGTGGTATTTTCAAGCTGATTCACGATAATTAAAATTATAAATGTAAACACATAAAAACACAAGGATAAGCGACCTATTTCCAAAAACCTTTAGGGCCACCTGAAAACATTTTGAGTGTAATTTTTTTAAATTTTCTACGTGAACCCTGACCGGAGCTTGCCAACACATCCATATACAAAGCTTCAACGTTTTTAGCAAAACTTTCACTTGACAGGTGAGATATGTGGCTGTAAGCGGCATCTGTAATTTTTTCTCTTTCTTTTACATTTAGTAAGGCAGAACACAAAACAGAAGGCAACTCTTCATCTTTTTCAAAACAGTAACCGGTTACGCTATTTATAATTACATCTTCGATACTTCTGTCTTTTTTGGCAACAACGGTTACTTTGGCCGCCATAGCCTCAACATAAGTCAGCCCTTGAGTTTCAGAGGTGCTTGCAGAAACAAATACGTCACCTAACTGATAATACTTACCGATTTCTTCCCAAGGTTTAGACCCGGCAAAAACGACTGAATTTTCTATGCCTAAGTTTTTTGAAAGGCTGATTAAGTCTGCTTTTTTTGGCCCATCACCAATAATTAAAAACTTTGCATTTGGAATTTGCTTAAGTACAGCTGGCATCCCTTTTACAACAACATCTAAGCTCTTTTCCTGAGCAACCCGGCCTACATTTATTATTATAGGGTCAGATAAATTAAGCCCCAATGACAATTTAGCCTCATTTAATTCACCCTGGTTATATTTACCTCTTCTAAAAGGCTCAAACAAAAGCCCTGTAGGAATAACGCTAACGGGCTTAGTCACACCGATTTTTTTCAAATAATCATTGGTTTTTTGCACAGGGGCTATTACAGCGCTTGCTTTATTACAAAAAATTCTTGAATATTTTTGGGCCATTTTAGGTGTAATTAAATGGCCGTTAGCTATATAGTGAACATAGTCTTCATACATAGTGTGATATGTGTGCACAGATGGTATTTTATGAAATGATGAAACAATACGGCCAAATATCCCTATGGTAAATTCCGTTTGAGTATGAATAATGTCTAAATTAAATTTTCTCATATTTGCCAGAAGCCTTGGCGGGTAAATTAGTGTCATTCTGTGAGAAGGCAAGAAAGTAAAAGGCATACTTGGCAGTCTATATACACCCTGCTCATTTTTAGGAGCTCTCGGGTCAGTTGGAGTAAAGATATAAACTTTATGCCCTAAATTTGTAAGCTCCTGACCTAGTATTTTAGTGGAGGTAGCCACACCATTTATTTGTGGGAAATATGTGTCTGCAAATAAACCTATATTCATTATCAACTTCCTCCGCCTAACTTAATTTGGCTTCAATATAATCATTAATTTTTTTAAATAGCATATCATTATTTTTTATAATCCCTTTTTCACTGACTCGGTTTCTAAGTGACGAAAGTGCCGGTTTATTCCCTGTTTTGTCATACACATCACAAAGCAGAGAGTAGGGTAGGAAAAATAAAGCGCTCATATCAACGCAAGTAGTGAGTATAACCTCAGCATCTTCATAATTTTCAAGAACTATAAGCTCTGCTGCCCAATTTGCAAGGGCACGTATATAGTTTTCATAGTTTTCTTCTCTGTTTGTTATAATTTCTAAATTAGTTGCTCCAAATGCTCTCTTTATCTCAATATTGCTCATAGGTGGGTCAAGGCGCAGCATAGGCCGTTCAGCGGCCTTTAGGGCCCGTTCTTGCATAGTGGCGGCTTTTTTTTCATCCGCGTTATATTCCCCCAAGGGAAGTTTTGTTATATCAGGGATATACGACACTTCATCAGGTATGGCGTGAACACGTGAAAAATTAGCTTCCCGCTCATCTTCTATGAGCTTATTCTTTTTTTCACTTTGTTTATGGCTTGTGCGGGTCATAATAAACTTAAATATTACGGCAAAAAATACAAAAATAGCAAGACCTATATATCGTGCAACAAAATCAGGCATAACCATACCTCCTGTTATATGGAAATATATTTCAATTATTATCGTCAAATACATAAATAATACTTAATTAATTTTCTGCTTTTGCAATTTGTTTAAGTATGTGTTATACTGTGCACGTACTAAAGAAATACTTAAGGAGACTGACTATGAAAAAACCTAAAAGAGACAAAAAGAGAATAATTGCGGCGGCTATTGCTATTATACTTGCGTTAGTTATGGTTTTGTCTGCAATTGCACCTTTTTTGTTTGCTCTTTAATTTTTTGAAAAATATTAAGATAATGGTGAAGTGCCTCTTATATTCCTTACCATTGCATAATTTTCTGTCCTTTTAATATACCGGCAACCACTATGGTCGGTTAAGAAATGGTTTTTAAATGCCGAAATAAATATACATAAAGCGTTCAGGCGGGTGATAATCATGGATGATGATAATAAATTTAACAACAATGACGCAGACGATGATCTTTCTTCTATACTAAGCGATGAAGAGATGGCCGAGCTTTTAGAAGGGCTGGGTCTAAACGAAAAAGAGACTGAAGAAAGCTCGGAAGAAGAGTCTGAGGCGGCTGATAAAGATGAAGCACTTGAAGATATTATAGCTGCTCTCGAAGAAGAACCGTTTGAAAACGTTGACAAGGAGAAAGAGCTGGAAGACATAATTGAAGATATTAACGATGCCGTCGAAGAGGAGGCATTTGAAGATATCCCCGAAGAGGAAGTTAGCGAAATCATCCCCGAAACTGAAGAAGCCACAGCTATCGCTCCTGACGAAACCTTTGATTTTATTGATGGGCTGGAAGAGTTTGAAGCTTCGCCGGATGAGTTTGATGCAGATAATATAAACCTGGACGACCTTGATTTTGATTTTGACGATCCTGAAGTAAACGCTGAAAATACGGGTGCAGAAAGTGTAAACTTAGATGACCTTGATTTTTCTTTTAATGAGATCGGTGAGGTCGAAGGTATTGATAATTTAGATTTTGATGAAGAAGAAATAGAATTTATAAAAGATGTTTCCGTATATGATACTGTCGAGCGTGATGACCCCTTTGAGCAGGCGGAGGCTCAGTCAGAAGAAGCAGAAGGCGCTAATGAGTATGAAGCTTTTATTAGCGGAGCAAAATCAGAGGATGAAGAGCCTGCAAAAAAAGCGCTTAAAATTAAGTTACCCTCATTTATCCATGTGCTGGCAGGGGTTGTTGTCATACTCATTTTAATTGTAGGCGCAACAGGTCTTTTTATTTTAGGTACTGTTAGTGAAAGGGCTGCCGGAGAAAATGAGCTTATTAGAGAAGTTGAAGTTGTTACTGAACTTGCAAGACCGGTGGCAAATAACTCCAGCACTATGTTTTTGACAGAGTTGCCTAAGTTTTTTATGATGGATATTGTAGAACCCATAGAGGTTATAGCTAATGAAATGGTAACAGAGTTTGTGTTTAGGTATAGTGTTGTCTGGGACAGATATAATGTTACGATTACTGACAGCAATAACAGAGAATACACTCTTTTGCCGGATTCAAGGCGTGAAGGTAATTTTGGCAGGCGGCTTAGGTTTGAGCCTTTGGACAGCGGTATAATAGGCATGGTGCTTACAGTTGAAGAAATTCCTACAGGTATTACGCATGATTTTCCTTTCCGCTTTGCAGAGCGCTTAAACCCTTTGCCTGTTTCTCTACTTAGTAACAGGCGAATATTGGAGGAAAATTATTATTTTACAATGGAACTTCAAAACGCTCATTTTTCCAATACGGCATCAAATGTGACTTTTTCTATACAAAGAACAGGTGAAGAAGATTTAAGATTTGATAATGTTCATATGAGAGTGGGCGGCCGGCGCTTTCCGTCCAGAGAGCTTAGGTTTCACAAGGTTGACGATGAAACTACCGTATATAATGTTAGATTCGGGGCAGTAAGCAGGGTGGAGGGTGAACTTGAGCTTATTCTGGCGGGGCCGCACTTTTTCTTTGAAACAAATATGCCTATAAATACCTCGGCTCTTATGCGCAATACACCGGAAGCCCAGCAGATAATAATGCTTGGGGAGCATAGGCTCACACTTGAGCGAATGGGCAGAATGGGGCCTATTTATGTAGTTGTTGCCCATATTTTAGATGCTGACGGGCAAAGGGTGCAGGGTGATTTTGATGCGCTTCTTACTCTTAGAGACAGTAACGGTAAACTTTATCAAATAACAGGCGATGTTCGCTCAGCACAAATAGGTGCGGATATTTTGTTTGACACAAGACGGCTTGCCGACTTTGACGAAATAGGAAACCTTACGATACAGGAACTGCGCTTAAACAGTGTGAAAGTCAGGCATGAGGAGTTAGTGACAGGTACAAGCTTGGATAGGGTTTTCTTCCGCCGGCCTGTTAATGATGTTAGATTTATTGAAGCTGCTGAGGAGTATTTAAGAGCCGGGGGTGTAGAGAACTTTGAGCTTATTTTCCACTACTGGCTTGGTGATGAATTTGTGGCTGAATTTGAAGTTTATGAAGACGGCGAAATTAAGACATATTTGCTTGCAGGCACCGCTGACGGCAGAGAATACACATTTGAAAAAATAATGCTGTAAAAAAAATGAAAAACTTTCTTAATAAAAATGTAATGAACAAACTTTCAGGCCGGGGCTTATGCTAAATCATAAGTTTCGGCTTTTTTTGCGGGCTTTTTTAAATTTGAAAATATCTTAACATCTATAATAACAGAGTTTTCGACAATAGTCCAAGAAATTGCGAAGAAAAAATATTGCATAATTATCTCTCAAATGTTAAAATGTGGTTCACGAGGGTTAGATATGGTTGTAAAGTGGAGTAAAGTGGTGATGATATGTTTTTAGGCGAAAACCAACATAGCCTTGATGCAAAAGGCAGATTAATAGTTCCGGCAAAACTTCGTGAGAAGCTTGGTCAAACTTTTGTTATCGCAAAAGGCTTTGATAACTATATCTGCATCTATCCACTGTCCACTTGGAATGAAATAGGTGAGAAACTTAAAGGAATACCCTCCTCTGATAAAGACGGAATACGGTTTCAAAGATTTTTAATAGGCAGCGCCCATGAGTGCATACCGGATACACAAGGCCGCTTTATTATACCACAAACTTTACGGGATTACGCAAAAATAACTAAAGAAGTTGTATCAGTGGGAATGACTGACCGCATAGAGATATGGGCTAAAGAAGAATGGGAGTTACGTTCAAACGATATCAACTCTATAGATGATGAGCTTTTAGAAAAAATGAGTGCAAGAGGAATTTAGAGCCTATATTTGGGGGAGCAATATGATGAACTATAAACACATATCTGTTTTGCTGGATGAAGTAACAGAAGGATTAAATATAAATGCTGATGGCTGCTATGCTGATGGCACATTAGGCGGCGGCGGTCATAGCTCTCGCATAGCAGAAAAATTATCCGCCAAAGGTAAGCTTATAGCTATAGATAGGGATGATTTTGCCCTGGATTATGCTAAAGAAACCCTGGTGAAATTTGAAAATGTATGTTATGTAAAAAATAACTTTTCAAATATTCACGCTATATTGGACGAGCTTTCTGTAGATAAAATAAATGGTATGGTGCTTGATTTAGGGGTTTCGTCATTTCAGTTAGATGATGGCGGCAGGGGTTTCTCATATAACCATGATGCTCTTTTGGATATGAGAATGGATAAAAAGCAGCGGCTAAGTGCTTATGAAGTGGTCAATTCTTACACAGAAGAACAGCTTAGCGAAATTATATTTAAATATGGAGAGGAAAACTGGGGTAAGCGTATAGCAGAGTTTATAGTGGAAGCCAGAAAAGAGCGGCCCATAGAAACTACTTTCCAATTGGTAGAAGTAATTAAAAACGCCATACCTAAAAAAGCGCGCAGTGATGGGCCTCACCCGGCCAAACGTACCTTTCAGGCCATAAGGATAGAGGTAAACAGGGAACTTGAAATTTTAGAGCAAGCCATAGCCGATATTGTTGACCGCCTTGAAAATGGCGGGAGACTTTGCATCATAACTTTTCATTCTCTTGAGGACCGCATAGTAAAGAATACTTTTAAAAAATTGGAAAACCCTTGTGTATGCCCTCCAAGGCTGCCGCTATGTGCCTGCGGCAAGAAACCTCAGATAGAAATTATAACCAAAAAGCCCATAACACCATCGGCCCCGGAACTTGATGAAAACCATCGCTCAAGAAGCGCTAAGTTAAGGATAGCAGAAAAATTGCAGCACTAGGGAGGCAGACATTAATGGCTAAAAGACAAAGAATAAATTATCAAGCCCCTTATAATTCGGCTAACTACTATAATAATTCATCTTCGGCTGTAGAGCAATTGCTTGAAGAGTTTGTTCCTGAACAAAAACCGGTTAAGCTCAGAAAAACCAAAAGAGGAACAAAAACCATAACGGAAGATGCTACTGATAAATCAGCAAGGCCCTCACTGCTTATTTTTGTTGCTATGTTTTTTGTTGCCATAGGAGCAGTATTAAGTTTGTTAGCTAATTCATTTGTAGTTGTACAAAGCAGAGAAAACAACAGCTTAAGAAGCGAGCTTCATACAATGCAAACGCGGACCGGTGAGTTAAACGCACAGGCAGCCCAAAGCGTAGATTTAGAGGAAGTAGAGCGAATTGCAAGAGCCCGCCTTGGAATGAGTGAGCCGCAGATTCATCAAATTAGATACATAAATATGCCCAGACAAGATTTTACGCTGCATCTGCCGGAGATTAGTGATGAAGAAATTTCTTATAATTTATCCAAGTCACCAAGCTTCCTAAGTCTATTAAATATTTTTGCAAGGGATTGATGCTCTATGAGGAAACGTGAAGACAAAAACGGAGGTACTAAAAAAGGCAAAAATAACCCTTCTAAAAACAATATAAGTACAATTAAGCTCAAATTTGTGGGGTTTTTGGCTTTCACAGCTATTATTATTCTCACCGGCCGAATAATGTATATTCAGGCAGAGCACGGTGATGAATTCACAAGAAGGTCTATAGTACAGCAGGTAAATGAAAGCTCCGGTACAGAGCGGACCATTACGCCCAATAGAGGAACGATATTGGACAGAAACAGAAACTTGCAGGCGCTTGCTATAAGCACTACAGTTTATAATATATTTATAGACCCTAATAGAATTTTAAATGAAGATTTAGTATCCCAAGAAGAAATATATATGAAAATTAATTCTGTGCTTGATATTCCCATATTTGAGCTCAAAGATATAGTTGAAAGCAACCCGGCCAGCCGGTATAGAGTTATTGCAAGGCGCGTAAATTTAGTAACTAAAGAAGCTATGGAGAAAGAGAAAGCCAACTTTGTTTATTTTGAAGAAGATACTATGAGGCATTATCCGGGAGGGAATATAGCGGCTTCTTTAGTAGGCTACATAAGGGGTGACAGCACTTGGGGCCTTGAGCGCCAGTATAACAGAGAGCTGACAGGCATACCCGGCCGCGAGCTTAGAATATTTGACCCAAACTCTAACGCAGTTACGGAGACTATTGCTCCCATAGAAGGCTTTACGCTTATTACTACCATAGACTTGGCCATTCAACAGGAAGCGCAGCAGATTGTAGCCCGTTACGGGGCAGCTGCCATGGCGAGAAGCGCCGCTCTTATTGTAGCGAACCCTAACACAGGTGAAATAATAGCAATGGCTGAATACCCTTCGTTTGATTTAAATGACCCTCTTAACGTAGAAGGGATAAACTCCGAATACCATCGCGGGCTAATAATGCAAGAACCTGAAGAACGATGGGTGGACAGGATGTTTGAAATTAACCGTAATTCTTCAATTGTGGATACTTACGAGCCGGGCTCCATATATAAGCCTTTAGTATTTGCCGCCGCGCTTGAAGAAGGCATAATAAATGAAAATGATACTTTTTACTGTGGTGGAGGCAGAGATATAAACGGCACGTTTATAAAGTGCTGGAATGATAATAATCATGGGCACCAAAACTATATAGAGGCTCTGGCAAACTCATGCAACCCGGCAGTTATGGATATTATTGAGCGCTTGGGGCGTGAAAGGTATTATAATTTTCAAAGGGATTTTGGTATAGGAAGGCCAACAGGCATAGATTTTCCCGGCGAGCCTAATACTGAAAGATTGGTTCATAGTCTAGCAACCCTTAACCAGGTCGAGCTTGCAGCAGCCTCAATGGGCCAAGGGTTTACTGTTACCTCAATGCAAATACTTGGAGCATTTTCAAGCATTATAAACGGCGGAAGTCTAATGCAGCCATTTATTGTGTCTCAAGTGATAGATGAAAACGGAGAGATTGTGTTTGCAAATGTGCCTACGTTGTCAAGAAGAGTTATATCAAGAGAAACTTCAAAGTTAATGGCAGAGGCAATGATAGAAGCTGTAGAGTGGGGAACTGCCCGACGTTCCGGTATTGCAGGGTATCTGATAGGGGGAAAAACAGGGACAGCTCAGCAGGGCAATAAACTGGATGAGGAAAATGAAGATATAGTAGAGACACTTATAACTTACTTTCCGGCGGATAATCCTGAGTATATAGTTATGGCGGTTATAAGTTTTCCTGAAATAAGAGAGGTAGGCAACTCTCAGACTCAGCCAATGATAAGGGATATGACCAACTTTATAATAGCTAACAGGCAAATTGAAGCTTACGACAGAGAAGCCTTTAACAGAGGTGTGGTAGATAACACCATTCACATAGCCGACTATACAGGCAGAGGTATTGCGGAGGTGACAAGCAACCTTAATTTCTTAGGTTTTACTTACGACATATCCGGTAGCGGAGATATAGTTCGCGGGCAATTTCCGGCGGCTAATGCCAGAGTAGAGAGAGGCAGCATGGTTCATTTAACTTTAGGCCTAAGTAACCCTAACTTGCAGCTTGTAACAGTGCCCTCTGTAGCAGGTTTAAGTGAAACTCAGGCGACAGATATTATAACAAGGGCAGGGCTTATTCCAATTATTATAAACGGTGAAGAAGAATTGTCAACTTCGCAAGAAGATGACATTACTCCGGAAGCGGGGCGTGTCAGAATAGTTGCGGGTCAGCTTCCGGGCGGAGAAATAAGGGTTGCTGAGAGGACAGAGATTTTGGTTTTTGTTGAGTAGTAATAGTATCAGCATTTATATAATACAATATAATTATCCTTAAAATGGGAGAATTATATAATTATATGAAAAACCCCAATATAGTTATAAAGAAAAAACTTATATTTATATTGTTTGCAGTAATGCTTGCCCTAGCTGGCCTGACCGCTCGTTTATTCTACATACAATACTTTCAGGCGGAATTTTTGCAGTCTCTGGCCTTAGAGCAGCAGACCAGAGACAGACTGATAAAGCCAAACCGCGGCGCTATTTTTGACAGAAATATGGTTGGTATGGCGCTTACTGAGACAGTGGCTTCTGTATCAGTTATACACAGCCAAATAAAAGAGCCTGAGAGAGTAGCCGGGGTTCTTAGTGAAATGCTTGATTTAGATTACGGCTATGTTTTTGAAAAAACTCAGAGGCGGCTTGCCCTGGAGCGTATTCAGACCAGAGTAGACAGAGGTGTAGCCTCCCGAATTGCTGCCCTTAACCTGGAGGGTGTTGTTATTGATGAAGACATAAGACGGATTTACCCTTATTCAACCCTTGCTTCCCAGGTGATAGGTTTTGTGGGAAGGGACAATCAAGGAATAATAGGTCTTGAGGCAAAATACGAAGAATTTTTAAGGGGCGAAAGCGGTAGAATATTAACTGAGACAGATGTTATAGGCCGCGAGATAGCCAGTGGGCAAAGGGAGCGTATACCCCCTGTAGACGGCCACAGCATAGTAACCACAATTGACATAGTGGTTCAGTTATACGCTGAGCAGATTTTAGAAAAAGCAGTAGAATCTAAAGGCGCACTTAGGGGTGCAATAATAGTAATGAATCCGCAAAACGGTGAAATATACGCAATGGCTAATAAGCCTGACTTTGACCTTAACAGCCCATTTACCATAAATGACATAGAGCTTCAAGCAAACTGGGATACATTCTCAGCTGAAGAACAAAACAGGCTTTTAAATCAAATGTGGCGCAATTTCAGTATCAATGATACATATGAGCCGGGTTCAACATTTAAAATCATTACAAGTGCTGCCGGATTCGAAGACGGAATAATAACCCCGGAATCCCGGTTTGTTTGTACAGGGGCACATATGGTAGGAGACAGAATGATAAGGTGTTGGCGTTACCCGAGAAGCCACGGAACGCTGACCTTTACTGAAGGCGTACAAAATTCCTGTAACCCGGTATTTATGATAATTGCTGAGCAATTAGGGGCTGACAGGTTTCTTGACTATTTAGATAAATTCGGAATAGATGACAGAACAGGCATAGATCTTCCCGGTGAAGCTGTAGCCATTATGCATAGCCGTGACAATGTTGGCCCGGTAGAGCTTGCTACTATGAGTTTTGGCCAATCATTTCAAATAACACCGTTGCAGCTTATGCGCTCAGCCGCAGCTGTTGTAAACGGCGGCTATATGATAACGCCGCATTTTGTAAGCAAAGCCGTGGACGGCGAAGGCAATATAGTAGAACAGTTTGGAAATTCCAGGGGCGAACAGATAATTTCAACAGAAACATCTCAAATGATGGCAGAGATACTTGAAAATGTTGTATACATAGGAACAGGCAACAGAACATACATACCGGGCTATCGCATAGGCGGTAAAACCGCCACCAGCGAAAAACTTCCCAGACGAAGTGGAAGATACATCTCCTCATTCCTTACATTTGCTCCGGCGGAAAACCCTACCGTAATGGCCCTTATGCTTGTTGATGAGCCGCAAGGCGTATACTATGGCGGTGCTGTGGTTGGCCCCTTTATGAGAGAGCTTTTAATGAATATACTGCCTTATTTAGGTGTTGAGCCTATGTATAATGATGAAGAAATGGAGTTGCCTTGGGTCAGGGATTCCACAATACCTGATGTTTTAGGGGTGCCGGTGAATGAAGCCCTGCGCACAATGAGGGATGCCGGCTTAAATGCGGAGGTGCTTGGGGAAGGAGATGCAGTTAGAGAGCAGTTTCCAAGGCCCGGTGAAGCTGTGAACTCCGGCTCAAGAGTTAAAATATATACAACTTTTTGAAAGCATAAAACCACTAAAAAATGGGAATTATTGGTATAAAATCTATAGAAGGCTGACTTATTTGGAGGTACATGTGTGAAGCTTTTTAAAATGATGGACAGCATAGAATACAGCCTTCTGCAAGGTGAGAACATAGAGGTCAACCGCATTGTAATAGATTCGAGAAAAGTGAAAGCAGGAGACGTTTTCATATGCTTAGAAGGTTTGAATGTGGATGGTCATAATTTTATAGACAGTGCTTTTGCTTTAGGTGCAGCCGCTATTGTAGCCGGTAAAGACGTGAAAATTCCAAGTTCTGTTACAATTGTTAAGGTGGCAGATACAAGGGCTGCTATGAGTATTATGGCAGGTAATTTACATTCCTGGCCATCAAAAAAATTAAAGCTCATGGGCGTTACCGGTACTAACGGTAAAACCAGCTCCACGTACTTTTTAGAACATGTGCTTACAGAAGCAGGCAAAAAAACCGGCTTAATAGGCACAGTGGCTACAAAAGTAGGGAATGAACCTGTTAAAACAAAGTTTGCTACTTCAACCACTCCCGACCCTGTGGAACTACAGCAAATTTTCGGTGAAATGCTTAGTATGGGTGCGGACTCTGTTGTCATGGAAGTCAGCAGCCATGCGCTGGAGCTTAGAAAGATGGAAGGGCTGCACTTTGACGTTTCTATATTCACAAACCTGACTCAAGACCATTTAGATTTGCACGGAACAATGGAAAACTATGCCAAAGCTAAAGCCCGCCTTTTTGAGATAAGCTGCACCTCCATTATTAATGTGGATGATAAATATGGAAAATTTATGATAGAGAATGCAGCAGAAAAAATTATTACTTACAGTGTTAGCAGCCCCAGTGACCTAAAGGCTCTAAATGTAAGGTATACAAGCAGCAGCGTCGGTTTTGGGCTCAACATTGACAGTGAGCTTATGGATTTCGAGATACCTATTCCGGGGAGATTTACTGTATACAATGCACTGGGTGCAATAGGTGCGGCACTTTCACTTAACATTCCTGTGAAAGTTATTCAAAAAGCTCTGAAAAACTTAAACGGTGTACCTGGAAGAATACAAAGCATTCCCAATAACAAGGGAATAGGCGTATATGTGGATTATTCGCATACTCCTGACAGCCTCGAAAATATTTTAACTTCTGTCCGTGAGTTTTGTACAGGTAAATTAATAGTTATATTTGGCTGCGGTGGTGACAGAGACAGAAAAAAACGTTCCATTATGGGAGAAATTGCGGCAAAGCTCTCTGATTTTGCTGTTATCACCTCAGACAACCCACGCTCAGAAGACCCGGAAGCAATCATAGCTGAGGTTGAAGCCGGTGTTAAGCCAATAACCTCGGCTTATACTAAACTGACAGACAGGAAAGAGGCTATTTTTTATGCTGTAAATATGGCAAAAGCCGGAGACTGTGTTATAATAGCAGGCAAAGGCCATGAAAACTATCAAGAGTTTGCTGATAAAACAATCCATTTTGACGACGCAGAGGAAGCGGCAGAGGCTTTGAAATAGTAGATAAGGAGACAATATGGAAAAATTCACATTGCATGAGGTGGCAAGAGCTGTCTCAGGCGAGCTTCGTAATGCAGATGGCCGTAGAGAGGTTCTCAGTGTAATAATAGATTCAAGAGTCATTGAGGAAAGCTGCCTTTTCGTAGCGATAAAGGGTGATGTTTTTGACGGGCATAAATTCGCAGATGAAGCTCTTGAGAGTGGGGCCATATGTATCCTAAGCCATAAAAATTTGGGTAAACGTCCACACATCAAAGTAAAAAATACTAAGGCGGCACTTCTTGATTTAGCCAAATGGTACTTAGAACTGTTTAATATACCTGTAGTGGCTGTTACCGGTAGCGCAGGAAAAACCACTACAAAGGATATGATAGCTGCTGTACTTTCTAAGAAACTAACCTTAATTAAAACCAAAGGCAATTTTAACAATGAAATAGGCCTGCCGCTAACTGTGTTTAAAGTAAGCAGAGCTACAGAGGTGGCGGTTCTTGAAATGGGCATGAATAACTTCGGTGAAATCCATAAGTTATCCAAGCTGGCAACGCCTGAGGTATGCGTAATTACTAATATAGGTGATGCTCATATAGGTAATTTGGGCAGCAGAGAAGGTATACTAAAAGCTAAGTCCGAAATATTTGATTTTGCTGATGAAAATGCAGTTGCGGTTTTAAACGCTGATGATGTTCTTTTAAATAAAATATCTCCCAACGTAAGTAAAATATTATACTATGGAAAAGAAAAAACAGCTTACTGCTCCTTTGAAAAGATTGAAGATTTGGGGCTTAATGGTACGGTTTGGAAGTTCAGTGCAGGTGTGGATAAGTTTACACTTAAGATACCGCTTCCCGGTGACTATTTGGCCTATAATGCTGCTGCTGCGATTACTGTGGGCAGATATTTCGGAGTAAATAAGCATGATATTATTGAGGCTTTTGAATTTTTTAGGCCAGCTAAAAACCGTATAAATATATTTGAAATAAGCGGCGTTACTGTAGTTGATGATGTTTATAACGCAAACCCTCCTTCTATGAAAGCGATGATAGACTCTATTTTAAAGGCCCCCGGACGGAAGATTTGTGTTTTTGGGGATATGCTTGAGCTAGGTGATAACTCTGCCTCATATCATGAGGATGTAGGCCGATATGCTGGAGAAGTGAATATTGACTTACTATTTTTGCAGGGTGATTTTTGTAAAGACTATGAGCGTGGTTTTTTACAAAGCTCAAAGAAAGAAACAGTAGCTTCCTTTGGTAAATTAGAGCAGCTTATAGAAAAACTAAAAGAGCAGCTAATACCCGGTGATACTGTGCTGGTAAAGGCTTCCCGCGGAATGAGGTTTGAACGCATTATAGAGGAACTTAAGAGGTGTTAAATATGGATTACGATCTGAGAGTGGCGATTATAGCCTTATTGATAGCTTTTTTTGCAAATCTTTTGGTGTGCCCTGTACTTATACCGCTTCTGCATAGGCTTAAGTTTGGGCAAAACATAAGGAGTGACGGGCCGCAGACTCATTTTAAAAAAGCAGGGACACCAACTATGGGTGGGCTGGCAATTATTGTGAGTTTCTTAATATCTGCAATTTTCTTTTTAAGAGCTAATAACGAAGCCTTGCTTTTAATATTTGTTACCTTAGGGTTTGGTGTTATAGGTTTTTTGGATGACTATATAAAGATAGTAAAAAAGCGTTCAGAGGGGCTTACCCCCCGCCAAAAGATTGCCCTCCAGCTTTTTGTAACCGTAATTTTTCTATATTTTCTAACAGTGATGGATGACCCTGGGAACAGCGTCAAAATTATTAGCATACCTTTTATTAACTGGACATGGAATATGGGCTTATTATTTTATCCCTTTGCTGTGTTTTTCATTTTAGGCTTTGTAAACGGAGTGAACTTAACCGATGGGTTAGATGGTCTTGCTTCCGGTGTGACAGCATTAGTTTCAACATTTTTAATGTTTGGTGCATGGGCTCTGGGCAGCAGCATACTTCCCATAGCAGGTGCTGCCGTTGGCTCTCTACTTGGTTTTCTCATATTTAACACTTATCCAGCCAGGGTTTTTATGGGTGATACAGGCTCTTTGGCTCTTGGCGGTTTTGTTTCTGCTGCGGCTTTAATGCTTAGAATGCCGTTGCTTCTTGTAATAGTAGGTTTTATATATGTGGCAGAGGCTATGTCGGTAATCATTCAGGTGTTTTATTTTAAAATAACAGGCGGCAAGAGGTTTTTTAAAATGGCACCTTTGCATCATCACTATGAAAAAAAAGGCGTCAGTGAAACAAGAATAGTTATAGTGTTTTATATAATAACTACAATACTCTGTCTTATTGGGTATTTGATAAGTTAGAGTGTAATTTTTAAATTTATCTCAAGGGCGAAGACCCCCGCTTCTAAGCCAAAGTTCACTTTGGCGAAAGCGGCGGGGCGAACCGCCTATTGGGTGGGGGTTTTCAAGCCCCCACCCAATAGCTTTACATTTTGCCAAAGGCAAAATGTAAAGCCTTGATATCGAATGCGGTTGTTCTTTGACCGTAACGGCTATAGTAGTTATAAAGAAACGGGATTGGTGATTAGATGAGTTTTAAAGGAAAAAAAGTCCTTGTATGCGGAATGGCCAGAAGTGGTGTGGCAGCAGCTAATCTTCTTTGCGCAGAAGGGGCCTTTGTTACACTTTCAGATATAAAACCTGAAGAGGAGTTACAAGAAGCTATAGCAATGGTTTCGGAAGGTGTTCAATTAATCACCGGTAATAACCCGGATGATGTGGTTTTAGAGCAGGACTTGCTGGTTTTAAGCCCGGGAGTTCCCACAAACTTAGAATATATCCAAAAGGCACAGAGCGCCAATATACTTATCATAAGTGAGTTTGAGCTTGCTTCCATGTTTTGCAAAGCACCTATAGCTGCCATAACAGGAACTAATGGTAAAACCACCACTACGGCCCTGCTTTACGAAATTATTAAAAAGCACAACCCTCTAAGTGAAGTAGTAGGCAATATAGGGATTGCTTTTTCTGAAAAGGCAAAAGATATTGATGAGAAAGGCATTTGCGTTGCAGAAGTTTCAAGCTTTCAGCTTGAAACTATAAAAACTTTCAAGCCTAAGGTATCTGCTATTTTGAATTTTTCCGAGGACCATCTTGACAGACATGGCAGCTTTAGAAATTATGTAAATATTAAAGCAAGAATATTTGAAAATCAAAATGAATCGGATTATTTGATATTAAATTATGATGATGTAGAGTGCAGAGAACTTGCAAAACGCACAAAAGCCAAAGCCCTGTATTTTAGCTGCCAAACTTATGATATAAATGGAATTTTTTTGAAAGACAATATATTCTATCTTAACAGTAATGGAGAGACAAAGCGCCTTCTTGAGATTAATGAGCTGACTATTGTAGGCATGCACAATTATGAAAACGCAATGGCTGCAATGTTAATGGCATATACACTTAAGGTTCCCATAGATTCTATTGTCTCGTCTGTCAAAGGGTTTAAAGGGGTTGCCCACAGAATAGAATATGTACGCACTTTGAAAAATGTAATATATTACAACGACTCTAAAGGCACCAACCCCGAGTCCTCCATAAAAGCAGTGGAAGCAATGGATAGGCCTATATTACTAATCGGCGGCGGTTATAATAAGGGTTCCGATTTTAGCCCGTGGGTTAAAACCTTTCAAAATAGAGTTAGGAAATTCTATATAATAGGCGCGGTGAGCGATATTTTAGAAGAAGTTTGTTTAGAGCAAAAGTTTTATGATTATGAAAAAAAAGACAGTTTTGAAGCTGCAGTATTGGCAGCAGCAAAAGAAGCCAGAGAAGGTGAGGCTGTACTTCTGTCCCCCGCCTGTGCAAGCTGGGATATGTTTAAAAGCTATGAACACCGTGGTGATTTGTTTAAAAAGATTGTAAAAGAACTGATTTAAGCTGAGTTTAAGGCCGACAAAGAGTCTGCTTAAACCCACCCCAAAAAGCTGTGCTTTTTTGTGATCCCTGGCCGGCTGAAAAAGTGCCGTTTTTTAGGTTATGAATATATTTCCTCAAGTATAATTTCTTTAGTAATTGTGCGAATGCCATAGTTTTTTGCAAAAAATGTACGAGTATAATCGAACTCACATTGATTTAAGAGAACGTAGGTGATTTTATGCGACCCAACAGAAGAAGACATCTTGAAGCCATACAAGGGCAGGGAACAGAAAGAAAGAGAGGCAGCGGCACACTGTCAGCACTGCCGCCGCCCGGACCGTCAGCCGGCAAATTTGTACATAAGATTGCTCTTGTAAATATGGATTACACGCTTCTTATAACAATGATACTTTTAGTGCTGATAGGCATTGTTATGGTTTACAGCGCCAGCTACTATGTGGCCTCTACCAGCGCAAGGTTTGGTTATGATATGTTCAGTCTGGTCAGAAGCCAGATTGCGGCGGCCCTTGTGGGTCTTGCTGCAATGACGGTTATGGCTAATTTTAACTATCATAAATATCTGAGAAAGTTTACATTTCCTGCTTATTTGGGGGCTCTTGCTCTTTTGATACTAACCATACTTATAGGCGAAGCGGCAGGCGGTGCTCAAAGATGGCTTAACGTGTTCGGTTTTCGCTTTCAGCCGTCTGAGGTTGCAAAAATTGCCGTTATCATGACTATGTCCCATTTAATTGCTTATAATAAAAAAATGGCAGACGGGTTTAAAGGGATTGCTATTCTTGGTGTGCTTATAGGAATTATGGCGGCTATCATAGGCTTTGGAACGAATAATATGAGCTCTGCAATTATTATAGCCATAATAGGTTTTGGCACTATATTTGTAGCAAGTAAAATGACTTGGCCGTTTGTTGTGGCAGGTGCTTCTGCCGCTGCCGGGCTAATATTTATTCTGGCAACGGGGGTAGGTTTTAGAGCAGGCAGGTTTGCTGCCTGGCTTGACCCCTTTGCTGACCCTACAGACACAGGTTTCCAAATTGTTCAATCTTTATTTGCCATAGGCTCAGGCGGGATGTTTGGCCTTGGCCTTGGACAGAGCAGGCAGAAATTGGGTTTTATTCCGGAGGCTCATAATGACATTATTTTTTCAGTAATTGCTGAGGAGCTGGGTTTTATGGGTGCCGCCCTGGTATTGTTTCTTTTTGGTGTCTACCTTTGGCGGGCTATTAAAATAGCACTTAATGCTAAAGATATGTATGGCTGCCTTTTAGCAGTAGGTGCAGCACTGATGGTGGGCTCTCAAGCTTTGATTAATATTGCAGTTGTTACTAACTCAATACCAAACACGGGTGTGCCATTGCCTTTTATAAGCCATGGCGGTACATCACTTTTAGTTATGATGACTGCAACAGGGATATTGTTAAATATTTCCAGATATCAAAATAGAAGCTAGAGCCATACTTATATAGAGGTGATATCATTATGGCAAAAGCAGGCATGAAAAGACCGGATCCATCTGAACCGCATGGCACAGAGAGCAATAAAAAAACACACTTCAAGAAAAATGATGAGCCCTCTGTAAATGAAATACAGGGTAAGGCTAAAGCAGGGCATAAAAAAGCAAATCCGACTGGATAAAGTAAAGAGCGAGAATGGCCTATACCAATTCTCGCTCTTTTAAAATTATGGCGTTATATTTTGTCGAATATATATACTTAAATTCTTTTGATACTGTTTCAAAAGTGGGCAGCGGTAGCTTATCTTTATAAAATAGTACCATTCATGGTAGAATTTTGTAAGGATTTCGGTATAGTAAAAGCCCTGCAAAATCGCTATATTACCATTTTTATCTAAAACATCCTACAATTCAGCTATTTAAGTATTCCTTAAAACTTTTTATATATTAATAATTTTCTTCAACGAATTTCGCTATCCTATCCATACCCTTTTCAATCTCCTCCATAGCTATTGCATAAGAAAGACGAATATGGTCAGGTGCGCCAAAATCTGCACAAGGAACAACTACAGTGTCATAGGCTATTAAGAGTACATTCCCAACATCTGCCGCGCTTTTTAGTTCTACGCCTTTTACAGTTTTGCCATAGAGGCCGGAAACATCAATATACATATAAAAGGCCCCGTCAGGCCGGTTAAAACTTAAATGCGGAATTTTAGAAGTTCTTTCGCAAATATAATCCCTGCGCTTTTCAAACTCAATGCGCATTTTTTTAACTGAAATTTGGTCGGCGGTCAAAGCCACAACTGCCGCCATCTGCGTAATACTGTTGGGGTTCGAAGTCATATGACTTTGAATATTACTCATTATATCAGCCACATCCTTAGGCGCGGCAGCATAACCGAGCCTCCAGCCCGTCATAGCATAACCTTTAGAGAAGCCGTTTATAACAATAGTTCTCTTAAATATTTCCTCACCTAAACCGGCAATGCTTATATGTTTAACACCACTGTACACCAATTCTTCATAAATCTCATCAGCAATTACAAAAATATCTTTTTCCACAACAAAATCAGCGATTTCTCTAAGCTCAGCCTCATTGTACACCGCACCTGTAGGATTATTCGGAGAGTTTAATATAAGTGCTTTAGTTTTGTTTGTATAAACGCTCTCCAAGCCTTTTTTTGTTACCTTATAGCCGTTATCTGCACTGCTTTCAAGCACTACAGGGTTACCTCCGGCAATATGCACCATTTCAGGGTAGCTTAACCAGTAAGGGGCAGGTACGATAACTTCTTCACCTTCATTTAAAATAGCCATAAAAGCGTTTGTAAGAGAGTGTTTAGCCCCATTAGAAACAACTATTTGACCGGGCTCATAGGTAAGGCCGTTATCATTTTTAAGCTTATCACAGATGGCTTTTCTAAGCTCAAGCGTACCTGAAGAAGGGGTGTATCTGGTAAAACCGATATTTATTGCTCTAATAGCCTCTTCCCTAATGTGTAAGGGAGTGTCAAAGTCTGGTTCTCCGGCGGTAAAGGCTACAAGGTCAACCCCTTCGGAAGCCATTTTTTTTGCTTTAGCAGTAATAGCCAATGTTGAAGATTCTTTAACTTGAAGCCCTCTTTCAGATAATTTCATTTTACCACTCTTTCTTATAGTATTTTTACTGTATAGTGAAATGAATTTAAAACTGCAACGCTTGCGTTGCAAGTTTTAAATTTAATTGAACACACCGCACCGCAATCCTGAAAGGATTAAGGTGCGCCAAATGTGAACACAGTTCACATTTGAGCTGTATCACTTTTAAAGTGATACAGCTGTAATTGCAAAACTATTACACATATATACATAGTATAACAAAAATCGAAGGCTTTTCAAGGAATAAAATACAATATTAATGTAAATAATTAGCTATGAAAAATATTAAATACTTAGGAGATGAAAAAAATGCAACCGATAAACCCTTCAATCAAATGCAACGTAGACAATTGTAAACATAACAGCCTAAAATGTTGCACCCTTAACGACATCATGGTAGGCAATACAACCATGGAAGCCTGCTGCAAAGCTGATACGGAATGTGTAAGTTTTGAACAGCGATAAAGAGCAAAAAACCGCTTTCTACTTAGTAGAAAGCGGTTTTTTCTACGAATAACGTTTAATAATTTTGACAATTTCACTAACGCTGTCTTTAATTTGAGAGTTTTCCATTGCCTCTATATATTTGTCTTTATGTGAAAATAAATCAATAATCTCCATTACAAAATTAGACGGATTTATGTCTTCCTCAAACAAGACCTTTGAAAAGCCCTGATTTTTAAATGAGTCGGCGTTAAGAATTTGGTCGCCGCGGCTCTTGGTTTTAGGCAAAGGAACCAGTAAATGAGGCTTTCTAAGCGCTAAAAATTCAAAAATAGAATTTGCGCCTGCTCTTGAAACTATGATATCCGCAGCTGCCAGCACATGAGGCAGTTCTTCATCCAAATATTCAAACTGGGCATATCCGGCAATGCCCAAAAGCCCTGTATTTATGTTGTTTTTGCCGCATAGGTGTACAATATTATAGCTTTTTTTCAAAGTATCAAGAGATTCTCTGAGTACTGAATTGAGTTTAAGTGCACCAAGGCTGCCACCCATCACAAGAAGAACCGGTTTTCCGTTTTCGAAGCCGCAAATGGCTAAACCCTTATCAGCCCTGCCCTTAAACAAAACCTCTCTAATAGGCGTACCGGTAAGATACACTTGCTTTTTCCTTACATGTTGTGCTGTCTCCGGAAAAGATGTGCACACAGCCTTGGCAAAAGGCAGACTCACTTTATTAGCAAGGCCGGGTGTTATGTCAGATTCATGAAGCACAACAGGTATTTTCAAAAAACCGGCCGCCAGCACTACGGGAACAATAACAAAACCACCTTTAGAAAAAACCACATCAGGCTTAATTTTTTTAAGGATATTAACGGCCTGGGCAAATCCCCTAATTACTCTAAAAGCATCAGTGAAATTTTTAATATCCATGTAACGGCGAAGCTTACCGCTGGAAATCCCATAGTACGGAACATCTAACTTTTCGATAAGGTCACGCTCTATGCCTGAAACAGTTCCTATATAGTGGATTTTATAGTGTTTTTTTAACGAATCAAACAAAGCTATGTTTGGAACTACATGTCCGGCAGTGCCGCCACCGGTCATAACTATTTTCTTCAATGCCATTCCTCCTGAAAGTCCTATACTACTATAATAATTGTAACCATTTCAGCCAAAAAGTAAAGGGAAATATAAAACATAGTAATAATAGTTGTTTAAATATATGGTGTTATGATATACTATGCATTAGGGATTGGACTTTTTGAGTAAAGTTCAAAAAGCTATTAGTGAAATAGATTTTTTTAGAGAAAATCGAGTAAAAAATATGGTTATGATTCTATATAATGGCTTTTGACCGGAACAGAGCAATTTTCCAACCAGGCATAGGTCCCATTTGCAATAATGTATGCAAACTACTGCAATATATAACCCAAAAAACCGGGAGAAAACATATGAAGCTTACATCTATATTTGCTGCAATGCCGCTTAACCACGGTGGCCTTTTGGAGGTTAAAAAAATTGTAACGGAAACACTTGCCGAGCTGGGTATAACGCAGGATGATGTCAATCTTGGTTATAGTAGCCTGCCTTATTATGATGGCATAAAATCCGGTTATATGAGCACTATTTCTGAGTCTATTAAAAATGCTGACGGGATTATTTTTTATGTTTCTGCAAGCTTTGGATTGCCGGGGGCTCTTATACAGACACTAATAGAGCATGTATCTTCTGTGAAGCTTACGGGCATTATGCAGAAAAAAAACTGCCTTGTGCTGATGCATTCAAATGATAGCAATGGCCAAGCAGCAATGTCTGCCTTAGATTTGGCTGTTTATAATATGGGTGCTTTTGTAGGGCCGCGTTTGGTTGTTGATCAAGGCTTTTATGAAAATCTTGAAGAGGGCAGTAAAAATTACGTGCTCATAGAAAGGCTTTGTGAGGATTATTACAGAGCGCTTCGCCAGCAGAGAGAAATTTACAGGCCGGGGGTTACTGCCACGGCTGTAAGTGAGATTAGACAAATTGCTGTGCAGACTCTCCCTCAACAGATAGCCCCGGTAATTCCTATTACTTCCGAGATTAAAGCAGTGGGGGAAACCGCTCCTATAAGCTTATCCTCCGGTTTAATAGATAATTTTACAGAGGCACAGCAAAGAGATATTGATGACCTTGCTAAGCTTTTCCAAGGCAAGGGCCCTGCTGAAAGCGGTTTTAAAGTCTTAAATTTGGCACCTCAAGCGCCTCGTTCAGCCACTCCGGATTTGCCTAAGCTTGTGAAAAAAACAGCTTCTCTTATGCATTATTATAAGGCAGGGCAGGCTGGCGGCCTAAAATCTACAATATCTGTAGATATAAATGGCAAAGATGCCTTCACAGGTTATATTAAGCTTGACGGGCCTGATGCGATTTTTGAAGTAGGGCGTATAGATAATCCTGACGTCACAATAATTGCTGATGGAGATAAATGGAGCGATATAATTAAGGGAAAAATTTCCGCGCAAAAAGCATTTATGATTGGGCAGATTAAGGTTAGAGGTAATTTTGTGCTTTTAAGTAAATTCGACCAATTGTTCGATTTTGCAAGAAATATTGATTAAAAGCGCAATAAGGCTAAATCACTTTAATAAGGACTAAAGCGAAGCGAAAAATCTACGGATTCCGGGAGTTTTTTGATGAAACTTTAGTACTATCTTTAAAGTAGATTTGGCATAAAGGAGGTTGTTAATTAATTGCGTGGAATAAAAGCAATTGTATTTAGTGCTGTAATTTCTGCCATGTTTCTTGCAGGTATTATCGCTTTTGGAGCTGAACTCGAAACGCCCAAAGTTGAAGCTTGGATACAGGACAGGCAGGTAAGCATCGTTGTAGACGGAAAAACTTTAGAACTGCCGGAAGGTTCACATATATTAAACTTTAACGGCAGAATTCACACTCCCGTAAGAGCCATAGTTGAAAGCCTTGGCGCGGAGGTAATGTGGGATGAGTCTTCTCAGACAATAATAATAGTGAGTGCACAGCCGGAAATTATTGAAGTTGAAACCCCGCCGGAAACTGTCGTGACGGAACAACCGCCGACAACTACTGTGCCTAACCGTAACTACAGCCCGCTGCCGATAAGAAGGGTTGTTAGGGATGTATCTTTAAATGTTTCTGCTATGGAATTCTACCTTTCCCAAACAGAAGTTGTACTGGATATTGACAGCCGCTCAAATTGGCCCATAATGTTTATGGAAAACCAGACATATATAGAATTTAGAGGCGAAAGGTTTCCCATTATAGATGATTTTGGCCCGCTGTTTAGAAACTCTTTGCCAAACGGTTTTGAACAACGCGGTGTGCGTATGAAATTTGCACCTCTCCCGGAGGAAATTGTACGCAGCGGAGCAAATATTGATGAAATCAGGCTTGTTATAACAGCCGAAATAATAGAATCAATGTTTTCAGGCGAACAGCCGGAGCTTGTAACTTTTGAGTTTAATGTAGACCCGGCAAATGAACCGTTTTTTAATTTTCGCAGATAAGTAAAGATAATAGACCTGTCCTACAACCCCATTCCGGCACCCCTGCGGCAAATTTTTTGCTAAACTTCGTCAGCAGAAAACACCCATACTTCGCTTCAGTATTAGCGTTTTCCGCTTCCTAGCCTAGCAGAAAATTTGCTTGCATGGCTACCGGAAGCGGGTTATAGGACAGGTCTAATGTTGATATAAATTTATGTGGATTTTTTGGCAACCTAAAATCAAGATTTCTCTCGTCAAGTATAGTGGAATCCCTACAAAATCGCTACATGTGTAGCGATTTTGTAGGGATAGGCCAGGACGCTTATGTGTTGCCTGGCCTACCTTTGAAACAGTAATAAAATTAGATATTGTCTGCATTCTTACATTTTTGTGAAAAATATAAAGCCCTTGACCTAAATAGCGTAGCTTTAGTTTATTTTTAGAAGTAACTCAACATAACACTAATAGCTATTTTCTGCCCGGACACAAGGCTCTTAGGGTCCATAAACTCGCCTCTTGTATGAGTGCCGCCGCTTAAATGAGTGCCAAAGGTAACGGAAGGCAAACCCATAGAAAGAGGGATATTTGAATCGGTCGAGCCGGCACCGTAGGAAACTTCCCCGTCGAAATACTTATTAATATCAGCTGTAATACGCGTCCTAAGTTCGTCAAGTTTGGTTTCGTCCACTCCTTGCTTGCATGGGCGGATGCCAAGGGTTTCAATCTCAACCTTTATGCCGGATTTTATGTAAGATTTTATAACAGAGTTAAAATAATCCTCCATAAATTTCAAACATTCCATATCCTCTGAGCGAAACTCATAAAACATTGAAGCATTTTCTGCAATGGTGTTGACTGATGTGCCACCCTCTATTTTGCCCACATTAAAGGTGGTTTTAGCTTTCTTAGGCACCTGTATCAAATAGAGCGTTTGTATCATAGCAGACAGGTAATGTATGGCGTTTCTATTACCAAAATCGCCGTAAGAGTGGCCTCCTTCTGTAAAAACTTTTACCTTATACCTGTGAGAGCCCACGGCATTATCTACAAGCCTGCCTGTATTACCATCAAGCCCTATAACCTCTTTTATACGGCCTTTGTACCTTTCACAAAGTGCCCGGCTGCCTTTTAAATTACCCAGCCCTTCTTCCCCTGATGAGGCAGCAAATATAAGTGCTGCGCCAGCTTTAGGAGTAAATTTGTTTTCAAGTATAAATTTTATACTCATAAGCATATTTGTCAAATTGGCTGAATTGTCTCCAATGCCCGGAGCATAAAGAAAGCCGTCTCTTTCTTCTATGGGTATAGATGTAGTGTCAGGAAAAACAGTGTCAGAATGAGCCATAAAAATAATTACTTCATTACTTCCCGTATCGCCATAGGGAAAAACAACGTTTAAAGCCTCATCAATAAAAACACCTTCGGCCCCAATATTATCAAGCCACGTTTTCACAAACTCTGCACGCCTGATTTCATCATTTGAGGGTGCCGGAACTTCTGTCACACGCTTAAGCAGTTCGACAGTCTCATCTCTTTTTGCATCTACATAGTCTTCCATTAATTTAATTTTGTCCATAATTACCTCCGGGAAATATTATGTATACTAAAACCATCACAAAACAGTGACACTTGCGTTACTGCTTCAAAATAATTTCAGTATAAATAGCATACATCAACCGCCAAAAAAAGGCAATCGCGGCTTTATATTTTCTGTGAAAATATAAAGCTGTGTTGTTGGAGCTTTAGCGTGACATAAACCCCCGGCTATGCCGGGGGAGTAAGAAGCTTTAGCTTCAAGCAAAAGCCCTCCTCTGATAGAATTAATACAGGTTTGCCGACCGTATTAAACAGAGGAGGAGTCCAAAGTGGACAAAAATAGTTTAGCACATACCAGATGGGAATGTAAGTACCATATAGTCTTTGCGCCAAAATATAGGAGGCAGATAGTATATGGGCGGCTGAAAACAGACATAGGAAAGATACTGCGAGAGCTGTGTGAACGAAAAGGCGTGGAAATAATCGAGGCTGAGCTATGCCGAGACCATGTGCATATGTTGGTGAAGATACCGCCGAAATTTTCAGTATCAGAAGTAATGGGATATCTGAAGGGAA